>ENA-UONT01000005-UONT01000005.1-human-gut-metagenome-genome-assembly--contig:-CS20-NODE-5-length-377377-cov-58.836198_pt1 | contig 377377 bp, 326 predicted proteins | sample MGYA00242459_ERZ724006 | MGnify/ENA metagenome assembly ERZ724006
CGGTCGATGCAGACATCCGCGCCGGTCGATGCAGACCGCCCAAAACCTACAACAACACTATTGTACGTCAGACTTAAAATAAAAGAAGTTATACTTTGAAGGTTTAAAAGATTTTCATATCTTTGCATAAATAAAACCTATATCATAATATGACGCTAAACAAACACACCACCATACTCAGTATGGCTTTCGCCGCAATCATGTCGTTTGGCACTATGCAAACCGACGCACAATCGCTCTCGCCGTCAACCAAATGGCAGTGGGATAAAGGTAAAATCGTGATTGAGTCGCCCGAACGACCTGCCGGACAGAAGGACGTGCTACAGTTAGCTCTGCCGAAGATGAAGACTGTACGTGTGGGCTTCGTCGGTCTGGGTATGCGCGGACCAAGTGCTGTGGCTGACTTCGCACTCATCCCTGGTGTAGAGATTGTAGCACTATGCGACTATGAACACGACCGTGCCGAGCGACAGAACGCAACACTACGCAAACACGGACTGCCTCCTGCTGCTGTATATTCGGGCGAAAAGGGATACGAGGACTTATGCCGACGCAACGATATCGACCTCGTGTACATCGCTACCGACTGGGACCACCACGCCATTGTAGCAAAGTGCGCTCTCGAAAACGGCAAGAATGTGGCTGACGAGGTGCCATCAGCTATGAACCTGGAAGAATGTTGGGAACTGGTAAATCTCGCCGAGCAGAAACAGCTCAACTGCATGATTCTTGAAAACTGCTGCTACGACTGGTTCGAAATGCGAACGCTGAACATGGCGCAACATGGTGTATTCGGTGAGATAATACGTGCACAAGGAGCATACATCCACAATCTCGACGAGTTCTGGGACTATTATTGGAAAAACCCAAACGGTTCCGACCCCGAACAATTAGGATGGCGACTAAAATACAATCGCGAAAATCGTGGCGACATATACGCTACGCATGGCTTAGGACCAGTAGCGCAGGCACTCGACATTCATCGTGGCGACCGCATGGCACTACTCGTGGCAATGGACACAAAGAGCGTACACGGAAAGGAGTTGGTGGAGGCAAAGACGGGTAAGCCGTGCAACGACTTCCGCAACGGCGACCACACGACAACACTTATCCGCACCGCAAATCAAAAGGTTATAGAGCTGCAACACGACGTGATGAACCCTCAGCCCTACAATCGACTCTATCAGCTAACTGGCTCACGTGGCTTCGCCAACAAATACCCCATCGAAGGATACGCTTTGGACAGCAAACAGCTCACTGCAAGCGGTGTGCAACCACAGGTGGACAACCTCTCCACACACAGCTTCATGCCAGAAGCCGAAAGAAAAGCACTCGAAGAGAAGTACGAACACCCAATTCTGAAGAAGTTCGGTAAACTGGCAAAAGAGGTTGGAGGACATGGCGGCATGGACTTCATTATGACTGCACGTCTCGTCTACTGCCTACAAAACGGACTGCCGCTCGACATGGACGTGTACGACATGGCAGAGTGGTGCGCCATCGCCGAACTCAGCGCATTGTCAATGGACAACGACTGCGCTCCAGTCACCTTCCCCGACTTCACTCGCGGACTATGGAACAAGTACCAAGGCTACCGCCACGCCTATGCTTCGCCTGATGAAGAGGCAGCAGCAGAAGCTATCGCCCAAGCCTTCACAAAGGCATCTAAAGATGCAACAGCTAAGTTGAAGCTATGGCAACTCTACGACAATGTGCAGAATGCCAAGAGCGATGCAATGAAGCAGAAGGCACAAACAGCTCTCAACAAAGCTATAGCCAAGGCAAGAGCAATCGTAGCTAAACAACTGTAACACCCCTCAACACCCCTTCACCTCTTTTTACCCGAATAACAATACTTAATCCATCGCCTGCTATATGATAACTCTTCCCGAAAGTTTTTGGATTTTATTCGTGATAATAATCTTTTGCTTTATAATAAAGGAGGCGAAGAATGGCGTCTCGCATTCATTAAATCCAGAAAAAGCTAAACAAGAACTCGAAGACGCCAAGGAATCACTTGCGTTTACAAGCCGTACAATGTGGCTTACACATGTTGCAAGTAGAGAATCGCGACGCATGGAGAAACGCCTTGAATATCTGTACAGTCTACGCAAAAAGGCTGTAAAACGCTTTGGCGAGGATTCTGAGCAGGTTGTACGTATAGACAAATGGTTGAGCGAGGTGCGGCGATACATGCTTGAATTTTCAAGAGTATCGACAAATGCTTACAAATTAGGAACTGAGATTTGAATGTATTTCGAATATTTTTCGTATATTTGCGGTATAACCAATTAAATCGTCTGCGATATGTTAGCAATACTTATTTTCAGCTGGATAGTATCAGTCCTTCTTGTACTTTTAGCCGAAAGAAATAACGGCTATTCTTCATCGTTGAGTCACGATGAAAAAATAAAAAGAATGAGAGAAAAAAGACGCAAATTAGAACAAGAAATGGCTGCCAGGGCTGCAAAGCGAAAAGAAGAACACCGTATATGGATGGAGCTTATGGGCTTTGCAAAAGAAGAAAAAAAAGAAACTGATAAAGACAAACTATAATATCGTATTTTTCAGGGCTTATATAAACAACATCCTTATTATGAAAAGCTTAGAAATAAACGAATTGAGAGCAAAGATAAAGTCTCTTGCTGAGCGTAACCGTTTAGCAACAACCGACGAAGAGCGTGCTACCGTAGCTGCAGAGATGAACACTCTAAGGAGTGAGAACGAACAGGCTTTCACCGAAGCTTTGGAAGCTCTTATTAAAACTACAGCAGATGACGTGCAGGAGCTGCACGGCAGAAACATTAAAAACAACTAACAAAGCGTCCGAGCTACCGTCCGAGTCTCCGCAACGCCCATAAACGAATTATGGTCGAAGTTCCTTTGTATAAAGGAATTTCGACCATTCGTAGTTGCGGAAGCAGGATTTAAAAGCACTCTACCACCATCTGTAACTTGCTGATTACCAATGGTTATTTTTTCAAACATCTCCTTTTTGCACCAAATTTGGAGCAGAACTGGCGCAAAACGCAACATCCTAAATCGTTGATTATGAACGGCTTGCGTTACACAATTTAACTATTTTAAGATTTGTAAGGTCTACTTTTGGCTCATGGCTCCTCGTAAGCGTATCCGCAGTGTAGCGTTATATCCAATTATTTATGCAAAGTTAGTATAAAACTATTAGAAAGAAAATAAATTCCTTAGGTTTAACACTAACTTGTGTTTAACGATATGTATAAATCTTTGCGCATGGCGCATGAAAAACTTCTTATGTGTGAAACGGACTTACACAGGTGTGGGCTATCTTTGCATCAGAATTTTTAATTGATATACAATGGAGAAGTTTGATATTAATAAAGAAATGGCGAAGTTAAAAGGACTGAACATTATCGAAAAATCCTGTTACTCTCAGACTCCTACGAAAAATGAATCTTTCATAAGGTAAGATTCTTATTTCATAAATCGAACATATACTTAAAAATAAAGCATTATGGACAAAACTATAAAAGAGCAATTGGATAAGATGGAAAACCGTTTGAATGATGCTTTGGATAATGACCTCTTCTATGATCCTGAGTATGAGAGAAGCGTCATGTTCCCAAATGGTGAGGATGAGGAAGAGGATGATTTCGCCTTCTAAATATAGACAAGTATGGAAAATGAATCTTATTTGAGAACCATATTGGGAGGAACGGATTTTAGAAGTCTTTCCCTCATGGAGAAAATGGTATGTATTAATGTAGTGCTATTATGGTTATGCAAACGTCGTGTAAAAAAGATATGGAGCAGATGGACTTGCTCCAAGCATTCGAAATAATCGTAGATAAGGCAAAGAATTCTTCTCTGGGTGAGAAGTTCTATGAGGAGGCTGATTCATATCTTGGATTTGTCTCCGATAAACTGGACATATCCAAGCGTGCCAGTGCCATCATGGCCTTGTTTGCCGACAGATGCGATGACAGTCACATCCAGTTCTCGGACTTTACGGATTTCTTGGGCTGCCGCATCCTTAGCTTGCTTCGATATGCCAATGAGATCCAAGAGCTTGTTGACAAGGAATATATCTACCGCAATAGGGATGAAGGTTTCTATTATACCATCCCAATGGAGGTGATGGAGGCGTTCCAACATAATGAGCGTTATAATCCTATGGATGTGGAGGAACTTACAGCCAGAGAATTATTTGACAAGTTCGATGAGTTGTTTACGAAATGTCGCCGTAGAAAGATTGACAAACAAGTGCTGAGAAGGAAATTGAGGGCATTGGTAGCCAAGAACGAAAAGTTGGCTTTTGTCAAGGCGATGGCTTCCTACGATGTAGATGCGGATAATATGTACTTCCCACTTTTCGTCTTGTTTTGTACACTCTTTGTTGTCAATGGTGATGATGACATCCGATACCACGACTTGGAATTTATATATAAAGAAGGCGATGCAGAATGGCGATGCGCAAAGCGAGACTTGAGTCAAGGTGATCACTTGTTTTTTGTGGAGAAGTTCATTGAATATACCAATGACGATGGCTTTGTGGATAGAGAGTCGTTCAAAATTACGGATGATGCCAAGAAACAGCTTTTCTCGGAACTCAACCTATCATCCATGCGTGGTTCTCGCCCGAATGGTGGCATGCTATCCTTTGAGGACATCAGCCCCAAGCAACTATTCTACAATAGCAAGGAACAAAGGCAAGTGGAAGAGTTAACTTCCCTCTTGGATGAGGAGCATTTCCAGCGTATCAAAAATCGATTGAAAGAAACCAACTTCAGAAGCGGCTTTGCCTGCCTTTTCTATGGTGCGCCTGGTACAGGAAAGACAGAGACTGTGCTTCAGATAGCCAAGAAGACTGGCCGTGACTTGATTCAGGTGAACGTTTCAGAGGTTAAGAGCATGTGGGTAGGCGAGAGCGAAAAGAATATCAAGAGCATCTTCGATGATTATAAGAAGAAGGTGAAACAATTAGCCAAGGCACCCATCTTGCTTTTCAACGAGGCTGATGCCATCATCGGCAAGCGTCAGGTGGGGGCGGAAAGAGCCGTTGAGAAGATGGAAAACAGTATTCAGAATATCATCCTTCAGGAGATAGAACAGTTGGATGGCATCCTCATTGCCACGACCAACCTCGCAGAGAACATGGACAAGGCCTTCGAGCGCCGTTTCCTCTATAAGATACAGTTTGAGAAGCCAGACTTGAATTGCCGTACTCAGATTTGGCAAGCGATGATTCCGCCTTTGAACGATGCCGACGCCAGTTACCTGGCGGGCAAGTATGATTTCAGCGGTGGTGAAATAGAGAACATCGCCCGTCATTTTACCATCCAGACGATATTGCATGGCAAGTCTGAGAACATGGTCAAATCCCTTGCTGAGTTTTGTGAAAGTGAAAGACTGGAAGGGAGCCGTACCAAGAGAAAAATAGGATTCTAACGGCTGATATATAACAAAAAAGTATGGAGAAGTATATATTTTTAGATTTTGATGGAGTAATCAATACTCCAAAAGGTAAATTTGCTAAGAAAACTGTAGCCAATTTGCTCCATTTGGTGGAAAGAAGTGATGCCAAGATCATCATTTCTTCCACTTGGCGATTGCAAGGCATGGAGTACATACAGCAATTGTGGCAGGAACACCAATTGCCTGGCGAAGTTATAGGTTTGACACCTTCTTGCAATTCCATTAACTTTAGCAATGTAGACGGGCAAGAGGAATGGCAAGGCTTACATGGGTGTAAAGGCTTGGAGATTGCAGAATGGTTGAGATTGAACGCCAAAGAGCCTTATCGTTATATAATTCTTGATGACGAGGAAGATTTTCTGTTTTCTCAACGAGAACATCTGGTGAAAGTTGAAGGTAGCAAAGGTCTTGATAAGGCTGATGTGAGAGTAGCAATTCAAATTTTAAATACCAAAGAGATCTGTCAAATGAAACGTTGGTTTTATGGTGCCCTAAAATTTATTGCGGTTTATATCCTTATGGTGATGCTTTTCATGGCTTATTTTTACTGGTATCCAGAAAAAGAGATGAACAACATGAATCGTCGTGCCCTAATGTACAAAGAGTGTTTGCGTAGTCATTTTCATTGGCAAAAATAACAACTTCTACAATAATTTAGATATAACTTCGTTTCTATGGTAAACAATTATAGCTTATAATGTGATGAATGATATAATCAATATTCTAAACCAAGTTCGAATAGTTTCACGAAAAATAAAAGAACAAAGAAAAGAAAAGTTTGAGCGTGGTGAAAATTATAATATTTTCAATGATTTGGGTTTCATGTCAGATGAAGTCCATCTACACTCTATGTTTTTGGCAAACCTGCTGAATCCAAAAGGAAGTCACGGACAAAGAGGAAAATTCCTTGAGGCATTTTTGAAAATGCTACAGAAATCGTTTCCTGCAATATCTGCAGATCGTTTAGTATTAGACACGGCTAATGCTTCTGTAGAAGTAGATAAATAGGTAGGCAGACAGATAGTGAAGGCGGCAGAATAGATATTTATCTTACCGATGGCAAGCATAGTATTATCATAGAAAATAAAATCTATGCTGGTGACCAACATCATCAGATGCTAAAATACTGGAATTATGGAATGTCACAAAAAGGAGACGATACGGAAAAATCATTTGTTTTGATTTATTTGACATTGGATGGTTGTTCTCCTTCAAAAGACTCTTTGTGTGAATACTTAAATGAAAATGATATAGTTTGCTTATCCTATAAGAATGATATTAGAGGATGGCTTGATCGTTGCGTGGAGTTGGCTTCAAGAACTCCGCTCGTGAGAGAAACTATCAATCAATATATTAGTACTATTGACATATTAACAAATAACGTTATGGAAGACAATAAGGAACTGTTTGATATTCTATGTAAAGAAGAAAACTTGGATGCTGTTTATGATATAGCAAACAATAAAAATATTGTTGTAAACAGAATTATAAACGAAGTGTTTATTCCTAAATTAAGGGATTTAGCTGAAAGCAAAGGGTTGACTATGGGAGATAATTGTATAGAGAATTGGATGGAAGAATCGTGGGCAGGAGCATCATTTTATAATCCAAAATGGAAGTATCTTAAACTTGCTTTCGAGTTTGAACATAAAGGCTTAGATTTTTTAATCTTTGGCTTTCACGCAAAAGATGAAGATGGTGTCAAGCGTGAAGATGTAAAAGACTGGGAAAAAGTTCAAAAAAACTATTCCACAAAAGATGTCAATAATCAATATTGGATTTGGAAGGATTTTAATGGAAATCAATATTGGGATAATGCCTCTGGGATAAAAGACTTGCTGAACGGTAAAACTTTAAATGATTTCTCAAGAATGTTTGACGAAGCTATAGATTGTGTCAAGGGACTGGATATTTAGTCCCTTGACACAAGAACATTGAGAGTTGCCTTTCAAAGATACTTACTTGCAAGTTTTTTTATTTTTTCCTTCACCTCTTCTCTTAGCCATAGAGGTTCCAGCACTTCCATGGCGTCCATGTTCGAGAAAATCTCCTGTTCAAAATCAAACTCTGGTTTCAGGTGATACTCAAAGATAGAGTATTCGTCAGTTCGCTTTGTTTCCTTTTGTGAGTCATGGAGAGGTAGGTTGCGTATATAGTTACTTTGAAAGGCATCCACTTTGAGCACAACTTTCTGGACCTTAGAATCCTTGTTGTTGATGATGCCAAAGCAATCTTTGAAGTAATCAGCCGGTTCCAAGTCCTTAGGCATCTTGAACACTTTGTCTGAGATAATGACACGCTCCATGCGGTCAAGCGCATAACAACGGACATCGTCGGTGCCAGGGCTATAAGCTATCACATACCAACGTTTCTTGAAGGCTTTCACGAAGTAAGGATGGATGTCAAACTCATTATATTTCTCGGCATTGTAGCTGTAGTAAGATATGAAGATTACACGGTTGTCACGCATGGCCTTGATGATGTCTTCCAGATAGTTTCTGCCCGAAGGCATGTTCTCCAGCAGTACCCGTTCCTTGAGCTTACGACTATTGCCCACCATTACATTGAGCGAGAAGGCGTTTAGCAACCAGTTTCTTGCACTTCCTTCCTCGAAACAGTCGCCACACTCTATGTGATAGCGGAATCCGCTGCCACATTCGATGGTAATCCCAAACAGTTCCTCGATGGCATGGAGATTGTTGATGAAGGTTCGTCGAGAGAGTTCCGTTCCTTCACTAATGTCAGAATCCAACCATCTGCTTTGAATCTCCTTCAAGGTAATGCCACCTCGTTTTCTTGCCCTATGGATGGTTTCCACGAGCCATACATATTTGTTGAGTTGATTGATAGCCATATTCTTCTAATCTTTATTATTTCGGTACAAAGATAAAGAAAAATGGGAAAAAGTATTGCACACCTACCAATTATTTTAGAAGGAACACAATCATGTCATCGTATTTGGTGAAAAACTCATTTTCCTTTATCTTGTATAGCTTGGCATCCTTACCAAGAAGTAAACTGAAGTAATCCCAAAACTGTTTTCGATGATGCATGTATTTTAGATGGGTCATTTCATGTAGCATCACCTCATCTACCAGTTCCAGTGGAAAAACAACAAGCTTGGGTGGCAAAAATATCTGTTTTGCGGAGAAGCATGAAGCCGTGCATTATATGCTCAACGAGTGGGACGCCCTGATGAATATCTTCACAAGAGGAGATTACCATCTGGACAACAATCTTGTGGAACGACTCAACAGATACATATCATTATCCCGAAGAAACTCACTTTTCTTCGGGTCGCATACTGGTGCCAAACGGGCAGCCATGTTCTATTCGCTTGCATGCTCATGCAGACTGCAAGGTATTAACTTCTTTGAATATATATCTGATGTCATCAACAAAGCTGCAGCACTGCCACCAAGAACATCGCTAAGTAAGTACCGGGAATTGCTGCCGGATAAATGGAAACAAAAAAATATCGCTCAAGAATAAAAACTTGAGCGATATTTTTTTGACGTGTATATACTAGCATCGCGGATACGCTTACATGTATTGAGGATTCTTGGGCACAAATTAACCTATACATGTTGTTCAACCAACACGACTTTACAGCCACTTTTTGCATAAGCCTCAAAGATAAACAATATTGTTGTGTTTTTAACTATTTGCATAAGGAAATAAAATTTCCATGGTAGATAACATGTTCTTTTTCTTTGAAATGAAGCAAACCAGGCGACTCCTTCTGCACTTTCATAGACACGTAAATGAAAAAGCCCCCGATGCTTTTGCATCGAAGGCTCCCTGGTTTATGTAAACGTTATTCTGTAGAAGAAGGCTTCACTGTGCCTGATGAAATATCTTGTGTCATAGCAGCTTACTAGAATAATTATTAACTAATTCTGTTAGCATTTGTATTAAACCTGCACTGTCTTGTATGTTGCTTGTACTGCAACAATAGTATTTACCCGTCTCCTCTTGAGCTTTCTCATCTTTAATCGCATAATTCCAATATTCATCTTTATCCATCATATACACGATATCGTTGCGGTACCACTGGAAATTATAGTTGTTGAATGTAAAATTGATATCCGAACCATAGAGCAATGTAGTTCCAGGGATTATATGCTCCTTCCTTATTCCAATCTGTTCTGTGGAGGACAGCAAACCGTCTCTTTTCTCGGCATTCAAGAATATACCTTTTCCACTTGGGAAAATTGCTATGTGATTGTGGTAGTTACGAATCCAAGAACTGGGAATCTGAGTAATCACGAAATCCAACAATAATGTGGTTGCGAGGATATAAACCGTTCGTTCGTTAAAATCGGAAGATTTCTCAAACGTATCAGGGGTGTTTGCCTCGCCAAGCATGAGGTGGTGTATGGCTTTACAATTATCGTTGTTCAAAAGGTAATACAGCCAAGTCTCTGGCTTATTGTTGAACGTTCTGTGTTTCCACCATAACACCTTTTGAAAAGCCTCAGATGTAAACCAACCCATCATAGACTTTAGTAAATCCGCATTGCGGTATCGTTCTTGCATCGCAGTGGCTTGTGTAGGCTTTTGTAGAAAGAAGTTTTTTGCATGTTTCCATTTTTCGTCAAACCTTCTCCAATCCACATGCCCGTTTTCGTCTTGAAACAGGAAGCGTATGCTTCCTCTGAAAAAAGCATATTGTTCAGCTTCTGTAATGACCTCCTCCCAGGTTTTCCCGTCGCTACGCACTTCTTGACACACTATTTGTTTTGCTTTGTTAATCTCTTCATTCCATCTGTTAGAGAAATCTGAAGTTTTCTCGTCAAAAGGCATACAGTTCAAACTGTTGTAAACATCATGAGCATCAAGTTTCTCTATGTGTTCTATAGCAGTTCGCATAGCCACAGAACTTCTAATTTGCGGACGACCATCTTCGCCTTCTCCGGAAATTAGATTCCAAATGACTCGTATCCATCTTTTCATTGAATCCATACTGTCTTCAACAGTGTCATCGTGGTCGAAATACTTGCATATGGCGAAGAAGACTATCCTTTGTACCTGATTTAGCGTGGAAACTCTGAGTATTTTTTCATTCGCATTATTGCTGATTTCTATATTGTTGAAGTTTTCATCCTCTACATATTGAGGTATGAACCAGAAACTGCTATCCCATGGGCAAGTGGGCAATGTGCAATTCTGGGAGAATCTATAATAGTTGTTCAAGACTCTTTGCAATTTCAAAAAGAACTCAATAGGTATGACGCCATTGTCATATTTGTATTCGTCCAGACCTTGGTATGCAATTTTAGTATCGTAGTCATTTGGGTTGCGATTGGCGGAATCGTTGAGATACCTGTATGAAGCGTTTTCATTCTCTTGCACGGAATTCTCATCGCCTTTACCCATATCAAGTAAAAACCGTGAAGGATTGCCCGATTTCCTCGCTATAAACAATTCATTCCAAAAGAATCTGTTCAGAAATGCAAAAAATATTTCATCAATATGATTTGACTTGGATTTAATGCCTTTGCCATTTTTGTCTTTTATGCCACATGACCTGTTAGCCCAAAAGATATCTGTCCAGTCTGTGTCAAACTTGATGGGAAGACCTTTTCGGGTATCTAAAAGAAGTTCCCATTGACTTTTCTGTTTATCCTCAAATGCTTCTTCAGAACATTTTGTCATGTAGCCAATTAAATCAGCTTTGAAATTCTCAAAACTGGTTAGTTGCTTGCCACGCGCATTCATCTTGATATATAGGTCATCAGTAAGACCAAAGTCATGAAGCGGAAGATTATAAAATACAATGGGGCACAATGTATCATCTGTCAATATGTTCCAATAGGCAACAAATGTATCCGCTGATGCACACTTGTCATCATCAAATAATTCATCAATTCCGTCTGTGATATCTTCTCCTTTCTTGTCTGAAATTTTAGTACCACTTAACATCCTAAGCATCGATTGAATAGTTGGATCCTGCTTCCATGCAGAATAAAACCATGTTTGTTTTGTGATAAATCCTACAATGTCGCAGCTACAGAAGTTTTCAAAATTTTTTGGAATACACAAATTCCGACAAAACTCTCGGGATGTGATTCTTGTCTCGTATGTAAATTTCTTTAGGATTGCGCAGTTATCTTCGTTCAACATGTCAGCGCGTAAAGCTATGTACCAATGCAACAGCCAGAGGGTGGTAAGGCGTTGCTGACCATCAAGTGGATTGAGCCTGTCGTTTTCCGTAGTTCCATATATAAAGTATAACTTCATTTCCGTGTCTTTATATGGCGGCTCATTGTCCAAAGCCCTTTTCAAGTCACCTAAGAAATTTTTGCGAAGATTCTCTTTTCCCAATCTTCCTTGTGCATAGTCGCGTTGAATTATTGGAATCTCTATATAGTTGTTTTTCAGAAAACTCCAGAACGTTGTTTTGTTTGCCATTGTTTCAATTATCTAATTTGTTAATACATTCCTTGATGTCTCTTAAATAACCTTCAGCATCTATTTCTTTTGTCCAGTAGTTGGCATCGGTCATGATTGCCGAATAGTATTTCATAAAAACTTGCTTTGTGCAAGGAGGTACAAAACATGATTCCGCTTTGCTTTCAGCTGTAAACTCTAACCTCCCATCTCTGGTAAACCTTGGAATTGAAATTCTTACACCTTTGTCTTTGCCGATTATAATGCGGCGCTTTCCTGAGAATAGAGCGTTGCCATAGCTTCTATTGGTGGAAGAGTCCAATAAAGTATAGTTCCAGATTCTGTTCTTTTCCTCTGGAGTCCAGTTTTCAGCTTGGTGAAAATGTTTTTTGATTTCATCAAATAGTTTATTCCTTTGTTCTTCACTGTCCATGGCAAAGAAGTCAATTATTTTTGACTGAATCATTTTTTCCGCACTTAGATAAACATTCAAAAGCCATTGCTTTTGTGTCATCGTATCATCTTCTTCGTTAGTCGTGTTCGAGTTGATGTGCTCCACGTCCCAATTTTCAATTTTATAAAGGTGAAATGGGAATTTGTAAAATACTCCTATCTGATACTTTGAGTTGTCAAGGTTATTCTTGTTCTGATTAACAATTGTCTGTATGTTATGGAAAAGAAGGATAGGTTTGCTCCTTCCTTTGTTACTACCATCTACATTGTATTGGAAATCAATTCCAGGACACTTGTCTATCTCGGCTTTAACCATCTGCTTTAATGACTTTACGAAAGAAGCTTTATCTATAGCATTATTCCATTCAGCGACAAGGTCGGAAATAGTATGTCCATATATGATTAAATAACCCACATAGTGATAGAGTTCCAAATCATCATACCATTCCTTGAAAGTTTGAAAATACGCTTTCACTTCATTCCAGCATTTTTCTATATCCGATTGCGCTGAATTGAAATATTCGTAGAAGTATCGGAAAGTTCTATAGTCATCAGAACCTATTTGGCAGTACTTCTCTTCGCAGAGTGTTAATTCGTTATGTTCGCAAATCAGGTCAAAAATAAAGTCTATTCTCGTAGGGCGGCTATAGCCTTTTTCATTTAAGAACAGCCAGAACTCATCATTTTGCAACGTATATTCAATGTTGTCCCATTCACTTGATATTTCTTGCTGCCTCAATTTCAGGTGATTGCCATCTGAGACCCGAAAGTTTGAACGATTCATAAACAGAGCCTTGATAAGTTCTGCGTTCGTGAGCGATATTTTCCCTATGTTAAGACGAGTGAAGACTTTGATGGGGTCTTCATCTATAGTCTCGTACCAAATCACCCTTGTGCGATGGATAAACTTGGATTGGAAATCATTGTTGTCAAAATTATCACCCTGTTTGCAAGCCCATTTGTGAATTGTGCTGTAGGCCTGCTTCATATAAAAGTAGTCAATATACTCTCTGAATTCTTTTCCTGGTGTTACTGCTTCTTGGGCTTCATCTATTTCCAGACTTCTCAAGAAATAATAACTATCATTTCTCGTTGCATAGCTGATTGTTGGTAATGCAGTCTTACGCTTTCCATTCCACATCTCATTGAAATAATGAATGATTAGATAAATCGTGGTTAATCGTTGCTGTCCGTCAATCACTTCATACCAATTTTCTTCCTCATTCGCTTCGTCACAATGTGAATCCGATCTTTTCACCTTCTTAACCACCAACGGCTGTAGACAGTACCAAGTTCCCTCATCAGAGTTATTGACACTTTCTGGTCTGAAGTCGTTGATGTCATTCAGTAGATCTTCCACCTGTTGGTCATTCCATCGGTAGCCACGCTGATAACTTGGAATGAAGAACTTAAGCCCAAGGAGATCGCAAACCGATTTCAATTCAATTTTATTTTCTGTCATATTTGTTATATTAATAATTTTAGTAAGAATTTTGCATGTACAATTATAGTATCTCTCTTGCTATCCATGCGCAGGCTTCTGTATCTGCCAGAGCGTGGTGATGGTTTGATAAATCATAGCCGCAAAGGACGGCGATCTAACATTATACCTTATACTTGTACCACATCCTCTTTACTTTTCCTGCAATCTCCTTACGTAGCCATAGCGGCTCGAGCACTTCAAGGTTTTCACCATTCCATAGCAGTTCCTGTTGGAAGTCGAATGTCGGGCGCACATGCAGTTCAAAGATGCTGTATTCATCTGTTTGCTCAGTCTCTTGTTGCGACTCATGCAGAGGAAGGTCGCGCAGGTAGTTAGCCTGACTGGTACTGACCTTGATTTTTACCTTCTCAATGTCGGTGCCATCGCCAGGAATTACACCTATACAACCATTGAAGTATTCCTGTGGATTGAACTCTTCAGGATATTCAAACGTGTGGCTAGAAAGACGGAAGTCTTGAATTCGGTCGAGACAAAAGACGAGGTCATAGCCTGCAGGCCAATTACGCCCCACCAAATACCAGCGTTGACGGAATAGCTTTACGCACAATGGCATCACGTAATGGTCGCGCGTGTCACCTTTCCAGTAGTTGAAATAGTTGATATGAATGAAGCGGTTCTTCTTCATCGCATCTATTATCAGCTCCAAATATTCCCTGCCACTGGGCACGTCTTCAAGGATAATCCTGTTATTGACAGATTTGCTTTCAAGGAGAAAATTACTCACCGATAGCGTACTGAGCAACCAATTTTCAATACTTCCACTCTTCATATCCTCCACATTGGCGATGTAATACCTATATGGAGCGGTCTTTTCGCAGTCTATCGACAATCCGAAGGTGTCGAAGATATTCCACTTCCACTTATGGAAAGTGCGCTTCAACATCTCCTCACCACCGCTCAAATCTACATTATCCATCCAGCGGCGGTTCAATTCCTCGAATGAAATCTTATGTGCCCGATAAATGGTCTCCACAATCCACACGAGTTTATTGGTTTGATTCAGTGCCATATTTGTCGTTTATATAGATAACGTTTCGGCTGCTAAGATATTGCTATGGTGTGTCTTTTTTCATACCATCATAATCAATCTCGCTCTACAAGGTTGCAATTTGCAACCTTATAGGTGAGAGAAGCAGCTACATAAAAGTTGGACCAACAATTTTTCGCCTAACTTTTCATCTGTTCCAGTCTCCCATGTATATTCTGCTTTGTGAAACTTATTTGCAAAGAACGAGACCAACTGACATAACTCTCTCTCTTTCAACGGATATACTGATGCAGTAATAAACTGTAGCACAACCTTGTCATATTGTTTGCAATCAATCATTGCATAATCTTCAAACTCTCTGATTATACTTTCCACTCGCAACTCACCGTCATTAGGAAAAGAAATAATTCTTCTTTTTAAGACAGCACGTGCCTGTTGATTTTTGACATTATCTTTCATTTCTACAAAGGTACTGATGTGAATAAAGTTAATGTTTTCGGTGTAGCTATCGTGATTGTAAGATATAATAGGCTCTTATCCGGGAATGATTCCATATAGTCACTTAAAGGATGCATCATCTTTTCAGGAAGCGTTATCTTTTTCATCTCATCAGTATAGTCATTGGCTATGGTAATAGCCAAAATATACCTGCCATTTTCTTTTATATATATTGACTTTAGATGCGCAAGAGCTTCTGTTATGTCTTTTTTATACACATACGAGTGGGTAGATATTACGTTCCTTCCTCTTATAAGTATTGAGAAATCAGACAAATCAAAGCATAATAGACCATGCTTCTCTATACATATATTATATAGTTGCAGAAACTTTTTCAATTCGAGGTATGGATTGCTATCCGCATGAAAAGACAATATAGAGAAGATGTCAGATTCTTCTTTGATACTGAGTTCTGGATTCATTTTTATTACAACATTTCTTCTTTCACATGCATGTGTTTCTAAGATTTTATTAACGTTATCGGCTCCTTTGTCGGTAGACACCAACACGACATTAACATATACATTTGGGCTGTTCTTTATTGAATATATACCTTCTGTACGAAACTCATTGATTACTTGTTGACTAACATGATCTGCAGCAATCAGTCGTAATGATTCAAGTGCGATTTTTTCCATTTTATTAATGCTTATATCTTTATTGTCAAAAATACAGTGCAAAAATAAAATGGAGCTATGCCAACTGTGGGCACAACTCCATTTTATAATGAAATAATATTAAGTTACACTATGTTTTTATGATCTTTACGCACTTGTAGAATTCATTTTTTGTATGAGCGACATAATCTGAGCGAATACGGTCTTTCCTTGATTCATGATTTCAGTCTTTTGCAATACAATTTGCAAAAGTACAAAATCTTTGTCGCAGATTTGTCGCAGCCTAAAACGAAAAAACGACATAACCAGTTGTATTACAACTTGTTATGTCGTTATTAGTTGCGGAGGCAGGATTGAGTTGCTATTGCTGATATATTCTACCCTCTTGAGGCAATAGCTTTGGTTATACATTATTGCATTATTAATGGTCTCTATTCTGTCCATATTGCAGGACCATGTCAAGCCTCGCACCAAGTTCAGCATTGACATTTTTTAAATCTTCTATGCGCTGGTTCTTCTCCTCTATAAGCATTTTCAGAGCTTTTACCTCAGCCTTTAACGACGTCACATCGGTATTTACATAGCTACTATTAACCACATTATAGTGTCCGTTTATAGTAGGTACGTCCGACGTACCGTCCGACTTTATTAAGATATCCTCTATTGAACACCCTAAGACTTCAGCCATTCTCACCAATGTTGACACTTTGACATCCGGACGCGCATCAAAGTATGTTATACTATTGTGAGTATTTACTCCCCATAGTTTTCTGCTAAATTCTCCAATACTAATTCCAGCTCGCTCGAGTAATTCCTTCACTCGTGCACTTTTTACCGTTCTATATTTATACTCCATACTTAATAAAGGTTAAATCTCACTTTATTAGGTATTAAAATCCTTATAAAGTAGGATTATCTCATTCTTTGTTTATATCTTTGCAGCAAAGTTAGACACTTAAAACGATATAAACAAGCAAATGGAACAGATTTTCGATTCATTGTACCTGGAGGGTTATTTTGCTAACCTTTCAAAAAAAGAAAAAGGCAGATACCTTAGACACCTGATGGTTACATACGATTTAAACTATAACACCATCCGGCGTAAGCTATCTGGAGTCGCAGCTTACCAACTTAACACTCTCGAGCGCATGGCTTGCACGGAGGCTATAAAAAAGGAGGACTTATGGCGATACTAAAATCTTTAGAGTTTTTCGTTACACCAGACGGCTTTGTTTACTACAAGAGGCCTGGCGAAGAGTCCAAGCGACTCACCAAGTTCAACACAGATATCGTTGACGAGCTGCACAATGTCATCAAGACGAGGTTTCCTGAGGGGTATGCGGCGCTTGCTAAACTATATCGCCACAACACCTTCAAGATGGTTGAGCGTTTCGTGCGCTGCAACTTCGGCGAACATGATTTGCTGACTCAAGATATCGAGCACGATATCCTGCACTTTGAAGAGGTTCGATGCCCGCTACGCGGCATGTGTGAGTTCGAGCGAGTGATATGTCGCCCTAAGACAATGGTCAACCTCTCAAAATGCGAACGAGAGATTGCCGACCTCTACCTCGAGGGACTTACATTTACACAAATCGCCGAACGGCTCGGCAAAAATGCACATACTGTCAAAGTGCAGCTCATGCGCATCAAGGTCAAATGTGGCGTTAGTCATTGTCGCGATATCATTAGAGTCTTACGTCTTAACAACTACTAAGTGGTTCTAATCTGCGACACGTGCAAGCATAAGCGCAACTGCATTAACGGACGCTTTTGCCTAATTAAAAACAAATATGTTGAATACCTTAACATAGAGAAATGCGAATATGATAACAATAGAACAATACATAAAGCATATCGATAATCTGAAGGAGATGGGCGTGCTGTCTGAGGACTTTCATATTATCCAATATAAAGATGGCTGCCTTCTTGGTGTGAATGGCAAGTGCGAGGCTTTTGAGGACAAACCTCTTGACTTTAAAGACTACGTCTGGTGGATAGACGGTTGGGCTTTTCGCCCGGACTCTGATGCGCGGATAAGGCCCACTGTAACTTTTGATGATGATGGCGCACTTGAGCTTAGGGATGCTCCCTTTTTCAGCAAGTTTATTGCTCCGCTGTGTTTTGGAGACAATGTCTTTCGAAAACGAAAATAAAGTGTGATATCGTGTTTTGTGGCAATCAAGCGTTGCCACTATCTTTGCACAGAGAATAAACCCAAGCGAAATGATTACAGTAGAACAAATATTAAACGCAACAAACGGAGGTTTGGACATTATATTGTCCATATATCCGCAGGCGCGTGACTGCGTACACCAGAAGAACAAGCACTTCTCTATACGCAACGAGCGTACGCCGTCGGCCTCTTTACGACAATTCAACTCGAAAAGGTATGGCGCGATTTGGCAGGTCACGGACTTCGGCGGCGAAGGTCGTGGCGAAAATGCCATAGACATCTTTATACGCGAGAATGGCTACGACCGCTCACGCTTCAATGAGGCGATACTGAAGCTGGCAGCACAGTTCGACATACGCGATGAACTCGACCGCTCGGTGAACCGTCCGGAGATTCGCCAGCGGGAGGCTCGTGCAGACGAAAAAGACGGTACACGCTCCTTCGAACTCAACGAGAAATTTACAGACGCAGAACTTAAGGTTCTTGGCCCGAAGGTTACCCAAACTGACATTGATGCATTGCACTGGCACTCCGTCAAATGGATTACCAACGTTAAGGACCGCAAGGTTACTGTCAAGTATTCTACCGAGCACTATCCTATCTTCATGCGCGAGTGTGTTATCAAAGAGGCTGTGGGCGACCAGCCGGAAGAGAAATTCTATCAGGTTTATGAGCCTTACAACTGCGACAAAGGCTTCCGTTTCTCGTACACGCCTGCAGGTGCCAAGCCGCGCTTCTACATTAACGGGCTTGCGGAGCTCAAGAAGGCATACCGTGACTTCAATGCCAAGGAAGAGAAAGAGTGGAACGCAGCACACGAGGACGGCAAACCGTACAAAGAGCAGAAGTTGCCCGAAGCGGTAATCTGCTCTGGTGAACGCGACTCGCTTTGCTGCAAGTCCATGGGCTACTTTCCTCTGTGGTTCAATTCCGAGACCTATCAGCTCTCGGTCGACGAGTATAAGGAGATAATGAAGTACGTCGAGGTACTCTACAATATACCCGATATCGACGAGACGGGTCGTCGCAAAGGCAGGGAGCTTGCACTGCGCTTTATCGACATACATACCGTATGGCTTCCAGAGAAACTACAAACATACAAGGACAACCGAGGCAAACCTCGCAAGGATCTGCGCGACTGGCTCGAGATACACAGTGAGCGTAAGGATTTCCGTAATCTGCTAAGAGTGGCCATGCCGGCAAAGTTCTGGGTGCAATACTACACCAAAGAAGGCAAGATGAAAACGGAGGTCGATACAGCCTGCCTTTATAATTTTCTACAACTTAACGGCTTCTATGCTCTCCATGATGACAACTCTGCGGTGACGCAGTTTATACGCGTAGAGGGTAATACTGTGAAGCGCGTCAATGTCAAAGAGATACGTGAGTTCATCCGGCGATGGGTTATTGATAGATTCGAGGACCGTAACATCCTCAATCTGGTGCTCAATACTACTAAGCTATCTCCTGCAGCTCTTGAGTCGTTGCAAGAGATTGACCTGGACTTCACCAATTACACTCCAGACTCGCAGTTCTTCTTCTTTGCTAACAAGACTGTCGAGGTGTGCGTGCCTACTGTATCTTGTCCGAATGGGTTGAAGGAGTATGATCCAGGTGCAGATAGCTTACACAACTTCGTTTGGGAAGAGAGCGTCATTCCTCATAGATACAAGGCTTTGCCTGATATGTTCCGCATTACGCGTAAAGAGGGTGACAATGGTCAAACGTTGTTGGATATAGATATCCTTAACGTGAAGAGCAACTTCTTTGGCTATCTTATCAATACCTCACGACTATACTGGCGCGAGGAAACGGAGGTACCCTTCGGCGATGACCGCGAGGCTTCAGCGGCATACATCAAGGCTCATCCGTTTCGCATTGATGGTGAGGGGCTGCAACCTTACGAGATAGCAGAACAAAAACAGAATCTCATCAATAAGATATTTACATTTGGCTACATGCTACATCGATACAAAGATTATGCGCGCTGTTGGGCACCGATGGCCATGGACAACAAGATAGGCGAAGAAGATGAATGTAACGGACGCTCCGGCAAATCTTTCTTCTTCAAAACGCTCTCGTTCTTGGTTAATACGGTTAAGTTGTCCGGACGCAATCCGAAGCTCATGGATAATCCTCATGTTTTTGAGATGGTCAGCCAGTTTACAGGTATCCTACTGATTGACGATTGCGACAAATATCTCAATCTTGGCCCGTTCTACGATAACATTACGAGTGATATGACTGTCAATCCGAAGAATAACAAAATATTCACTGTAAAGTTCGAGGATGCGCCTAAGCTTGCTTTTACCACGAACTATGTACCGCAGAACTTCGATCCGTCTACTGAAGCTCGCTCTCTGTATATGGTATTCTCCGACTGGTACCATCAGAAAACCGAGGATAATGATTATCGAGAGACAAGAGATATTCGTGCTGACTTCGGCAAGACTCTGTATGACTACGAGTATAGCGAGGACGAGTGGAACGCCGACATTAACTTTTGGCTTCAGTGCTGTAGGTTTTACCTCTCACTTAAAGACTCTGGCTTAAAGCTGCAGCCACCTATGGCCAACATGGTGAAGCGTCATCTTAAAGCTTCCATGGGCGCCAATTTCGAGGACTGGGCAGAAGGCTACTTCTCACCCGACGGCGAACATCTTGACGAATTCCTGCCACGTGACGATGTCTTCAACGAGTATCAGCGCTTTGCTAACGTGAACCGAATAACAATGCAGGCATTCACCAAGAAACTCAAGTCGTTTTGCATACTATGTCCTTGGATTGACTGTATGAATCCACCTGACCTCTGCAATACGGGCGGTCGAATACAGCGATCAGTGATGGTGGCACCAGACAAGCGCAAAACCAAGGACATGATTTATATACGCTCTATCCCATTAGACACCAAAACGGACGCAACCGAACAAGACCTTTGTTTCTCAACAGAAGACGAGAAACCTTTCTAATATTACTTTATCATTTCGCTTTAATCTTCAATGGGTAGGCGGGCTGCAGGTTTTAAAGACCTATGCAGCCCGCCTTTATTTTTATCACAAACTCGCTTGCATCATTAACAGACTGTTCCATTCTTCCACAGGTTTTTGTAGGCTCGACTCTCATGGCGGCCTTTTGCTCCCCGACACCCCTTTATTATTCTGTACAAAAACTTTGTGATTTTGTAATGTGATGTTCCAAAAAATCAAAAAGATAAGTAAATTAAGGGGTTACGGATTGTTCACAAACTATCACAAAAGCCTTCACAACTTCATCACAAAAAAAATAAGTTTGCAACACCATTCGAGCCTTGTATTGGTGTCACATTCTTCAATGTGCAATCACAAAACGCAACACAAACTTTGTTTAAAGTCAAAACACTGATAGCCATTCACTTAGCCATCATTATCATACAAATCACAACTTCACAAAATTTTCTTGCAACTTTATACTTAGCCGCACGTAAGGTAGAAGAAGGAGCGCACAGAAGACAGAATTATTAAGACTTTTATCTCTACAAAGTAGGTTTATTGGTAGATTTTTCCTACTTTTGTAAGACAAACAAAATTTCATCTTAAACCAAGTATCTGTGTCAAAATATCTCGTCTACATCTCCTTCAAGCCGTTCATAGCTCAATGGCTGCGCCATCACTTCGGCGACCCTGTAGTGTTTCCAGCTCAAAGTGCAGAGAATGCTTGCATCCGTCATTTTCTCACGCGCCAGCCTGGTTCGTTACCGCTGACACGTGGCGATGATGATGTTGCTATCTGCATCCCCGACTCAAAGCAGAAGCCGGTCGTCACCTACAACTACCTTTCTGGCAATGCCCGCAAGGCTGTTGCCGAGTGCATCGAGGACACATTCAGGCTCCAGCTTTGGCGCGATCTCGCCGACATCGAGCTGTGCCAGTGCACACTACTCTCTGCTGTTAGAGCGTGGTGCGAGGCTAACGGCATAGATGTCGAGTACGACTACACGCTAAAGATGCGTTTCCAACGTATGCGCAACTCCTACCTCAAGCATGGTGTCGACCTCAGACGCAGATCTCGAGTGCGCGACAATAAAAACTGTTAAATATTCTATAAATCACACGGATAAGATGCCCATTTTTGTTCGCGCCCGTTCGTCACTTATGTTCAACGTATAAATATAGCTCTATATGAAGTCGATAAAGCTCGTTAAGTCTGTAGCTTATGCTTACAGCACCCAACTCGAAGGCTCGGTCCTCATCGCCAACCGCACCGTCCGCATCCCATCCAACATCTTGTGGCACTCAATTTGTGTTAAAGACCACCCGTCTATGGTCTCGTCTACCAAGACAGATGACAAGAACAAGGTTATAACCACCACTTTGAAGTTCCTTACACCTGACGATTTGAATATCAAGCGCCGTCATTTGGTGTTCAAGGTGACACTCATCGACGATCGTCAATTTCTTGTTGGCTCCTCTGAGCGACCTTACCCGTCTGTAGAAATCACCGAGAACTGCCCCGATGCTGTCAAAGATAACCAGCTCAACGAGGTCGTTGTAACACACAAATCTCACGAGATACCCCCATATATTAAGGTATAGCAGTATTTTGTACCACATGCTTCTCAAGCTACCTTTGTCGTAAATACTTATCATATGAAATATCATCTCGTCATATCAGGTACTATTGGCAGTTGGTGGAACGGTTGTTCTGCCGACTATGTCCGTTATGTGCTCAATAAGAATAGTGGTAAAGAAGTGCATGTCGGCTTCTGCTCACTCGGCGGCTTCGTTAAAGATGGCTTGGAGATTAACCAGGCTTTCCGTGACCACGGCAACGTACACGCTCATGCCTTCGGCATGAACGCATCTATCAGCACTATCGCCATGCTTGGCTGCAAGACTATCGACATCGTCAAGGGCAGCTTCTTCCTTATCCACAACGTGTCCACTCTCATCTACAAGTACGAGCAGAGCAACAAGGAGCAGATTGATGCTTTCGTGCGCAAGCTTCAGGCGCAGCGCGACTCGCTCAAGAACTTCGACGACGTGCTCGCCTCTATGTACGCCGACAAAACCGGAAAGTCTGTCGATGAGTGTCTCGCCCAGATGAAGAAGGGCAACTGGCTCACTGCGCAGCAGGCTCTCGACTTCGGACTTGTCGATTCCATACGCGAAGACAAGGAGGCAGAGAAGGCTGCCAACGAGTTTACCGGACAATTTACAAACTCTTACAACATATCTCAATTTAAGGATGCAGGCATACCGCCACTACCTCAATCACTTGCCTCGGAAGACGCAGCAGCTCGTGTCGCGTCAGTGGTTGACGGTAGCGGCAATCCAACTCCGAGCTTCATCGAGAAGACGTGCGAAGGGCTCAAGAACCTCTTCCGTAACCAACACGCATCAAAAACTTCAAACAAAATGATTAAAATCTTTGCTTGCGTCATGGCATTGCTCAATGCCACTGACGGTTTCGCAACTAACGAGGATGGCAACATCACCCTCACCCAGGAGCAGATGAAGAGCATCGACGATCGTCTTCAGGAACTTGAAGAGAAAGAAAAGACTAACGCAAAGGCGGTGTCTGAAGCCGGCAAGGCTGTCAAGGAACTCAAGGACCAGCTCACAAAGGCTCAGGACGAGTCCAAGAAGAAGGATGCTCAGATCGCAGCTCTCAAGGCCTCTGCTGGCACCACTACTGTTGATAATCCTGCCAACAGCGAGGAGAGCTTCACTGCGCAGGACGTGTTTAACCTTATTAAAGATGTATAACTATGGCTTCTGTTAAAGTAGGCAATATTACATTCGGTGCTGAAGAGCTCTCAACGACTTTTCAGACTTACCGTTCAGACTTCCTCATGATGCCACTTCTCGCTCTCGGCGCACTCGCAGAACATTGCTCTGTACGCACCGGCATCCGCTACCGCGAGACTGTTGGCGAGATGTCTGGCAATCTCGAACTCTCTAACCACCAGAAGACAAAGTATGAGGACGCAGCTGTAGATATTACACCGCGTGTCTTCCAGACTTTCTTTGGCAACGTGGTGGCAGGTATCGACCCCAACGCCATCTACCAGAGCATTTGGGGCTCTAACGTTACTAAGGGCGACGGCCTGAAGAACGTGCCTATCGTCGTTCAGATCTGCGCATACCTTGCCAAGAAACTTGGCGAGAATATGTTCATGAACGCCTTAACCGCTAAGCACGATCCCGCAGACTTCTCCAAGACTGCGAAGTGGTTCGACGGTTTCAAGACCGTTCTCGAAAAGGACGCTGCCGGAACCAACGAGCTGCAGAAGGTGCTCATCTCTACAACTCTCGGCAACCTCGTAGAGGGTACTGATTCTATCACCAAGGACAACGCCGAAGACATCATCAAGGAGTTCTACTGGAGTGGTACCGATGCTGCCGCTGCCAAGCTGCGCTCGCAGCCACTCAAGCTCTTCCTCAGCGACCAGGCTTACCACTGCTACACCGAGTGCTATCAGGTCAACCATGGCTCGCTGCCGTACAACCAGAACTACGACAAGCGCACTCTTGAGGGCGCAAGCAACGTAGAACTTGTACCACTGGCTAACGTTCCTGCCGACTTCATGCTGCTCACTCCGAAGTCTAATATCTTCCTCGTGTTCAACCAGCAGACCGAAGATGAGAAGTTCCTCGTTGAGAAGTCGCTGAAGAATCACTATGATGTAGACTTCATCGCCAACTACTTCTTCGGTACGCAGTTCCAGAGCGTATCGCCCGAGGTTCTGCGCTACTGGCGCAAGAAGGCCTGAACGAGGTCGCTAACATATTTGTTTAACATTAAAACTTATCATTTATGGCAAAATGTACTGGCGCCGCATCTATTTACGGCGATATCTGTTTCACACCGGGAGCAAAGTCGCTCCCTGGTGTACGTGGATGGGTCTTCGGTATTGCTAAACGCGACATCTTAGGATGGCCAACCATCGGCTCGGAGACACCAAAAACGATGGACGCTGTCGCTAAGTATACCGGCGACTTCAAACTGGCTTCTGACAAGAAGTGGCACAAGATTGGTCTCATACCTAATGAATCGCAGCTGCAGGTCGAGTCTCAAGGCACTTACGGCTCTAAGACATTCAAGGTCACTGGCACCGCTGTCATTCCTGGCACCGAGGAAACTGCCACCGGCTACATCTCTCTCGCTAACAACGACGAGATGGTCTACCTCTTCATCCAGCGCAACGGCAAGGCACGCATGGTGGGCAGCGAGGCGTTCTCTCCTGAGCTCACGCTCTCGCAGGACCTCGGCAAGGCTGCTACCGATACCAACTCTACAACAGTGCAGGCTGTTGCGTCTGACGAGTATCCAGCTCCGTTCTACCCGGGCAAGATAGAGACCGAGGACGGCGACATCTCCGGTGCTACCGGCCTGCCGATTGTTGTCGCTGCATAGCGTTTTCTTTTTCGCGCAATAAATAGGTCTAAATTATTGATTGTTTATTTCTGGGGCGGTCCTCACGATAGCGATCGTGTGTACCGCCCTTTTTAAATTTGCATTATAATATGATAGATAAAAAACTTACCGAAGATATGCAGGCATGGCTCAACGCCGAGAAGCACGACCGCGAGTCTGTTGCCCGTGGTGCGGAGATGGTTCTGAAGCTCACGCGCAACATGTCGATGTATCAGACCATCATGCGCCGTCCTGAGCGTTTTGAGTCGAAGGTGCGCTACGAGCTTCAGAAGTTCTTGCCTATGCGTCTCGAGAACATGACTACTCAAGATGTCAAGTTACTCGATGCCGAACTTACTCCACAGATAGCTGCTGCCATCGAGGAGCAGGCTAAGTTCGAAGCCGAGCACAAGGCTGAGGAGGACAACGACACTGAGGTTCCTGAGGGTGGCTACCTTCCGGCAGCTTCCGGCATCCGCACCGATCACGACAACCTTCCAGAGGATGTGCGCAATATCTGGGCGGAGAATAAGGAGCGTTGGCTGAAGATAAAGAAGCTCTACAACACTCTGCTAACCTTCGAGCAGCCATGCGACCGCTACGAATATCTCAAGCAGCTGAAGGACTTGTGGTACACCTACAAGAGCGAACTCGGACGTTATGACGGCTACGTCGCTCCTTCTGACGATGCTCAGGCTGAAGGCGAAGAGCCTACGCCTGCCGATATCGCTAAGAACATCGCCAATGCGCGCTCGTATATCACCAAGAACGTAGACCGCCTCGCAGAACTCCGCCGTCTGTCGCGCGAGTCCGACGATGCTACTAAGGAGCTCGACGAGTACAACAAACTGCTCACAAAGGTTCGAGCCCGTGTTACCGTGCTCAACGACAACAACGCCCCTATCGGTGACGATCTGAAAACGAAGCTCAATGAAGCAGGCTTATCCCTTCCGTCCGCTGAGTGACGTTCCCACTCAGTACCATCTCGGTACTGGGCTACACACGCTCGGCTTGCTCAGATGGATTCTGAAGCAGACCGGGCGTGCCGACGTTTACGTATCTACTTTCTCAACCTCCGACGCTTTCCTCTGCGGTTTCCTACGTCTGCGCCGGCGCAAGCTGATAGCCAACGCCACGCTCGTAGCCGACCTTAAGGCTGCACGCAAGACGGTGCAGCTCTATCGGCTTATGCAGAGCTGTTTCGACCATGTGCATCTGGCGCAGAACCACTCAAAGATAATGCTTGTCAAGAACGAGAACTATCAGGTTGCTGTTATTAGTTCTCAGAACCAGACCTACGGCGACCGCGCCGAGTGTACAATGATCACTACAGACCTCAAGGCTTACTACTCGTTGCTTGCCGGTCTGAGAGACATCGTCGACAAATCACTTGAGCTAAATGGATTATTCCAACGACTTACTGACAAAGATAGAAAACTATGCGCGGGAGATGATGACCCCGACGGAGATATCCGCCCTTTTGGGTATTGACGAGCGTGAGCTGTGCGACGACATATCCACTGTTGGCTGTCCTGCACGCGCGGCTTATGTTCGTGGCGCATCAGCCACGGCGCTTGAGCTTCGCCGCACTCTTCACGATACGGCGCTTGCCGGCTCTCCTTATTCTATTCAGGAGTGTCAGCGTCTGCTTGCTGCCGCTCTTTCTGCTGTCACTTAGCATTCTCAACAACCAATACTATACATTATATATATGCTTCCAGTTAACCTCGATGAATATTCGCGCTATGTCACCCTCGACGATGCTGAACTGCGTCAGCTCCGTGTCGCCGAGGGTGTATTGCTGCGTCTTCATCGCATACGCGGTATGTATGCCTATTGGTTGCAGTTCCCGTCAAAGGTTGACAACGACCTGGTGCAGTACGATATGGCTATGTTCAAGGTGTCGCGCTCTCTTGCTTATGAGGATCTGCATCTGGTCAAGGTGCTACTCGGCAATCTTCAGCAGACTACGAAGGAGTTCATGCGCTGGAAGATAAACAAGTCGCTCGAGCAGGACATCGCTGCAGCACGCCGCGCCGGCGACTTCCGGTCGGTGGCTGCGCTCTCTAAGGTGCTCGTGGCTAACAACCGCACCGACAAGGACGACGAACCCGACCTCGAATTCGACAAGATCGTGCCTCAGAACTTCGAGCCGACAGACGACCCTACGGTTCTCGGCATCGAGCGCATCCCTGACCTGCGTGGCAAGATACGTGCTCTCTACAAGCGCTACTCCAACACTATGATACAAGATGCTGATTTCGAGGAGATAAAAGAAGATATAAAACCCGACGAAGATGAGTGATTGCATTGAACAACCAAACCTTCAGTATTTCAACGACGCGCAGTATTACGCACTCGCCATGAACACACGCGACGAGGTAATCGTTGCCGGACGTGGTGTGGGCAAGGGTGCTATTCAGGCGCGCCGTCTGCAGTCGTGCTTTCAGGGTATGCCCGGCTCTATGGGTGGCTTCGTAGCTCCGTCCGTCAAGCGTTGCCTGACCAATATCCTGCCCTCCATGCTCATCCACCTCGAGCGATGGGGCTTCAAGCGCGACCTACACTATGTGGTGGGTCGGCGACCGTGGAAGAAGCTCCACTGGAAGTCGCCTATCTTCACGCCGGCGAACTGGGAGAACACCATCAGCTTCTACAACGGCTCCGTCTGCAACGTCATCTCGCAGGACCGCTCGGGCACGTCCAACTCGATGTCGCTCGACTATCTCATCATCGACGAGGCGAAGTTCATCGACTTCGAGCAGCTCAAGGACGAGACCTTTCAAGCCAACCGAGGCAACGAGATGTACTTCCGCCACTTCCCTCTGCATCATGGCATGACCATCACTTCAGATATGCCTATCACCAAGAAGGGCTCCTGGTTCCTCAACTACAAGGATAAGCAAGACCCAGAACTGGTGGAGGTCATCGAGGGGCTGGTCTACCAGATATGGCGACTGAAGCAGAAGCTACTGAAGACTCCCGACAAGCACGAGCAGATCCAGCGACGCATAGACGAGTACAACAAGCAGCTCAACTTCTTCCGCTCACAGTGTCTGCTATACCGCGAATATTCATCAATCGAGAACCTCGCACTCCTGGGCGAGGAGTTTATACGCCGTGCCAAGCGCGACCTCCCACCGCTCACCTTCGCCACGTCTATCATGTGCCAGCGTGTGAGCATATCGGCTGACGGCTTCTACGGTGGCATGAGCGAGACCGCCAACCTCTACACAGCACCCAACGAGAGCGTGCTCAACCTGCACAACCTCGCCAACGCCGAGGGTGGTGCGCTGCCTAACGACTGCCGCATGGATGCCGACCGCAACGACAAGCTGCCGTTGCTGATAGCCTTCGACACTAACAACCTCATCAACTGGCTCGTCGTCGGTCAGGTGCAAGGGTCGAAGCTGCGCGTGCTCAAATCGTTCTTCGTCAAATACGAGCGCAAGATTCCTGAGCTGCTCGACGACTTCAATACGTACTACCACTATCATCGCCGTCGTCAGATAATCTTCTACTACGACTCTACCATGGTGGGCACCAACTGGGGCTTGCACTACAACGACCCTCATAAAGAGGTGGTGCGCACGCTGCGCTCCATGGGCTGGGCGGTACGCGAGGCTTATCTCGGCAACCCGATGAACCACGTACAGAAGAACGCTCTCATCAATAATATGTTTCGCGGGCGTGCCCGTCTGCAAGTGCTCGTCAACCGCGACAACAACCCCGACCTGCTCATCTCCATAACCTCTGCCGGCGTGTACAACGGCAAGAAGGATAAGCGTGGAGAGAAGCTCGCAGAGACCGAGGAGGATAAGCTGGAGGCTCGTACTGACGGCTCCGATGCCTTCGACGTGCTCTGCATAGGCGCGGAGACCAAGCCGGTATTCCAAGGAACCGGCGGAACAACCAACACATACGGGTAATATATTTTCACTCATTCATTAATAGTTTATATCTTTTATTAGCCACTGGCGCGAGATGCGTCGGCGGCTTTTTATTTATACCTTACTAACAAAATAGTTAGTAAATAATTTGCATACTATCTAAAAAATTAGTACCTTTGTATTGTTCAATTAATAAACATCATTTATGAAAAAACAAGAAACAATCAAGATGAATGTCACTCCCGACGAGGAGGAACTCATCAAGGCAATTCGCAATTACTGCAACAGCTATCCAAATGGTTATCCCGAACTGCTCGACTATGCGGAGGATTTGTTCCAGCGAATGACTGACATGCCGAAAGACTAAGAACAAACGGTTCTCCCTTCGGGGAGAGCCTTTAACAAAAAGATATAAACTTAACGATTATGGAAGTAGTAGTAAAACAGAAACAAGAGAAAATTACCGATATGAAGAAGCGTATGCGTGACATTTACCTTGCTGTATCATGGCGTGAGATATCGCGCACGTACTTCGACAAGTCGGTGTCATGGTTTCAGCAGAAGATGTACGGCATCGACGGCAATGGTGGCGTTGGAGGTTTTACCCCCGAAGAGGCAGACCAGCTATACTGTGCTCTAAACGACCTCAGCGACCGCATACGTCGTGCTGCGGACAACATTAAAGCTCCGGCTACTGATGTGCCGTTTAATTGAACAACAAGTCGCCGTTGAGCTTACGGCGCGCACCCAGCCTCGGGGCCTCACGGCTTCGGGGCTTTTTTGTTGGCAATTGCCAACCTCGCACCGTCTCGCCTTACCGCTGATGAGCGTCCTCGATGTGGCGGTGTCTTTCACGATGGGCGCAAAATCGACAAGCCAAAATCACATACTCGGCACAACCGCCTGCATATTCCGCTAAAGGCGAGGGCGGCAATTGCCAACTCGGCGCAGGGCGGTGTAGTGCTGCATAGACAGAAAGTCTTGCACCCTGCAAAATCGTAATGCTTAACTCGTTGATTTTTAAGCATTACGATTTTGCAGCTATGGAAAAGGTATGCGAAAACGCGCTCATTTCTCTATTCCTGGCTTCTTTTTATTGCGGAAAAGAAGCAAAAACGCTTGCGAAAACAAGTTTTCGAGTGGTATTCTCCGGTAGAGAATGCTATTTCTTACATCTTGCGCTGTTCCGTTCGAGAGCATTTTTAGAAGATTATTGTACATCGGGTAGAGTGTCGTTTTTACTTCGCGAATTTACGGCGGACGGCTGCCACCCAAGCACCGATGCTCTAAAGTGACAGAATTTTTACAGCAGCCTTCCGACTTTTATTCCTACGGCTTCCTTCAAGAACTCGGTTTTCCATAAAATTTCAATCCCTTTTGCTTGTCCTCTCGCCTTGCTTCCACCGTCTTTTTGCGGCGTAAAAAGCGAAATTCGACCCGACGTGAATAAAAAAAACTCTCAAACGGGCTACAGATGAGATGTGTAAAAAGCTCTCTTCTTGCCTCTGAGAATAAATTTAAGGAGGACAAAAATGAAAACAGCCACTTTCTACAGCTATTTGCCCAAGCGTTACACCGCCAACGACGCACATACCGAGCGCGTAAGACGTTTTATTTATTCGTTCAAGCGTGGCGACCGCCATGCGGTAGACTTCGCCATAAACATCGTAAGCGAGTGCCTTAATAAATGGTACGGCGCAAGCAATCAAGACTATGTGCTCGTGTGCGTTCCGGCGGCTACAAGTGCCAAGTATAACCGCCGCTTTAAGCGTTTCGCCGAGGAGGTAAGCAAGCGCATCGGCATACAGAACGGCACGGCACACGTTAATATCTTCGGCATGCGCGAAGCGAAGCACAACAACGCCGCACACATCGTCAGCGAGTCGTATGGCTACTACGTGAGCACCGACCCCGACTTCTTCGCAGGCAAGAACGTGATACTCTTCGACGACCTCATTACTACAGGAGCCACGGCGGAGGAGTTCGCCGCCGAACTCGCAGCGGTAGACGCTAACGTCATCGGCGGCTTGTTCCTCGCACGCACCAAACTTATTCGCAATTTATAACCATTAAAGCCAAACAATATGAACAATTTTTCAGAACTCGTTCGCGAAGAACGCCCCGACTACAAAGTATATAATAGCGGTTTCGACTCGCTCAACAGCGTTGAGCTCATAAGCCTAATAATAGGACAGGGCAAAAGCACGCACGCAGCTATGCAGCAGGCTCGCCAAATAGTGAACATTTGCGGCGGCAGTCTTCGCGACATCGCCACCCGACGCGCCGAAGAACTACAAGTAGTGCAGGGCGTAGACCCCAAGAAAGCAATGACACTACAAGCAGCGTTCGAACTCGCTAAGCGCATCGAGCGCGAAGCAGCAGCCGACCGCCCGAGCTTCAGAACCGCCGAAGACGTTTGGCGATACTTCCGCCCGATAGTGGGCACGGCAGACCATGAGGAAGCGCACGTGCTGCTCATGAATAATAATTTCAAGCTGATTAAAGCCGTGAAGCTATCAAGCGGCGGACTCACCGAGACAGCCGTAGACGTGCGCGTCATATTGCGCGAGGCTCTCGTCAACAACGCCACCACGCTCACCCTGATACACAACCACCCCAGCGGCAACCCATGCCCGAGCCGCGACGACGACCGCATCACGGCGACGCTAAAGCAGGCGTGCTCTACAATGCGGCTCTATCTTATAGACCACGTCATCGTAACGGATAGCACATACTACAGCTATTCGGAGGAGGGCAAGCTATAGACCGCATCGCACCGACCTCACGCATCGAGGTCGGTGTAGTCGCAACCATTTTGTTGAGCTCAACGAAATGGTTGCTTCTCTTCCCGCCCACCGCCCTTCCGCCCGCCGCAAAAACGCCTGCAGCATTTTTGCGGCGGGTCCCAAAGAGGTAAAAAGCCACCATTTAGAGGCTTTTTTCATTTTTCTAACAAAACAAGGTGATTATATCAAAAAAAATCGCTTACTTTGCAAACAGCAAGAAAGAAAATGACATCTAAAACAATAAAACAAGGAGGCAAAATTATGTGCATTATCAACGACATCACCCATTTTGTAAAAAATGGTTTTACAGTTTTGCGCCATGCCTCTTCCGGCAAATACGAAGAGAACTCACTTGAAATTGAGGCACTGAAGCGTGAGATGTTCTGTAAACCATCAAATCGTCACACAGATATGGAGAACCTCAGAAAAGATCGTGACAATATTGCCCGTGACGTACGCACGGCGTTTAATAGGGTGTAATACCTAACGTGTCGCTAATTTGATTTTGAATGTTTTCATGACACATGAAAATTAGATAAAGAACTATTTGGGAGCCCTCGGTGCGTTACGCATCGAGGGCTTTTTTCTGTAAAAAAATAACCTTTTGATGATTTTTTATGTTAAAAAACTTGCGTAATATCCAAAAGATGATTATCTTTGCATTGTCAAAATAATTAAAGTTATGAGGTACACAGAAAAAGAAAAAGAACTGATTGAGGCTATCAGAAATTACAGAAAAGCCTACCCGAACGGAGCACGAGAACTTGAATTCTACATTATGGATTTAGTCTACGAGCTTATGGAGAATGAATAACCAAAAGCCCTCCCTCTCGGGGGAGGGCATAAAAAGATATAAATATGGAATACACAATCGTAAATCAGCAGACAACAGTGCGTCAGGTACTCAATGACGTGTACGAGGACATTAATTGGGCTTATCTCGCACAGAACTATTTTGGAAAATCCCGCAGCTGGCTTTATCATAAGTTCAGCGGACGCAACAACGGCAAGCCCGACGACTTCAGCGACATCGATCGCGAGCGTCTCAAGGGTGCGCTTGTGGATATAGCAAACCGTCTGAGAATGACGGCTGACAAGTTGTAATAACTTATTATTTTGACACCAGCCTCGGAACTTCGGTTCCGGGGCTTTTTTAATTTTTCGTAGTAAAATAGTTATTGTTTTGTTTGGTTGTTCGTAGTAAAATTACTACCTTTGCAGTGTTGAATTATTAAACAAGCGATCTATGAAAAATGTAAAAGTTTCTAAGATTCTGAGAATCTTGACTGACGACGGTTGGTACTTAGACCGTTACAACGGGGACCACCGAGAGTTTAAACATCCTACCAAAAAGGGTGTTGTAACTGTCAACGGCAAGCCTTCAACATCTATCTGCGGATGGCTCCTCAGTAGTATTGAACGGCAGTCGGGGCTTAGGTTCTGACAAACTGGGGTGGAGCTGAAGCTCCACCCCTCCCCCCACACACATTCGAAGCAGACGCTTGTTTTGATATTCGACAAAGAAAGGTGGCGGTCGTGGCTGCCACCTATTTTAAGATTAACATATAAAACAATATATTATGAACGATGTTGTGATTAAAGCTGCCCGTACTGCTGACGGCTACTGTTGTGCTTGCGACTTACTGCCGGGTTGGGTTGTTGCCTACGATGGCGACCTTGAGGGCTTTAAGGAGTATGTCCAGGAGAGTGTTGACTTCTGGCTCGAAGGCAGACGTAAAGACGGTGATGTATACCCGGAGGTGTTTGACGGTGAGTATCGGCTCGTCTACGATTTTGATGTAGCTACGTTGCTCGACTACTATCGTGGCATATTCTCGTTTGCCGCTCTTCAGTCAATAACGGGCATCAACCAGAAGCAGCTCTCACACTATGCGAGCGGCTTGTCGAAGCCGCGCCATCAGCAGGTGGAGAAAATAAAGTCGGGTCTGCGCCGACTTGCCAAGGATATTGAAATGGTCACTGTTTAATAAATTCAACACCGCCGCCCGACCATGCGGCATATAAAAAAAGATCTATTTATTCCCTCGGTGCGTGACGCATCGGGGGATTTTTCATTTGCGTGTCTCCATGAAATTGGTTAACTTTGCAGCATCAAAATTTTAAAACATTTATATAGCGGTGGGAGTCTGTGAGGATTTCAGCCGCTTTTTTGATACAGGTGGCCATGCTTGAACTTTACAAAATTCAGAACGACAATCGCAAGGAGTATTAATACGGATAGTAGTAGAATGGTATAAGCATAATGGCAATAACCATACTTATCGCTACAACTATATACTCGGTGCGTTCCTTCATCTGCTTGCTGTGGCTGAACGTAGCCACGGCTATGCGGATGATCGTCATAGGCAGCGTAGTAATAACTACGAATGTGCTCACGAAAGCGATTATATTGCCGAGTATATTTAACATATTGGTAAGTTTGTTTCTTGATGCAAAGTTAGCGATTATATTGATAACTTGGTACTGCACAACGGGCTTTTTATTTCCATTTCTCTCCAATTTCCCCAATATTGGAGAGTTTTTCACAAATATAAAGCCCGATCTCCATTTCTGGTGGTCGGGCTTGCTGTGGTTGTCAAACATGCTCTATGATAGGGACAACAGTTCGCGTCCTATTTTGTGCAATCCGTTTATTATGCGCTCGCGCTGCTGTGCGCGAGCCTTCTTCAGTCCGTTGGCGTAGTGGCTCAGTTGTCGTTCGTTTACTCCCGAAGCTCGCGAAATGGCTGCAAGCGAGGCGTAGCGCTCGCACGATCGTATGAGCGCAGCTGTGTCGAGGTGATAGACCAACTCGTAATCGCCGTCGGCGAGCCATTGCGGTATCTCGTCGCCGTCGGCTTCCATCCCTTCAAGGTGAAACCGGAGTGTTTCGGGCACTTCCTTCTGTAACTCGTCATAGGTTTTGGCAGTTATGACGATGGCTCCTGGCACGTTGTCTGATAATGTGGCTCCAAAATTATGGTCGCACCATCTCACTTCTACAATAATCTTTTCCATTTCATTTATAGGTTTTTGTTGTATCTAATTTTGTCAAACCTTGGAGAGGGGCGGGGCTTATCGCCACCCCGCCTGCTTCCAAATGCTGTTCAGAAGAAATTGGCTAAGCACCTCGCTCTTCTGCCCTCTTACCGTCACCTTACCTGGTTTATCCGGATGTTTGAATTGTTTGTGGTCGCCTTTCTCGGCTATTTTCACCCATCCGTCTCGCTCCAGCAGTTTGATGACTTCAGATACTTTGTACTTTTTCATATCAAAGAGCTTTTGTTTGACAATGCAAAGGTAGTAAAAATAATACTAACATACAAATTTTTAGCCGTAAAAGTATTGATAATAATACTTTTCCTCGCAATCCCTCGCAATCCCTCAAAAATTCCTCGCAAATTCCTTGCACGTTCAGATTTTTATCTCTACCTTTGCCATCGCTACAATTTACTATGTGGAGCATTCCACATGAACAAAGGGCGAGACGATATGTTCAAGCCCAACCAACTTTTTCTAAACGTTGTGGGCTTATTTTTTTGCCCATAACCTGCCGCATCGATACGAGGGTAATTCGCCCTTTGTTCATGTGGAGCATTCCACATGGTGTGGAGATGCCAGAGACAGAATACGGCGGTTCGCCTTCCACGTGTTTTTTTGCCCTTTGTGGTGGATAGCATGGTAAGTTGTAGCAGACGAGGAAGGACGAGCCGCTTTTTTCGTACCCCTACGTCAACCCGCACCCGACGGTTTCGGGTAATAAGGCTACAACTTACCAAAATTATGCAAACATCTGCATCTATCCAGCGCACCGCTCATCTGCGCCCGTTTAGCATCAGCACCGCCCCCGTTAAGGCGTGGCTCAACGGAAAGAGCAAGTTTTACACCAAAATCTGCGAGTTCGAAGTGACACGCCGCGAGGTTCTGCGCGTCCATGCTGCGCTTCTGTCTCTCGGCGCAGGCGCCGTCAGCGCAGAGAGCAGCATCCTCGCCGCCCTCTGCTGTGTAGTCCTCTCGGGCTACAACGTCTACAAGTTAAACCAGGAGGAGAAAGGAGGTGAAGCATGACACGTTTCAAGACTATGCACGGTCTGCACAAGATGCACCGCGAGTGCCTGAAAAAGCTGCGCTACGCTCTCGGCATGAGAGTGGAAGTTACGCTGAAGGAAGTGAAGCTCATACCGCACTTCAGTTTCCGCTGTCGCGCGAGACTTTGCACATACAGAAAGAAGCTGGCAGAAATTGAATGTGCTTGCAAGGCTATTGATGCACTTGTCGAAAGAGTAGAGAAAGGAGGCGAGGCATGATAACAATAGATTGTAATCCCGTACGAGTATTGCTCGACAAGGAGAACTTAGCGCACAAGATAGTTCTGCTCCGCGACACCACTGACCGCCTGCTCGAGGAGACGGCGGAGATTAGCGACACGGCAGAGCTGGGCGAAGTGGTTGACCTTATGCGCAACCTTAACGAACTGCGCCGACAGCTAAACGAAGTTTTAAAAGCACAATAAGCAGAAAGGAGAATGTTATGGAGACAACAAACAGAACAGATAGAGACGAGAACGAAGTGCGCCGCGCTGAAGCTATCATTACTGTTATGGATGCTTACCTTGCTTCGCGATCACCGGAGCCTGGCAAATCTCAGCTTGGCGAGGAGTACACGGCGGAGTATAAGACAACGGAGGAGATAGCCGACGAGCTGCACAGCATCATGCCAATACACCCAATGGATATAGTGCTATACCTGCAGGGCGAAGGCTACGAACTGAAGACCGCTGAGGACGGCACGCTACGGTGGGAGCTCTGGCGCGATATGCACTACATGCTATAAAATAGAGCCATAAGATAAATACATTTTTTACATTTTTTACATTTTTCGCTTGCGGCGCATTCTATGTGAATAGGGTGCGCCGCCTTTTTGTATTCTTACGTGCGAGCGGTTTGTGGTATCTTTGCTATCGGAATACAAAAAACAAGTAATATGATCACTCTTCTTCAGTCGCTACCCGCAACATGTTTCTCTTCGTGCATCCCCGACGTGATATATTCGTTCACTCCCTCCAGTGGCGACATCGACGACGCCAGCCGAATAGGCACCACCGTCACCATTACCATCGACGGCAAGGAGATATTCTCAGAACGTTTCTTCCCAGTCGACGGCAAGATAACACTCGCAGAGCTCGACCGCCTGCTCACTCCGTATGCTCGCCAGAACTTGAGCATCAACCTCACCATCAAGATCGAAGAAGATGACTACGCTTGGGAGGGTGATGGCGGTACTGCCACCATCTCGTCGAAGATCATATACTGCGAGGCAGATATCAACACTTCTGCTACCGACTTTATCAACACGCATTTTCTAACGATGTTAGATGGCGAGAAGCAGACCGCACTAAACCGCTTAGAATACCTACACTACATCGGCACCGACAGTGCCTCTGTCGTCGCAGAATATGACGACGGCACGACAAAGACCTTCAAGCTCTCGCCCGTTGGTGGCAACGGTCGCTATACTACGATTGATGTTACTCCGAGCAAGTTCGTTAGCGATACTGATAGTTGTTTATTAGGTTTTTGGGTCCAGGCTGGGCAGCGCAAGTTCCGGTTCTCTATCGATTTAGACGAACCTGACTGCGCTCCCATCCTGGTTTTCGAGAACTCTTTCGGTTGCGACGAGCTGCTCTACTGCACGGGTACACACACCGTGGCACCTATCTATAAGCGTAGCCAGGGCTACATCGGCAAGTATAACCGCAACTACGAGATAGCCGAGACACGCACCTTCAAGGCTGACACGGGCTTCCTCACGTTCGCAATGGCGAATTGGGCTGACGAGCTCTTCCGATCTAAGAGCATACATGTGGTGAACTTCAAGGACGGACACCCAAATGTAGGCAAAGAGGTCATTGTCACCGACTCAAAGTCGGAGTACAACAACAACGACGAGTCGATGCCACGCTTCACCTTCAGCTACCAGTATGCTCAGCGCAACCACAACGTGTTCGACACGCTGCGCTCCGGACGCATCTTTGACAACACCTTCGACAATACCTTTGAGTGATGGGCGCCATACACTTTTCTGACATGCTGCGCCTGCTCGATCAGGCTTATCAGCACCGCTCACTCGTCGACATCCATGCGTGGGAGGGTGGCACCGGCGAGATGCTGCACTACAAGGGGTGGCTGGTGCACCACGTCAACTGGCGAGGTGGCTATGTGCGCCTGCGCAACCCTCGCAACCGTGCCATACGTGCCTTGCCACAGATTTTCATTATACAAATCAATAACAAACGTGTTTATTTATGACCAATAGCAACACTCTTCTGCCAACATCGGCTCAGCCTGATGCCGAAGGCTTCCGCCGCTATCGCATAGCTCCGTCGGGCATAGGCTCTGCGGGGCAGAGCAACTCCGTTACTTCCGAGTATGGCTCCGACTCGAACACCATCTTCGACGATGATCGATTACCTGGCAGTAATCTCGTGCGCCCAATCACCGTCGGTGGCAAGCAGTATAAGTACGTGCAGTGGGGCTACGACGACCAGCTGCCTTACCGTCTGCGCCGCGAGATAATGTCCAACATGATTACGGCGCAGTGCCAGCAGTTCAATATCGTGTCATGCTATGGTCAGGGCGTGCGCTTCGTCGACCGCAAGACAAAGCAAGATGTCTCCGAACCTGACATACTGCAGTTCTGCCTACGCAACTCGCTCCAGGAGGTATTCCTTGAGCAGGCTACGGATATGAAGTTCTACTCGTTCTCGGTGACGGTGGTCATCCTCTCGCGCGACGGCGAGCGTATCGTGACGGTGCGCAACAAGGATGCCTCCTACTGTCGCTTCGAAGCTGCATCGAGCACCCATAGCGGCAAGCCGGAGCACGTGTTCTATGGCGACTGGCGCTTGGGCTTCCTCGACGAGTCGAAGATAGAGGCAATCCCTTTACTCGACTACTGGGACCCATTAGGTGACCTCCTGGTACGCATGGGTGCCGAACCCGACCCACAGACGGGTCTACGACGCAAGCCTACAAAAGACCGCAAATTCGCCATCGTGAGCCGTATGGCAACGCCGGGCACGCAGACATACCCCGTGCCTTACTACTCGTCGATATTCCGCGACACGTGGTTCGACATCTATCGTCTGATAGGCATAGGCAAACGCTACATGATTAAGAACACGTCGGCTCCAAGGGTGCAGATTGAGGTGCACGACGACTACTGGGATAACGTGTGCGACAACGAGATGATCTCTGACGAACAGAAGCGCCGAGAGCGCAAGGAGCAGGAGAAACAGAACATCATCGACTTCGTGACGGGCATCGAGAACGCCGGCAAGGCGATGATCAGCGGCTACTACGTAGACCCCAACGGCAAGGAGAACCGCATGGTGCGCATCGTACCGCTCAACGATGCCTCGAAGAAGGAGGGTGGAAACTGGAGCGACGACATGTCTGAGGCTTCTAACGCTCTGTGCTTCGCCTTCGGCATTCACCCGAACCTTGTGGGCGCTACGCCCGGCAAGAGCCAGATGAACAACTCGGGCTCCGACAAGCGCGAACTCTTTACGCTGAAGCAGGCTATCGAGAAGCCTTGCCACGACGTGATGTGCAAGCCGTATCACGTGATACTCCATTACAACAAGTGGCATGAAAAAGCCACTGTTGACGTACCGATGATCATGCTCACAACGCTCGACAAGAAGCGAGATGCGAAGAAGGTGAGCGCAAGCAATGAGATTATAGAGTAATTATTAACATTCGCCTCGTAGCTTACACAAAGCTTAACGAGGCTCATAAGGCATAGTATGATAGCAATATTAAAAGAAGATTTTGAACGCTCACTGCCAGTGGGCGCATCAGCACACGACGAGGTATTCGAGGCAGTGTACCCTGCCATAGAAGCAGCACTCAACAATTACTACGACATGCTGCTCGGCGAGCCTGGTGCTCAGCGAGTTGAGTCGACCGACGAGAGCGAACCGTTAAAGTACTACTTTAAGATGTTGGTGTGCGTAGATGCCTTCCTCTCGGTGTTCAGACAGCTCGACCTCGTACTCACTTCTACAGGCTTCGGCATAGTGTCGAACGACACTATATCGCCGGCTTCGAAGCAGCGTGTTGATGCTCTTGAGGGTCAGCTGCGCACTGCGCTGTGCCGTGCGCGTGCTATGGTGGTACAGCAGCTGCGCTCTGAGGAGTGGGGTGTGACAGAGCAGGCGCAGAACTTCGTGCGCCACATATACACGGAGCACTACTTCTTCTTTGCACAAGGCATCCAAAGCCGGTCGTACAAGGACTGGGAGACTATGCAACGTGCTATCAGCGAAGCTGAGGAGCAGCTGCGCGTGCGCTTCTCCGACGAGCAGATAGACGATGTGCTGAAGGCTTATCGATGCAAAGACAAAAAGGACATGGCAGAGTACGGAGGCTTCGTTCAGCTGGTGCGCGACTTTGTTGACCTATGGGCTGCCGACGGTGACGGAGCACTGCACTCCGCTCTCTTCCGACGCATGGAGCGCCTCGTTGAGGGCAATCCGGAGACATTCTGCATTTACCCCACTACTACGGCGTACAGCTCTGCACACATGCTGACGTTCAGCAACAAAAAAGAATCTTCAGCATTTCTCTTCAATGGATAAAAAAATAGAACTCACATGCCCCAAGTCGTGGAGCGAGCTGACACAAGAGCAGCTACGCTACACCTTCTTTCTGCTTTCCACCTTCGCCGACAAGGTGATGGTGAAGACATATATGTTCGTGCGCTTCACTGGTATCAACGTCATCAAGAAGAACCGCTTCGGATGGCAGTGTGTCTACCAGCCCGAGGGTGAGAAGCGCAAACGAGTGTTCTATCTGCAGCTATGGCAGATACGCTCGTTCCTGGAGCAGCTCGCTTGGGTGGACAGCATAGAGCAAATGGATAATAGGTTGGATGTTGTCCAGGGGCTCGAAGCTGTCCATCCATTGCTGCAGGAGGACACCGAGCACCATCGCATCATAACCTTCGAGGAGTACCTCTGCATGGAGAAGTACTACCAACGCTTTCACTCTACGGGCAATGATGACGCTATTGATGTGCTCGCCTCTTTCCTCTACCGCAATCCCGACTTCTCGCGTCCAGCAGAACTGACACTGACACCTGCGGAGCGCCTTGCCACGCTCGCATGGTTTGCGCACGTTAAGGTCGTCATGTCTCACGCCTTTCCCCACTTCTTCCGCCGTACGGAGAGCGACGATGACATCTCCGAGCTATCGATGCTGCAGTCGTTCAATGTGCAGCTGCGTGCTCTCACCGACGGCGACGTGACAAAGGAGACACTTGTGAAGCAGACCGACTGCTGGCGTGCTCTTACTGAGCTCGAAGCCAAAGCGCGTGAGGCTGAGGAGTTCAAACGCAAATATCCTAAGCTAACAAGTTAATACACGTGATATATGAAAGACTTATTTCCGGCTCTCGACTACTTCACTCAACTCGCGAAGAGCAACCGTCTCGCTACCGAGCACGACTTCCACCCGTGCCTTTGCTCTGGTCCCGACTCGATACAAGGTGTTATGGACTCATTCCGCAAGCACAAGAACTTCATCATGGTCGACGACACCACATCGCAGCAGACCTTCAGCAACGGCGTGGGCTATTTCCGACGCGATGTCTACACCGTCTTCATCGTAGCTCACTACCGCTACGACGACATGGTGGAGCGCGAGCAGAAGTTGAACCTCTGCCGCCAGTTGTTCCGCCAGTTTCATTCCCGACTGCTGCACGATCGCGACGGACTCGGCGACGAGCGTCTGACATACCTGCAGCTGAACAACATCTACTCTACCGAGCTCGGTCGCTACGCCATGAATGGCGTGACGGGACTCTACTTCATGGTGCAGAACGAACAACCTATAGACATTAGTTATGAGCAGTCAGACTGGACTTAAACCGAACATGACCGATGCCGAGCACCAGAAATGGCTTGAGGGTTGGAGCGAGTTTATGGTTAAGATGTGGCGCGAGCGTATGATGCAGTTCGCGCCACCAGTTTACGATACCGGTGCTTTGTCGCGCTCCGTGCAGGGTGTCATACATCCTGGCCCGGTGACATCGATAGAGCACCGTTTTTGGGAGTATGGCATCTATGTGGCGCGTGGTGTCGGCAACGGCTACCGCCATAACAACGGTGGCGACCTGGCATTCCTGAAGGACTGGAAGTCGAACCCACACCACCGGCAGAAACGCGATTGGTTCTCAAAGAAGTACATGTACTCACTACACCGTCTCAACGAGTTCGAGGCTGCTTACTACGGCACTACATACAATGGTCTCGTGTCATCATTCCTACGTCAGCTCTTCACTGGTGGGTCAAGCACCATCGACCGCGCGGTAGCGCAGCTGTAGTGCTTTTCTCGTTTTTTTATTCTCACCTCCATCGCCTTATCTTTGTATCATAAAAATAACATCAGAGTAATATGTCAACAAATAACGATAGCCTACGCAAAGACTTGGAGCAGATACGCGACGAGCGTGCTACTCATGCTAACACCGCACAACGCATCGGCAATGCGCTGCTGGGGCTGTTGCAGGTTATTGAGCAGAAGCTGGACCTAAGCCGTTTTCTGCGACGCGACATTGACGACAAGGCAGAGGGGCATATACGCTTCTTGCGCGGACTATCTGTAGGTTCTGGTACACACGGCATGGCTCAAGATGGCTCAGCAGTACTGAGCAAGCTCACATCAATGCTTTACAGCACCGAATCGCAGTCGGGCTTCGGCTTGGTAGACCGCGGCGACGGCAAGTATCGCCTTGACATCACTGACCTTATGGTGTGGGGTAAAGCCATTTTCAACGAGCTGGAGGTGCGCAAGCTGTCATACGTTGGTGGCAATATCTACCTCAGTGGTGCTGGTAGCAAGATTGTGGCTGTGCAAGAAATCTATGACCTTCAACGCAACCTCACCGGGTGGAAGTGTTTCTTGCTCGCAGATGACGGCACAACGGCTACCCAGAACTATTGGAAGATTGGCGACCAAGCACGCTGCCAGACTTTCGACATTAAGCCTGGTGTGTACGAGGGCAAACAGAACCACCTCTACTGGCGCATTGTAACAGAGGTGAGCACCGAGGCTGAAGTGGTGACTAATGGTATGGGTGATGTGCTCTATGATGGCAAGTTGTTTAATTGGATCGTGCTCGCCAAAGGTAACTGCGCGGAGGGTAGCGATGAGCCAACTGCAGGAGATACCATTGTGCTTGACGGCTGCCAAGACCCTGCAAAGATGGATCGTCAAGGGGTGCTTATGTTAGAGACTACTGGACCTGACACGCCACGCATCGTTGCTTACAAGGGTGTCAATAGCTACACGCATGATGGCAGAGAGGTGTTCTGTCTGTCGCCGAATGGCTCGCGCATAACATCTACGTCGTTCGAGTGGATATCATCATCTGGCCAGACCATACACATGGTGAACTACCGCGGCGAATGGCAGCGTGGCACTACTTACGACTATTACGACCAGGTGAACCACAACAACGCTGTGTGGCTCTGCACTAACGAGAGCGGTAGTGCAGCTGAGCCGGTAAACGGCTCGGCGGACTGGCTGAAGCAAATCGAAGGTGAGAAGGGAGACCCAGGCGAGGATGGCTTGGCGTATCAAATAGTGATAACGAGTAGTTCGGGCACGGTGATGATAAACGGCACCGGGCAGTTGACTCTCGAAGCTAAGCTGTTACGCAACGGCGAGGACATAAGCGACACCATAAGCGATAGCGCGTGGTCGTGGCGAAGACAATCGGCAGATACGGCAGATGATGTAACGTGGAATACTCTGCATGAGGGTATCGGTAGAGTCTGCGTTGTAAGTAGTGACGATGTCGTAAGGCAGGCGCAGTTCGAGTGTGAGGTATTAGATTTAGCGTTTTGATATTTCATTTATAACGACTTATATTTATTAACAATTTAAAAAACAAAAAAATATGGCAAAAGTTTTAGCGAATGGTCAAATTACAATCGTTGACCTTAACGACGGTAAAGCCGTTCAGTGTTTCACGCAAGCTTCAAGGGGTCAGACTCAAATCTTCACTCCTGATACTGATGTGTACGCTCCGAGTTACACAACGAGTGCACCTAACGTCATCACAGCTCGTGTGTATGTGACGGGTAGCTCGACCGACCAAGCTTCGACAGCAGCTTGTACCAATTGGAAGTGGACTGTAGACGGCGCAGCAGCGACACCAGTGCAGGGCAAGTCGTATCAACTCAACATCGTCAGCAACATTGCGAAGAATGGCAGCGTGAAGAATATCGAGTGGGCATGTACCTATACCGACCCTGAAACACAAGCCACAACGGAGTGCAGAGGCTATCTGACCATCAGCTTGGCAAAGTCGGGTGGTGCTTTACAGACGGTGCAGATAGAGACTCCTGACGGCAACACATTCGACTCTACAAACAGTTCCAAGCCATTGCGTGCTGTGGCTAAATTCTTCCGCGGCAATGTGCAAGACACTACACTGACAAGCATGACGTGGGAGGTGCTCAATATCAGTGCTGGCACCTGGAGTGCAGTAGCTGCTGGCAACGTCACCACATCGGGTGGCGTGAGCACGCTGAATGTGAATGCCAACGATGTGCTGAACTTCCAGACATTCCGTTGCACGGTGAAGGATGGTACTGATACTGCTAACGCAATAATCACGTTCTTCGATGCCAGCGACCCTTACGTCGTATATATCAAGTCGCCCTCTGGCGATAAGATTGTCAATGGTGCTCAGTCAACAGAGCTATTCGCACAAGTATGGAAGGATGGTCAGGTGGTCGAAGATGGTATGGCTGTTAAGGCTGATAGTACCCACGCCTGCAAATTTCAGTACAAGTGGACTAAGTACAACTCGAACGGCGTAGCAACGAACTGGGCTGGCACAACAAGTCCGGTGAATGCGTCAACAAAGCCGTATGTCACGGTATCGGCCGCTGATGTTTCCGTGAGAGGTACATTTACTTGTGAGGTGTCTAAAATATAGGGCACCTCACCCTATTTTCTAAACTTAAAGGTATGGCAACAGTAATTGCAAGGGGACAAATAACCATTGTGGTTGTGAAAGATGGCGACAAGGGGGATAAAGGTGACAAGGGTGACAAGGGAACAGCTGGCACTGATGCTTACACTGTTGAGCTACAAGGTGCACCTATCACCATCTCTACTTCTGATGACGGAATACCATCCGGCACAACATCAGGCGGCATCAACACCTATGGTTATGCTGCAGTCGTGTGCCGTAAGGGTGGTGCCGTCGTGAGCGCAAGTTCTATTACTATCAAAACGCCTGTTAACTGCACGGCAAGTGTGTCGGGCACATCGGTTCGTATCAACTCCATACGCACATACAGCACTGGTAGCAATACTATGTACTACACCGATGGCTATGTCGATGTGTCGGTGGTGGTGGGTGGCAAGACGTTCGTCGTGCGCCTGACGTGGCACTTAGACTACACCAAGTACTTAGGCGGACTCAAAACGACTTCGCGTCAGCTGCAGTCAAACTACACAGAACTGACAAATAAGGTAGACGGTATGCCGCTGCAAACAAGCTCTGCACTACAACAATACTCTTCCGAGATCCTGCAGTCGGCACGCGAGATATCTCTGAAGGTGGGCCGCACTCTTGCCGAGCGACGCAACCTCCTTACAGGCTCTGCTTTCCGCAAACGAGGCTTAGGCCCAGACTTTCTGCGAGCTAAAATATACCGCACGTCGTCACACGATGGAGCTAATGTAGTATTCCTGCCCGAGGCGAAGGCTGCTGGCCCCGTATGGCAAAGTGGCGGTGCCGGCTTGGGTAATATACATGTCGAGAAGGGCGAGACGTACACCATATCATTTTGGGCAAAAGCCAAGTCTGTTAGTGTGAGTTTCGCAGCCGAAGTAAAGTGGAAAAGTTCAGCCACAGACAAAACTAACCCTGCGGGTTATGCAGGCCCAAATGGCAGTGCTTATTTAGGTGCAGATGCAGTCACTCCGAGTGAAGGCTGGCATTTATATCAGCGCACATTCACCGTTGCAAAGAACGCATCTTATGAGTGGATTTCTGTTGGCTGCGTGAAAATTAACGACTCCACCGCAAGCCAGCAGGCGTACATCGCCCACCCTATACTCATTGAGGGCACAGCGAAGGATCTCGTATGTTGGAGCGCTTCGCCCAATGATTACAACTACATCGGCGGCAATCTTCTCGACAACACGCGCACGTTCACCAAAGCTGGCAATCTGATGCGCTTGGATGCCTCGGTAGTCACTAATGAGTCTTATAATAATGGCTGCTCCGTTATTTATACAGACGCAACGTCCAAGTACGTCGAGATGGCGCAATGGAGCGTGAATACCATCATCAAAAAAGACGAGGACTATATATTCTCCTTTATGGCAAAAGGTAGTGGCAGCATTGACGCATACATGTGGAGTGGCTCTAATCTAAGTATATTTGCCGAAGACAGTGAGCGCGATACGACAACGAGCGACGCCGACGGAGGACGTCGCTTCTCTCTCACAAGCGAGTGGAAGCGTTATTGGGTACACTGGCGTTCGGAGGGCACCGGCATACCTAACTACGTCCTTATCCGTTGTCTGCAAGGCAGTAAGGCGTGGGTGACGATGCCGAAGTTGGAGGTGGGTGCAACTCCTACCGACTGGATAGAGTCGGCAAACGGCTATGTCGAGGACAGTGGCATTGCTGCCAAGCTGCTGCGCCCTGGTTTCGACATCGAGAACGGCAAGATGACGGCTACGGCGGATAAGTTCGAGGTGCGTAATAATAGCGGCGAGACAACCGCGAGCGTGAACGAGAAAGGCTTGCTGGAGGTTGGTGCAGGTCTGTTTAGTGGTTTTGTTAAAAAGAAAAAGATAATCATTACACCAGAGAACATTGACCAATACCGAATACCCGCAGCTTCCCTAAGCGTTGTATTATTCGACTTTACTAATGCGGGTTCGTTCGTGGAGTTTCAAGGCGATTTCTATAATTACTTTAAAACCGTACAGGTTGACATTATATTGCCATTCTACAACCCTAAAGATAATTTGTATAACCTTCATGGTGTGCCGACTGACGAAGCGTTACAATATGTTGGACAAACACTAATAATCAAGAATAGAGCAAACATTACATTCGTTGTACATGGAGGAGGCACAATAAATAAAAGAGGAACAACGACCTCAGCTGGAATCTTAAAAGTCAATGAAATTTCCTCAAATGAAAGACTTATCGCGACTTGCGAGGTTACGACCACTTTTGGCAATCCTACGAGTGGTGTTAGCCCTAACCGATTAACTGCTGTAGGATGGAATGGAAACATCTATTAAATATAAAGTGCAACAATAGAACACAAAATAATATGAAGAAGATAGTCAATGGTGAACAGGTATGTTATTAAAAGTTATCAATAATAACAAAACAATAAATATCATGGAAGTAAAAGTAAGACGAATAGCAAAAAAGGAGGCGTACACAATAGGCAAGATGTACGTCGACGGCGCATACGTCTGCGACACGCTCGAAGACAAGGACAGAGGGCTGACCTCGATGATGAGCGTTGCGCAGATATGCGGAGTTAAAATCAAGGGCGAAACCGCCATCCCGACGGGCAGATACCTCGTCGACATGAAGACGGTATCGCCGAGGTTCGGAGGTCGGGCGCAGTATCAGTTCTGTAGGGGTAGACTACCGCGACTGTGCAGCACGCCTGGCTACCAGGGCGTGCTGATACACATCGGCAACACGGCAAAAGACACGGAGGGCTGCATCTTGGTAGGCGAAAACAAGGCGGTCGGACAGGTGCAGAACTCAACGGCGGCGTTCCATAAGGTATATGCGAAGCTGAAAGCGGCTGACGAGAGAGGCGAGCAGATTTGGATAAAAATAGAGTAAGGAGGTGCAGATGGATATGGTTTTACAGATACTTTCGCTGCTTGTTAGCGGTGGCATCGTGGGGCAGCTGCTCTACTACAACTCGCGGAAGCGCAAAGAGGCAGCGGAAGCACAAAAGGAGGAGGACGCTAACGCCCTCGCTTACGCCCAGGAGTGGCGCAACCTCTACACCCACGAACACGAGGAGCACATGGAGGAGCGCACCAGACTCAACAACAAAATAGACTCGCTCTACGACGACATTGGCAAGCAGCGTGATCTCATCCGAGAGCTGCGTGCGGAGAAGCACGACTTGCTCCTTCGCACGCACGAGCTGCAGTGGAACGAGTGTACCGTGAACGGATGTATGAAGCGCAAACCGCCAAGAGACTACGGCAAGGCGGAGACCGACTAATAACCCTTTTATAACATTATGAATACATTAGATAAATTGTTTGAAATATTGTGCGGTGCGCTATTAGGTTTGTTATCCGGCGCATTAGGTTTGTTAGCCTGCGTAATGCTGACACTATTGTATGGATGCTCTACACCGCAGCCTGTGGTTGTAGAGCGAGTGGTCGTTAAGACTGATACACTCTATAAGGCGAGGACGAGTGCTGACACGTTTCGGCTGCACGACTCGGTGTATGTTGAACACTACACTCGTGGCGAAACAGTGTATAGACTAAAGAGCGTGTGGCGATGGCGTGACCGCATAAGCGTGAAGACCGACACTATATATAAAACAATGCTCCAGACCGACACAACACGTCTTCCCATACCAGTGGAGCGCAAGCTATCGACGTGGGAGCGCACGCAGATGCACGTCGGGCAGTTTACTATCGGCGCGGTGGTGCTTGTAGTTCTGTCGCTGTTGTTGTGGCTGATACATCGCCGACGATGATGCTCCACCGCGCATATCAAAATATTTTGGCTCTACACTTTGCAGTCTCAAATTTTTTGCGTATATTTGCGGTATAACCAATTAAATCGTCTGCTATATGATAATACTACCCGACAGTTTTTGGATTTTATTCGTGATAATAATCTTTTGCTTTATAATAAAGGAGGCGAAGAATGGTGTCTCGCATTCATTGAATCCTGAAAAAGTCAAGCGAGATCTCGAAGACTCCCAGGAATTACTTGCGTTTACAAGACATAAATCATGGCTTATACGTGTTGCAGACCGCGAATCGCAGCGTATGGAGAAGCGCCTTGAATATCTCTACAGTCTACGCAAAAAGGCTGTGAAACGCTTTGGCGAGGATTCTGAGCAGGTTGAACGTATAGATAAATGGTTGAACGAGGTGCGGCGATACATGCTTGAATTTTCAAAGGTATCTATGACAGCATTTAACATGCGCGTCGGTACCTGAATGTATTTTTTACTACACTATATTTGTGCTACTTTTGGTTCACAAACCAAAAGTAGCATTTTTTATGGCAACAACTCAAACTTTCGAGACCATCGTCAGTCTTAATGCGCAGCAAGCGAAGAATGAGATGGCAACACTAAAGAAAGCCCTCGATGACCTAAAGCAGAAGAAAGCCGAGGCACTCAAAGACCCTGGTACGTCGGTTAAAGACATTAATAAGTTCGACAAGCAAATTAAGGCTGCCGAGGCAAGCCTTAAATCTTACAGCAATAGTGTTGCAAAAACAATAGACACGGTCAACAATATTTCCACAGCATCGTTGGGGGATATTGAAAAGGCAGCCCGTGAGGTGCGACGTGCGATGAAACAAGTGACAAATCCCGATGATTACAATGCGCTCAATGTTATTCTACAGCACTGTAAGGATCGTATGGATTTTCTTAAAGATTCTACCGTGCATTCGCTGAAAGAGATGCAGGAACTAAATCATGCTACCGTCAATCTGCAACGAGTTCTTGGCGATATTAATGGCGCGTCGCTTAACGATCTTACTGCAGCTGCATCTACTCTGCAGAAAGAATTAAACGACATGTCGCCTAATACAGATGCCTTCGACAAAGCTTCAGAAAGTCTGCAAAAAATAAACACACGCATACAGCAGATACATTCGAGCCAAAAGGAGGCAAATCTGTCCATTGACAAATACGATAAAGAGATAGCTGCTGCGAGACGCTCAGCCTCTGAACTCGCACGTGAAAATAAACTTATAGATGCTACGCTTAAAAATATCAGCGGTTCCTCGATGCGCGAACTTCAGTACTCGCTGAAAATAGTAAATGAACGACTCGAAGGCACTAAGCAGGGAACAAATGCTTTCGATGAGCTAAACAACAAGGCGAAACAACTAAAAAGACAGATAACTGCCATCAACAACGAACAAACAACTTCTGTAGGTCTGTGGAAAGGCGCTGTCAATGGTTTGAATAAAAATTGGGGCGCAATCACTCAGACACTTTCTGCATTTACCGGCTTGTCTACAACAGTTCGTCAATGTGTAGATGCGTTTACAGACATGGACCAAGAGATGAACAATGTACGCAAGTACACCGGTCAGTCGATGGAGGAAGTTGAGGAGATGAATGAAAACTTTAAGAAAGTTAACACAAGAACTGCGCGTGGCGAGCTGAACAAACTTGCCCAAGATGCGGGTAGGCTTGGCATCACCAACAGAAAAATGATCGAGGAGTTTGTTGATGTCGGCGACAAAATAAAGGTGGCTCTTGGTGATGACCTTGGTGACGGAGCTATCGGCAAGGTCGGTAAGCTCGCAATGGCTTTTGGCGAGGATGATCGCCTCGGCTTGCGTGGCGCAATGCTCGCAACGGGTTCTGCTATTAATGAGCTTGCACAGAACTCTTCTGCATCGGCTGGTTACCTCGTTGAGTTCACCGCTCGTGTCGCAGGTGTCGGCAAGCAGGTCGGCTTGACTCAGGCGCAAATAATGGGTTATGCAGCTGTCATGGACGAGAACATGCAGAAGGATGAAATGGCTTCTACCGCATTCTCTCAGCTGCTGACCAAAATGTCAACGGACACTAAGACTTTTGCTAAAATGGCAGGAGTAGACTTGAAGACCTTCTCTGACCTCGTTAAGAACGATATGAATAAGGCTGTCATTACACTTATGGATAATTTGAAATCTAAGGGCGGTTTCGATCAACTTGGCAAAATGTTTGGCGATATGGGACTTGATGGTGCACGCGCCGTCGCTGTTCTCACAACAATGGCAGACAAGGTTGACGACATTCGTGAGCGCCAAGAGATAGCAACAGAAGCCTATCGTGAGGCAAAATCCGTTATCGAGGAATTTGACGTGCAGAATAGCACCTTACAAGCCGATGTTGATAAGGCAAAAAATCGGTTCCGTGAGTTAACCATAGAACTCGGCGAGAAACTTTTGCCTGTAGTGAAATACACCATCAGTGCTGGCAGTCTACTCGTTAAGTCACTATCTGCAATAACTTCATTTACTACGAAATACTGGAAGGTTCTTGTTGTCGTTACTTCTGGTATCGCGGCGTATACTTTAGCTGTAAAAGCTGCAGAGATAGCAGAGATGGCGCACAATGCAGCTAAGCTTAAAGGTTTGGCAATAGACAAAATGAAGAGGATGTACTCATCACTTCTGGAGTCTGCACAAACGGCATATACTATTGCTGTTGATGCGACCACGCGCAAAATAAGCCTTGCAACTGCCGCACAAAAAATGTGGAATGATGTTATACTGGCTAATCCTTGGGCAGCAGCCATTGTTACTATGGTGGCAGTGACAGCTGCGCTTATCGCATTCACATCTAAAGCAGATAAAGCTACGATAGCTCAACGCGAACTTAACGAGGCAAACGCGGAAGCTGCTACCCAATGCCGTTCGGAGATTGCAGAGCTTTCTACGCTCGTTGACTTGGTTAGAGACAAGGCTGCGTCCGATGATGCCAGGACAGAAGCTTTAAGAAAACTTCAGGAGAAATACCCCGGATATCTTGACAATCTTACACTTGAAAATATAAACTCAGACAAGGCTCGCGAGGCGGTCGACAATCTTACAGACTCCATCTTGGCACAAGCCAAAGCTCGTGTATATCTGTCAAAGATCGAGGAGTTGGAACGTAAAAAGCAAGATATTAACGAAGAGTATCTTGAAAGTTTCTGGGGTCGGCTTAAACAGTTCTGGCGGGCAGATTTCCAGGTAGCTGCTAACAAAATCGCGCATTTTAGCGAAAAAATGTACAAATCCATAGACTATGGTGTTACCCACGCAATCAACTATGGTGATTTAAAAGGCTTTAAAGATGGTTGGACAGACCAAACGTACATTGAGCGTAAAGGCTATACGATGAACACTGCTGTAAAAATGAATCGAAACCAGGCTGATGATATAGCAGAACTACAGGAAAAACAAAATGAATGGCTAAAGCGATATCAAGATGCGCAAAAAAAAGAGACAGAAAATTCACTTAAAATTCGCAAAGCAAACGAGCAACTTGGCAAGAACCAGAAAAACAATAACAACAATAACAACAATAACAACAATAATACAGAGTACGAATCTGAGGCAGAACAGAGAGCTAAGGCTATCGCTGCACGCAAGGCAGAAGCTGAGCGTAAACGCGTCGAAGCACAAAAGAAAAAAGACCTTAAGGCTGCTATCGATGCTCAGAAAGCAATAACAGAAGCTGAACTTGTTGAGAACTTTCGTAGGTACGCTGATGAAGGTTTACAGTATCGTGATTTCCTTAAAAAACAATATGAGATTAAAAGCAAAGGACTCGACGAGCAGATTAAACTATATGGCGAAGAGTCAAACGAGGCACAAACCCTTATTCGCAAAAAAACAGAGCTCGAACAACAATATCAACAAGATAAGCAGAAACTTGACGAAGATGAGCTTAAGCGCAAACATGCGAGCATCGCTATTGACTTACAAATGGCTTATGAGCAACAGTCTGCAAACAATGATATATACCACAATGAAGAACGCCTTAAAGAGGAGTTATATCTCAATGAGATAGACTATCTAAAGAAGCGTCAAACCTTATACGATAAAAACCAACAAGAATGGCTTGATATTGATGCAGAGATAAATCAACGGCAAGAGGAGCATAAACTTGAGCAAACGCAATATTATGCCGATCTCCTTTCTCGATATAAAGCAGAATGGGCAGCCAAAGATTGCCGAGAACAAGAGCGTATCACACTCCAAGGGCTCGAATCTCTACGTCAAAAGGAGCTTCTTAAGGAAGAAGAATATCAGGAGATGCGCAAACAAGTCCTATTACATTATAAAGAGCAACAAGCAGCTGATGATTTGTACAACTCTAAAGGCGAGCAATTTAAACGCAATGTTGATAGTGCTTACAACGCAGCGTCTAACCAAGCGCAGGCATCATGGTCTAACAAACATGATGAGGGAGTGAATGTTGGTGCTTTTATAACATCCGACATAGATATCTATGCGTCAACGCTTGCCAACATTAAATCGATGGAACAAGAGGGGCTTATCTCACATGAAGAAGCTATGGCTGCTATGGGCGAAGCTACAGCTAACATGTGTAATGGTTTGGTCGCTAAGATGCAAGCTGCTATGGACGCAATCTCGCCACTTATGAGCGCAATGTCGTCTTACTACTCTGCGCAGTCTGACTACGAGGTTACTATAACAGAGAAGAAGTACGAGAAGCTTATAAACGCTGCTGGCAACAACACTGCCAAACGCAAAAAACTGGAAGAGAAGAAAGAGAAAGAAATAGCTAAAATAAAAACAAAGTATGCTAAAAAGCAAGCCGCAATGCAGATAGCCCAAGCTATTGCCCAGACAGCTATTTCGGCTATTGGTGCTTACAGCTCTGCAATGACCGGTATGCCTTACCCTGCAAATATGGTACTTGCGCCTATTGCCGCAGGCATCGCTGCCGCAGCAGGAGCGATACAAATAGCCACTATCAAAAAGCAGCAGCAGGCGCAGGAGGCTGGCTACTACGAGGGTGGCTTTACGGGCGGCTCGAGCTATCGACGCAAGGCGGGCATCGTGCACGAGGGCGAGTTCGTAGCTAACCACAATGCAGTGAACAACCCGCAGGTTCTGCCAGCTCTGCAGCTCATCGACGAGGCGCAACGCAATAATACGGTTGGTTCGCTTACTGCAGCTGACATATCGCGCTCGCTCGGTCAGGGTGGTGCTACGGTGGTGTCTGCGCCATCGGTGACGGTCAACACCGACAACTCAGAGCTGAATGCTACCCTCGGCGAAGCTCGCGATGTTATCGATCATCTGTCATTCGTTATCTCACAAGGCATACATGCCAAGTGCTACATCGATGGCGAGGACGGCATTGCCAAGAACCTCGACCACTATAAAAAATTAAAATCGCATACATAAAAAACATAATATGATACACTGCACTATCAACGGAGAGGTGGGCTACCCGTCCACCTCCGACAAAATAAAATTAACGTATAACAACCCGTATGTCCAGGATTCGGGCGAGTATTCCTATGATATCTCATTCCCGATGTCAATACATCAAAACGCGACTCTTTTCAAACACGTAAACCGCTTCGATGTAAAGAAGCGCATGTCGTCGTTCGATGATTGTAAGATATATGCAGATTACCGGCTTATCATATCAGGCAAGGGTACAGTCACTTCTATTAGCGATACAACCGTCAAACTTCAAATTGTTGGCGGCAAATCGCGTATCAAGTATAATTCTGCCTTCGAGAAGCATTTTATAGACGAGATCGATTATTCTGAGGGCGATTATGCTCTTTCTGGTCTTGACAGCCGATTTGAAAAACCCATACACCTAAAGGAGCAATCTGGCAGTGTATATATCAACCTCAAGGATAGCTGCACCGTTTCCTGCTACGCCGGCGTTTTCAATCCTGTTTGGGACGAAGCCAGCAGCCGTTTTGTCAACGACATATACTATCAAAGAAATGTCCTGACTGGAAAAAATGGTGAATATTTAAATAATGGAAATCCTACAACATATACCACAATGGTGCGTCTTGCTATACAACCACGCCTGCAATATGTACTGGAGACGGTCTTGGAGCATGAGGGCTATGAGAACTATACATTTAATTTTGATACGTCGCATTTTCGCAGGATGTTTATCGTCAATGCGCACCCGACATTTAAGATCAAAGAGGCCTTACCGCATTGGTCGGTTTACACGTTCTTAGAGGAGCTTAGCAAATTGCTGAATGTCAGATTCTTGTTCGATGATATTAAAAAGTCTGTTAATGTCGTACCTGTAGAAGAACTTTATTCCTCCGCAGCTGTTGCTTACGAATGCCTCGATGAGTACACTTGCGAGTTCGACGATGATGGCGCAAATCTGCTTGATGCCTCGAATATTGAATACAAGTTTGATGATACCACAAGTCGCTCTTGGCGCGATAGCATACCACTTAACGTGCAGCATATATACGCAACGAAATATTATAAAAATCGTGACGAAATGGGGGCGGCGTTAAAGCTCATGCCATTAAAAGAACAACGACAAACGATTTTTGCCGCACAAGCCGATGGTTACTTCGTTTATGCAAAATGGCCCAACAAATGGAATTCTGACAAACTAACAGAGTCGCTCGTACCATGCGGTTTTTTCAGCCCGATAGTACGCGATGCAGATTCTACAGACTCCATTGAGATTAAAATAGCACCAGCAAGCATTAGCCGAAGGAAACGGTCGCACAAAACAGATGTCGTAGATGGTAATCATTATGTGGTATGTCCGTCGGCAACCGATGACTATACAGGGCCGTCTGGCTCGTATGAAGACGAAGGTGGAGAGCCTTATTCTTCAGTACAAGAAGCCATTGAAGGCGATGCGACCGAAGATACGCAAGAAGAGAACAGCGTAGAGTCAGATAAGACCATGAGTGTCTTTTTTACGAGTTCGGAGAAATTCTATATGATGGAAGGCAAAGGCTCGTATTACGAGGACATCAAGGTGCCGGGTGGTCTTATGCCCGTCGATACGAATTTGTATTGCCATTTCCCCGTTTCATTTGTCGATCATCGTGCATATCCAGACTGGACTGGAGCAAAGGAGGCTATGTCGATGGATTTGCACCAGCTCCACCGCTTGCAGTATTCATCACCTGAAGACCTGAGAAAGGATATTACCCATCCAGATATAGATACACACAACCTGCGCTGCATCAAGTTCCTGACAGACGAGATTCCCGACCCTTCGAAAATATATGTCTTCCGCAGTCGGCGCTTCGTCTGTCAGAAGATAGAGGCAGAGGTCGTAGATGGTTGCGTCAGCCAAATAAAGACCGGCTACTTCTACGAGATACTATAAGTCGCCAACAAAGTGCTTTGTACTCTCGTGCGCCACCTTCGGACTCTTCAGATACCTATTGGTAACAGATATGTCCGAGTGTCGCGCTTGGTCGCGAGCTACGACAATGCCTTCGGCGTTGGCGAGGTCGCGAATTCCGGAGTCCTTCAGGCTATAGAACTGGTATGTGTCGGGGAAGCAGAGAGCTTTCCGGACGCGTACCCATTCTTGCCTAAAGCGATTCACCGCTATCTGCTCACTGCCCGGACGTATGTGCTTGCCAAAGAGATAGTCTTGTGACGGGTGGCTGAACACGCCCTGCTCGATCATCACCTTCAGTAATGTGTCGTTGAGTGCTACCGCCTGCTCCTTGCCGTTCTTCGCTACCTCTGCAGGTATCGTTATGCACTGCTCCTTTATTGATATGTCGCCTATCTTGATGTGACGCAGTTCTTCCGGTCTGATAAAGGTGTAATACTCCATCAGGCAAGCGAGGTAGAACGCCGGACGCTTCTCCTTTGTGTACTCCTTCAATCTCCGCAGATCCTCGGGCTTGACGCTGTCGCGGAACTTCTCGGTCTCCTTCATCATCTTGATACTCTCAACGAAGTTCTCAGTGATGTACTGCCTATCCACAAGCCACGTGGCGAAGGTTGACAGCCATGTGCGATAGTTGTTGCGAGTCGTGGCAGACCGCTCCTTGTCGAACACAATGTCGTCAAGAAAATCAATGACAAGGAGTCGGTCAAACTGGTGTACGTACTTTATGCAGGTCTTTGCCTCGTCGATGTAGGAGAGCAATACTGCCAAACGGCTGCGATAATCAGTAGCCGTCTTCGCCTTTATCATACTTTTCTTCTCAGCAACCTTCAGATAATCGGTGTAGCGCTTCACCACGGCTTCCCATGTTGTGTAGCTACGTGCCTTATCATTATTGACAAATGGGTTCCAGCCGGCTGTGAGCTGCTGTGTGAGGTTGGTGATGAGCACGGTGGCGATGTGCTTACGCTCCTTTAGCTTGTAGCCATCGAGCATATATTTCTTGCGACGGAGCCCGTCAATAATGGGGTCGTAAGCATAAAAGTCTACATACCAGTGTTTGCCAGTATGTAACCGCGGAAGAGTATATCCTACTATATCTCTTACAGATAAAAGTTTTTTCGCAGAAGTGTACATTTTTTTACATTGTTCGCCAGATGGCAACCAATGCTATTAAACAATCAGCGTCCGAGCTACCGTCCGAGTCTCCGCAACGCCCATAAACGAATTATGGTCGAAGTTCCTTTGTATAAAGGAATTTCGACCATTTGTAGTTGCGGAGGCAGGACTCGAACATGCGACCTCCAGGTTATGAGCCTGGCGAGCTACCAACTGCTCCACTCCGCGATATTAACCACGCATTCAGATTAGCAATAGAAGCATTTCTGAATTGCGAGTGCAAAGATATGACTTTTTAGCGAGACCACCAAATATTTTCGCAATTATTTTTCAAATCATAGCAAAAAACACACTTTTAGCACCTCATCAGCCCCCAAAATCGTCTATTTTTGACTACTTCCCATTAAAGTTCGAGAAGTTTGTTGTAGCGCAGAGCATTCAGCTGACGCAACAATTCGAGTCGTTCTTCGGTGAGTCGACCGGTTTTAAATAGCTTTTTATTATACTTCCACCAGTTGAGTAGTCCGCGGTTTTCTACTTTTTTCTTATCGGGCAGTTGATGATTTGCTTCAAGGTAACAGCGAAGTGCTTTATAGTGACTCAACCATTTTTCTTCGTTCTTAGTTCGCATAACAATCTGATTTATGAGGTGTAAAAGTACAAAAACATTACAACATCGCAAAACAATTATATAAAATAATGTGGATATGGGTTATTTCGAGTAACTTTGCACCACCGATGCAGCCTAAAAAAGTAAAAGAGTAAAAAGGTAAAAAGTAGGAGGTATGGGCATCTTGCCCATACCACGCAGCCTATATAAAAGTAAAAAAGGAAAAGGAACAATAAACAAAATAATGACAGAACAGTTTAAAGACAAGCCATACAACGACTACGGTCAGTGGATACGCCAGCAATTTCCGTTCCGTGTACAGAAGATTTCTGTAGATGCAGGGTTCTCCTGCCCAAACAGAGACGGTACCATATCACACGGTGGATGCATCTTCTGCGACAACCGCACGTTCAACCCATCCTACTGCCAACCGTCGAAACCGATAGCGCAGCAGATGAAAGAGGGCAAGGAGTTCTTCCGTCGTAAGTATCCCGACATGAAATACCTCGCTTACTTTCAGGCTTATAGCAACACCTATGCCCCACTCGACGTGCTGAAACAGCGCTACGAGGAGGCGTTGGCTGTGGACGACGTAGTGGGACTGGTCATCGGTACACGCCCCGACTGTATTAGCGATGAGCTACTCGACTATCTGGAAGAGCTAAACCGCCGCACGTTCCTCATCGTGGAGTACGGCATCGAGTCGGTAAACGACGACACGCTGCGCCACATTAACCGTGGTCACGACTTCGAGTGTAGCCGACGGGTAATAGAACTAACGCACGACCGTGGCATTCTCACCGGCGGACACATAATACTCGGACTGCCCGGCGAAGACCGCGAGGAGAACGTCCGTCAAGCCTCGATAGTGTCGCAACTGAAGCTCGACATTCTGAAGATACACCAGTTGCAAATCATCCGTGGCACGCAGCTCGCCGACGAATACACGCAAAAACCTTTCAAGCTCTTCACGCCCGACGAGTATATCGACACCTGCATTGCTTACCTCGAGCGTCTGCGCAGCGACATCATCGTGGAGCGCTTCGTCAGCCAGTCGCCTGCCGACATGCTCATTGCTCCGAAATGGGGCATAAAGAACTATGAGTTCACCAACCGACTTGTGAACAGAATGAAGGAACTCGACACGTGGCAAGGAGCTTTTAAAAGTAAAAAAGTAAAAGAGTAAAAAGGTATTGTCAACACCTCAACATCTCAACACCACACCATCTCAACATCTCAACACCACACCATCATGCCACTACACATAGCCATTATCGGAGGTGGCGCAGCCGGCTTCTTTGCTGCAATAGAAGCGAAGCGCAACTATCCCGACACCGACATCACCATCTTCGAGAAGAACCAGAAGATGCTCGCCAAAGTAGCCGTCACGGGTGGCGGTCGCTGCAACCTGACCAACTCCTTCGAGCAGATCAGCGACCCTAAGCACGCCTATCCGCGTGGCGACAAACTCATGAAACGTCTCTTCAAACGCTTCGACCACCACGCTGCCTACGCATGGTTCGAGCGCGAAGGCGTGCCACTCACCACGCAGGAAGACGAGTGCGTCTTCCCAGTCTCGCAGGATGCAATGAGCGTTGTCAACTGTCTCACCACACTTGCCTCGCAGCTCGGCGTGAAGCAACTGAGCGGTTACCAACTGAAGGACATCAGCCGGAACGCCGACGGCACATTCCACCTCACGTTCGCAGGTGGCAAAGAAGCCGACTTCGACCGTGTTGCCATCGCCACGGGCGGTGCTCCGAAGGGCGAAGGACTCGACGTGTTCGCACGCTTAGACCATGATATAGCTACGCCCGTGCCGTCGCTCTTCACGTTCAACATAGCCGACCGCAGTTTTCTTACGCTCATGGGCACCGTGGTAGAAGACGCCATCGCGTCGCTGCCCGGCACGAAGTTCCGCGCTGAGGGTCCGCTGCTCGTCACCCATTGGGGCATGAGCGGACCGGCTGCGCTGAAGCTATCTGCTCATGCCGCACGCTATCTGCAGGAGCACAACTACCAGGCGGACGTGGCAATCAACTGGACGGGCGAGAGTAGACGCAACGTGACGGAGGAGGAGATAGCCTCCATCGCCACACGCAACCCACAGAAGCAGCTTGCCACGATACGCCCGTTCGACTTGCCATCGCGCCTGTGGGTCTACCTACTGCAGAAGACGCAGAACGACCCCACACGCAAGTGGGGCGAATTGGGCAAGAAGAACCTCAACCGCATCGTGGAAACACTCACCAACGACATATACCGCATCACGGGCAAGGGCCGCTTCCGCGACGAGTTCGTGACATGTGGCGGTGTCTCGCTCTCGTCGATAGACATGCACACGCTGCAGAGCAAGCACTGCCCCGGACTATTCTTCGCTGGCGAGGTGATCGATGTTGATGCCATCACTGGAGGTTTCAATCTGCAAGCAGCATGGACTATGGGCTATGTAGTAGGCCAGCACATCGGCGAACAATGAAAAAAGCGGACTCAAATATTTGCCGTTACACATAAAATCAGTATATTTGCAAAATTAATAAACCAATAATTTTTACACATGAGATCAATTCTTTCAACACTCGCATTCGCTGTCATCACACTGACAGCCTGCGCGCAATCAATTCCTGGTACGGAGTATAGCATTAAAGGCACCTGCCAAGCAGGTGTTAGTAAGGTATATGTAATGGACGTAAACGGCAATCGCCCGACCGCAATCGACAGTGCCACCGTCGAAGACGGCAAGTTTGCGCTGAAGGGTTCGGCAGAGAAGGACGCACTGCTCGGACTCACCATTACCAAGAAGGAATACTGCGCATTCTTCAACGACGGCACACCTATCGTTGCCGACCTTGAGAAGAAAACGCTCACCGGCTCGGAGCAGAACACCAAGCTCAACGCCTACGACCGCGAGATAGATGCCCTCGGCAGTGAGGCGCAGGCTCTCTACGCCCAGTTTACAAAGGCTCAGCAGAGCGGTATGAGCGAGGCAGAGCTGCAGAAGCTCGCCAACGAGCTCGGTCCGAAGCTTAACGACATCTCGGAAAGCGTATCGCTCCGTTCGCTCGAAATCATCAAGGAGAACAAGGACAACCTCATCCCCGTGGCTTTCGTCAACAACGTGATGTACTACGTGGAGTTCCCGGTTTTGCAGGAGATACTCAACGAGAAGTACGCCTACGCCAAGCATCCTGCGCTTGCTCCTGCACGCCAGTATCTGGCTATGCTTGTCAAGAAGGCAGGCATCATCGGCAAGCCGTTCACCGACCTCACCGAGAACGATGTCAACGGCAATCCGCACAAGCTCTCGGAGTACTGCGGTAAGGGCAACTACGTGCTCATCGACTTCTGGGCTTCGTGGTGCGGACCATGCCGTGCGGAGATGCCTCACGTGAAGGCTGCCTACGACAAGTACAAGTCGAAGGGCTTCAACGTGGTTGGTCTGTCGTTCGACAACAAGCTCGAGAACTGGAAGAAGGCCATCGCCGAGATGCAGCTCGACTGGGTTCACCTCTCCGACCTTAAAGGCTGGCAGAGCGTAGCCGGTCAGGTGTACGGCATACGCTCGATACCGGCAAGCTACCTTGTCGACCCTACTGGCAAGATTATCGCAGCCGACCTCAGAGGCGAGCAGCTGGAGGCTAAGCTGAGAGAGATTTACGGAGAGTAGTTATCAACAGAACACCCCTCACACTCAATAGGTTTTTATGGATAACAGCAAACAGGCTACTCTTGAGCTGGGCACAAAGCCCGTGGGCAAGCTGCTGATGCAGTACGCGCTGCCCGCCATCGCTGCCATGACGGCGGCGTCGCTCTACAACATGACAGACAGTATATTCATCGGACAAGGCTGCGGTGCACTCGCCATCAGCGGCCTTGCCGTTACATTCCCCTTACAGAACCTCGCAGCGGCGTTTGGTGCCGGTGTGGGCGTAGGTGCTTCTACGTGCATATCGGTGAAGTTGGGACAGAAAGACTACACCACCGCCGAGCGTGTGTTCGGTAATGCTTTCACGCTGAACGTCATCATCGGCGTTGCGTTCAGCATCATATCGCTTCTCTTCCTCGACCCCATCCTGCGCTTCTTCGGCGCAAGCGATGCCACCCTACCCTACGCACGCGAGTATATGGTCATCACGCTCGCCGGCAACGCCATCTCGCACATGTTCTTCGGCATGAACGCCATACTGCGTGCTGCGTCGAAGCCGCGCTCGGCTATGATGGCGTCGATAATGACGGTGGTGCTCAACGCCATACTCTCGCCGATATTCATCTGGCCGCTGCACATGGGTATAGGCGGAGCGGCTCTCGCCACAATCATTGCGCAAGCCACGGTGCTCTGCTGGCAGCTTAGGATATTCAGCAATCCGCAGTGCATCGTCCACTTCAAGCGTGGCATCTACCGCCCCGTGTCGCACATCATCAAGAATATCATAGCCATCGGTATCTCGCCGTTCGCCATGAACGCCTGCTCGTGCATCGTCATCATCTTCATCAACAAGGCACTCACCTTCCACGGTGGCGACCTCGCAGTGGGCGCGTTCGGCATTACGAACAAGATTGCGTTTATCTTCATAATGATAAACATGGGCATGAATCAGGGCATGTTCCCTATCGCAGGCTACAACTACGGCGCACGCAACTACGATCGTCTGCTGCGCGTACTGAAGTACACCATGACGGGCGCGGTGCTCATCACCACCGTCGGCTGGGCTATTGCACAGACCATACCCTACGAGTGCGCACGCCTGTTCACCTCCGACGAGACACTCATCCGCATCTCGGAGCGTGCCATCATCGTCACCATGCTCACCTTCCCATTAGTGGGCGCACAGATGGCAAGCACGGGCTTCTTCCAGAGTATCGGCAAGGCTAAGATAAGCATGCTGCTCTCGCTCTCGCGCCAGCTCCTGTTCTTCCTGCCGGCATTGCTCGTACTGCCCAACTTCTACCAAACCGACGGCGTGTGGCTCGCGCAGCCTATCAGCGATGTCATCTCATTCGTTGTGGCAATAGTGCTGCTCACGAAGTACGTGAAGAAGTTCAAGGCGGCGCAAGCTAAGGGAGCAGCAGTATAACCGACAGCTACATTAACAAACTAAAGCAAAGAGACATGAACAACGATAAACTTATAATCAGCGTAGGCCGCCAGCTTGGCAGTGGCGGCAGAACGATAGCAAAGATGCTGGCAGAGGAGTTCGGCTGCACGTTCTACGACCGCGAAGTGCTTGAGCTGGCTGCCAAGGAGAGCGGATTCAGTCCCGAGTTCTTCGAGAAGAACGACGAGCGCAAGGGCTTCCTCGACCAGATATTCCACATGCACGTGCCGTTCATCTCCGACTCGTCGTTCTACGACAACGGACTCTCGCAGGAGAGTCTGTTCCGCATACAGAGCGATGCCATACGCAAGGCAACCGACGAGTCGTCGTGCGTATTCGTAGGCCGCTGTGCCGACTATGTGCTGCGCGACAAGCCAAACTTGGTGACAGTGTTCATCACAGCCGACCTCGACGAGCGCGTCAGCAACATCTGCAAGCGACACAACTGCTCGGCAGAGGAGGCACACAAGCTGATCAGCGACAAGGAGAGCACACGCTCCTCCTACTACAACTACTACACGGGCAAGACGTGGGGCGACAGTGCAAGCTACGACCTCTGCATCAATGCGTCGCGCCTCGGACCCGAAGGCACGAAGGAGTTCATAGCCGACTTTATAAGAAGGAGAATGAAACGATGAAAAAGATAGGCATAATCAGCGACACCCACTCCTACTGGGACGACCGCTACTTGAAACACTTCGAGCCATGCGACGAGATATGGCACTGTGGCGACATCTGCTCTACGGTGCTCGCGGAGCGCTTGGCTGAGTTTCGTCCGCTGCGTGCCGTCTGCGGCAACTGCGACGGCGGCGACCTGCGCCTTATGTTCCCCGAGGTGCTGCGCTTCAAGTGTGAGGAGGTGGAGGTACTGATGAAGCACATCGGTGGCTACCCCGGCAAGTACGACCCGAGCATACGCCGACAGATAATGGAGCGACCGCCGAAGCTCTTCATCAGCGGACACTCGCACATACTGAAGATAAAGAACGACCCGCTGCTCGGACTGCTGCATATCAACCCCGGAGCAGCCGGACTGCAGGGATGGCAGACGGAGCGCACCCTCGTCCGACTCACCATCGACGGAGCAACAATGAAAGATTGCGAAGTGATTACGTTAGGTACGCCAGGCAGACATAGCGCGATGTAATATATTATAAGGTATATATACCGCAAATCGCCCACAAGCTCGATTGAGCTTGTGGGCGATTTTTTTCAGGGGGTGCAGTTGTCTCAACTGCACCAATTAACATAATTGTACATTCTATCTTGTGGGTGCAGTTCTTGCTCGGCAAGCGACAAAGCCGAGCGGAGACAACTGCACCCCCTGTAATTAGCAAACCTTGTTCAGCTTCTTGATGATAGAGAAGATGAAGACTGCAGAGAGCAAGCAGATGCCTGCCAGAACGCCCCAGATAGTAACAAGGCTGAGGTTCTGACCCCACATGATGCCTGGGAGCATTACGAGCTGATTGCCGATAGCAGTAGCACCGAACCACAGACCCATCATCAGACCTGCATACTTCGGAGGAGCCACCTTCGTTACTAACGAGATACCGATCGGCGAGAGCAGAAGCTCGGCAAAGGTGAGGATGAGGTATGTAGAGATGAGGAGGTTAGCACTTACGCGAGTGCCCTCAGTAGCAGGGTCGCCTTGTGTGAGCGGCAACTCAAGACCCATAGAGCCTACAGCCATCCATACGAAGCCGAGAGCAGCTACAAGCATACCCAAACCAATCTTCTCAGGCGATGTCGGCTCCTTGCCAATCTTGTTGAGCCAAGAGAATATAGCCACACTCACCGGTGTCAACGCTACCACGTAGCACGGGTTGAACTGCTGGAAGATAGGAGCCTTAACGTCTACTGCACCCTCAAGAGCATTGTAAGCATAGAAGAGGTATGAGATAGCTGCAACGATAACGCCGAGCGAAATGATCTTGCCCTTGAAGGTCTTGCTCTGAGCGAGTCCGAAGCTTGCGTAAACCACGAAGATGCAAGCCACGAGGTTGCGCACGTCGAACGCCATTGACTGCAGACCCTCAGAAGTGGTCTGTGTATAGTCGCGAGCAAAGAGTGTCAGGGTAGCACCGTTTTGGTGGAACGCCATCCAGAAGAAGATAACCACAGCAAACACAAGGCACAAGCAAACGATGCGCTCCTTTGTCTCTGCAGGAGAAAGTTCGTTGAAATCCTTACGCTCTAAAGAGTCGTCGTCCTTCTTCTTTGTTTCAGAAGCAAGCACGTGCTTGTAGGTGAAACCAAAGATATAATATATAGCGATACTAACGATGAGCGATGCACATGCTACGGCGAAAGCGAAGTGGTAAGAATCTTCTACCGACACACCGAGGCTTGCCTGTGCCCAATCCATAATTTTGATAGCTGCTGTAGGAGCGAACATCGCACCGATGTTGATAGCCATGTAGAAGAGCGAGAAACCAGAGTCGCGGTTCTGCGCATACTTCGGCTCGTCGTACAGACGACCTACCATCACCTGCAGGTTGCCTTTGAACAGACCCGTACCGAAAGCAATCAGGACGAGCGCAAGGCCCATTGCTCCTGCTGCCACCATGTCCTTGCCAAGCGGAAGCGAGAGCACGAGGTAACCGATGAACATGATGAAGATACCACTTGTCACCATCTTGCCGAAACCGAACTTGTCGGCTGCGATACCGCCAATGATAGGAAGGAAGTAGACCATCATCAGGAAAGTTGAGTAAATTGTACTTGCTGTTCCGGTAGCATAACCGAAGTTAGCCTGCAAGTAGAGTAAGAACACAGCAAGCATGGTGTAGTAGCCGAAACGCTCACCAGTGTTTGCCAAGGCTAATGCCCACAGACCTTTTGGTTGATTTTCAAACATAAATTGTATTGTTTTTATTGATTAAGTTATTTTTCCGTAGTTACAATATCACAACTTACAAATTTAAGAAGAATAATTCGATTTGCCAAATGTATGTCATCTTTTCGTAACAAAATATAGCAATTATATAGTTGTGGGGGCTTTATCGGGGCGTGGTGGTAGGCTTTTGGACGATGTATTGCTGCAGTTGTGCATCGGACGGCGAACGAAATCCAATCGGACGGCGGACGGAATCCGATCGGGCGGCGAACGGAATCTGATCGGACGGCGAACGGAATCCGATCGGACGGCGGACGCGAACGGTGCCAAAAGTCGAGAAATCACAACAAATAAGGATTGCAAGTACGAAACTTTCTTAATAACTTTGCAGACTAAAACGGAAACACTTGCTTAGGGGGTGCAGTTGTCTCCGCTCGGCTTTGCCGCTTGCCAGAGCAAGAACTGCACCAACAATGTAGAATGCAAATTATATTAATTGGTGCAGTTGAGACAACTGCACCCCCTATAAGACAGAACAATATGAACAAACGAAAACTCATACAACATCACAAATGGTTCGGACTGCTCATCAGCTTCTTCCTGCTGATGTTCTGCATCTCGGGCATACTGCTCAACCACCGCCAGCTTATCAGCGACATCAACGTGTCGCGCACGCTGCTGCCCTCGCGCTACGAGTATAGCCAGTGGAACGGCGGACTGATGCGCGGCACGCTGCCGTTTGACTCACACATATTAATATATGGTGCGTCGGGCATGTTCCTTGCCGACTCCACTGCCACGCAGATTGCCGACTTCAACGACGGATTGCCTACGGGTGCCGACTACCGACAGATACGCAACGTGGTGAGCGTGGGCAGCGGAGCCTCAACACACATGTTCGCCGTGTCGCCGTTCGCGCTCTACCGCTTCGGTATGCACGGCAAGTGGCACACCGTACAGCTGCCGCTTGTCGACCAGGACGAGCGACTGACCGACATCGCTTCGCACGGTGACACGCTCGTGGTGCTGAGTCGCTCGCACGCATACGTAGCCGTGCCGCCCTACAAGCAGTTCGGCTGCGTAGCCCTGCCTGCCCCGCCCGACTATAAAGACCGCGCAACGGCGTTCCGCACGATTTGGCTGCTGCATAGCGGCGAGCTGTTCGGCTTCGCTGGCAAACTCGTTGTCGACGCAATAGCCGTGGTGCTTATCGTGCTGATACTGACGGGCATCGCCTTCTTCTGCCTGCGCACCACGAAGCACCGCTGGCAGAGCAAGGGGCGCACGATGAAGCACACGCTACGCTGGCACGACCTCGTGGGACGCAAGACGATAGTCGCCACGCTGTTCATCTGCATCACGGGCTGGTGTCTGCGCCCGCCGGTGATGGTGGTGCTCGCACTGACGAAGGTGCCTACCCTACCGTTCACTACGCTGAAGAGCCAGAATGCGTGGCACGACAAGCTGCGCCTTTTGCGCTACGATGCCGTGATGGGCGACTGGCTTCTGTCAACGTCTGAAGGCTTCTACTCATTGGGCAGCGACATCAACGCTCCACGCCCACAGCACATAGCAAGTGCTCATCCGCAGAACGTGATGGGACTGAACGTGTGGCAGCAGCGCGAGGACGGCATGTGGCTATGCGGTTCGTTCAGCGGTATGCACGTATGGAACCGCCGCACGGGCAGTTCTGTCGACTACTTCACGGGCAAGCCGTCGCCGAAGAAGCAGGGCGCACCGTTCGGCAACAAGGCGATAGCTGGCTACAGTGCCGACTTCCGCAGTGCTGTTGAGCATAGTGGCACGAACAGTGAGGGCATAAAAAAATCAGCCACAGAGGTTGTGACTGATTACTATGAAGGTACTGCGAAGATAGCGCAACCCGAACGGCTGCGCCACTTGCCTATGTCGCTTTGGAACGTGGCACTCGAGGTGCACACCTGTCGCATCTACATGCAAAACACCGCCACCTACGTCTTCATATTCTTCTTCGGCATTGCTGCCGTGTGGTGTTTGTGGACGGGATTGAAGTTAAAGAGGTAATTTCAGGGGGTGCACTTGTCTCAAGTGCACCAACCTAATAGAATACACCAACTTAATAGAATGCACCGATAAAACGTTGGTGCACTTGAGACAAGTGCACCCCCTATGAGAATGTACCGAGGCGTGCACCCCTAATTTAGATCAAAGAGCCACGTGAGCTTCACGACGATGTTCGAGTGGTTGGAGCGTGCGAAGTAGTCGCGCTTCGAGTCGCCGTAGATATTGCCCAAGCCGTAATAGTAGCGGCCTTCGAGCAGCAGATGACCAGCACGCGGTATGCTCCACTCCACACCTAAGCCAGCAGCGATGCCGTAGTCGAACTTGTTCTCCACCGCCATCGTATCCTGCGCACACGTCTGATTGGCGCGATCGGTGGTGTTGCGGTCAGCCAAGGCGAAGTTGGTCTTTGTCGACTCGCCAAGCATATAGCCAAACTGCGGTCCGGCTTGGAAGAAGAACTGCAAGCCCTTACGCTCCTTACCCCATGCCAAGTGGGCGAACACCGGCAACTGTATGTAGTTGATGTCGCGCTGATAAGCCTCAGCCACACCCGTCACGGGGTTGATGACCGGCTGGTCTTTAACGTCGAGGATGCTCTCCTTCCATCCGATGCGAGCATAGTTGAGCTCGGCATACACGGAGCAATATGTCTTGAAGTACTTCTCGCAAGTGTACTTAAAGGAGAGTCCGGCGGTGAAGCCCGGGTGCTGCACCTGCGTAACCTTAGGAACGAAGCCCACGCTACTCATCACGTAGCCACCGTTGACACCGAGGGCGAAGTCGTTGCGATGGTCGCCCACCTGCGCACTAACGCCTGTCGCCACAAGCAACAGTAACGCGAGGAACGCCTTTCTTATTGTCTTTATCATTTATTCTTTTTTTTAAGCCTTTTTAAGGCTGCGTTTAAGCCGAACTAAGCCTTTCTAAGCCTCCTAAGCCGAGGAAGAGCAGCCAAGCCCTCCCCGATGGGGAGGGTTGGGAGGGGCTCTTTTTACTTTTTTACTCTTTTACTTTTTTACTTTTAATACGATATGGTCTCTATAGTGCGATTCGGCTTATAGTGCAACAGTATGAAGCTATTGTTCTGCATACCGCCATTGGTGACGCGCTTGAACTTCAGCGGAGTCTGCAACGGAGTGTATGTATTCTGCTGCTGTGTGCCTTCAAACTTAGCGCCATACTTGTTGATGCCACGAATGAAGAACTGCGCCTGATCGTAGCCAGTGAGGGCGAAGCGTGGAAGAGCCTGACGCATGTCCGACTTGAACCACTGGCGGTAGCTGCGCTCCAAGTTGGCGGTGGCAGGAGCGTACTCGTTGTAAACGTATGCCGTGGGGATGTACGCCTCGTACTTATAATAATAGTCCTGATATACACGCTTATACATCAACCACTCGTTGTAGCCGAAGAGTGCTATCCGAACATTCGGGAACGTGGCACGCAGAACGTTCAGCTTAGCCAATGTGGAGTTGAGCTGCGGCGAGCGACCAGTGTTTAGTATCACAACATTCTGCTTCACCGCGCTGAACGCCTTGGCGAACATTTCCGGCGACGATTTGAGGTTGGTGATGCTATAGCTCAAGCCTGCTGCCTCCAAGCGCTTGCGCAGCTCGGAGGTGAAGATACCCTTGTCGCTCGTCGAGTCGTTGCAGTCGACGAACACGGGGTGAGCATCCTTAAAGCGGTTCATAAACGCATTCGCTGAAAGCTCTGCGGTGAGTATTCGGCTTTGATACACCTGGAAGATATGGTCGTTGGTTTCCACGTCGCCACCGTTGATAGAGAACGGAATGACGAGGCGTATGCCGTGCTTGCGACAGAAATCGGCTATCGGCTTAACCTGCTTGGTGTAAAGCGGACCGAAGATGAGGTCGCAGTTCTTGGCGTTGGCATCGGCAAGCACGGGGCTAACATCCGCATCCTTGTACAAGTTCCATGCAAAGATGTTGGTGTTGATGCCCTGGCTACGCAGACTATCGCACGCCATGAGCACACCACGATAGTACTCGGTCATGCGCTGTCCGTCGCCATCCACGTTGTGCAGCGGCAGCATCACGCCCACGTTCACGGTGTTAGCAACACGCTGACGCGTGGCGGTTGACGTGGGAGCGGTGGGCTTCTGTGCAACGTTCGGTGTCTGCTTCGAGAACGGTATAAGCAGCTGTTCGCCTTTCTTCAGCACATAGTCGGGCTTCTGCATGTCGGGGTTTGCCTGCATAAGCTCTTCGATAGTGATGTTGTATTTATGGGCAATGCCGTATATTGTGTCTTTCTTCTTCACCTTATACAAGTCCTGCCACTTAGCGGTCTGCGCCACTACTGACGATGCCAGCAACCAGGCGCACAACAAGAAGAGAATTCTGATACTACGTCTCATTTCTATATTCTGTTTAATTAACATTGCAAAAGTACACAAAATATATTGTTTGCAAAAATCTTTGTTCATAAATAACGTTATAAATAAGTCGCAGCGTTTTGCTGTGTGCGAGATAATAAGTAACTTTGCATTACGAGTTGACGAGCGACAAGTTGACGAGTAGACAAGTAAACAAGTAGACAATGAAATACATCAGGACACTATTATTGTTGATTCTCTGCACTACGCTACAGGCTTACGCCGACGAAGTGCCGACCATCGACCCACAAGCCACATTCACAACCGACGAAGGCGAAGAGACGGGCACGAGCTATTCGGGGTCGGCTCCGCTCACGGTGGTGTTCCACGCCAACGCGGAGAACATCGGTGCGTACACGCCCCACTACGAGTGGCGCTTCACCAAAGAGGGTGCAACGCAGCCCTACCTCGTGCGCTACGAGGAGGAGACGGAGTACACCTTCACCGAGGCTGGCTCGCACCGCATCGTGCTCTATGCTACATTCATCAACGGCACCGACACCGTGGCATACACCAAGGACTACTGGCAGGATGCACAGCCGATAACGATACAAATCTCGGAGAGCAAGCTCGAGATGCCGAACGCCTTCTCGCCCAACGGCGACGGCATCAACGACGTGTATCGCGCCAAGAGCAACTACCAGAGCATCGTGGAGTTCGATGCCTACATCTTCAACCGCTGGGGGCAGAAGCTGTACGAGTGGCACGACCCTGCCGGAGGATGGGACGGCAAGTTCAACGGCAAGAATGTGAAGCAGGGTGTCTACTTCGTGCTCGTGAAAGCGACGGGTGCCGACGGCAGAAAGTACACCATCAAGAAGGACGTAAACCTACTGCGCGGATATACAGAAACCAGCGGAGTTAATCCAACGGAATAGTAGTTATGGGAGAAAAGATAAACATTTGGGGCGCACGCGTCCACAACCTGAAGAACATAGACGTGGAGATACCACGCGACTCGCTCACGGTGATAACCGGACTGAGCGGTTCGGGCAAGTCGTCGCTTGCCTTCGACACTATTTATGCCGAAGGCCAACGCCGATATATCGACACGTTCTCGGCATACGCACGCAACTTCCTCGGCGGAATGGAGCGGCCCGATGTGGACAAGATAACAGGCTTAAGTCCGGTTATCTCCATCGAACAGAAGACAACCAACAAGAACCCACGCTCTACGGTGGGCACCACAACCGAGATATACGACTATCTGCGTCTGCTCTACGCTCGCGCCGGAACGGCTTACAGCTACGTCACTGGCGAGAAGATGGTGAAGTACACGGAGGAGCGCATCGTCGACATGATCAACTCCGACTATGCCGGCAAGCGCATTTACATACTCGCCGTGCTCATCAGACAGCGCAAGGGTCACTACCGCGAACTCTTCGAGACGCTGCGACGCAAGGGCTACCTGTACGTGCGCATCGACGGAGAGATAACTGAGATAAAGAGCGGCATGAAGACCGACCGCTACAAGAACCACAACATTGAGGTGGTGATAGACAAGATGCAGATGCGCGAGGGCTTCGACGACCGCCTGCGCAAGACTGTGGCTACGGCTATGCGCGAGGGCGACGGACTGATTATGATTCTCGACAAGGACACGGGCGTGGCAAAGAACTTCTCAAAGCGACTGATGTGCCCCACGTCGGGCATATCCTACCGCGACCCTGCACCGAATATGTTCTCGTTCAACTCGCCCGAAGGTGCTTGCCACAAGTGCAAGGGACTGGGCTACATCAACGAGATCGACATGAAGAAGGTGATACCCGACGACTCGTTGTCGATATACGACGGGGCTATCGTGCCGCTCGGCAAGTACAAGAACCAGATGATATTCTGGCAGATTGGTGCTATACTCGAGGCTGCCGAGTGCACGCTGAAGACACCCGTCAGCGAGGTGCCTGAGGACACGCTCAACGAAGTGCTCTATGGTTCGCTCGAAACGATACGCATCAGCAAGGACGTTGTGCACACGTCGAGCGACTACTTCTGCACGTTCGACGGTGTGATGAAGTATCTGCGCACCGTGATGGAGAACGACGACTCGCAGTCGGGACAGAAATGGGCGGAGCAGTTCCTCGCCGTAACGGAGTGTCCGGAGTGTCACGGCGCACGCCTCAACCGCGAAGCTCTGTCGTATCGCATCTGGGACAAGAACATAGCGGAGCTGTCGGGCATGGACATTCTGCAACTGAAGCAGTGGCTCGACGAGGCGGAGTCGCACCTTGACAGCCGTCAGACTGCCATCGCAACGGAGATACTGAAAGAGATAAAGACGCGCATCAACTTCCTGCTCGACGTAGGTCTCGACTATCTGTCGCTATCGCGCCAGTCGGCAACGCTGTCGGGTGGCGAGAGCCAGCGCATACGCCTTGCCACACAGATTGGCTCGCAGCTCGTCAACGTGCTCTACATCCTCGACGAGCCGAGCATCGGACTGCATCAGCGCGACAACGACCGACTCATACACTCGCTGAAGGAGCTGCGCGACATGGGCAACACCGTGGTGGTGGTGGAGCACGACCGCGACATGATGCTCAACGCCGACTATATAGTGGACATAGGTCCGAAGGCGGGCATCCGTGGTGGCGAGGTAGTGTTCCAGGGTACACCCGAGCAGATGCTGAAGGAGCACACCATAACAGCCGACTATCTCAACGGACTGCGCAAGATCGAAATACCTACGCATCGACGCGAAGGCAACGGCAAGAGCATCGTGATACGTGGCGCGAAGGGCAACAACCTGAAGAACGTGGATGTAGAGTTTCCGCTGGGCAAGCTCATCGTGGTGACGGGCGTGAGCGGTTCGGGCAAGTCGACGCTTATCAACGAGACTCTGCAGCCGATACTCTCGCAACACTTCTACCGCTCGCTGAAGAAACCGATGCCCTACGAGAGTATCGAGGGAATAGAGAACATTGACAAGGTGGTGAACGTCGACCAGTCGCCGATCGGTCGCACGCCACGTTCCAACCCGGCTACATATACAGGCGTGTTCAACGACATACGCGCCATGTTCGTCAATCTGCCCGAGGCGAAGATACGCGGATACAAGCCCGGTCGCTTCTCGTTCAACGTGAAGGGCGGACGCTGCGAGACGTGTAAGGGTGGCGGCTACCGCACCATAGAGATGAACTTCCTGCCGGATGTGCTCGTGCCATGCGAGGTGTGTCACGGCAAACGCTACAACCGCGAAACGCTTGAGGTGCGCTACAAGGGCAAGAGTATCGCCGACGTGCTCGATATGACATTCAACCAAGCGGTGGAGTTCTTCGAGAACGTGCCTAACATTCTGCAGAAGATAAAGACCGTGAAGGAGGTAGGATTAGGTTACATCAAGCTGGGTCAGCCTTCGACAACGCTATCGGGTGGCGAATGCCAGCGTGTGAAGTTAGCCACCGAGCTAAGCAAGCGCGACACAGGAAAGACACTGTACATCCTCGACGAGCCTACAACGGGTCTGCACTTCGAGGATATAAAGATACTGATGGAGGTATTGCAGAAGTTGGTTGACCGTGGCAACACGGTGATAATCATCGAGCATAACCTCGACGTGATAAAGCTCGCCGACTACATCATCGATATGGGACCCGAAGGCGGACGCGGCGGAGGACAACTGCTGGCAAAGGGAACGCCGGAGGAAGTGGCGGAGTGCAAAGAGAGCTACACGGCAAAGTTCCTGAAGCAAGAATTAAAATAGGAGGGTATGGCAAGATGCCATACCCTCCTAAAGAAGCAATCAGCGTGGGTATGGCAAGATGCCATACCCTCCTATAATTAGAAGTATATGAAAATAGAACTCTGCAATCTTGAGAAACACTTCGGCATGAACACTGCCGTAGACATTAAAAGTTTCACTATCAACAACGGTGACATCCTCGGTCTGGTCGGCAACAATGGTGCCGGCAAGACAACGTTGTTCCGCCTTATGCTCGACCTTCTGAAGGCGGACGAGGGTGTAGTGACAATGCAACCTGCTACGGAAGGCGCCCCGAAGGCAATCAACCCTGCACTGAGTGAGGACTGGAAAGCATATACCGGTGCGTACATCGACGACGGTTTCCTCATCGACTTCCTCACCGCAGAGGAGTACTTCGACTTCATCGGACGTGTGTCGGGCATGACGAAGGAGCAGATAGCTGAACGCCTGACCAGCTTCGAGCCACTTATGAACGGCGAGATACTCAACCAAAAGAAGTACATACGCGACTTCTCTGCCGGCAACAGACATAAGGTGGGCATCATTGCCGCACTGCTGAACCGCCCCGAACTGGTTATTCTCGACGAGCCGTTCAACTTCCTCGACCCCAGAAGCCAGAATATGCTGAAGAAGGTGCTGCTCGACTACAACAAGGAGACGGGGGCTACGGTGATCGTGTCGAGCCACAACCTGCAACACACCACCGAGATATCTACACGCATCGCACTGCTTGAGCACGGTGTGATAATAAAAGACCTCGACAACCGCGACGCGGAAGCCATGAACGAGCTTGAGGATTACTTCAAGGTGTAACCCGACTTAATTCTATCAATCGGTGTGCCATGCGCCGAATCGTACATTCGTTGGCAATAACGCCACACACAGAGCAGTGCAGCTATGAGCAGATACATCGCGAATAGCTGCACTGCGCTTATATACACACCCTCGACACTTGCACCTGGCAGCTTGGCAATGAACGAAAGTAGGCTGTTCATTCCACTCGCCAACCACCCCACCGCTGCCGCCAGCCACTGCCAGGCGACATCAGCCAACGTACCAAGGGCACACAACGGCGACAACACGAAGAGCAGTATGCTCATATATATTATTAAGGTGGTGAGCGGAACAGCCACGATGTTAGCAAGAATAAAATATAACGGCACATTGCCGAAGTAGTACATCACCAACGGGAGCACGAACGTCTGCGCTGCAAGCGACACGAACACGAGCGACACGAGCTTGCCCACCACTCCCCGTCGCGAATAGCGCACATAGAAACGATTGTTTCTAACCATTGCGTGCCCAATCACAATGCCCAACACCGCAAGGAACGACATCTGAAAACCCACATCCCACAGCATCGCCGGACTCGCCACGAGGATTATCGTGGCGGCAGCCGCAAGACTGTTCAGCGTGAGGTATTCGCGCGAGAGATAGCTCATTGAGGTGTAAAGCGTGAACATGGCAGCCGAACGCACTATGCCTGGCGACATGCCGACCATGAGGGCGAAGAGCCATATCAAGGTGATGGTAGCAACAAGTCCGAGCATCGTGTTACGCCGCTGCCCAAGAAGCAGTGCGAGCATGGCGTAGATGATGCCGAGATGCAGACCCGAGAGTGCCAGCACGTGCGACACGCCGGCTTTTGAATACGACTCACGCAGTTGTGTGGTGAGCGCAGTCTTGTCGCCGAGCGTCATAGCCGCAATTGTGGCATAAGCATCCTCGGAGACAGAGCTACCACGCAATCGTCGCAGCAGCCTTTGGCGCAACGATTGCAGCGACAAACCCAATCTGCCGAGCCAGGTCATTCCCCGAACACTTACTTCTGCACGCTTCCAACCGTCGGAAGCGATGAACGTTCGCGCAACGATATCGCGCACCATGCGCTGCCTACGCCAACTGAAACCGCCACGCTGAGCGCGTGCGTCATCGTCGAAGTGGCTGAACACGGACTGCGCGGTGATACCATCGCCAACAGTAAGCGACAACGCAGCGGTGTCGGTATGGCTCTTCTGGAAGTAGGCGTTCACCCTATGCCCAGCCAGCCTGCCCCGAACAATGGCAAGCTCGCACTTGAACGAACGCTTTTTCTCTATCGGTTGCGCCACGACAACCGCTTCATACGTTTCTTCTTCGCCCGAAAAGGCATACCTTTGCTGGCGCTCTACATAGGCTATGCGCCACGCTCCGCCCGCCATCATAATACCAAACAAAATGAAGGTTTGCACTATAGCATGGCGATTGAGCAGATATAACAAAAGGACAACAGCAAGCAAACCGACGAACAACCACTGCCACAGCACGAGCGGCACACAGGCTGCCGTCGCATCGCCGATGCAGATGCCTGCAATGAGGCACATGGCGACGCGCAAACAAGGATATAATTGTAACTTGCCGTTTGTTTTCATTCGTCGTTAGTAGTAAAAAATCCATCCGCGTCGGTCGACGCGGACATCTGCGTCGGTCGATACGGACATCTGCGTCGGTCGATGCGGACATCTGCGTCGGTCGATGCGGACATCTGCGTCGGTCGATGCGGACATCTGCGTCGGTCGATGCGGATCAGCAACGTGCCACATCACTTGCACGTAGAGCTCGGGCACACAGCCTTGAACTCACACTTCTCACAATGCGCTTTCCTACTCGTGCAGATGTATCTGCCGTGCAGGAGCAGCCAATGGTGAGCCTTCGCAAGGTCGTCAGCAGGTATGTGCTTCACAAGATGCTGCTCCACCTTCAGTGGCGTGTCAGCCGTGCGCGGCACGAGTCCGAGACGGTGGCTCACACGGAACACGTGCGTGTCGACGGGCATCGCAGCCTCGCCGAACGCCACTGCCAGCATCACGTTAGCCGTCTTACGACCTACGCCTGGCAAGCGCAACAGACTGTCGAAGTCGTGCGGCACTTCGCCCCCGTACTCGTTCTGTATCATGCGGGCGAATTCTACGAGGTGGCGCGCCTTCGCATTGGGATAGCTCACACTCTTCACGTACTCGTACACCTCAAACTCGTCGGCTTCTGCCATAGAGCGTGCGTCGGGATAGTGGGCGAAGAGTTCAGGGGTCACCTGGTTGACACGTTTGTCGGTGCATTGCGCGCTGAGCACAACGGCAACGAGTAGTTGGAACACGCTGCCGAACTCCAGTTCGGTCGTCACCTCCGGGTGGATGCCGCGGAAGTAGTCGAGCACATATTTATATAGTTCGCTTTTCTTCATCTGTAGTTGGTTCTATTTCGGGTTGTTTCTGTAATCATTAAGGGTATAACGCACAAATTTATAAATTTTATGGATAAGCGGCAAGAAAAGGCGAAAGAATTGTATAGAAACAAAAAAACGGATTTATCTGTTTGGTTAGCTGCAAAGCTGCACAAACAGATAAATCCATTTTTTATACTCTCCACCCAGCAATAAGTTGCTGACACAGGATTGCTCGGTTGGTGCAGCGGAGACCGCTGCACCCCCTTAGGGTGGCTGCGTGGGTATGGCAAGAATGCCATACCCTCCTATTTTAATACTCGCTCCAAGCCTTGATACCGATATCCTCAAGCTTAGTAGTGCAGAACGCATAGATGAATGCGCTTGCGAGGCGTGCGTTCGTAATCAGAGGCACGTTGAGGTCGATGGCAGCACGGCGAATCTTGTAACCGTTGGTAAGCTCTGAGCTTGTAAGGTTCTTCGGAATGTTCACAACCATGTCGATAGTGTGGTTGTGCAGCAAGTCGAGAGCCTTAGGCTCGTCGCCCTCCTCAGACGGCCAGAGCACGTGAGTGTTCTGGATGCCGTTCTCGGTGAGGAACTTGCTTGTACCGCCCGTAGCATAGAGGTTGTAGCCGTGGTCGATGAGCATCTTTGCAGCATCGAGCATAGCAACCTTCTGCTTAGCACCACCGGTAGAGAGAAGGATGTTCTTCTTCGGGATGCGATGACCCACAGAGAGCATACTCTTCAGAAGTGCGGTATTGGTGTCGTCGCCCAAGCAGCCTACCTCGCCAGTAGAGCTCATATCTACGCCGAGCACCGGGTCTGCCTTCTGCAGACGGTTGAACGAGAACTGCGAAGCCTTGATACCAACATAGTCGAGGTCGAAGAGATTCTTGCTCGGCTTCTCAACCGGCAAGCCAAGCATTACGCGTGTGGCAAGCTCGATGAGGTTGATCTTGAGCACCTTGCTCACGAACGGGAACGAACGCGAAGCGCGGAGGTTGCACTCGATAACGAGGATATCGTTGTCGCGAGCCATGAACTGGATGTTGAACGGACCGTTGATGTGTAGCTCCTTAGCAATCTGACGGCCTACACGCTTACAGCGGCGCACGGTCTCGACATAGAGCTTCTGTGGTGGGAACTGGATGGTAGCGTCGCCAGAGTGAACGCCGGCGAACTCGATGTGCTCAGAGATGGCGTAAGCGATAACCTCACCGTTCTTTGCTACAGCGTCCATCTCGATTTCCTTAGCGTGCTCGATGAACTTGCTCACCACAACCGGGTGGTCCTCGCTCACGTTAGCCGCAAGCTGGAGGAAGCGCTTCAGCTCGTCCTCGTTAGAACATACGTTCATGGCAGCGCCAGAGAGTACGTACGACGGACGGACGAGTACCGGGAAGCCGACACGCTCGATGAAGCGGTCGATGTCATCCATGCTTGTGAGCGCACTCCACTCAGGCTGGTTGATGCCGTTGTTGGTGAGCATCTGCGAGAACTTAGCACGGTCCTCGGCGTTGTCGATGTCCTGAGCCTTTGTACCGAGGATAGGCACGTGCTGCTCGTCGAGGAGCACAGCGAGGTTGTTAGGAATCTGACCGCCAGTAGATACGATTACGCCGTTAGGCTGCTCGAGGTCGATGATATCCATAACGCGTTCGAAGGTAAGTTCGTCGAAGTAGAGACGGTCGCACATATCGTAGTCGGTAGACACGGTCTCGGGGTTATAGTTGATCATAACCGAGCGGTAGCCCTCCTTGCGGATAGTGTTCAGAGCCTGAACGCCACACCAGTCGAACTCTACAGAAGAGCCGATGCGATAAGCACCCGAACCGAGCACGATGATAGAACGCTTGTCGTTCTCGAAGGTGATGTCGCTCTTCACGCCAGCGTATGTAACGTACAGATAGTTGGTCTGTGCAGGATACTCGGCAGCCAGGGTGTCAATCTGCTTAACAACCGGCAGAATGCCGTAGTTCTTACGACGGTTGCGAACGACGAGCGACGCCTTGCGCATCGACTTGAGCTCGTCCTCAAGACCAACGGCACGCGCAATCTGGAAGTCGGTGAAACCGTACACCTTAGCGGTGCGCAGGAGCTCCTTGTCGAGAGTGTTGATGTTGCACTTCTTCATAGCCTCATCGATGTCGATGATGTGCTGGAGTTTCTCGAGGAACCACTTGTCGATCTTTGTAAGTTCGTGAATCTGGTCGACGGTGTAGCCCTTATGCATAGCCTTAGAGATGACGAACACACGCTTGTCGGTCGGCTCGCGCAGAGCTGCGTCGATATCGTCAATCTCAAGTTCCTTATTCTCTACGAAGCCGTGCATACCCTGACCAATCATACGCAGACCCTTCTGGATAGCCTCCTCGAAGTTGCGACCGATAGCCATCACCTCTCCTACCGACTTCATGGAAGAGCCAAGCTCCTTGTCTACGCCGCGGAACTTAGAGAGGTCCCAACGCGGAATCTTGCAGACAACATAGTCGAGTGCAGGTTCGAAGAATGCAGATGTTGTCTTTGTTACCGAGTTCTTCAACTCGAACAAGCCGTAGCCCATACCGAGCTTAGCCGCAACGAAGGCGAGCGGATAGCCCGTAGCCTTAGAAGCGAGAGCAGAAGAACGGCTCAGACGAGCGTTCACCTCGATTACACGGTAGTCTTCCGACTGCGGGTCGAAGGCGTACTGCACGTTACACTCGCCCACGATGCCGATGTGGCGGATGATCTTGATAGCGAGAGCGCGCAGCTTGTGATATTCAGAGTTGGTGAGTGTCTGCGACGGAGCGATAACGATTGACTCGCCAGTGTGGATACCGAGTGGGTCGAAGTTCTCCATGTTGCAGACTGTGATACAGTTGTCATAGCGGTCGCGCACCACCTCGTACTCAATCTCCTTCCAGCCCTTGAGACTCTTCTCGACGAGCACCTGCGGAGAGAACGAGAATGCCTTCTCAGCGATTTTCACGAGTTCTTCCTCGTTATCTGCGAAGCCAGAGCCGAGTCCGCCGAGAGCGTAAGCAGCACGGATGATGACAGGGTAACCCAGTTCGGCAGCAGCCTTGCGTGCCTGCTCCATGTTCTCGCAAGCCTCGCTCTTGATAGTCTTTACGCCGATCTCGTCGAGCTTCTCAACGAAGAGTTCACGGTCTTCGGTGTCGATGATAGCCTGCACCGGTGTACCGAGCACACGCACGTTGTACTTGTCGAGGATGCCATTGCGGTAGAGTTCAACACCGCAGTTGAGCGCGGTCTGTCCACCGAACGAGAGGAGGATGCCATCAGGACGCTCCTTCTTGATTACTTCCTCTACGAAGTAAGGCTGTACAGGAAGGAAATATATCTGGTCGGCAACGCCTTCCGATGTCTGCACTGTTGCGATGTTCGGGTTGATGAGCACTGTCTCTATGCCCTCTTCGCGCAGAGCCTTAAGCGCCTGCGAACCAGAGTAGTCGAACTCGCCCGCTTCGCCAATCTTCAAGGCACCCGAACCGAGCAATAACACTTTCTTTATATTTTCGTCTTTCATTTATTCTAATGTTTAATGCTTAATGTTTAATGCTTAATCAGGCTACGCCCGACAACACAAAACTTAAACATTTGGATTTTCACTTTTTGTTCTTCACTCTTCAGTTAGTTCATAGCCTCTACGAACTTGTCGAACATAAACTCTGTATCAACCGGACCTGAGCAAGCCTCCGGGTGGAACTGGCTTGAGAACCAAGGCTTCGACTTGTGGCGAATGCCCTCGTTAGAGCCGTCGTTCATATTCACGAAGAGCTCTTCCCAATCGGCACCGAGCGTCTTAGCGTCTACTGCGTAGCCGTGGTTTTGCGATGTTACGAAGCACTTCTCTGTGCCTACCATGCGCACCGGCTGGTTGTGTGAGCGGTGACCGTACTTTAGCTTGTAGATATGTGCGCCTGCTGCCTTAGCGAGGAGCTGGTTACCCATACAGATACCGCAGATAGGCTTGTCGGAGAGGCTCATCTGCTTCTGGATAATCTTCACTGCAGCCTCGCACATGTCTGGGTCGCCAGGACCATTGGCAAGGAACAATCCATCGAACTCCATGTCGGTATAGTCGTAGTTCCAAGGCACACGAATCACCTCGCAACCGCGGTTGATGAGGCAGCGGATAATGTTGGCCTTCACGCCACAGTCGACGAGCACCACCTTCTTCTTAGCACCCTCGTTGTAGCGGATAATCTCCTTGCAGCTCACCTTATCCACGAAATTAACTCCAGCATACTCGGCTGTCGGCACGTTCTCGGGCTCGTCATCGAAGATAATCTTACCCATCATAACGCCGTGCTCGCGCAGCACCTTAGTAAGTTCGCGCGTGTCGATGCCGGTGATGCCCGGTACATGCTCACGTTTGAGCCACTCGGCAAGACTCTCTACGGCATTCCAATGGCAGTACTGCTCGCTGTAGTCAGCCACGATGATAGCCGAAGCGTAGATTTTGTCACTCTCCATGAATGTAGGCAGTCCGTTCTCCTCAGTGGTGAACGGTGGCACACCATAGTTACCAACCAACGGATAGGTCAGAGTCATTAGCTGTCCGGCGTACGAAGGGTCGGTGAGCGACTCCGGGTAGCCCATCATAGCAGTGTTGAAAACTACCTCGCCTGCCACCGGTGCTTCATAACCGAACGACTTTCCGTGGAACTTGGTTCCGTCTTCCAATACTAAAGTTACATTTCTCATATTTATATATCTTCTCGAATTAATTTTTATTCGTTGTTAGTTTTATCGCGCACAGACGCCCTGGAAGCGCAAAAGTCGATCCTCTGTGTTCACTTTTGCCCTTTCAGGGCGTGTTTGTTCATGGTTGTTTCGAAGTTCATCCTCTTCTTTATACCACAAAACGTGTATTCTACTTGTGTTCGTCACAACGCCAAGGCTCAACTTCGATGTATGTATGCAAAGCCTTGTCTTACTTCTGTCGGTCGATGAAGTTGACGAACGCCTGGTTGCAGAGTTTTGTTCCGCCTGGCGTTGGATACTTGCCTGTGAAGTACCAGTCGCCGTGGTGGTCGGGGATGGCTTCATGCAGTCCGTCTATCGACTGGAACACGAGTTCGACCGGTGTCTTCAGACCTTCCGGTCGGAGCATATCTACCACTTTTCGGTTTATCTCCTCCGCTGTGAAGGGTTTGTATATGTCGCGCACGCAGTTACGCATCATGCTTTTGGGTTTGAGCAGTTCGAGCTTGCACGCCTCGTAGACGCGCTGTAGCAGGTCGTTCATACCACGCTCGCGTATCAGTTCGATGGTAGCACGAAAGGCACAGAACTCCTCCAGACGCGGCATGTCGATGCCGTAATAGTCGGGGTAGCGTATCTGCGGAGCCGACGACACGACGACAATCTTCTTCGGGTGCAGGCGGTCGAGGATGCGCAGGATGCTCTCCTTGAGCGTCGTTCCGCGCACGATAGAGTCGTCTATCACCACGAGGTTGTCTACGCCAGGCTCTATGCATCCGTATGTTATGTCGTAGACGTGCGACGCGAGGTCGTTGCGCGAGTTGCCTTCGGTGATGAAGGTGCGCAGCTTTATGTCCTTTATCGCCACCTTTTCGGAGCGCACGTATGTGTCGAGAATAGCGTGCAGTTCCTCGTCGGTCGGTTCGTGGTCGAGTTGTTGTATCTGCTGCACCTTCTGTCGGTTGAGACATTTCTTGAAGCCCGAGAGCAATCCGTAGTAAGCTACCTCAGCTGTGTTCGGTATGAACGAGAACACGGTGTGGTTGATGTCGCCATCTACGGCATCGAGCACTTGCGGCACGAGCAGTTCGCCGAGGCGTTTGCGCTCGCGATAGATGTCGCGGTCGGAACCGCGACTGAAGTATATGCGTTCGAACGAGCAAGCCGAGTCGCCGCGCTGTTCGAGTATGCGCTCCATGCGCACCTCTCCGTTGCGGTTCACGAGCAGCGCATTGCCGGGCTGCAGCTCTTTGATATCGTCACATTCGAGGTCGAACGTCGTTTGCAGCACCGGGCGTTCGGATGCTACGGCTACGAACTCGTCGTTCTGGTAGTAGAACGCCGGTCGTATTCCCCACGGGTCGCGCATAGAGAACATCTCGCCCGACCCAGTGAGTCCGCACATCACGTAGCCACCGTCGAAGTTGGGCATTGTGGTGCGCAACACGTTCGCCATATCCATATGGTTGTCGATATAGCTGGTTATGTCCATGCCTTCGAGTCCGAGCTTCTTGGCATCAGCAAAGTTGCGTTCAGCTTCGCGGTCGAGGCGGTGGCCCATCAGTTCGAGCAGAGTGTAACCGTCGCTATAGATGCGTGGGAACATACCCTGCTCGAGCATCTGCTGGAATATCTCGTCGATATTAGTCATATTGAAGTTGCCGCAGATGCAGAGGTTCTTAGCCTGCCAGTTGTTGCGGCGCAGGAAAGGGTGCACGTATGCGAGTCCTTTCTTTCCGGTCGTGGAGTAGCGCAGGTGTCCCATGTAGAGCTGTCCGGCGAAGGGCAGATGGTTCTTTGCAAACTCGGCATCGGCGAGCAGTTCGGGCGAAAGTCGGGCGTACTCTTTCTGCACGCGTCCGAATATCTCGGTAATGGCATCCTTGCCTTCGGCACGCTCACGGAATATGTATTCTGTTCCGGGCATTCCGTCGAATTTTACACATGCCATTCCGGCACCTTCCTGTCCGCGGTTGTGCTGTTTCTCCATCATCAGATAGAGCTTGTTGAGTGCGAACATCCACGTGCCGTACTTCTCCTGATAGTATTCGAGCGGCTTGAGCAATCGTATCATTGCCACACCGCATTCATGTTTCAACGGTTCCACGATACTTCTATTATGTATTTAAATGTGTTTCGATTGAAGATTATTACTGTATAGGTAAAAATTAAGCGCCAAGACAAATAGCCCGACGCTTATCATATGCTTAACAGCACTAATTTCTAACAATATTAACTACCAATGAAGCCACAGACGTCAAGATACCAACAAACGTGAACCACAACGTCGTAGACTGACCAATAGCCGAGTTCTTTGCCTTGGTACTATTGGGCTCCACATAGATATAATCATTCTGCTGCACATAGTAGTACGGCGAATTGATAATATTGGCATCATTAAGATTGATACGATGGAATTCTTTCTGACCATCAGCTCTCTCACGTATAAGAATAACATTGTCACGACGGCCATAGATGGTAAGATCGCCTGCCTGGGCAAGAGCCTCAAGCACACTCATCTTCTCCGTTGTCACGGGCACCACTTTGGGCGATGTCACCTCACCGGCAACCGTCACACGATAGCTTGACATTGCAACAGTGACAACCGGATTCTCCGATTCGGCAAGATACGGCTTCACTTTGCTCTTTATGAGTTCCTCACACTCGTTCTTGGTGAGTCCTGCCACATGAAGAGTTCCGACAACCGGGAATTCAATATTACCGTCATTATTTACAAGATACGGGATGAGCGAACCGGTAGAGCCTCCCAGTTTGCCGTCAGCGCTCAACGTGCTGCCCATTGCGAGGTTGAAAGGCTTTGAAGTAGCCGGATCTGAAGTGACGACAGTGATTGTCAGTTGATCCTTAGGCATAATACGAGCATCGTACAAACCCTTTGAAGCAGCAAGGCTTATAGAGTCTATATTCTTGAAGTAAGCTACTTTCTGTGCCGACTTGCAACTGCCAATAAGCAAGATTATTGCAATCAAGGCCGGGAAAAAGAAGAGATTCTTCATAACAATTATTCTGTCTATGTTTAAATATCGTCTGCAAAAATACTACTTATTTCTGATACTGACAAGTTTTTACAGACTCATTTATCATATTTTAGAAACTAAATGCACTGCTTTGGCGAAAGACAGCGAACGCCACCCACACGGACCGCGAACGCCGTCCACGCAGATTGCGAACGCCGTCCATGCAGATTGCGAACGCCGTCCACGCAGACCGCGGACGCTACACGACGACCAAAGTAGACGTTCTATTTGACAAGAGTTAATGCACTAAACGCATTAAGTACATAAAAAACATAGCGCAAGCGGGTATATTGTCACAAAAATTAATTAATTTTGTCGGGTAATAGCATACCACTGATTATAGCGATGTAGGCGAGAGCTCGCATCGGCTTAGTCAATAATGTGTCATAAGCCTCTTCAAATATGAACAACAAGCAAGTAAGCCCACGACTCAACAAGGTGTTATTGATCTACACCGGTGGCACAATCGGTATGGGACACAACCCCGACACGGGAGCCCTCGAACCGCTGAACTTCGACCATCTTCTGTCTAACTTCCCCGAATTTGCACTCCTGCCGACGGAGGTAGACACATATCAGTTCACACCACCCATCGACTCCTCAGACATGAGTCTGCGCCGATGGGCTCAGCTTGTGCGCATCATCGCCGACAATTATGAAGCCTACGATGGTTTTGTTGTGCTGCATGGCACCGACACTATGGCTTACACGGCATCGGCTCTGTCGTTCATGCTCGAAAACCTCACTAAGCCGGTCATCCTCACTGGCTCTCAGCTGCCTATCGGACAGTTGCGCACGGACGGCAAGGAGAACCTGCTGACGAGCATTGAGTTGGCAGCGGCATTCGGCGAGGATGGCCGACCGATGGTGCCAGAGGTGTGCATATACTTCAGCGGCAGACTGCTGCGTGGCAACCGTAGCACGAAGGAGAGTGCCGACGGCTTCAATGCCTTCAACTCGTTCAACTATCCGCACCTGTGCGAAGCAGGTGTCGAGTTTCAGTTCAACCCACACTACATTCTAAAGCCCGACTATTCAAAACCGATGATACCCCACATGTCCATGGACCCGAACGTAGTGGTATTCTCGCTTTTCCCTGGCATTCAAGAGAACGTGGTGCGCCACATGCTTGATGCACCCGAGCTGCGCGGCATAGTGATGAGAAGCTTCGGCAGCGGCAACGCTCCACAGAAACCATGGCTCATGCGTCTGCTGAAGGACGCCACACAGCGTGGCGTGACGGTGGTGAATATCAGCCAGTGCGTAGCAGGCTTCGTGAAGATGGGACGCTACGACACGGGCTTCCAGCTACAAGACGCAGGCGTAGTGAGTGGCGGCGACAGCACCGTGGAGAGTGCCATCACCAAACTAATGTTCCTGCAGGCGCACTACAAGGACGTGCGCGCTATACGCAGCCTCATGGGGCGTAGCATCTGCGGCGAGATAACGAAATAAGCGATTAAGCATTTTTACACATTATATATATAACATATTCAGCTTAAAGTGGTAACTTTGTTGTTCTAATACGGACTTATACAAAGAAGAAACATTCAAATCGAAACAAATGAAACGAACAAACATTAAAGCCTTGGCGATAATACTTATCGCTACTATCGTCTCTATCATAGCCTCTGCACAAATTCCGGAGGGCTACTACGACGCACTGAAAGGCAAGAAGGGAGCGGAACTGAAGACCGCCGTGCACAACATCATAAAAGAGGCTCGTGTTTTGAGCTACGGCAAGGGCATTGCAGCCACATGGTGGGGCTTCTACCTCACCGACAACGACAACGGATACGTCATCGACCGCTACTCGCCTAACAAGGTGGAGTTCGGCGAATGGGGCGCATCGTGCTCCTCGATGAACATCGAGCACTCGTTCCCGAAGAGCTGGTGGGGCGGTGAGCAACGCCAGGCTTACAAAGACCTCTACAACCTCATGCCGAGCGACGCTAAGGCGAACTCCACAAAGAGCAACTACGGCATGGGCGTGGTGACAAAGGCGACGTACGACAACGGCGTGATAAAGGTTGGCTCAGGCAATAGCGGCACAAAGTTGTGGCAACCCTACCCAGAGTGGCAGGGCGACTTCGCTCGTGCATACCTCTACATGGCTACGTGCTATCAGGACTACAAGTGGGTGAAGGAGGGTCTGAAATCGCTCGAAACGGGCGACTATCCTACGCTGCAGAAGTGGGCTTCCGACCTCTACATCAAGTGGGCGAAGGAAGACCCCGTGAGCGACCTGGAGGCTAAGCGCAACAACATTGTGTACAGCATCCAGGGCAACCGCAACCCGTTCATCGACTTCCCTAACCTCATGGAGTATATCTGGGGCGACAGCATCAGCTACGAGTTCGACCCTGCCAAGACCGTAACAACAAAGGTGGAGATGGGCGACGAAAGCAGGATGTGTATATATCTGGCGAACTTCAAGACATCTGATGGCGGATGCACCATCGAGACTCCACTCCACCCGAAAGAGGGCGCAGAGGTATGGGAGCTCACAAAATTATACGGTTGGAAAGGCACGGGTGCCGTGAAGGAAGAAACAAACACATACGTAACGAAATTTGCAGCCGAGAGTTCGGTTGTCACACCCGAGATTGACCTCAGCGAATATAAATCGGCAACCATGACATTCAACCACGCCGTGAACTACGCGAAGAAACCGAGCGAGAAACTCAGCGTGGAGGTGCGCTGCGAGGGCAAGACAACAAAGCTTGAAGGCTTCGCATGGCCTGAAGGCAGAGACTTCAAGTTTGTTAACTCAGGCGACATAGACCTCCGTGCTTGGGCAGGCAAGAAGATTAACATCGTATTCCACTACACAAGCACCACAAGCGAGGCTCCGACATGGCAGGTGCGCGACATAGCCATAATCGGTGTGAAGGGTCAGCCAACCACAGCTATCGGCAACGTAACAGCGGGCACGCAGGGCAAATTCAACCCTACCCTGCCCTACACCGTGTACGATCTCAGCGGCAGAGTGGTTGCGGGCGATGCACAGCACGGCGTGTTCATCGTGAAGCAGGGTAATAACACATTTAAAGTGATGCGCTAATGATAAACGTAGCACACCTTGTACAACTAAAGGCGTTCGCGCGCCAAGATGCCTTGCTGCTCGCATTGTTGTGGGCAGCAAGCTTCGCATGTATAATGATGCTAAACGCCGGACTCATCGGCAACATCTTAGCATTGGCTACGCCGTTCCTCGTAGGCAAACGTCTTGCTACATTCCGCACGCAAGCTCTCTACGGCGTGATATCGTTCCGCCGCGCTTATGCCTACTCGCTCTACGTGTTCATCTACGCTTCATTAGTGTTCGCACTGGTGCAGTACGCTTACTTCCAGTTCTTGGACAATGGCGCATTTGCCGAGCTCATCACTACAACGATGAAGCAAGTAGCACCCGTCTACGAACAGAACGGCGTGTCGAAAGAAGAGATCAAGAGCAGCATGGATCTCATAACGATGATTACACCCGTGCAATGGGCGTTCATGTTTATGATGCAAAACCTCTTCGTCGGTGCGATTATTAGTCTGCCGATTGCGCTTGTCGGAAAAAGAAACAGATATTAGATAAATAGTTAATTAGGTTGTAAGATTGTTGGATAGTTGAATAGTCAGTTGGTTAGATAAACAAATCTCACCATCTCAACACAACACCATCACAACACCTCACCACCTCAACATAACAACATCTCAACATCTCAACACAATATGGATATAACAGTAGTAGTTCCTTTGTTCAACGAGGAGGAGTCGCTCCCCGAACTCTATGCGTGGATTGAACGCGTGATGAAGGCAAACAACTTCACATACGAAGTAATCTTCGTAAACGATGGCTCTACCGACAACTCGTGGAACGTCATCGAAAGCCTCTCACAGAAGTCACCAGCAGTGAAAGGCATCAAATTCCGTCGCAATTACGGCAAGAGTCCAGCACTCTTCTGCGGCTTCAAGGAGGCTGAGGGCGACGTAGTAATCACTATGGATGCCGACCTGCAGGACTCGCCCGACGAGATACCGGCTCTCTACCACATGATTGTGGACGAGGGCTACGACCTCGTGAGCGGATACAAGCAGAACCGCAAGCAGGGCGACCCGCTCTCGAAGACTATACCTACGAAACTCTTCAATGCTACGGCACGCAAGGTGAGCGGCATACACAATCTGCACGACTTCAACTGCGGACTGAAGGCTTACCGCAAGGACGTAGTGAAGAATATCGAAGTGTACGGCGAGATGCACCGCTACATACCCTACTTGGCTAAGAACGCAGGCTTCGACAAGATTGGCGAGAAGCCGGTGCACCATCAGGCACGCAAGTTCGGCAAGTCGAAGTTTATGGGTTGGAACCGTTTCTTCAACGGCTATCTCGACCTTATCACGCTGTGGTTTCTTTCGAGCTTCGGCAGGAAACCGATGCACGTGTTCGGATTCCTCGGCACGCTGATGTTCTTCATCGGCTTCCTCTCGGTGGTTGCGTTGGGCGTAGACAAGCTATGGTGCTTAGCGCATGGCATCCCACAGCGACTCATCACCGACTCGCCCTACTTCTTCATTGCGCTCACCGTGATGATGATCGGCACGCAGTTCTTCCTCGCAGGCTTCATCGGCGACCTCGTTAGTCGCTCGTCGCAGAACCGCAACGACTATCAGATAGAGAAGACACTGCGCTGCGAGAAATAAAACAAACTCATAAACAACAAATGCGAACATCAACTATATCAGTAGCCATAGCAATGGTGGCACTGTTCATGCTGGCTGCGTGCTCGTCGATAGACTGTCCGCTGAACAACCGCGTGTACGCCACGTTCCGACTCGACGGCGACATAACAAAGATGGAAGACACGCTGACCGTAGCCGTGCCACGCTCTATAGACTACAAGGACAACGACACTGTCATCATCAACCGACTCGCCGACTTCGACAGCATCGCACTGCCGATGAGCTATCAGCGCACAACGGACGTGTATGTCTTCACGATAAAGCAGAAGGATAGCGAAATGAGCACAACGGACACGGTGTGGGTAGAGAAGCAGAACAACCCACACTTCGAGTCGGTCGACTGCAATCCGCAGTTCTTCCACACCATCACGGACGTGAAGTTCACCACTGAGGCGATAGAAAACATAACGATAAATTATAATAAGGTAACATATAATGACGGTAAAGCGCACTTCCTCATTCGTTTCAAGGGTCATAGCAATTAGTCTGCTGCTGATTGCAGTGACGACTGTATCGGCTCAGAGCAGGAAAGAAGCCATTGCGGAGAAATCAGCGAAGGCGGAGAAAGACTCGGTGGCGTTCTTCCGAGGTGTGGCGGTGTCGGCTGACGTGGTGGGACTGACGCAACTGGCGTTCAGCGACTACGGACAGTATGAGGCTGCGCTGCGCATCAACCTCAAGGATCGCTACTTCCCCGTGTTCGAGTTGGGCTATGGCACAGCCGACGCTGACAACCCTACAACAAACCTCAGATACAAGACATCGGCTCCCTACTGGCGTGTGGGTGCAGACTTCAACATCGCAAAGAACAAGCACGACGCTTACCGCGTCTATGCCGGCGCACGCTACGCCATGACTTACTACAAGTTCGACGTGTCGGGCAACGGATTGAAAGACCCCGTATGGGGCGACGATATCACATACAACGTGAAGGGCATGAAAGCCAACTATCATTGGATGGAGGCAGTGTTCGGTGTCGATGCAAAGATTGCCGGTCCGTTCCGATTGGGTTGGTCGGTGCGCTACCGCAGACGCATAGCGCACAACGACGGCAAGATTGGCAATACTTGGTATGTGCCGGGCTACGGCAAACAAGGCAGAAGTCGTCTGGGTGGCACGTTCAACATCATCTTTGAGATATAATTATGACAAACAAAAGACTTCTATGGCGCTTGCCATTCCTCCTGTTCCTCATTATCGGAACAGTTTATATAGTGCGCCAGCAGCGCAGTATGCCTTATCAGCACGATAAGGGACAGATATTCGGTACGTTCTATCACATCACTTACCAGAACGACTCGTCTATACAGGCAGACATCCTCGCCGAACTACAGAAGGTAGACGACGCTTTGTCGATGTTCAACAAGGAATCAATCATCTCGCACATCAACCGCGGAGAGGACGTAGAGACGAACGATATGTTCGAGAGCGTGTTCAACCTGGCAGAGAGTATCTCTGACAAGACCGACGGAGCATTCGACATCACCGTGGCTCCGCTCGTGAACGCATGGGGGTTCGGCTTCAAGACGGGCAACCCACCGACAAAGCACATGGTCGACTCGCTGCGTGCCATCGTTGGATATAACAAGGTGAAGCTCGTGAACCACCGCATACAGAAGACCGATCCACGCGTGATGCTCGACTGTAGTGCTATCGCCAAGGGCTACGGCTGCGACGTGGTAGCGCGTCTGCTTGAGAAGCGCGGCATAAAGAACTATATGGTGGAGATTGGCGGCGAGGTGGTTACGCACGGTATCAGCGAGAAGCGTCTGCCGTGGAAGATTGGCGTGACGAAGCCGTCGGACGACTCACTGAACGTGAACAACGAGCTGCAGACCGTACTTAACGTGAAGGATCGCGCTATGGCTACCAGCGGCAACTACCGCAACTTCTACTATCGTGGTGGCAAGAAGTACGCTCACACCATCGACCCTGCTACGGGCTACCCCGTGCAGCACAGCATCCTCTCCGCAACAGTGCTCGCCAAACACTGCGCGGAAGCCGATGCCTATGCTACCGCATTCATGGTGATGGGTATGGAGAAAGCACAGAAAGTGCTCGCAGAGCACCCCGAACTGATGGCATATCTCATATATAGCGACGACAAGGGCAACCTACAGGTATGGTATTCGCCATCTATGAAGGACAAGATTCTGAAGTAAATGCTTAATCTCTACGACAAGCTTCGCGAGATACCATTGTTCCAGGGTCTCACAAGCGACAACCTCATGCAGATTATCGGTCAGACGAAGTTCAGCTTCAAGAAGTTCGGCAAGAACGAAATAATCAAGAAGGAGGGAGAGAAATGCAACAACATCGCCATTCTATTGAGTGGCGATGTGAAGGTTGTGGCTCATGCCGACGACCACGGCTACTCGATAGAAGAACACATCAAGGCTCCCTGCATCCTACAAATAGAGCACTTCATGGGACTCTCGCCACACTACACACGCACGTTCACATCTGTAGACGAAAGCGACACTGTGGAGATATGCCAAAGCGACCTTATGCATATCTCCGACGAGTTTATCATCTTCCGTATCAATATGCTTAATATAGTGTCAGCAATGGCGCAGAAAGCAGAGCGTAAGCTTTGGCATCCAATGCCTACTGAGATACGGGCACGCATCGCCACGTTCCTTAAACTACGCTGCCTCTCGCCTATCGGTTCTAAAGTGATACGTATAAAGATGACTCGCCTGGCGCAGGAACTCGGCACAAGTCGTCTCAATGTGTCGGAGGCACTCAACGCTATGCAAGCCGACGGAGTGCTACACTTCAGCAGAGGAATAATCAGTGTGCCGCAGGTAGAAAAACTCAGATAACTTGCTGCCGATTTTGTCACGTATTTGATATTAGCATGAAACAATGCAAAAGAGAGAAATACGAAATAAATAAAAGTAAAAATGCTCCACTGCATCACGCAGTAGAGCATTTAAACCTTTATAACCAATATTTATTGTACAAGAACCTTAATATCTTTCTAATTCTATATGTTCGGAATTGCTAATTGCTAAGCCTTCTTTGGCTCTGTTTCCTTAGCCTCCTCCTTCACTTCAGCAGACTTAGGCTTCTTTGCAGCAGGCTTCTTTGCTTTAGGAGCAGTCTCTGCCTTCGGAGCTTTTGTCTTCTCAAGCTTAGCGCGGAGCTTCTCCTCAGCAGCCTCAATCTTCTCTATCTTGGTCTGCAGACGAGTGATTTCCTTGTTCTTCATCTCAATCTCCTCGTCCTGATTCTTGATAGTGGTGAGGAGCGAAGCAAGCTCGTCGTTGTCCACCGACTCAGGATAGAGCGAATTAACGCGAGCGATGAAGTCGCCGAGGATGTTCATATAGTTGGTGAATGCGTCGAACGGCGATGCATAAATGCCACGGTCTATACCTACCTGCGACGGCTTTGTAGTCATCTGACGGAAGTTGTTAGAAGCCTGCAGATAGTCCCAGTCCTGATTGATACGTGGGTCGTCGGCGATGCGCACACGGTCGGCTACGCTATAGAGCTTGTTGAAAGCCTCACGCTGCATCGGGTTGCCGAGCCAAGAGCTCACGTCGCGCTCCTCATCAGTCCAAGAGAGTGTGTCGGGCACATCGAGTGCGCCTACGCTTGGCATTGTGTCGCAGATCTCGCTCGGTGTAGAGAATGTGAGACCGCGCTGCTTAGCGCATTCGGGCAGAGCCTTGATGAAGTCGAGGATGTTGCTCGACAACGGCTGAGCCACACCAAGAGCAGAAAGCTCCATGAAGATATTCACTACGTGCTCCTCACCGGGGAAGTTGGCAATGCGGTCAACGTAGTTGTCAGCGAAGAGTGGATAGCCCTCCCAGTCGACATTGCTAAAGCGCAGAGAGATGTCGTCACTGAGGTTCACGTCGCGCAACAAGAGCTTGAGGTTAGGAGCGAGCGCACAGTTGTAGACATAGTGCGGCGACTTCCAACCGAGGACGTGGCGTGCGCCTTCTGTGAGCATACCTTTGAAGCCCATCTGTGCTGCCTGAGCACCGATGTCATCGCTGTAGATGAGCGAAGAGTTGCGAAGCACCTTAGGTTCTTTGCCGAAGTACTCCTTCATCTTCTGACACTGGCGCTTCACTTCCTTAGCGAAGCTCTCCTCGTTGGCGAGCGAAGCAAGACCATGTGAGTAAGGCTCTGCGAGGAACTCTACGCAACCAGTCTGGTTGAGTTCCAGAAGCTTCTCAAGCACCTGCGGAGCGTGGATTTCCAACTGCTCCATGCCCACGCCTGAGAGTGAGAAAGCAACCTTGAAGAAGCCAGGATGTTCCTTCAGCATTTCGCCCAAAGCCTCAAGAGCTGGCATATACGAGCGGTTAGCCACATCAGTGATGAGACGCTCGTCCTCATAGTCGTCATAGTAATAGTGGTCGGTGCCGATATCAAAGAAACGATAGCGCTTCAGCTGTATGTTCTGATGTATCTCGAAATATAAACAAATCGTTTTCATTATTGTTTGCTTTTAAGATTATTGTATTGTGATTTACTCGTTGTGTATATGCCTTTGGCTTAGATGTCGCCAGCGAGGACGCGCTCGTAGAGGTTCTTTATGCGTGCGCCCACCTTTTCCCATGTAATCTGGTCGACCTCGCGCTTGCCTTCCTCTTTGAGGTAGGTGAAGAGCGACTCGTTGCTACATATTGAGTAGATAGCGTCGGCAAGTGCGTGGATATCCCAGTAGTCAACCTTTATACAGTTGTCGAGGATTTCGGCACAACCCGACTGTTTAGAGATGATTGTCGGCGTGCCGCACTGCATTGCTTCAAGCGGTGAGATACCGAACGGTTCAGAAACTGACGGCATGACATATACATCCGAATCCTTCAGACACTCGTACACTTGCTTTCCACGCATGAAGCCCGGGAAGTGGAAACGGTCGGCGATGCCACGCTCGGCAGCGAGATAAATCATTGCGTCCATCATATCACCGCTGCCTGCCATGCAGAAGCGCACATTGCGTGTACGCTGCAGCACCATGTTGGCAGCCTCAACGAAGTACTCGGGACCTTTCTGCATTGTGATACGTCCGAGGAAGGTTACGACCTTCTCCTTACCTGTATGGTCTGGGCGTGGGATGTCCTGCAACTCCTGACGCAGTGGGTAAACGGCGTTGTGCATTGTGAAGCACTTGCGCGGATCCTGATGATACTGATGGATAACGGTCTGACGTGTGAGTTCCGACACGCACATGATGCAGTCGGCGTTGTCCATGCCGTCCTTCTCGATGGCGTAAACCGTTGGGTTCACCTTACCGCGTGAGCGGTCGAAGTCTGTAGCATGAACGTGTATGCAGAGCGGTTTGCCGCTTACGTGCTTAGCGTTGATGCCGGCTGGATAGGTGAGCCAGTCGTGAGCATGAATGATGTCGAACTCCTCTGTGCGAGCCACCACGCCGGCTATGATTGAGTAGTTGTTAATCTCCTCGTGCAGGTTAGACGGGTAACCGCCAGCGAACTCCATGCAGCCAAGGTCGTTGACGTGCATATAGTTGAAGTCGGCATAGATATGGTCGCGCAGACGATAGTAATAATCTGGATCCATGATGTTGCCAACACGTTCCTTGACGTAGTCGTAGTTGACATCGCGCCAAGCGATAGGCACGCAGTTCATAGCCACAATACGGCAGGCACTGCGATCCTCGTCGCCTAACGGATGCGGCAGACAGAGCACTGTCTCGACATCGCCCTGAGCGTGCAGACCATGAGAAATTCCGAAGTTAGCGGTAGCGAGTCCACCAAATACGTGAGGAGGATACTCCCATCCGAACATTAATACTTTCATATATACTTATCCTCCTATTTTAATATTTATATTTTTCCAAGAGTTCGAGCGTGCGCAGTATCTCTGCCACGTTGATAGCGAACGAGATAGCACCACGTCCGTGGAATGGCGGGTTGCCGTCGAAGAGTTCGGGGATTGTGCCGAGGCAGTGGCTCGTCATCTCGTCTTCGTAGCCCACCATCTGACGCTCGATGAACGAGAGGCGTGTGCGCTTGTATATCTTCAGACATGCCTCCATATAGAAGCCGCCGAGCCAAGGCCACGCTGTGCCCTGATGGTAAGCGTAGTCGCGCTGTGTCTGCGGACCGACGTACATCGGGTTGTAGCCACCGCTCTTTGGCGAGAGCGAGCGCAAGCCCTTCGGTGTGAGGAGTTCGCGTGTGCATACGTCGAGTACTGCTTTCTGCTGTGCTGGTGTGAGTGGCGAGTAATCGAGTGCTACGGCGAATATCATGTTCGGACGAACGCTCCAGTCTGGGTTATCCTTCGGCTCTACATAATCGAAGAGGTAGCCGTATTCGTTGACGAAGGTTTCTACAAACGACTTACCGCAGAGTGTTGCATACCGCTCGAAGTCGGCTGCCTCAGTAGCGTCGCCATAGTCGGCTGCCATCGATGCGCAGAACTTCAGCGCGTTGTACCACAGAGCGTTGAACTCTACGATGTAGCCTGTGCGCGGTACGACGGGGCGTCCGCCTGCTGTAGAGTTCATCCATGTCACTGCCTTGTCCTTACCTTCCGAGTAAAGGAGTCCGTTCTCACAGAGCTTGAGGTTCGGGTGGCGGTTGTCTATAATATAATGTAAGATGTCATAGAGCAGCTTACCATACTTGCGGTTGCACTTCTCTCGACCTGCGTGCTTAGCATACTGCTGCACTGCCCATACGCACCAAAGCAGTACGTCAGGTTGGTCTATCTCATAAATCTTTGCTGTGAGTGGCTTGCCTGCCATAAACTCGTAGAGTCCGCGCATGGCTGTTTCCATTACGAGTTCGAAGTAGTCTTCCTCCTCGATTGAGAGCGTGAGACCGGGCAGGGCAATGAACGTATCGCGTGCACGACACTTGAACCAAGGATAGCCGGCGAGGATGTAACGCTCGTCCTTATTTGTGCGGTTGTGGAACTGGTGTGCGGCATTCACAAGACAGTGGAAGAAGTTGTCGCGTGGTGAACGCTCGTCCACTTCATCCTGGAAGAGTTTCTTCAGACCGGTTGTCTTGCAAGCTGATGTAGATGCCGAGAACACGATGCTCTCGCCCTTCTTGATATCCATCTCGAAGTAGCCTGGTACGTAGAGATCCTCGTTAGAAGCGTAGCCACGCTCCTGCTCCTTCGGATATTCTACACCGCGATACCAATCGGGCTGGAAGACGAATTCCATCTTCTTGCTGAACTGCATGTAAAGCTCGGGGTAGCCTGCGTACATACGGGTCTTGATGCCGTTTGTTACTTCTGTGTACTCGCGTGAAGCCACTGAATTCTCGTGCGTAAACTGGCGCACGCTACGGAAAGCAAGGAACGGACGGAAACGGAGTGTCGTTGCAGAATGTGCATCAACAAGGGTGTAACGAATAAGGATGCGGTCTTCGTAGTGCTGGAACACCACTTCTTTCTTCAGAACAACGCCACCTACGCGGTAGAGTGTTGTCGGCACTTTGTCACAATCGAACTCGCGTATATATTTGTGACCTTTCGGACTGTAGTTGTTGCCCTGATACTTGTGTAAACCGAGGTTGAACTCAGCACCATGCTGTATAACCGTGGGGTCGAGTGACGAAAGGAGCACGTGGTTCTCGTCGTCAAGTTCCGGTACGGGTACGACGAGCAAGCCGTGATATTTGCGCGTATTACAATCGACAATGGTAGAGCACGAATATGCTCCCGAACGATTTGTACGCAACAACTCACGTGGCACCGACTCTTCGAGGTTTGTCATCAGAGCTTTTTCGAATCTCAAATAACTCATAGATTTATGATTAAGGTTCATTATTAGTTAGCTATAATAAGTGTAGTAGTCTTTCAAAAAAGGCATTGCTACCTTACGAAACCAAAGGTAGTAAAAATATGTTTATGCACAAAATAAAACATTAACTATTTAAAAAAAACCTCACATTTTGCCCTATTTTCAGCAAAATGTGAGGATTTAACTGTGAAAACGTTTGTATTTACTCGGGTATTAAGAAGTTGATAACCTCCTGCTCCACACTCACGGTGAATGGTCCGACGGGGGTTTTCATTAGTCTGCCGTCGATACCCACGAGTGCTTTATGTGCCTCAAGCACGTCTACCTTGCGTGTGCGGAACGGATGAACGCTGCGATGATTGAGGAACTTTCCGCGCACGAATAGATAGAAACCTTCAATGAGCTGCGTCATGCCGGGGTGATAAACCACGCTCACATCGAGTAGTCCGTTATACGGCACGGCGTTCGGTGTCTGTCCGTATCCGGGGGCGTTGCCTATGCATACGGTCATCACGTTGCGCTTCACGGTGTCGGAGTTTATCTTCAAGTGCATCTTGTACTCCAGACGCTGGAATATCATGAGTATGAACGAGAAAATGAATGAGAGTGTACGCGAACCGAAGTAATGGCGTGTCTGTCGGCGCAGGTTCATTATTGCGGCAATGAGTCCGATATTGATACAGTTGAGGAAATAGCGACGACATGCCTCACCATGCTTGTTGGTATAGCGTATGCAGCCAAGATCAATCTTGCGCACACGACGCTGTTTGAGCCACTTGATAGTCTGCTCGTAGTCGCTCTCGCGAAATCCCCAGAAGTGGGCGAAGTCGTTCATCAGTCCGTTGGGTATCACGCCGAGTGCTATATTGTCGCGTATGCGTTTCTCGGTGAGCATCAGACAGTTGACTGCATCGTTAAGAGCCGAGTCGCCACCCACGATGACGATTGTCTTGTAGCCGTTATTGATCATCATCTTCACCAAACGCTCCACACTTGCCGAGTTTTCGCTCTGCAAGTAGTCGTACTCGATGCCGTTTGCCTTCAGGCATCGCTCAATCTTCTCCCAGCGTTTGCCGGAGTTGAATGTCTCATGTTTCGGGCAGTAGAGTATGCCCCAACGGTCGTCGTTAATCATATCGTTTGTAATTTTAATATCTGCTCCACCTTCTGCTCCATCGGCAGCGTTGCATCAATCCAATGTATGGTGTATCCGCGACGTTCCATTCCGCGGAACCACGTCATCTGTCGCTTCGCAAACTGATGTATGGCTATCTCCAATTGTCGGAACATCTCCTCGTAAGAGAGTCTGCCCACGACATATTCTGTGATGTATTTGTACTCTAAACCATAATATATAAGGTCTTCGGGGTCGATGCCCTCGTCTATCAGCGCACGTATCTCGTCAGCCATGCCTTCGTCGAGACGTGCTTTGAGGCGACGCGTTATCTTCTCGCGTCGCAGGTCGCGATCGATATTGATGCCCACGACAATGGAGTCGATGGGCGGCAGTTGGCGCTCGGACGTAGGGTGTTCGATGTTGTATGTCTCTATCTCGATGGCGCGGATGGCACGCTGGGCAGTGTCCACGTCGGTCTGATTGTGCATGTTCGACCCGCTACGGCGCTTCAGTTCTACAAGCATTTCGGTGAGTTCGGCAAGCGACTTTCCGGCGAGAGCGTCGCGCAACGGCTGATTCTGCGGCACGGGCGAGAGCTGGTAGCCGCCCAGCACGGCTTCGATGTACAGACCCGTGCCTCCGCAGAGTATCGGCTGCTTGCCACGTCTACGGATATCAGCGTAGGCTTCATGGAAGTCCTGCTGATACTGGAAGAGGTTATACTTCGTACCTGGCTCAGCTATGTCGATAAGATGATATGGTATCGGTGTGCCGTCTACCACGTAGTCGGCAAGGTCCTTACCCGTACCTATATCCATGCGTCGGTACACCTGGCGCGAGTCGGCACTGATTATCTCGCCCTCAGTGCGCAACGCGAGTGCTGCTGCCACAGCGGTCTTTCCGCTTGCCGTAGGACCCAATATCGTTATCATCGTTTGTTTCATGCTGGCAAAGTTACAAAAAGTTTCTGATACCGCTAAAAAAAGAAATAGAAGAAATGGAGTTAGAAACCCATAAATGAGGTTTCAGGAGGGGTATTGATACAAAAAGCCTGGCATTTTACAATGCCAGGCTTATATATGTTGTCGTAAATCGAGTCAACGAATTATTTCAACTCAGCGAGGTACTTGATAGTACGAACCATCTGAGAAGTATAAGAGTTCTCATTGTCGTACCAAGAAACTACCTGTACCTGATATGTATCCTCGTCGATCTTGCTAACCATTGTCTGAGTAGCATCGAAGAGTGAACCGAAACGCATACCGATGATATCAGAAGAAACGATCTGCTCATCGTTGTAACCGAAGCTCTCGTTAGAAGCAGCCTTCATAGCAGCGTTGATACCCTCTACAGTTACGTCCTTACCCTTAACAACAGCAACGAGGATAGTTGTAGAACCTGTTGGAGTTGGAACACGCTGTGCAGAACCGATCAACTTACCATTCAACTCAGGGATAACCAAACCGATAGCCTTAGCAGCACCAGTAGAGTTAGGAACGATGTTCTGAGCACCTGCACGTGAACGACGGAGGTCGCCCTTGCGCTGAGGACCGTCGAGAATCATCTGGTCACCTGTGTAAGCGTGGATAGTAGACATGATACCTGACTGGATAGCTGCATACTTGTTCAAAGCGTAAGCCATAGGAGCCAAGCAGTTAGTTGTACAAGAAGCTGCAGAAATAACTGTGTCGGCTGGAGTCAAAGTCTTGTGGTTTGTGTTGTAAACGATAGTTGGGAGATCGTTACCAGCAGGAGCAGAGATAACAACCTTCTTAGCACCTGCTGCGATGTGAGCAGAAGCCTTCTCCTTTGATGTGTAGAAACCTGTGCACTCGAGTACTACGTCAACACCAAGCTCGCCCCAAGGAAGCTCAGCAGCGTTTGGCTTAGCATAGATAGTGATTTCCTTACCATCAACGATGATAGAGTTGTCTGTTGCCTCTACAGTGTGCTTGCCCTCACCGAACTTGCCAGCGAAGCCACCCTGAGCTGTATCATACTTAAGAAGGTGAGCCAACATTTTTGGAGATGTAAGGTCGTTGATAGCAACCACCTCATAACCCTCTGCCTCAAACATCTGACGGAAAGCCAGACGACCGATACGGCCGAAGCCGTTAATAGCAACTTTTGTCATTTTTTAATATTTTAATTAATGGTTGAAAATAAATCTTACTTTCAAGCTCCACAGTACTTGCCAATGAACTGAAACATTCAAAAAGCAATACTTTTGAGCATTTTTTTCTTTATCGAGCGCAAAGTTAATAATTATTTTCTAATTTTGCAGCCAATAGAGGTATTAAATTATTTAAAAAATCGCTATATAATTTCACTGGGCTATATACATTATATATAATAAGCGCAGTTTGCTATATACACTTTGCAAAATAAGATAGTTAGAAACAAGAAACATACAATCGGACATTAGGAATTAAACAATTAACAAACAAAAGTCATGGGAAAGATACTAAATGAGTTCAAGGCATTCGCCGTAAAGGGTAATGCGGTCGATATGGCTGTAGGTGTGATTATCGGCGGTGCATTCGGAAAGATTGTTACTTCTATCGTTAATGATATCATCATGCCTCCTATCGGATGGCTCATCGGTGGTGTCAACTTCAGCGACTTGAAGTTTGAGCTGCCTGCAGTAGATCTCGGCATGGAAAAGATGAAACCTGCTACCATCAATTACGGTGCATTCATACAAACCATCATCGACTTCACCATTATCGCCTTCTGCGTGTTCCTCCTCGTGAAGGGCATAAACAAACTGGCAAACCTAAAAAAGAAGGAAGAGGATACTAAGCCAGAACCCACACCTGAAGAACCGAAGCCAACCAAGGAAGAATTGCTGCTCACAGAGATTCGCGACTTATTAAAAGAAAAGAGATAAGTCAACGTACCAAAGATTAAAAAACGCACTGACAAACAATGCGTTACAACACACATCGCTTATCTTAAAAGTATAAAAGAACGCTGACAAGACATTACTTGCCAGCGTTCTTTTTGTTTATATATATAGAAGAGTTTGTGTTGGTCAAATCTAAGTTTAACTCCATTGTTGTCGATGCAAAATTAATCATAAATTACGCAATACACAACCCCACTTTTGTCGATATGGGCACAAACGTCTTCAATTATAGCATAAGTGTACGAAAATAGTGATTAAACTGCTTAAAAACAATTATTCAGTGAGTACTATTTTTTACTACTTAGTGAGCATAACCTTGCGTGTCACGGTCTCACCCGCCACAACAGCCTTCACCACATACATGCCTGCAGGCACACCGTTGAGCGAAACGGTGTCGCCCTTTGCCTTTGCCACTACTGCTCCAGCAGCCGACACGAGTTCCACTGACTCTACGTTCTCGCCTGTCACGGTGAGTTCGTTCTCATCCTGGCGCATTTCGATACGTCCTACAGTGTTCTCGTTGATGCCAGCAACTGCGATGAGGAATTTGGTCACGCCGCCCTTCACACTCTTCGACTTCACGGTGTAGTAGACGTCAACGCGGATGGTGTGCTGCTGCTTGTCATCAGTTCCGAAGTCGTGAGTGAATGTTGTCTCTGCCACCTTCTCCGTATTCTTCTTCGCATTGTCGATATAGACATCGTAACCATCGATAGGCAGTACTTTAGGCTGCGCAGTCTCGAGTACAAGACCAATCATCCAGTTGGCAGAGACACCAGTAGATGTGATCGAACTCCACGACTCGCCATCAAGCGTATATATATCCGAGTAGCCTTCCATCGGCGCATTGCTATCCAAAGCTATAGCAGGCTTGTTCGGCACAACATCGTAGCAGTCGACAGCCAAGCGATAAGAAGCTCCGTTCTCTACCACGATAGGTGCTGAAAGTTCCACTTCGTTCCACTTACCCACAGTGTAGTCCTCCACAGCTGTCTCGTTGATTATCTCGTCATCCTTATACACGTATATGGTGTATGTTGCATCTGTAAGCGGATAGAAACGCGCCTTTTTCATTACGTAACCAGTGCGTCCACGGAATGTCTTCGACGGATATACCGCGCCAACCATCAAGCCGTAGTTGTTGTCGGCAGGTGCGGTGACGCTCTGACTTGATGGCGAACCTGAGCAATACTGCACTTTAACGACATCGCGGTCGAGTGGCTGCTGCCATGTAGCCTTTACAGCCGAAGCCGAAACAGGAGCTACTTCCACTCCACTTACAGCCTGAAGCTGACTGTCGTCGGGTGTCACATCGAGCTGAACGATGGTCTGCTCCGACTCAACGCTGTTAGCATACACTGCACTCACACCAAGCGCATGTGTACCCTTCTCCACCGAAGCAACGGTGAATGTCTTCGCGTCAGACGAACCGACCTTCTTGCCGTCTACATATATATTATAGCTTGCTACATTGTCTTTCGTGAGGTCGGCACCCGCTGGTGCTACCGTAGCATCAATAGCCCATGAAGCGGCATAGAGGACATTTTCCGACTCCATAATGTCGCCAATCGATTCAAAATCGTCGTCAGTAGTAACGCGCAGCAAGTCAGACTTACCCCTCACTGCATGAACATTGTCGAGAGCCGAGATGCGCTTCGATGCTGTTGTCACAGCCACCTCTACAGACACGAGCAAATCGTTTGCCGGCACGTCCTGCGGTGTTGTGAGCGTAACGACATTGCGCTCGCCATAGTTCAACTGTTGCGTGACGGGCTGTGTGTAGAACTTCTGAAGCTTGCCGGCTGCATCACGAGTGTAGAGATTGATTGTCCAACCGCCCTGAGCCTCCATCGGATAGAAGCCTACGGATGTGAGCTTCTGTCCCTTGTATGCACTGAGTGTTACTGCATCAAAAGCAATGGCTGTCTCGTAGCTGAGGTTAGCGTACGACAGACCGAAGGTCTCAAGCTGCGCATCGTCTGGAGCGAAGTAGGTGAGCTGTCCGAAGTTGGTAGCTGGGTTGTTCCACTCCAAGAAAACAGAATTGTAGCCGTGCTGCTGCGCAAAGAAGCCTGTCGGCTTAGAGACTTTCTGTGCTTGCACGGTAACGGTAGCTGTTTCGCTGTCAGCCGACTCAACATCGCCGTACACTGCCGTAACCTGATACTTGTGTTCGCCTACCGGCACACCAGCATCTACGAATCCTTCAGCGGTAACAACATCGCTGCTCACCTTGTTGCCGTCGCGATACACCTTGTATCCGGTTATGCCGGTGGCTGCAACGTTCGGCTTCCATGTAATCTTCACCGTGTTGAGACCAGACATCTGCTGTGCCTTCACGCTCACCGGAGGCATAGCCGAGAACATCGGACTGCCGAACTTCACAATCATCGACTGCGACGAAATTGCATAGTTGCCTTCCTCATCTTTGTTATCGTTATAGTAAATGAAACCCATAATATTGTCATCACACGAGACGGAAGTAGCACGTGTAACGTTGTAAAGAGTTTCGCCGTCAGAATCTTTCGGTGCATCCGGATTGACAAAAACATGATAGTCAGCAAGGTTCACGCCTTTCTCCTTCAGATATTTGTATGCGAATGTGCCTTTTCCGTTCTGGTATATATAACCCAAATTGTTGTCCTCGCACATCACGGTGCCATGGTCGCTAATATCGAAGAAGTCGAGGTCATCTTTAGTACCTGCAGGAAGTATTGCACTCTTATTGCCCGTCTTCATGTCATAGATTGCCCATGCACCGTGTATTTTGTCTGCTCCGCCTGCCTCTTCGTCGGTCTGCCAACCGCCAAAGTAAAGCAATGTTTTGCCGTTGGGCGAGAACTTCTTGCCCACGCAGAACGGCGACTGTTGGTCGGAGAGTGTTGCGAAGTTGCCGTCGGGTCCCCAGAAACAAGCCTGACGGTTCTTGTTCATAACCCAACCTGTCACGTATTGTCCGTCGGGCGATATAGCGTAAGGCATTGCTATTTTCTTGTTCTCTTTCAACTGGCGGAATATCTTACCGTCCTTCCACACATATCCCGAGTATTTGCTGCCTACAGCCACGTTACCAGTGATATAATGTCCGTCGGGCGATATGCCAGCTGCGCCACTACTATTCACTGCATCGGATGGCATCTCAAGGCGGTTCCAGCGATTGTTGCTCCAATAGCCGGCGAGCTGTATCGACGCTCCGTTCTTCTTGAAGCTATTGTCGGTGTACACACCTACCACAATACCATCGTTAGAAACGCCATACGCCTGCGATGGCGACGAGGGGTTGAGTAGGTCAATCTCACCGCTCTCAAGGTTCCAACGGAAGCCGTATGCTTCATTGCTGGCATCGTAGTACATGCCACAAGCCCACTTACCATTAGGTGAGGCTGCCATAATGTTATAGTCGGAGGGTGTAACCATCACGAATGGTGCGGTCTGTGCGAAAGCTGCGCCACTGAAGAGTAGCGATGCAAGTAATGCTTTTGTCTTCATTTATTATCTATTATGGTTATATTCATAGTGAAGGGAGCGTACCAAGTTTAGAGGCACGTCCCTTTGGTTTCAAAATATGAGTTTTTATCTCTTTACGTTGTACTTGTAGAGGTTCTGCTTGCCCCCCTTCTCTATACATATTATATATATAGAAGCAGGAAGTTGTGCGAGGTTTACGCTACTTACGTTCTGCTTAGCATACACCTTTGCGCCAGTAGCTGAGTACACAGATACGTTTGCAGCATCGCTGAGCTGAACAAAATCATGTGCGAAGGTAGCCTTCACTGCACCGTCTACAGACACAGCGTCCACTCCGTCAGGGACCTCAATATCTGTAATCTTCACGGTGATGGAGTTAGAGTAAGCCTTGCCATATTTATAGCTTGTGATAACATAAAGCTCTACCTCATCGTCCATAATCTGCACCTTTGCAGTATTCACTGTCGGATCCTTTGTCTCTACGTCAGCCAAGCCTTTACCTACGAAAGCCAGGCTATTCTTTACGAAACCAAGTTCTTCAAGATTTTCAGGGTTCTTCCATTCAAGGTTGGCGTAGTATTCAACCATCGGACTCACAATAGAACCAACTCTCTTCACTTCACCACTTACAAACTTAAGATCGGTAACGGCAGGAAGCTCCTTTGCGAGAGCCACATTCACGTCCATCGGAGTTGTGCTGTAGAAGCCCACCCACTCTGAGTCGGCAGTAGGGGTTGCTATCTCGCCGTTTGTGAGGGCGAACAACGGCTGAACGAAATAGGTGTATGTGCTATTCTTCAGCTCCTTGTCCTGGTATGTGCACTGCTTGGTTGCAGGGTCCATAACGTCGGATAGTTCGAGAGTATCAAGAGCCACACAGTCACGATATACAACAAACTTACAACCGTGTACGAGTCCAGCCTGCGGAGTGGTAAACTGAAGGTTGATGGTATTCTTGAGTGTCTTGTCTGGTGTTGCCGAAAGCAGCATCATTGATGTTGCATCTTTCAATCCGCTGAAGTTGCGATAGGTATTGCGCACGGTAAGACCCCATTTGCTCCATTGCTCCTTAGTGGCATTATAAGAGTAGTCGCTGACATCCATAAGGTTCATATTTCCACCCACCGGAACATACTCGGTCTTCGTATCTGGTATTTCAGTACCTTTACTATCGTAGCGATACTTCATATGAAGCGTGAGCACGCCGTCGGTGTATGTCCATACCTCGCGCTGCTTTGGCTTCTTCACTTCACCCGACACGGTGTACTGATATTCTTCTATCTTATTGCCGTCGGCATCATATTTCAGGTCGGCTTCAAACTCATAGTACTTTCCGGTAGAAGAATAATGAGTAGCTCTACCCTCTTCGTAACTATAGGTTATCTCCTGTGCAAGCTTCTTTGTCTGCTTGCTGTAAGACGTAACCTTAGCCAACGTACCGTCATCGTTGTATGTGTACTTGTTGATGCGCATTGATGTGGTGTCGGTAGCCAGTCTGCCCTGAGCATCGTAGGTATAGCTCTCGCAGTTGTACGTCTTATGGAAAGCGAAGTCGCCGTCATCATAGTCGCCCCACTGATACGAGTCCTTGTTTGTCATCTTGCCATCAGCATCAAAGACAGACTTAATGATGTTGGTCAACGAGAACTCGTCAGAATAGCCTTTGTCGGTATATTTACGACCAAAGGTTGAACTGCCTACCAGCTTGTTGTCGGTGTTGTAGTAATAATACTCGCGCTTCGAGTCAAGATCTTCGGGCACATCACCCATCTGACTACCAAGCGTAACCGACTTTACCAAGAAGCGTTTCTGGGTTTCTACGTTCTGTGCAAAAGACTGTGTTGACGAGCCAAGCATCATCGCCAGAGCTGCAACCGAATAAAGTAAACGTCTTTCCATAATACTGTGTTTTTATTGATTATTAATTATTTCGTTGACAAGCTGACGAGCTGACGAATTGATATGTCCACTTGTCTACTACTTGCAAAGATAGTGCAAACCGAATGCAGAACATCAAGCTTGCTTGAATGTTATGCTGAGGTGCAGCCTATCTTATTGCAAAGATAATATTAATTTTTCAAAGCCAAGACTATTTATATCTATTTTCTACGAAATTGTTGCGTATTTTTGCAAAAAACCGTACATTTGCAAGCAATAAGTGGTACGACACCTATAATATAATACTTTTACCACCCACTTTTTAAAAATAACTTTACCAAGAAGCGTTTCTGGGTTTCTACGTTCTGTGCAAAAGACTGTGTTGACGAGCCAAGCATCATCGCCAGAGCTGCAACCGAATAAAGTAAACGTCTTTCCATAATACTGTGTTTTTATTGATTATTAATTATTTCGTTGACAAGCTGACGAGCTGACGAATTGATATGTCCACTTGTCTACTACTTGCAAAGATAGTGCAAACCGAATGCAGAACATCAAGCTTGCTTGAATGTTATGCTGAGGTGCAGCCTATCTTATTGCAAAGATAATATTAATTTTTCAAAGCCAAGACTATTTATATCTATTTTCTACGAAATTGTTGCGTATTTTTGCAAAAAACCGTACATTTGCAAGCAATAAGTGGTACGACACCTATAATATAATACTTTTACCACCCACTTTTTAAAAATAACGTAACTAACAAATAAATAATAAACAAAAATATATAACATGAGAAAAATCTTACTCAGTATCGCTTCCCTACTGATTTTCGCAGGAAGCATCAACGCCACAAACATTGGCTACTCGAAAGACGACATTGATAAATTGAACACATTCCGCCTCGGCAGCAGCCATAAGCAGGGCCAAGCAATACGCTTCAGCCACGCCAAGTTGCAAGCTCTTAAGGGCAAGACAATCGACTTTGCAGAGTTTGTAGTAGGCAGCAAGAATACGACAGACAACAAAATAAACGTATTCCTCGCCACCACACTCACCGGCACACCGATTGCCGAGGGTACACTGGAGGTAAAGAGATCACTCACAAAGGTAAAATGGACACTCGACAAGCCATACACTATCACTGGCGAAGAGGAGTGTCTGTACATCGGCTACACAGCTGAAATTGGCACAACATACAACCTTCTCATATCGGACAAATCGTACGACATTGAGGGCTGCAACTTTGCATACAACAATGGCACATGGGTTGACACCTACGGCATGGACCGTGGTAGCGCGCTCATCTTCGTTAATGCGGAGAATGCGGACGACTACACCGACGTAATCGTAGGTCGCAGCAAATTTGACGGATATTATAAAGCTGGCGAAGAATGTAAACTCACGCCATGCTTCGTCAACACAGGCACAACCACAATCAACAGTTTCGATGCCATCATTGATGTTGATGGCAAGACAACCACAAAACACTTCGCCGACCTCAACATCGAGCCGAAGGACAACTATAGCTTTTCTATCACAGACTTAGACACAAGTAAAGAGGGCAAGCGAGACATCAACGTCACTATAGCCAACGTGAACGGAGCTAACAAGGAGGGTGACACTTCCGACAACAGCCTTACTGCGTCACTTTTCTTCTATCCGAAGAACATGGAACGCTCACTGCTGCTCGAATCATTCACAAGTCAGACCTGTTCACAATGCTTTAGAGGTCATCTGAATATCGCAGATGCCATCAAGACTTCAAAACAAGACATCATTGAAGTAGCCCACCACAGTGGCTACGACCCCGACATATTCACGATGCAAGAAGACATTAATTACCTGTTCTTCTACCCAGGAAGTGGAGGTACGTTCGCTCCTGCAGCTATGGTAAACCGCCACACTTACGCCAATATTAGTTCATCACCAATCGTACAAGCGACATCTACAAACAATGTTCTCTCTACCATCTATAATGCAGCGACAACAAAGCCGTACGTCTCATTCAACCTCGAAACAAAATTGAACGAGAGCACACGCGAGCTGAAAGTTAAGGTGCAGATACTGGCACACACCGATGCGCCTTCAAAGCAGTCTATCTTCAACCTATACCTCGTGCAGGACGGCATAATTGCATCACAAACAAATGCTGGAGACAACTATACTCACAACCACACATTCCGCGGAACGGTGACGGGCAACGCATGGGGTCTGCTCGTTAATGACGTGAAGGCTGGACAGATGTTCACATGGGAGAAGACCATCACCATACCCAACAGCATCCACTCGAGCTATTATACCGACGAGACTAAGAACAACATCAAGGCTGTGCTTGAGGACATGAGTGTAGTAGCCTATATGGGTTCGTTCGACCAGAACGACAACACCAAGCATACTATCTATAACTGCTGCAAGGCACGTCTCGGCGAATCGTACAAGCAGGGTGGTTTCAATGTAACTACAGCCATCAACGAGCCCGAAGCAGAACAGAGTCTGAACATCTTCGTAAACAATGGTAAGGTGTGCGTAGATGGCGACTACAGCCGTCTGTCTGTATATAACCTCGCAGGTGCGCAGGTGGAGAACGCCGCTCTTGCCAAGGGTGTATACATCGTGAAGGTTGTAGCTGGTAGCAAGCAGACCACAAAGAAAATACTGGTGAGATAGACCGTATTACACATAATAAAACAAGGTGTATCATGCGCAAGCCATACATATATATAATAGGTGCATCTATGTTGCTTGCGCCCACCTCCATGTGGGCGCAAGCAACCTTGTCGCCACGTACAGCCGTAGTGCTTTCAAACACAAACGGGCAGAAGGCGCACCACTCAAAGCTCAAAGCCCAGAACTCAAATCTCAAGACTCTATACGTAACCATCGACCCAGCACGCACATCGTGGCAGGCACTGGGGCTGACACCGGTTGCTCTGCACGCCAACACCGCAACGGTGCGCCTCTCAACCGACGCACTTCAGCAGTTGGCTAAGCAGGAGGGTGTAAAGTACATACAGCTGACATCGGGCGCAAGCCAGATGCTCAACCTCGCACGCCAGGAGGCTGGCACCGACCAGATACACAAGGGCACCTCGCTGCCGCAGACTTACACCGGCGAGGGCGTAGTGGTGGGCGTGGTTGATGCAGGCTTCGACTACATGCACGCTGCGTTCCGCCGTCCCGCCGACGGACAGTTGCGCATAAAACGTGTTTGGGAGCAAGGCACCCAAACGCTCGACGGTGCTACTGCACCAACGAAGTACGGCTACGGCATCGAACTGAACACGCCAGAGCTGATTGAGAAGGCGCAGGGCGACAGCGACACCAACTCGCACGGTACGCACGTGGCAGCCATTGCTGCCGGCAGCGACGCATACAAGGAGGGGGCTTACGTGGGCAACGCGCCCGACGCGGACATCGTGCTCGTGGCACTCGACCTCAACGAGAGCACCAATGCCGACATCAGCAACGCCGTGCAGTACATCTTCGACTATGCCGACGAGGTGGGCAAACCGTGCGTCGTGAACCTCAGTTTGGGCAATCAGGACGGACCGCACGACGGCACTTCGACGTTCGACACCATGACCGATGCCATGCAGGGACCTGGCCGCATCATCGTGGGTGCTGCAGGCAATCACCGCACCGACGCGTTCCATATTGACCATACATTCGCCTCTACAGCTGACGCTCCGCTGCGCACATTCGCGAAATACAAAGTTGCGCCGTCCAACTCTGCCTCGGGCGGCACAATAGAGATATGGGGCGAGAAGGGCACCGACTTCACCGTAGACATCGCAGCCTTCAGCACGGTAAACAAGAAGGATGCGGTATCGACTACGGTCTACCCTGCCGAGGGACTGACGGAGACATCGTTCGGCAAGTACGCCACGGGCACATGGAAGGTGGCATCGGAGGTTAGTCCGCTCAACGGCAAACCGCACGTGGTGCTCACATCCGCACTCACCGGCATCCGCAACAACTACGCCATAGCACTCACCATCACGCCGAAGACAGCGGGCAGAGTGAACATCTGGTCGGACAACACGTACCTCGCACTGGAGTCGCGCGACATGGAGGGTTTCTCGGCTCCCGACGCCGCTTCGTCTACGCTCTGCGAGATTGGCGGAACGGGCAAGCGCATCCTCACCGTCGGCTCGTACACCACGCGCAACGAGTACACCACGAACAGCGGACAACAGGCTACGTTGCAGGAGACCATAGGCGACCTCAGCTCGTTCTCTAGCTACGGACCAACAGTCGACGGACGCATGAAGCCGAACATCACTGCGCCTGGTTGCTTCATAATCTCGGCGGTGTCGAACAACGACGCATCTGGCAATCTGATGTACGCCGAGTATAACGAGAACTTCGGTCGCTACAACCAGTACGGCTACATGCAGGGCACATCGATGGCATCGCCGTTCGTAGCAGGCATCGTGGCTACATGGCTGCAGGCTTATCCGCAGCTCACGCCCGAACAGCTGCACGAGATTGTGCAGGCTACGGCTCGCAAGGACAACTTCACTGCTACGGCACCCGACAGTAACTGGGGATACGGCAAGATTAACGCTCTCGACGGACTGCGCCAGTGCATCGAGAAGCAAACAGCGGGCTGCGAGCGCATCGACATGCCGTTCGACGGTACGGTACGCATCGCCGACGGCAACATCCTCTTGGGTTTTGCACGCAATACGAAGGCTACGCTGAGCCTCACAAGCATGACGGGCAGCACGGTCTTCACCAAAGAGCTCGGCAACCGCTGTGCCGGCGAGACACTATCCATCCCTATGCCGCAGTTGGCTAAGGGCGTATATCTGCTCAGCGTAAAGACAACTTCTACTACGAAGACCTTCAAGTTTGTCTTGCAATAATCGCATACATTGTCTACATAAAAGTGTGGAATAGTTCTACAACTGTTCCACACTTTTCTACATTTTATCAAACCATACCAATACATCTAAACAGACAGTAGCAACTGACATTCAACCACTTACGCAAAACCACACTTTTTCTGGCACACCGATTGCATTTTATTTAGTGAACGACGCAACGAACAACAGTTCGAAACAGAGTTCCACAGATAAACGCAATATTAACAATTTAAAATTTAAAGCATATGAAGAAGTTAGTTTTTGTAGCTCTCGCAGCTTTCGTAACGGTATCAGTAAGCAACGTATTTGCAGGTAGCTCTAAGGCAGAGCTTGGTTTGGGAATGCCGGTTGACACAACCGTTGTGGAGACTCCCGACACTCCGGTAGTAGACGACCAGCAGACAGAAGCAATGTTCTCTGACTCTACCGACTCTGTCGACCCTGCAGCACAGCTCTTCTCAAACGTAGTGCTCTCTGACTCTACCGACACTGATACAACAGGTACAGAAGCACCGGCTGTAGTGTAAAGAAGAGAAGAGAAGGTAATGATTTCAGACATAAAACAACACTAAATCCTTTTTTAGCCTGCATCGTTCTTGTGCGAACAAGAATGGTGCAGGCTTTTTTCGTAAAATAAAATAAGAGATTTTGCGTTATAATATATAAGAATAAGATATTACAGCACATATATGTTCAGCACAAGAATAAAAATACTTGTAGGATACGCCTTGCTCGCCGTCGTGTTGGTGTCAGCCACATGGATGGTTTACGACAACACACGTTCGTTGTCTGCCGTCAACGAGGCATCGGAGCGGCTGATGGCTCGCCGCGACATTGTCGACTCGCTCGTGTTCACGATGCTCGAGACCGCCAATGCCGAACGCTCTGTGCTGCTCGGCGATGCCAGTAAGTGGCAGCGCTTCGACGAGGCTCTTAGCAGTTCGGCTGCCAACGCCATGAGGTTGCGCCCACTGCTTATGGACACGCTGAAGCAGCAACGCCTCGACTCGCTCATTACGCTGCTAAAGGCGAAACGCGAAAACACGCTGCTCGTTATGAAGGAACTGAACAACGACTGCCGCGATATCTACTACAACAACAAGTTAGAGGCACTGCATAGCGGACGCGACTCTATAGTTATCAGTCCGCAGACGAATGAACGCCACGAACAACACGAGACGGTGTATGAGGTAGTGAAGACGAAGCGTGGCTTCTTCCGACGCTTAGGCGATGTCTTCCGCAAGCAGCACACCGACACCGTGAGCACCACCCGACTGACGCATCAGCCGTCTACCGCCACTATCAACCACCGTCTGAACATTGCCGACTCTGTGGCTAACGTACTCGCGGAGATACACAGCGAGCAACAACGCGCAAGCGACAGGAAGCAGAATGCCATCAGTTCGCGCAACAGGCAGTTGCAGCGAGTAAGCATTCAGCTGACGAAGCGCACATGGCTACTGATTGAGGATATACAGAGCGATGAGCACAACGCACTGCAGCGTGTTGTGGGCAAAGCGATGAGTTCGCGGCGTGCAATGATTGTGAGGATAGCGGTGTTGGGTCTGCTCGCCATCCTCTCGGCGGCGATACTCGTAGTGTACATTCTGCGCGACATAAAGCGCGAACGCCGCGACCGCCAGCGCATCATCGAGGCGAAAGCGGAAACGGAGCGCATCATGCAGCAGCGTGAGCGGCTGCTGCTCACCATAACGCATGACATTAAGGCTCCGGCTGCGTCTATAGCCGGCTTCATCGACTTGCTCAGCGAATACGTCGACCAACCGAAGGCAGTGGGCTATCTGCAGAACATATCGGGCTCGGCGAAACATCTGCTACAATTAGTGTCGGCACTGCTCGACTATCACAAACTGGAGAGCGGCAAAGCGGAACGCCACGAGGCGAGCTTCGCACCGGCTGTGCTCATCAGCGAGTGTGTGGCGCAGATGCAGCCATTAGCTATGGAAAAGAAGCTGAAGTTGACAACTGATGTGCAGGTGACGGAGTCAATGCTCTGCCGATCGGACGCATTCCGCATCAAACAGATTGTGAACAACCTTGTGGGCAACGCCATCAAATACACCGACAAGGGCGAGGTACGTGTCGGCGTGAATATCGCAAACCGACAACTCAGCATCAGCGTGAAGGACACGGGATGCGGCATGACGCCCGACGAACTGCAAACGGTGTTCAACGCTTTCACACGTCTGCCTGACGCACAAGGTAAGGAGGGCGTGGGACTCGGACTGACCATCACGCGCGAGATTGTGACGCTGCTCGGAGGCGAAATAAACGTGCAGTCGGCAAAGGGTAAGGGCTCGACATTCACCGTGAGTCTGCCCGTGAAGATTGTCACCAATCAGGGGGTGCACCAACAAAACAAGCAAACCCAGGGGGTGCACTTGTCTCAAGTGCACCAACAAAGCAATCAACAAGTACACCAACAAAGTCAACGTGACAGTTTGGTTGGTGCACTTGAGACAAGTGCACCCCCTAAAGACAAATCTCAACACCCCACTCTGTCCGTGGTGATAGTAGACGACGACCGCCTGCAGGGTCAGCTCCTCACGGAGATGCTGCAACGCATCGAGGGCATCAGCTTCAACACCACCACGACCATACACGCCAGCGAGGCAATAGCCATTGCCACGGAGTCGGCTCCCAACATCGTGTTCACCGACATAGAGATGCCGGAGATGAACGGCAGCGAGATTATGCGACGCATACGCAATAACGCCGAGGTTCAGCAACGATCATGCACTACGAAGTTCGTGGCGATGACAGCGCACGAGCAGAGCATCATGCCACAACTACGCAGCGACGGCTTCGATGCCTGTCTGTTCAAACCGTTCTCGGTGCAGACACTCGCCGCCACAATCTGCCAACTCACGGGCGTAGCAGTAAGAGTATCCGAGAATTCAAAACTCAAAACCGCAGGCGAAGCCGAGAATTCAAAACTCAAAAGTCTTGCTCTGGCAAGCGTCTCTACGAGCCGAGCGCAAAACTCAGAACTCCGAACCGCCCTTCTCCCCTTCACCGATGGTGACCCTGAAGCAGAGCGACAAATCATAGGCGACATACGCAAGTCGATAGAGGAATATTTAGAGATGATTGGCGACGGTTCAGACCCGGAGCGCATTGCGAAAGCGGTACACAAAGCGATGCCACTGCTCGAAATGCTCGAACCAGGCAAGAACGAATGGCTCGCCCCCCTCCAGGGGGTACAACAACAAAGCAAACAATCCAAGGGGGTGCACTTGTCTCAAGTGCACCAACAAAGCAAGCAAACCAAGGGAGTGCACTTGTCTCAAGTGCACCAACAAAGCAATCAACAAGTGCATCAGCAAACTCAAAATGACAGTTTGGTTGGTGCACTTGAGACAAGTGCACCCCCTAACAAGCAACAAATGCACCAACAAACTCAACATGACAACTTGGTTGGTGCACTTGAGACAAGTGCACCCCCTAACGACCAAGAACGCGAAAGATTGACAAAACAACTGATAGAGAAACTCAAGAATATACTATGCAACATATACTGATTGTAGAAGACGACATTGCGTTCGGCACAATGCTACAGACATGGCTGCGCCGAAAGGGATTTGAGGTAGAGAAAGCAACATCGGTAGGTGCTGCCGTGAAACTGCTGACAGAAACCTTCGGCAAAGAGGTAGACCTCGTACTCTCCGACCTCCGTCTGCCCGACCACGACGGGCTTCGACTGCTCGCATGGATGCACGAACACGACATCAATGCGCCGTTCATCGTGATGACAAATTATGCGGAGGTGCAGAACGCAGTGCTCGCCATGAAGTCGGGTGCTGCCGACTATATCGCAAAGCCCGTGCAGCCAGACATCCTGCTGCAGAAGATTAAGGATGCGATGGAGCAGAACGCTCAGCAAAGCAATGCAACAACTCAAAACTCTACAACTCAAAATGCGCCAACGGCGCATAATTCAAAACTCAAAACTCAAAATTCTTGCTCTAGCAAACGTCTCTACGAGCCGGGCGCAAAACTCACTGCCCCCCGCCACATAGAGGGAAAGAGCGAAGCCTCGCGCCAGCTATATAGCTACGTGGAGTTGGTGGCTCCCACACCTATGTCGGTGCTCATCCTCGGTGCATCGGGAACGGGTAAGGAGTACGTGGCTCACCGTATTCACGACCTCAGCGCACGCGCCGACCGCCCGTTCTTCGCACTCGACTGTGGGGCGATACCACGCGACGTGGCTGCATCGGAGTTCTTCGGACACAAGAAGGGAGCCTTCACAGGTGCCGATACCGATAAGCGTGGAGCCTTCGAGATGGCTAACGGCGGAACGCTGTTCCTTGACGAGGTGGGCAACTTGAGCTACGAAGTGCAGGTGCAACTGCTGCGTGCACTGCAGGAGCGTCGCATCCGCCCCGTTGGCGGAACGCAGGAGATACCTATCGATATACGACTGGTGTGCGCCACGAACGAGAACCTTGAGGAGGCAGTGGGCGAAGGACGGTTCCGCGAAGACCTCTACCACCGCATCAACGAGTTCACCATCTACATGCCAAAACTCTCGGAGCGTGGCAGCGACCTCTTCCTCTTCGCCGACCTCTTCATACGCCATGCCAATGAAGAACTAAACCGAACGGTGGAGGGCTTCGACTCTGCCGCAGCAGAACTGCTCGCCTCTCACTCATGGCCCGGCAACCTGCGCGAGCTGAACAACGTGGTGAAGCGTGCGGTGCTGCTCACACGCGGCAACAAGATAACCACCGCCGAACTGACGCAGGCGATGGGACAGATACGCACCGACAATGTCCTGCAACTGCACGACGAAGACACGGAACGTCAACGCATCATTACCGCTCTGCAACAGACCAACGGCAACAAGGCAAAGGCTGCCCGCCTGTTAGGCGTAGACCGCAAGACGATATATAACAAAATAGAGAAGTTGGGGATTTAAAGATATGGACAGAGTAAAATGTTATTAAAAAAATCTGCCATATCTATCAGCACAGCCATAACTCTCACATTACGAGCACAATAAAGGCTGACAGATTTGCTTTTTTAAAGCTAAATCTGTCAGCCTATCTACCAGGAACAATTTATTCCTACTCTATCAAGAACGGTTTACTCCCACTCGATTGTTGATGGTGGTTTCGACGAGATATCGTAGCATACGCGGTTCACACCACGCACCTTATTAATAATCTCGTTAGACACCTTAGCCATAAAGTCGTAAGGCAGGTGAGCCCAGTCGGCAGTCATAGCGTCGGTAGAGGTTACGGCACGGAGAGCGACGGGGTGCTCATATGTGCGCTCGTCGCCCATTACGCCTACAGAGCGTACTGTAGAGAGGAGCACTGTGCCTGCCTGCCAAATCTGGTCGTAGAGCGATACCTCAATCTCGCCGTCGTGCATGTCGGCAGGAACACCGGCAGCAAGCACGCGACGTGCGTCCTCGCCAGAGAGTTTTGTCTTGTACTCGCGCAGACCGCGGATATAGATATCGTCGGCATCCTGGAGGATACGTACCTTCTCGGGAGTGATGTCACCAAGGATGCGCACAGCCAAGCCTGGACCTGGGAACGGGTGGCGTGTGATGAGATGCTCGGGCATACCCATTGAGCGACCTACACGGCGAACCTCGTCCTTGAAGAGCCACTTGAGCGGCTCGCAGAGCTTGAGGTTCATCTCCTTAGGCAGACCACCTACGTTGTGGTGGCTCTTGATTACCTTGCCCGTGATGTTGAGCGACTCGATGCGGTCGGGGTAGATAGTGCCCTGTGCGAGCCACTTTGCGCCTGTCTGCTTCTTAGCCTCAGCGTTGAACACCTCAACGAAGTCGCGACCGATAATCTTGCGCTTCTGCTCGGGGTCGGTAACGCCAGCAAGGTCGGAGAAGAACTTCTCGCTTGCGTCTACGCCGATAACGTTCAAGCCCAAGCACTTGTAGTCTTCCATAACGTCGCGGAACTCGTTCTTGCGGAGCATACCGTGATCGACGAAGATACATGTGAGGTTGCTACCGATAGCCTTGTTGAGGAGCACGGCTGCTACGCTTGAGTCGACACCGCCCGAGAGTCCGAGGATTACCTTGTCATCGCCGAGCTGCGCCTTGAGTTCAGCTACTGTTGTCTCTACGAACGAGTCGGCACTCCAGTCCTGACGGCTTCCGCAGATGTCTACCACGAAGTTCTTCAGGAGCTGTGTGCCCTGCAGCGAGTGGAACACCTCCGGGTGGAACTGCACTGCCCACACCGGCTGCTTTGTAGAAGCGTAAGCGGCATACTTAACGTTGGCTGTAGAAGCGATGCACTTAAAGTCTTCGGGGATGGCGGTGATGGTGTCGCCGTGGCTCATCCACACCTGCGAGTTCTCAACGAAGCCCTTGAACAAGGGGTTCTCAGCGTCGAAGTGCTCGAGGTTGGCACGTCCGTACTCGCGAGAGTCGGCTGCCTCCACCTTGCCGCCGCCAGCATAAGAGATGTACTGTGCGCCGTAGCAGATGCCAAGCACTGGGATGCGTCCTACAAACTGACTAAGGTCTACCTTGAATGCCTCCTTTTCGTGAACAGAGAAGGGACTTCCGCTGAGGATGACACCGATGACAGAGGGGTCGTCCTTCGGGAACTTGTTGTAGGGCATAATCTCGCAGAAGGTATCAAGCTCGCGCACACGGCGGCCGATGAGCTGCGTGGTCTGCGAACCGAAATCGAGAATAATTATCTTCTGTTGCATTACTTTGGTTGGTTTTATTGTTTGTATTTGATGTTTCTTATTCTTCTTATGGCGGCGTTTAAGCCGAGGGTAGGTGGCGTTTAAGCCGAACTAAGCCTCTTTAGGTCTTCCTAAGCCAAGGATTGGAAGGGCTTTTTTACCCTTTTACTTTTTTACTTTTAACAGGAACTCCTCTGCTTGCGCCAGCGTGTCGAGCTTACCGATGTCCATCAGCTGCAGGTCGTCCTTTGCGAAGCCTTCGATGCGGTGCGTGGCGCAAGTCTGCAGATAGAAGTCGATGATGCTGAAGCGGTCGGGGAACTGATTCATTAAAGGAATCATTCGTGGTGAGAGGGCGTGTATGCCAGCGAAGGCGTACATGCGGCAAGCCTTAGGGTCGAGGTCGGGGTACGGAGTCTTCACTTCGCCCGTGGCGATATTGGTCCAACCGACAAGGCGCATCGTGTCGTCGAAGAGCAGGTAGCGTTGCGTCTTACGCTGACTAACGAGGAGCAAGGCATCGGGAACATCCGCTGCTGCTCCTACTGAAGCATCAGGAGCATCCGCCGTTACATTTGCCAAACCGTCAGTCTTGAGCAATCCGCCGGCACGCTGATAGAAGTGGCGCAGGTCTACATTGCTCAGGATGTCCACATTATGTATTAGTATCGGGGCATCGGGGGCGAAGAGTGGCGCGGCATGTTTTATGCCACCGCCCGTTTCGAGCAGTCCGGCAGATTCGTCGGAGATGCGTATGTCGAGCCCGAAGTTGTCGTTTTCTTTAAGATAGTCGATTATCTGCTGCGCAAAGTGGTGTACGTTGACAACAATGCGGTCAACGCCTGCCACTGATAGATTATGTATTACGCGCCTCAGGAGCGGCTCACCACCAACGCTCACCAACGCCTTTGGCATAGTGTCGGTGAGCGGTTTAAGGCGTGTGCCCAATCCTGCCGCGAATATCATTGCTTGCATCATAGATGTCGTTATAAATATGTTGCCTACAAAATTACTCAAAATCCGTCAAACAGCAAAAGGAATGTAGCATAAATCTACAGAAGTGTCTGCTCTATACCTTGCTCTCTGTGACAGATGTGCACCTCTATTCCGAACTTCTCGTGCAGATGTTCTGCAAGGTGCTGCGCCGAGTAGACACTGCGATGCTGTCCGCCGGTGCAACCGAAGGAGAACATAAGGTCGGTGAAGCCACGGTCGATGTAACGCTGCACGTGAGCATCGGCGAGTTTGTAGACACTATTGAGGAAGGTGAGTATCTCACCGTCGTCCTCGAGGAAGCGTATCACGGGCTCATCAAGTCCGGTGAGCTTCTTGTACGGTTCATAGCGTCCGGGGTTGTGCGTCGAGCGACAGTCGAACACGTATCCGCCGCCATTGCCCGACTCGTCGGCTGGTATGCCCTTGCGGAACGAGAAGCTGAACACGCGGACGCGCAGCGGACCCTTGCCGTCGTACTTGGAGAACGTAGCAGGTCCGTCCTGAGGATGCGCCTCATAGACATTCTTGTCGGTGGTCTTGTATCCATCGGCACGCGATACTGCCGGCTCTTCGATGTGAGCGTAGCGTGGCATCTCGGTGAGTCGGCGCAGCATGTCCATCATATAGGGATAGGGGAACACCTGCTCACCTAATTTCAGCAGCGCACGCAGGTTGTCCATAGCCGGCGGTATGGAGTCGAGGAAGTGCTTCTTACGCTCGAAATAGCCGCGGAAGCCGTATGCGCCGAGCACCTGCAGCGTGCGGAAGAGCACGAAAAGGCTCAAGCGGTTGACGAAGTGGCGCAGCGAGGGCACCTCGGTGTACTGCTTCAAAGCGTCGTAGTATTCGGCTACGAGCTCACGGCGCAGCTTGTCGCTATAGCGTGCCGATGCCTGCCAGAGGAACGAGGCGAGGTCATAGTAGTACGGACCGCGCCGACCGCCCTGAAAGTCGATGAACTGCGGATTGCCGTCGGCATCGAGCATAACGTTGCGCGCCTGGAAGTCGCGGTAGAGGAACGAGTCGATATTCTCCGACGTAAGATCCTTGGCGAAGAGGCGGAAGTTTGCCTCAAGCTTCAGTTCGTGGAAGTCGAGCCCAGAAGGTTTCAGGAAGCAATACTTGAAGTAGTTGAGGTCGAAGAGCACGCTGTCCTCGTCGAACTCGGGCTGCGGATAGCAGTTCTGCCAGTCGAGTCCGCGTGCTCCGCGTATCTGTATGTTCGGCAATTGGCGTATTGTGGCTTTCAGCAGCTGCTTCTCGCGCTGGTTGTATCTGCCGCCAGCCTCACGACCGCCACGTATTGCATCGAAAAGCGATGTAGATCCGAGGTCGGTCTGCAAGTAGCGCAGTCCGTCGTCGCTCTGTGCGAGTATGTGCGGCACTGGCAACTGGCGCTGCTCGAAGTGCTCGGCGAGATAGATAAAGGCGTGGTTCTCGTCGCGGCTGGTGCCTACGACACCAACAACGGTAGAGCCGTCCTCAGCCGTGAAGCGGTAGTACTGACGGTTGCTGCCTGCTCCAGCGAGTTGCTCGGTGCTGACGGGTTCTGCCCCACTCCATTCTGTATATAGTTTAATGAGTTTCTCCATCTTCTTGTTCTTCTTGCTTCTTTTTTCCGTAATACTGCTCGTCCTTCTTCTTCACCCAAGCGGTGAGTAGCGCATCGAGGGCATATAGCAGCAGAGCCACGCCAATGGTCATCGACCATGAGCGTGAGAGTATGTATGTGCCCACTACGATAATGACGCAGCAGACGATTATCTTTGGTTCAAATGAACGTTTCATTTTCTTTGTTCAATGCTAAGTTATGGTGATACGCATCGGTCGATGCAGACATCCGCAACGGTCGACGCAGACATCCGCATCGGTCGATGCAGACATCCGCAACGGTCGACGCAGACATACGCAACGGTCGACGCGAGTCAGAATAGTAAGACTTACAACCCAAGGCGGTAAGCCACACTGAACGTGAAGACACTGTTCTTCGACGATTTGAAGCCTTCAATGTCCTGGAACTGCGTAAGTCCGATATTGTAGCGTGCGTCGATGATTACGTTAGAGAACTCGTAGCTCACTCCGACGGGAATAGCGAAGTTTACTTTTGTAAGCGTTGAGTTCAGGTCGTACTTCACGTGTTCGGGTTTCTCGTACTTCACGTCGTCTTTCGTCATCGTGTACTGCTGCTCGGTGTACTTCATCTTGCCCGAGATTGGGAAGCCTATCTGCACACCGGCTTTAACGGCGAAGCCCGTACCGAGGTAGGCGTTGAGAATCAGGGGCACGTTGATGTAATGGAGCTGCGTGCTCCAGTCGCTGTAGCCGGTGCCTTTGTACACGCCTTCCGTCACCTGCACCTTGTAGCCGTTGTTGCCGTACTTGGCGCCTTGCTGCACGTACTGCGCACCGATAGTGGCAGAGAGGTTTGGCATGAACTGCCAGTCGATGTCGACACCTGCCATCAGGCCTGCCTTGTAGCGTGCCGAGTAAGTCATGTTGTCGCCGACTCCACCGGCTATATACATTTTGTCGCCGGGCAGATTGGCGAGCGCCACGCCCACACGTGGCAGCACGGACACGGTGCCGACCTTTGGTTGCGCCATTGTCGGCAGTACGCCTGCGGCAAGACCCAACAAAATAGTTCTTTTCTTCATTTCTTTCCTGTTCGTTTACGTTTTCACTTCTGAATAATAAACGCCGAATAGCCACTATTATTGTGTTCCGTTGCGCAGTTTTGCTGAGCAGCCGTCAGCCCACCACGTTTAAACTTTCATCAGCCCACCACGAGCGAGAAGCGCAGTCCCAACGCTGAGGCTATCTGCAGGAACGTAGACATCTGCATATCGCTGTTGCCACGCTCTATGGTAGATATGTACTCGCGCTTCTTGCCAATCTTGTCGGCAAGCTGCTGCTGCGTAAGCTTCTGGCGCTTGCGCTCTTCTTTCAGCAACTCGGCATAGTACCACGCCTTGGCACGCGCCTCGAAAGCATCGCGCGAAGGTGTGCCGGGTGCGCCGTATCTTTCATTGAGTTTGTCGTTGAATTTCGGCAGACTCTTCCATTTCTCATCACTAATGTTTATCATAAACTACATATGACTTTTCGTATCTTTTCTATTCCCATGCCGCAAATGTAACAAATTAATTCCATACAAGCAAACGTTTGATACAAAAAAAGGTGTCCCATGACTTCACAGTCTTGGAACACCCGTCGTTGTATATATTTCGATACAAGAAATTAGTCTTTGTTGCTGCGCTTGCGGCTGAGATGATCGAGGATGACCTTGCGCATACGCATACTCTTCGGAGTTACCTCCACGAGCTCGTCGCCCTTGATATACTCGAGGCACTCCTCAAGACTCATCACCACCTTCGGTATCACACGCGCCTTCTCGTCAGAACCGCTGGCACGAACGTTGGTGAGCTGCTTTGCCTTCGTAACGTTGATTACGAGGTCGTTGTCGTGAACGTGCTCGCCCACTACCTGACCTGCGTACACTTCCTCACACGGATCGATGAAGAACTTGCCGCGATCCTGCAGCTTGTCGATAGAATAAGCGTAGGCAGTACCTGTCTCGAGCGCAATCATCGAACCGTTCATACGGCGTGTGATCTCGCCCTTGTACGGCTGGTACTCCTTGAAGCGGTGAGCCATGATTGCCTCGCCCTGGCTTGCTGTGAGCACGTTGGTGCGCAGGCCGATGATGCCGCGCGACGGTATGTCGAACTCGATGTCTACACGGTCGCCGAGGGTCTGCATTGATGTCATCTCGCCCTTGCGGCGTGTCACCATATCAATCATCTTGCTCGAGAACTCCTCCGGCACGTTGATTGTCAGTTCCTCGATAGGCTCACACTTCACGCCGTCAATCTCCTTGTAGATTACCTGCGGCTGACCTACCTGAAGCTCGTAGCCCTCGCGACGCATTGTCTCGATGAGCACAGAGAGGTGGAGCACACCACGTCCGCTTACGATCCACTTATCCGTGGTGTCCTCGAACGGACGCACGCGCAGCGCAAGGTTCTTCTCAAGCTCCTTCTGCAAGCGGTCGTTGATGTGGCGTGATGTTACGAACTTGCCTTCCTTACCAAAGAACGGCGAGTCATTGATGGTGAAGAGCATACTCATGGTAGGCTCGTCGATAGCGATAGGAGGCAGCGGCTCGGGGTTCTCGAAGTCGCAGATGGTGTCACCAATCTCAAAACGCTCCAAGCCTACGATGGCGCAGATGTCGCCAGAGTGAACCTCGTCTACCTTCTTCTGTCCCATTCCCTCGAACACGTGTATTTCCTTGATGCGTGTCTTCTCCTGAGTGCCGTCGCGGTGAGAGATGGTTATGTTCATGCCCTCTTTGAGCGTACCGCGGTGAACACGTCCTACGGCGATACGTCCTGTGTAGCTCGAGTAGTCGAGCGAGGTGATAAGCATCTGCGGAGTGCCCTCAAGCACCTTCGGCGCTGGTATCACCTCTACAATCTTGTCGAGCAGATAGTCGATATTGTCTGTCGGAGCGTTGTAGTCCTCAGCCATCCAGCCGTTCTTTGCCGAACCGTAAACGACGGGGAAGTCGAGCTGGTCTTCGGTAGCGTTGAGTGAGAACATGAGGTCGAACACCATTTCGTACACTTCCTCAGGGCGGCAGTTGGGCTTATCAACCTTGTTCACAACAACGATCGGCTTCAGACCGATCTGAAGCGCCTTCTGCAGCACGAAGCGTGTCTGCGGCATAGGACCTTCGAATGCGTCAACGAGCAGAATACAACCGTCTGCCATGTTGAGCACGCGCTCTACCTCGCCACCGAAATCGGAGTGACCCGGGGTGTCAATAATATTGATTTTTGTGCCTTTCCAGTTGATTGAAACGTTCTTGGAAAGGATGGTTATTCCTCGTTCGCGTTCCAGGTCGTTGGAATCCAATACCTGGCCACTGTTATCCTGGCCGTCACGGAACAGCTTGCCCGCCAACATCATCTTGTCGACAAGCGTGGTCTTTCCATGGTCGACATGGGCGATAATCGCAATGTTTCTAATATCTTGCATTTTATATACCTTAAAAAACTTCTGCAAAGTTACTACTTTTTTTTCAGACAAATGTATAAGCAGCGGCGTTTTTGAACTATTAACGTAAATAGTTCGGACCCAAACAACTAAAAAAAACAAGCACCGCCACAGATGCAACAAAAAAATCCCGTGCATTCGGTCGAATACACGGGATATGTTTCTTTGTGCGAATTACTTACGGAGGCCGAGAGCCTTGATGATTGCACGGTAGCGATTGATGTCGCGGTCGTACAGATAGTTAAGCAATGCGCGGCGCTTTCCTACCAACTGTGTCAAAGAACGTGCGGTAGTATAATCTTTACGGTTCTTCTTAAGATGTTCCGTCAAATGGGAAATACGGTATGAGAACAATGCTATCTGGCTCTCAGCTGAACCAGTATCAGTGTTAGACTTTCCGTACTGTCCAAAGATCTCTTGTTTTTTTGCCTGATCTAAATACATAGACTTTTAAAAATTAAATTGTTATTTGTGCAAAATGCGAGTGCAAAGGTACGACTTTTTATTGAAAGTCAGACCATTTGCACTCGCATTTAGTATAAATGTTAACTATTTTTTACAAATTACTTCACTACAACCTTCTTACCATTCTGGATGTAGAGTCCCTGCTTAACGTCCTTCAGACTGTTACCTACGTACTTGCCATCGATGGTGTAGACGCGATTGTTAGTCTTAACGCCGTTCACAACAACAGAGTCAACGCCCGCTGCAGGGTCGCCTACATAGACTGTATTAGACACGTTCGACTCGCCGTTTGCATAAACTACGATTACGTTGTACTTGTGGTTGCCTGCGCCGTAGCCATTATCATCGGTATACTTTTCGTCAGTCCAAGTGGTTGTCTTGCCGTCAAGTTTCTTCACGAGAACACCATCACGGTAAACATTGTAACCCATTACGCGCAAACCACCAGCACGATATGTTACGTCGTCAACGCAGAGACGGTCGGGTTCAAAGTTGTAAGATGTCAGCGAACCTGTGCTTGTGTGCACGATAGCGAAATACTTGGCACCCTCAGGAAGGGCGATATCATACTTTGTCCACTTGTAAACAGCCTCATAAGAGTCCTTATTGATCTTGATGAACGAGTTGGCGTTGGTGTCGTCCTCCGAGTAGTAGATGTCGAATGTCTCCGGACCAGAGTTCGGATTCTGCTCACCACGGTTTACTTCATCGCCAGGAGCGTTCACCCAGAACGAGATGGTCTGCTCCTCGCCTGAGAGTTCCGGCGTGATGAGCCAGTTGTTGGTCGGTGTGCCGGTATCGATTGTTGTACCAGTAGACATCATCGACTGCTTGCCTGAATGAGGCGCGAAGATTTCAGCAAACTGCTGCATATAGGTGGCTGCAAGACCGCTCACCTGCCACGGGTTGAACACGATGTAAGCCTGTGCTACGCCTGAGTTCGGGTGCTGAATACCACCGAATGTGTAAACCGTACCCTTGTCACCGTCGTAGAGTGTCCAGTCGCCAACGCGTGCTATTGACCATGGTGTGTACGATTCGAAGTCGTCTGTCACCTTGACACCGTCTACATCCATTGCCGACCATGTGAGCACACCTTTATCGGTAGCAGCGAGGTCGTTGATAGCAGGGAGCGGAGATGACACTACTTCAACAGTATAGTCAATCGACTTATTGTTAGCCTGGAACATATCTGCAGCCCACTCTACTTCGCCTCTCACGGTGAATTTACCGACATGGAGCTTCGGTGTGTATGCAAACTCGTATGTAGCTACTGCGTTAGGCTCAAGGTCCTCACCTTCTTCAGTTTCAAACTTCTTTCCGTCGATAAAGAGGTGCACCTTGTAACCACTTGCTTTTGCTGTACCGAGGTTCGTAACCTTCACATTCAGCTGAGCAGCCTTACCACTCTGCACGTGTGCAGGTGCATCAATATCGGCAGCGAGGTTGTTTTCGATAGCATCGTAGATTTTGATGTTATCAATCATTATGCTGGTTGACAAGCCCTCGGCGTAGAAATAAGGACGGATGTAACCGTTCTTAACACCGACAGTAGACACCGACTTAAGATCCATAGCTACAGAGCGCCAACCCATTTTGCCACTAAGTGTGCTATAATCTACAGTTCCGACCTCTACCATTTCCTGACCATTGCGGTTCACCTTTACGGTTATCTTGCCGTCAGTACCTGGATATGCATAGTACCAGAACACAATCTGCGGATTACCCGCATTGGCGATGTCTACCTTCGGACCCTGAATGCAAGCCAAGGTGCTGCCTGTTGACGGATTGAAAACGAGCGAGCCTGCGTCCTCATCCTGCGCATCCTCCGAAAGACCGAACTTGCCCGCACAGTTGGCATCAATCACCCACGGACCCTTCTGAAGACTCTTGTTAGCGAACGATTCGTAGTAAGGTATCTCGTGTGCCTGACCGATGATGAACGCCTCGCGTCCAGCATCACTGACTACGGCTGTGTCTGATGTCGGGCTATCTACGTATGTGTAGATTGCATACTGTACAGCACTCTGAGCACCGTCGTAGTTAACATCTTCTACAACACACTTAGTAGTTGTAAGACCTTGCTCCACCGGCTGAAGATAACCGTAATAAAGTGTGTTTACAGTGTACTCTGCAGTCTTCGGATCTACATAACCGCCGTGCATACCAACTTCTGAAACGGGGTCCCATGTGATGGTTGCATTACCGTTGAGGTGATCGTATATCTTGATGTTCTGCGGAGGAAGCGGACGGTCGTAACCTACGTATGCTTTCTTTACAACTTCGTCGCTACGCAAGTCGTTGGCTGTAGCGATAACGCTGTATGTATGCTCGCCTGTAACGACTTCATCGTCCGTCCACTCGATTTTCGTGCCAAGCGCAGGAGCGTCATAGTTCTTCACCTGTACATAGTCGCGATAGAGCTGAACGCGTGTAAGACCTGAGAGTGCATTGCCAGCATAGTCGGTAGACGGTGTTGTGAACGACACCTTTGCCGACACGGCACCCTTAGCACCTACCTCTACATTGAGATCGTTTACTGCTGCCGGGCGCACTGCCAAGGAAGCCTGAGCAAACACCTTCACCGGAAGGAGAAGAAGATAAGCGCGCTGGTTGCTGGTGCAATGGAATGCTACGCGATACTTGCCGGTTGTAGGAGCAATGAACTCGCCTTCAACTGGTGTAGCACCGCCTCCGCCGTATGTAGCCGAAATGGTGTAGTCGCCTATCACCTTGTATGTTGTGGGGTCGTCGCCTGTGCCTATAGCCACAGCCAACTTCTGAGAACCGCCCATAGCCTTGAAGCCACCGGTCTCAACCTTGTATGTCTTGCCTGCTTCGAATGCCAAGTACGGACTGACGAGCCAGTCGTCGGCATCCTGCTTCTGGGCTGTGCCGATATAACTTATGAAGCTACCGGGCACATCATTACTGAATCCCCAAGTGATGCCGTCGTTGTTCTTGTCCTCAACGGTCCACTCCTTATTAACTAATACTTTCTGATCGTTCCACAGACATGAATACGGGATGTCATACGGGCCACCTGTTGACGGGGTCTGCGCCTTCATAGCTGACGGAGCCAACGTAGTGGCTGCCAACATTGCCGAGAATAATACTTGAAGCGTTTTTCTCATAATCGTATTGTTTTTAGTTATTTATCTAATTAATTTAACTCTCTATAATTATATCTTAAATATGGGGGGGGGGCTATTGCATAGCAACCTGTGCACCCCCATGTTTGTAATTTACAATATAGGATTGGTAGTAGTTTTACTTATTAACGTATTTCTTGCCATCGCGTATCACGATACCCTTTGTATCAGGAGCTACGCGCTGTCCGCTGAGGTTGTATGTTTTGCCGTCGCGAGCCACGTTCACTGTTACGCCGTCGATGCCGGTTGTAGCATCGCCCTGCAGAACCTCGATAGGATATGTCGACTTGCAGGTCTTGCCTTGCACGTGGAGCTCGCACTTACGTCCGCTCACGCCCTCCGGCAACGGGTCGCATACCACCTTGAGCACGGTGATGTCGTATTCAGCCCATGTCTTTGTGTCGGGAGTGATTGACTTCACCCAGTCGGCATCGCAAGTTACGGTGTAGTTGGGGTCGTTGTTGGCGTCGAACCAGCCGTCGTTAGTCTTGATAGCCGGACCAGCGAACACCAAATCGGCAGGAATGAGAGTCTTGCCGCTTGTGCCGTCGTCGTCCATCTTCACAATGCCGTAGTTCTCCTCACGGCCGTTGATGACGTAGTACATCGGGTTGCAGTAGTCGTACTTAGCAGAGAACGACACCTTCAGAGCAACGTCCTTATAGAGGCTGAAGAACGCAGGACTGCCATCCTTCTTCCAAATACCTACTGCTGAGTCGAAGTCATTATAATAATAAGGTAACTCGCTAATCTCAAAACCGCAGTCGATGCCTTCCTTGTCGAGTCCGTCGATTACTACATAGAACGGCTGATCGATAACGAAGCGTTCTGCCTTGCCTTCAGCGTTCTTCTTTGTAAACACGAGTGTGAAGGCGTTGTAGCTTGTGTTATTGTCGTACGGGATACTGCCTACGTCGATAGTCTCAGGCTCTGTAGCTGTGAGTTCGTAGAGAATCTTTTCGCCAGGAATGCGTTTACCGTCCTGCTCTATCACGTCGTGAATCTGCATACGCAGTTCCTTGCCCTTTGCTACAGGATAATAACCCTTAGAGATAACCGGAATGAAGATATCTTCTACAACCAGCGGAGCCATCGGTTTGTCAAAATATTGATAAACGCCGGTAGCTGTGTACTTAGCATCGCCCTGCGTGAATGTACCCGAACCGTAAACATATTTGTTGTCCATACCTCCGAAGAACACTTCGCTCACCTGGTCCATTGTGTAAGAAAGCGGAGCCACGCGGCGGTTGTCCTGGTCGATGCCGGAATACAAGCGCGGATAATAGTACTTCAAAGCCAATGATTCGTGCTTGCCAGGGTCGCCGGGGTTGCCGAAGTAAGGATTCTCAGAAGCAAGCAGAAACGAGTCGGTATTGCAAACAAGTGTCGGAAGGGCATCGCGACCGTCAAACAAGCTCTTCATTGTGAAGTCGCCGTTTGCGCCGATATTATAATAATAATCTGTATTGCTTGAGCAATCGTTAACAGTTACATCGCCGTAATAGTCGAAGGTGTTCTGATGCCAAACATAAGCATCTGTGCCCTGTTTCTTGAACTTTACGTCGTAAGCACCCGGAACATACATATACACTGTTCCCCAAATCTGACCTTTCTTATCAGAAGCCTGGAACAATGCACCTTCAGGACGCAAGTAATAGTTGCTTTTCTTCTCTGCGCGCAGCTTTGAAGGCTGAGCATGTGCGTCAAGTGTAGGCACGAGATGCTTGCCGAACTGGCGTGCACTAAACGGAACGCCCTCAACGAATGGTTGTGCGTTGGCAGCTGTTGTAGCCATAACAAGAGCCGCAGTCAAAAGTAAAGATTTCTTCATACTCAATTATTTAGATTATTAATACATGCGAAGATTATTTTGCAAATATACGGATTATGAAGTTTTTCGCCAAACAAAAGTTATTTTATTTTATTATTTTATTTACGAATTAACGCTTTCCATCTTCGAACGCCATACATAACAAAACGCGAAACTTACGCCTGTACGTCTATAGAAGACGCCACCGAAGGCGCAACAACAGTGGTTGCGCCTTCGGTGGCGTACAAGTTGCAGGGACGATACGTAGACCTTGTTTCCGTCCCTGCATATATTTTCAACTCCCAATCGAGAGTATTTCGCGAAGCGGTTTCATCACGAACTCGCGCTCCTGCATGTGAGGATGCGGCAGCGTGAGGTCGTTAGAGCAAAGATGCACGTCGTCGTACATCAGTATATCTATGTCGATAGGGCGGTCGTGATACTGCCCGTTCACCGACTTCTGTGTTCTGCCCAACTCACGTTCTATTTGCTTTGTAGCCAGTAGCAATTGCTCCGGCGACAACGTAGTGAGCAGACGCACACACATATTCAGAAACTTATTGGTCGATTCAAATCCCCAAGGCTCTGTCTCGATGAACGACGACTGGCGATCGATGCTGCCTGCACGTTCATTGAGCAAGCCGATGGCACGACGCATCGTAGCTTTGCGGTCACCGAGATTGGAACCGAGAGAGAGGTACACAGTGTGCATACTCTGCGCTTAATCGTTTACGATGAGCAATGCGTCGCCGTAAGAACCAAACTTGAAGCCGTGCTTCACAGCGAGGTTGTACGCCTCCATCACGAGGTCGTAGCCGCCGAAGGCGCAGGTCTCCATGAGGAGTGTTGAGTACGGATGATAGAAGTTAGAGATCATCGAGTCGGCAAGTCCGAAGTCATACGGTGGGAAGATGAACTTATTGGTCCAGCCATCGTACTCCTTCAGCATACCGTCGGTGCCAACGGCTGTTTCCGTAGCCTTCACCACGCTTGTACCCACAGCACACACATGGTGTCCGGCACGCTTTGTGTCGTTCACCAACTTGCAGCAGTCGGCATCGACGCGCATCTGCTCCGAGTCCATCTTGTGCTTTGTGAGGTCCTCCACCTCTATGTCGTGGAAGTTGCCCAATCCGCAGTGGAGCGTAATGTATGCGAAGTTGATGCCACGTATCTCCATGCGCTTCATCAGCTCGCGCGAGAAGTGCAAGCCGGTAGCCGGAGCTGTGACTGCACCCTCATGCTTGGCGAAGATGCACTGGAAGTCGTCGAAGTCGTCCTCTGTGCTGCGTTTATCGGGACGGCGGTCTACGATGTAGCGTGGCAGCGGAGCCTCGCCCAGACCGTAAAGCTCGCGCTTGAACTCGTCGTGCGGACAGTCGTAGAGGAAGCGCAGTGTGCGTCCGCGACTGGTTGTGTTGTCGATTACCTCAGCCACCATTGTGCCCGAATCGTCGAAGAACAGCTTGTTGCCGATACGTATCTTGCGAGCCGGTTCTACGAGCACGTCCCACAGACGCATTTCTTCGTTGAGTTCGCGCAGCAGGAACACCTCTATCTTTGCGTCGGTCTTCTCCTTTGTGCCATAGAGGCGCGCCGGGAACACCTTTGTATCGTTGAAGATGAATGTGTCGTGCTCACCGAAGTAGTCGAGCACATTGCGAAAATCGAGGTATTCGCCCTCAATAGGGTTGCCTTTGTCATCTTTCTTGTACATCTCGATGGTCTGCGACTTCTTGTGCAACACCATCAGTCGGCACTCGTCGCGACGTGTGATGCGGAAGGTTTCCTTCTCGCCGTTCTCGTTTTCAAACTCGCGATAAATGCTATGCGGATAAAGAGCGATCAGCTCTTCGGGTTGTTTAAACTTAAACTGTGATAACTTCATAGTAGTTGTTTATTTATTCATCTTCATTGGTTTCTATTGTCTGATTGGCAAGCCACTCCTCAAAGCCGTCAAGCTCGATGCAGTTCTCCACGCGCTGCTCGCCGGAGCGTGTGCGACAGAGTGCTGTGAGGTAGCCGCCCGAGTCGAGTGCGCGACCGATGTCGCGTGCCAAGGCGCGTATGTATGTACCCTTGCCACAGACCACACGTACAGACATCTGCATTGTCCCGGGGTCGAACGCCGTGAGTTCTATCTCGTCGATGTGTATCTGCTTCGGCTGTAGCTCCACGTCCTTACCCTTTCGGCGCAGGTCGTAGGAGCGTTGTCCGCCCACCTTGCACGCCGAGAATGTCGGTGGCACCTGCTCTATATCGCCCACAAACTGCTTCAATACTTCTTCGATGCGCTCGCGTGTGATGCCGTCTGTTGGGTAGGTAGCGTTCACGGGATGCTCCATGTCGTAACTGGGCGTGGTGGCTCCGAGCTGAATGGTGGCTGTGTATTCCTTGCCGTGCATCTGGAACTCCTCAATGCGCTTCGTGAACTTGCCGGTGCAGAGCACGAGCACGCCAGTGGCAAGAGGGTCGAGTGTTCCGGCATGACCTATCTTTAGTTTCTTCACCCCGAGGCGTACGCAGATGCGCTTGCGCACTATTGCCAAGGCACAGAAGCTGGTCATGCCAAGGGGTTTGTTTATGGCGATGACTTCGCCTTTGGTGAAATTCATTGTCTTCTTCTTTTATAGTAATGAGCAAGCTATCGTAACGGCTCCTGCTATTGCGCAGTAGACACCGAACCACACGAGTTTGCCTCGCTTCACGATGTTTATCATCCACTTGCAGGCGATGCATCCGCTTACGAAGGCAGCCACGAAGCCCACGATGAGGGGCAGTGTCTCTATATCGCCGAACGCTTCTGCGCCCTTAACCGCCTTGAGCACGTCAAGGAGTGCCTCGCCGAGGATGGGTGGGATAACCATGAGGAACGAGAACTGTGCGAGTTTCTCCTTCTTATTGCCGAGCAAGATGCCGGTGGCAATGGTGGAACCAGAGCGTGAGAGACCGGGCAGCACGGCTGCTGCCTGCGCCAAGCCGATGATGAAGGCATCCTTCATCGAGATATTCTCGCGCTGACGTGGCTTAGCGAAGTAGGAGAAGGTGAGCAACGCTGCTGTCAGGAGCAGGCAACAACCCACGATGAGCATGAGCAGCCGCCCCGAACCGAATATCTCCTTCACATAGGCCTTAAAGAACACGCCGACGATGCCTACTGGTATCATCGAGACAACGATGTTGAGGAAGTACTTCGTCTCGGCGTTCATCTCGAACTTGAAGAGTCCTTTCAGTATCCAGTCGATTTCCTTCCACAGTATCACGAGCGTACTGAGCACGGTCGCCACGTGCACCATGACGGTGAACGTGAGGTTGTCCTCACCCTGCACGCCGAAGAGTGCCGAGCCGATTGCGAGGTGTCCACTACTACTTACGGGCAAATATTCTGTGAGTCCCTGAATGATGCCAAGGACTAAGGCTTGTAACCAATCCATTTGTTCAATTATTAATTTTTAATTATTAATTATTAATTAGGGGGTGCATTAGGGGGTGCAGTTGTCTCTCAGGGGGTGCAGTTGTCTCAACTGCACCAACATAGTGGCAGGTGCATTCTGTTGGTGCCTTCAAATTTGTTGGTGCAGTTGAGACAACTGCACCACCTGAAAGCACCCCCTGAAGAGTTATTCGTCCTTTGGCTTCTTGATTATCGCATAGATAATAGAGATGAAGCCGAGGAAGCACACAGCAGGTGCTACCTTCACGCGACGCACACTAAAGATGTCGTTATCGAAAACGGTCTCGTCGCTTCCGCCACCGCTCATGAGTATAAAACCGAGGATGACAATCAACATTCCGACTACCATCAGAATGAAGTTAATCTTGCCAAATGCATAATTTCTCTTATCCACTTTGTCTTTATTTTAAATTGAATGAATATATTCTACCAAATAGTGTCTATATGTATAAGTAATGTCACCATCTCAACATCTCACCACCTCAACTATATCTTATACAAATCGCCTGCTTTCATGCGCAGGAACTTGTTCACCGATATTATCGAACAGATAGCCGTGATGAAGATGCCGAACACCACCACCGTACCGGCAGTGATAGCGAGCACCTCCCATGTGATGAGGTCGAGCACCTGCGGCTCGTACATGAACAGTGCGTACACTCCGCCTCCCAACACGCAGCAGGCAATAAGCGCAGCGAGCAAGCCGAGCAACACATAGTGGCGCACGAACGGCGCACGGATGAAGCCCCACGATGCACCTACGAGCTTCATCGTGTGTATGGAGAAGCGACGGGCGTAGATGCTTAGACGCACGGTGTTGTTGATAAGCGAGAACGACACTATCGTGAGCAACACGGCGAGTGCTAAGAGCACGATGCTTATCTTCGCTATATTGGCATTGACACTGTCGATGAGGTCCTTCTGATACTTCACCTCGCTCACCTTCGGGTAGGCTTTCAGCTCCTTAGAGATAAACTTCAGCGAGTCGCTGTTAGCATAGTCGGACGTTAGAGTCACCTCCACCGACGAGAGGAAAGGGTTTGCCTCGGCAAACTCACGCGGGTCGGTTCCCAATTCTTTTATTCCTTCGCGCAAAGCCTGCTCCTTACTGATATACTGGAGCGTGTGGATGTAGGGGCGAGCCTTTAGCTTGGTGCAGAACTGCTGCGCCTCGCCAGAGGTCATATCGTCTTGAAGCATCATCGTAACCACAATGTTCTGCTTCACGTAAGCAGAAAGATTACGAGCGGTGCACACTGCGAACACCACCAAACCTAACAGGACAAGCACCATTGCGGTGCTAATGCACAACGTTACCGCCTGCAATCCGTGACGACTGCGGGTCTTCTTATTTTTCTTTCTCATTCCGAAAAGGCTATATTATACCAAATTTCTTGCAAAATAACAAAAAAATATCCGTTCAAAAGAGGGATTAACGTCAATTAACACCATACGCACATCATAAACAAAACAATCTGTCTACCTTTGATGTGAACAAAAAGCACACATCATGGCAACAATTCTCTATCCTTCGCCAATCGTCGGACCGATACACAGCCGACGTCTTGGCATATCGCTCGGCGTGAACGTCAACCCGAGCGACGGAAAGATTTGCACGTTCGACTGTATCTACTGCGAGGTGGGCTACAACTGCACGCGCCGCCCTACCCTGCCTCGTCCTTCACGCGAGCTTATTGCGGAGCGTCTGGAGGCGAAACTGAAGGAGATGCACACGGCAGGTGCGAAACTCGACGTGATCACTTTCTCGGGCAATGGTGAGCCGACCACGCATCCCGACTTCCTCCATATCATCGAGGATACGATACGTCTGCGCAATGCTTATTACCCCGAGGCTAAGGTGTCGGTGCTCACCAACTCCACACTGGCGCACCGCCCCGACGTGCACCGCGCCCTACTGCTCGCAGACAACAACATCATGAAGCTCGACACGGTCGACCCTGCATATATAAATAAGGTGGACCGCCCTACGCAACCATCATATAACGTTGAGAATATCGTCAAGGAGATGGCATCGTTCAATGGACACTGCATCGTGCAGACCATGTTCATGCACGGCACCGACGACAACGGCGAGAGCGTAGACAACACCTCCGACGGCTTCATATCTGCATGGCTTCAAACCCTGCGTCGCATCCGACCAAGCGCAGTGATGATATATACCATCGACCGCGAAACACCCTGCCCTACACTAAGTAAGGCTACGCACGATGAACTCGACGGCATTCGCGACCGCGTAATAGCCGAAGGTTTCCCTTGCAGTGTCGGTTATTAGCATCCGCATCAACATCAAATCTCACCACCTCAACATCTCAACATCTCAACATAAAACAACGGCAAGGTTGACATCCCGTCGACCTTGCCGCTTTCATTGAAATAACAACACTAATATATAAAATGTATGAAATATATGTGTGGTGTTTTGATGTTACAAATGTTCTGAACCAGCCCTGAAGCCGTGGAGACTTACAGCTTGCTGATGATGCCCAGCTTAGTGCTCTCAAGGAACTTCACGATAGCCGTTATCTCCTTGCCAGCAGGCACCTGCTCCTTCACCTGGTTGATTGCGTCGAACACGCTTGTCTGTCCGTGGAACACGAGGCGGTAAGCGTTAGCGATATGGTTGATTACCTTCTCGCTTGTGCCCGACGACTTCAGCAGCGACTCGTTCACACCGGCGTAGCGCACGGGGTTGTCAGTAGCCACGATGAACGGAGGCACATCCTTCGAGATGCGCACACCGCCCGTCACCATCGACGCACCACCGATGCGCACATTAGAGTTGACAATGACACCAGAAGAGAAGATTACGGCACTGTGAACCTCACAGTCGCATGCCACCTTCGTACCGTAGCCGAACGTAACGTAGTCGTCCACCTTCGTGTCGTGCGAGATGTGCACACCCTCCATAAAGAAGTTGCGGTTGCCGATGCGTGTCTCGCCGTCGGTGTATGTGGCGCGGTTCACAACCACGTTCTCGCGGAAGACGTTCTCGTCGCCGATGACGAGGCGTGTAGCCTCACCCTTATGGTTGAAGTCCTGTGGCTCTGCACCGAGCACTGTGTTCTGATAAACCTTGTTGCCACGACCCATCACGGTGCCGCGCATGATGCTCACGTAAGGATAGATTATGCAGTCGTCGCCAATCACTACGTCGTCCTCGATGTAGGCGAACGGATAGATTGTAACGTTCTTGCCAATCTTAGCACCCGGAGCTATATATGCTTTTTCACTAATCATATTCTTTAGTTTTGAGTTGTGAATGTTGAGTTTTGAATAATTCAACACTCAACATTCAACATTCAACATTCTTAATATCTTCCTCCACCAAGCGCATAGTAGAGGTTAACCACAGCCTGCATCTTGTAGAAGTCGTCCTGCACCTTTGAGAGCTCTGCATTGAGCAGGCTCTGCTGCGCGGTGATCACTTCCAGATATGTAGCCGAGCCGTCGTTGAAGAGCATCTGGTTGTACTCCACGTTCTTCTTCAGACTCTCCACCTGCTTAGCCTCCAGTGCGCTCTTCTCTGCCGATGAGTTGTAGAGCACGAGGGCGTTGCTCACCTCCGAGCCAGCTGAGAGCACTGCGTTCTGCCATGTGTTGAAAGCCTGCTCCTGCTTTGACTTAGCCACTTTCAAGCCAGCCACGAGCTGACCGTGAGCGAAGATAGGCTGCACGAGCGAGCCTACTGCCGAGAGCAGCCACTTGCCAGGGTTCACGATGCCCATACCGCCTGAGTTGGTGAAGGCACCCGTTGCCGAGATTGTGATGCTCGGGTAGAAGCGTGAGCGAGCGGTGTTCACGTCGTAGAAGCACTGTGCGAGCGACATCTCTGCATAGTGAACGTCTGGACGGTTGGCGAGCAGCTGCAAGCCGATGCCGGTAGAGAACTCCGACGGCAACGACTGTCCATCGAAGGTGCCGCGCTGTATGCTCTGCGCCTGCTGACCGAGCAGCAGAGAGAGCGAGTTCTCCGTCTCGCGAATCTGACGCTTCAGTTCCGTTGCCTGAGCCTTAACCGAATACATGTTAGCCTCAGCACTCTGCACGCTTGTCTCCTTCACGCGTCCGAGCTCCTTCTGAATCTTCATGATGTTCCAAGTCTCCTCTGTGAGCTTCGCCATGTCGTCCACCACCTGCAGCTGCTTGTCGAGCATGAGCAGCGTGTAGTACAAGTTGGCAATGTTCGAGATGACCTTTGTCTGCACCACGAGCTGATAGTCCTTCGTGGCGAGCAGTGCCATCTGTGCCGAACGCTTCTGGTTGAGAAGGTTGCCGAAGAGGTCGATGTTCCACGATGCGGTGATAGGCAGCGAGTAGGTCTTCGTAGCGGGGTTGCCATCCCACGAAGCGATGGTGCCTTGCGGCGAGAAGGTGAAGCCGGGCACGAAGGCGAGCTTAGCCACCATGAGCTGGTCCTCCACCATCTTCACGTTGAGCGCGGCGTTGAGCATGTTGGTGTTGTTCTGCAAGCCAAGCTCGATGAGCGACTGCAACTGTGGGTCGGTGAACACGGTGCGCCAAGCGAGATTGCCGAAGCTTGTGGTGTCGCTTACTGCGAGTGTGTCGCTGTTGCTCTGCACGTCGCGCACGAGGCCCGTGGTGTTCACCTCCGGACGCTCGTACTTATTATATATTCCGCAGCTGGTCATCAGCAATGCGCCAGCGGCGAGAAGCATTAACTTTTTCATGTTCATCTGTCTTATTTTGAAGTCTTTTCAATCTGATCCTGCAGCGCACCTGCCACGTACGGGTTGGTGTACTGGCGTATCTCGGTGTCTACATCTGCTGTGTCGTTCTCGAACTCGATAGGCTTAATCTTCTCCTGCAGTGTCTGGAAGATGAAGAACAACGCCGGCACTACCATAATCTGGCAGAGCATACCGATGAGCATACCGCCTACGGCTGCCGCACCGAGTGTCATGTTACCGTTGTAGCCTACGCCCCACGGCATGAGCAACGGCAACAGACCGATAATCATAGCCAACGAGGTCATAAGGATAGGACGCAGACGGGCTGAAGCACCGAGCACTGCCGACCAAGAGATAGCCATACCGGTCAGGCGGCGTTCGAGGGCGAACTGCACGATAAGGATGGCGTTCTTAGCGAGAAGACCCATAAGCATGATGAGCGCAATCTGCATGTAGATGTCGTTATTCTTACCAAACATGTTGGTGAAGAGGAAGGCTCCTGCCAAACCGAACGGGATGGAGAGGATTACGGACAACGGCAGAACATACGACTCATACTGTGCCGAGAGGATGAGGTAAACGAAGGTCAAGCAGAGCACGAACACGATAGCAGTAGAGTTTGACGACTCCTGCTCGGTACGTGTCAAGCCCGAGAACTCGTAGGTGTAGCCTGCTGGCAGCGAGGTCTTAGCCACCTCTGCCATAGCGTTGATAGCGTCGCCCGTTGAGTAGCCCTCAGCTGCTGATGCGTTCACGTTGATTGAGGTGAAGAGGTTGAAGCGGTCAATCTCCTGCGGACCATACACACGACTGAGGTTCACGTACTCCTTGATAGGAGCCATCTCGCCTGCCGAGGTGCGCACGTAGATGTTGTCCAGACTCTTCAGGTCTGCACGATTCTGCGGTGCCGACTGGATATATACACGGTAGAGCTTACCGTAGGCGTTGAAGTTCGAAGCGTACATACCGCCGTAGTAGCCCTGCATTGTGGTGAGCACTGTCGACGGGTCGATGCCGCTCTGCTTACACTTAGCCACGTCAACATCAATCTTGTACTGTGGGTACTTTGTGTTGTACGAGGTCATGGCGTTCGAAATCTCCGGACGCTTGTTGAGCTCAGCTATATACTTCTGTGTGATGTCGAAGAACTTGTTCACATCGCCACCCGTGCGGTCCTGCATTGAGAAGGTCATACCGTTGGTTGCAGAGAAGCCCTGCACCATAGGCGGCTGGAAGGCGAGGATCTGCGCACCCTTGATGGCTGCGGTCTGCTTGTATATCATACCGAGCACCATTGTAGAGCCGAGGTTGTGTACGCCGATGTACTTCAGCGGTCCTTCTGCCTTCTGACGCTCCTCGAAGCTCTTGAGCTTGATGATGAATGTACCCTGGTTAGAGCCCTGACCGGCGATGAAGTTGTAGCCGGTGATACGCATACGGCTGGCAATAGCCGGGTTGGTAGCGAGCATACGGTCTACCTGGTCCATCACCTCGTTGGTCTTCTTCATAGATGTGCCCGGAGGTGTTGACACTGTACAGAACACGGTGCCGGTATCTTCGTCAGGCACAAGACCTGTCTTTGTTGTACCCATGAGCACAGCCATTGCAGCGATAGCCACTACTACTGTGCCGATAGCGATGAACGGACGCTCTACGAGGCGGCGCACACCCTTGGTGTACTTCTCCTGCACCTTGCCGTAAGCGGCGTTGAACGATGCGTGGAAGCGGTCTACCATCGACATCTTGCGCTCCTTGCCTTCCTCGTCCTTCGGCTTCAGCAAGATAGCACAGAGGGCTGGCGAAAGGGTCAAGGCGTTAAGTGCCGAGATGATGATAGAGATAGCCATGGTGATACCGAACTCGCGGTAGAACGCACCTGACGTACCACCCATGAACGACACCGGAATGAACACCGAAGCCATAACGAGGGTGATTGAGATAATGGCACCCGAAATCTCGTTCATGGCGTCGATTGACGCGAGCTTAGCCGATTTGTAGCCGAGGTCGAGCTTGGCATGTACTGCCTCGACGACCACAATGGCATCGTCGACCACAATGGCGATGGCAAGCACGAGGGCGGCAAGCGTAAGCAGGTTGAGCGAGAAGCCGAACGCATAGAGGAAGAAGAATGTACCGATCAACGACACGGGTACCGCAATCAACGGGATGAGCGTAGAGCGGGTGTCCTGCAAGAAGATGTACACCACGATGAACACGAGGATGAACGCCTCGCAGAGTGTCTTGATAAGGTCTTCGATTGAGGCGAAGAGGAACTCCGTCACGTCCTGCATAATGTCGAAGTGGATGCCTGGAGGCATTGCTGCTTCCTGCTCTTTGAGGAGCTTCTTGATGTTTGTGGCAATCTCGGTAGCGTTAGAGCCGGCGGTCTGTGTCACATTCATTGTTACTGACGGCTTGCCGTTGTTCTTCGACTCTACGGTGTATGACAGCGCACCCATCTCTACGCGGGCTACGTCCTTAACGCGGATGGTCTGTCCGTCCTTTGTCGACTTGATAATCATGTCGCCGAACTCCTCTGGCGTCTGCAGACGACCTCTGTAGCGGAAGGTGTACTGATACTGGTTGTCAGACTGCTCGCCTACCGAACCTGGCGCAGCCTCTATGTTCTGCTGTGCAAGTACGCCGGTGAGGTCGGTCGGAATCAAGCCGTAGCTCTTCATCTTCACAGGGTCAATCCAGAGGCGCATGGTGTAGTCTTTCTGCGAGAAGCACTGGCACTCGCCCACACCGTTCACACGCTTGATGGCAGGAACGACGTTGATGTTGGCATAGTTGGTGAGGAACTCGTCGTCGTAGCGGTCGTCGTCGGCTGTAAGACCGAAGAGGATAACGGTTGACGACTGGCGCTTCATCACCGTCACACCAGCCTTGGTTACCTCGGCTGGCAGCAATGCTGATGCCTGCGACACGCGGTTCTGCACGTTGACCTGACACATATCAGGGTCCATACCTTGCTTGAAGAATACGGTGATTGAAGCCGAACCGTCGTTGGTGGCAGAAGATGTCATGTATGTCATGCCCTCCACACCGTTGATCGACTCCTCAAGTGGTGCGAGCACCGAGTTGAGCACGGTCTGTGAGTTGGCACCGGTGTAGGCTGCACGCACCATGATGGTAGGCGGCGCCATGTTCGGGTACTGCTCAATAGGCAGCGACACCAAACCTAACACACCCAGGATGACCACCAGGATAGAAATCACGGTGGAGAGTACCGGGCGTAGGATAAATCTATCTAATTTCATTTGTTTAAAATTTAGGAGTTAGGAAATTAAGAATACTGGAGTTAAGCCATATGTCAAGCTTCTTAATATGTGCTATTGGCTTAACTTCTGAGCTCTTAACTTCTGAATTCTTTATTTTCCGAATGCTTTCTTCAGCTTACCAAGGTCGCCCTGAGCCTCGCCGAGTTCCTCTGTCTTCTTCAGCTTCTCAGCATACTGAGCCTCTGTGAGCGGCTTGATGTCCATACCGTCCTGCAGCGAAGACACGCCGTTCACAACGAAGCGGTCGCCTACGCTAAGACCAGAGGTGATGATGTAGTTCTTGCCGTCGTTCTGTGGGTTTACGGTCACCGGTGTGTACTTCACCTTGTTGTCCTTGCCTACAACATATACGAAGTACTTGTCCTGCACCTGAACCACAGCGTCCTGCGGGATAATAACAGCCGAAGAGGCTACGTGAGGCACAACGATAGAGCCTGACGCACCGCTCTTGAGCACGTGCTCAGGGTTGGGGAAGTCGGCACGCATCGACACGGTACCGGTTGTCGGGTCGATAACGCCGCTCACGGCTGCCACCTTGCCCGGGTGCTCGTAGATAGAGCCGTCGGCGAGCTGCAGCTTCACTGCCGGATAGTTCTCAACGGCAGCGTGTATGCCACCCTGTGTCTTGCTCATCTCCAGGAGGTCTTTCTCGGTCATAGAGAAGTAGACCTGCATTGTAGAGTTGTTAGACACGGTTGTGAGGGGCTGCTGCGACGAAGCGCTTACGAGGGCACCTACGCGGTAAGGCAGGTCGCCTACAACGCCGTTAGATGGAGAGGTCACGAAGCAGAAGTTGAGGTTCTGCTTAGCCGATACGTATGCTGCCTCTGCCTGAGCGAGCTGGGCAGCTGCGCTCTCCATGGCGTTCTTTGTCGACTGCAACTCGTACGAACCGATAACGTTGTTCTTGAAGAGTTTCTGCGAGTTGTTGTATGTGAGGGTTGCGGTGTTGAGCTGTGCCTTAGCGGCGTTCACTGATGCCCTTGCCTGACGTACAGCTGCGGCGTATGTCACGTTGTCGATGACGAACAGCAGCTGACCTGCCTTAACCGACTGACCTTCCTTCACGCAAAGCTTTGTGATGAAGCCAGACACTTTCGGGCGAATCTCCACGTCCTGCACACCTTTGATAGATGCCGGATAGGTGGTCTGCAAATTTGCATCCTGACCCTGAACTGTGCGCACAGCGTATTCGTTGTCGCCGAAGTTAGGCTTTCCGCCACTCTTTCCGCCACCACATGAGGCGAGCACTGCAGCTAAGGCTGCAACCAATAAAATCTTTGTTTTTTTCATACCTATTTCTAATAAATATTTTTACCTTATTAATATATATACGTACTTTACTATTTGCTTTTGACAGGGGGTGCACCCCCTAACTGCACCCCCTGAAAACTAAACCGCTCGTTTAAGTTTTCTGTGTGCAAAGTTACTAAATATGTAAATAAGTTGTAACGACAACACGCGTACATTTAACAACTTTTATTTCTCGTTACGCGTTATTCAATATACTAGTTTCTATTTTGACCAATGCTGCAGTTGCACTTTACCAATGCTGCAGTTGCACTTTACCAATGCAAAAGTGCCACTTCGTCAATGCGAAAGTGGCACTTCATCGGTGCTAAGCTACTGCGTAAGCCCCATGTCTTCGGCTTTCTTCATCAGCAGCTGCATGAGTGGCTCGCGTTCGTTAGCCACACGATTGTCGAGCACAGCGTCCTTCAGATACTGCTTCAGCTCACCCACCTGCCTGCATGGCGGCAGGTTGAACATCTGCATAATCTCGTTGCCGTCGATGACGGGCTGCAGCAGACGCTTGTAGTCGCGCTCCTTTAGGTCGGTGAGTTTCTCGCGCACCATGCGGAAGTTTTCGAGGAAGCGTTTCTTGCGCACCTCGTTCTTGCTCGTGATGTCAGCCTCGCAGAGCATCATCAGGTCGTCGATATCGTCGCCCGCGTCGTTGAGCAGACGGCGCACAGCCGAGTCGGTCACCTCCTCATCGGCTATCATGATGGGGCGCATGTGCAGGTCTACCATCTTCTCCACGTACTTCATCTTGGCATCCATCGGCAGTTTCATGCGTCGGAAGATGCCCGGAATCATCTTCGCTCCTACGTAGTTGTGGTTATGGAACGTCCAACCGATGGTGGGTTCCCAACGCTTCGAGCGCGTCTTGCCGATGTCGTGGAACAGAGCCGCCCAACGCAGCCAGAGGTTGTCGCTGCGCTTCGCCACGTTGTCCACCACCTCCAGTGTGTGGTAGAAGTTGTTCTTGTGCGCCTTGCCGTTGCGTGTCTCCACCACGTCGAGCGCACTTAGCTCGGGTATGATGAGCTGCAGCAGTCCGCAACGCTGCAGCTCCACGAAGCCGCGCGAGGGCTGCTGGGTCTTCATTATCTTGTTCAGCTCGTCGGCGATGCGCTCTCCGCTCACTATCTTTATGCGCTCGGCGTTGCGTCCGAGCGCGTCGAACGTCTCCTCGTCGATGAAGAACTTGAGCTGTGCCGAGAAGCGCACGCAGCGCATCATGCGCAGCGGGTCGTCGGAGAAGGTGATATCGGGGTCGAGCGGTGTGCGTATTATGCCGTCCTCGAGGTCGTAGATGCCGTCGAAGGGGTCGACCAGTTCGCCGAAGCGTGCCTTGTTCAGGCATACCGCCATGGCGTTGATGGTGAAGTCGCGGCGGTTCTGGTCGTCTTCGAGCGTGCCGTCCTCAACCACGGGCTTGCGCGAACCGCGGTCGTAGCTCTCGCGGCGTGCGCCCACGAACTCCACTTCGGTGTCGTAGAACTTTATCTGAGCCGTACCGAAGTTGCGGTAGACGGCGAGATGGGCGCGCCAACGTCCGGTCTTCTCGTTCTTGCCAAGTGCCTTCTGCAGCGCCTTTGCCACCTCGATGCCACTGCCCACGACAACCACATCGATGTCGTTCGTCGGACGCTCAAGGAATATGTCGCGCACGTAGCCGCCCACGAGGTAGCACTCTACGCCCATCCGGTCAGCCACTTCGCCTATCTTATGAAATATCTTTTTGTCGAGAATCTGTGCCAATTCGGCATCTGTGTATAGCTTCATACGTATAAAATCCTGATTATAACTTGCAAATCAAGTGCAAAGTTACGGTTTTTTACAGAATTTAAGGTGTATTGGCGGAAAATTTGTACCTTTGCGTTCAATTTAGGATAGCACTAAATTTCTTATTAATAATATTATTGTATAAAATCAAAAGACAATGAAAATCAAAAAGACAGCCTCTACACTGTTCCTCATTGCCATGCTCTGCCTCGGTGCAACAAAGGCAAAGGCACAGGTTAACGCACAGTTGTTCTACGATTTTGGTAGCGACCGCGAGTTTGTAACACTTACGCTTGAGATGTTCAAGCAGGACAAGTGGGGTAACACCTACTTCTTCATCGACCACGACTTCAACTACGACAAGCTGGGCGGTGGTAAGAACGTAGCCCCCGGCGGCACCTACTTCGAGATTGCTCGCTGCCTCAACTTCTGGCAGAAGTCTGCCATCAAAGACCTCTCGCTGCAGGTGGAGTACAACGGCGGTATCACACGCTCCTACCCTATCAACCACGCCATGCTCGCAGGTGTCGACTACTTCTTCCATAGCAAGGACTTCAAGAACACGCTCAACCTCAAAGCACTCTATAAGTATATATGGGAGAACAAGCAAAGCGTGCCTATGCAGTTCACCGTGGTTTGGGCTATGAACGACCTCTTCGGTGTGAAGGGCTTGAAGTTCGACGGCTTCGCCGACTTCTGGTGGGAGAACCATGCTGTCGACTTCCGCGCAGACGGCTCTTGCGACACAAAGAGCACCGTATTCATCACCGAGCCGCAGCTCTGGTATAACGTTGGCCAGCACTTCGGTTGCAACAACCTCAGCCTCGGTACAGAGATCGAACTCTCTAACAACTTCGGCTCTACCGGCGGATTTAAGTGCCGCCCCTGCTTGGGCATGAAGTGGGACTTCTAAAAGTAAAAAAGTAAAAGAGTAAAAAAGTAAAAAGCCCCTCCCAACCCTCCCCGTCGGGGAGGGCTTGAGAATACACAAGGCTTAAAGAGGCCTAAAAAGGCTTAGTTCGGCTTAAACTCAATCAATCAAAACAATGCTTTCAAAACTTTTCGGCTTCGACCCGTCGAAGCACAACATCAAGACTGAGGTGATGGCTGGCATCACCACTTTCCTCACCATGGCGTACATCCTTGCCGTCAACCCGAGCATCTTCAGCAACCTCGCTGACAAGGGCATGGACACCAACGCGGTGTTCACCGCAACGGCACTCGCTGCCATCATCGGCACACTCGCCATGGCTATCTACGCCAAGAAGCCCTTCGGACTGGCACCGGGCATGGGCTTGAACGCCTTCTTCGTGTTCACCGTCTGCCTCACCATGGGCTACTCATGGCAGTTTGCGCTCACCGCGATACTCATCGAGGGCTTCATCTTCGTCGTACTAACGCTGACAAAGGTGCGCACACTCATCGTCGACGCCATACCGGCATCGGTGAAGCGTGCCATAGGTGCCGGCATCGGACTCTTCATCGCCTTCATCGGACTGAAGAACGCTGGCATCATCGTCGAGAGTTCTGCCACCTTCGTCACCATCGGCACCATGACCGAAGGCACCGCACTGCTCGGCGTGATCGGCATCGTGCTCACCTCGGTGCTCGTCATCAAGAACGTGCCGGGCTCGCTGCTCATCGGCATCCTCGCCACAGCACTCATCGGCATACCGATGGGTGTCACCCACTTCTCGGGCGTGGTAGACACACCACCGTCGGTGGCTCCGCTGTTCTGCCAGTTCGAGTTTCACCACATCTTCACGCTCGATATGCTCGTGGTGGTGTTCACCTTCCTCTTCATCGACATGTTCGACACCATGGGCACGCTCGTGGGCGTATGCACCAAGGCGGGCATGATGCAGAAGGACGGACGCATACCGGGGCTGAACAAGGCGTTCATGGCTGATGCCGTAGCCACAATGGCTGGTGCGTGCCTCGGCGCAAGCACCACTACCACTTACGTGGAGAGTGCGGCAGGCGTAGCGCAGGGCGGACGCAGCGGTCTCACGGCGTTCTCTACGGCTATGTGCTTCGTTGTGGCTATGTTCTTCGCTCCGTTGTTCCTCTCCATACCGGCTGCAGCAACCACTCCGGTGCTCGTCATCGTGGGTCTGTTCATGCTCACACCGGTGAAGGACATCGACCTCGACGACTATGCCGAGTCGATACCGGCGTTCATCACCATCGTGATGATGCCGCTCACGTACAGCATCTCCGACGGCATCCTCTGCGGTGTCATCTCGTACGTGCTTATCAACATGCTCTGCATGAACTGGAAGAAGCTCAACCCCACGCTTTATGTGTTAGCTGCGCTGTTCATTATGAAGTACATCTTCATCTAACTCGGGGATGTGTCAAAACAATACGCAACAAAAAAGCGAGGCTTTCGAGCCTCGCTTTTTTTGTTGATGTATTTATGTTTATTGTCGTTTGCCCAATCGGCGAATTGTTTATAATTCGTCTGGGTCGTCAGTCCAGCTATCGAAGTAGACTCTTGATGCAGAGTGTGCAGCCCAAGAGTCGCCTGAGCCTACCGACTCGCTACCTAATGTACCAGAGACATCCGTTCCGTTCTCTTCTATTTTGTACTCACCGGAGCCAGCCATGATTGTTGTACAACACATTTCAACAACGTTTATTTTAGGGGCAGTATAGATTTTCTTATTCATGATTATTCGTCAGTATTAATTAGGTCGTTTTCTTTACTTCAGTTTCATTGCCAAGCAGACTACTTCACCAGCACTTTCTTGCCATTCTGTACATACACGCCGTGCAGACCTTCGAAGCTTGTGCCCACGAACTGACCCTGCAGGTTATAGATGCGGTTGTCGGTAGGCTGTTCAACAACAGTGGTAAGCTCGTCGATAGCGGTTGTTGCGCCGTCGATGTTAGCACGCAGAGCAGCGAAGTTGGTGCCTTGCGGAACGATGAAGTACGCACGCATACCCTTCATCTTTGCGGTTGTAGTTCCTGATGGCTTATAGAACTTGTTGCCATCGCCGAGGAAGAGGTTTGTTCCATCGGTAGTGAGGTCGGTCTTCACACTGTATATGCCTTGCATAAAGTAGCCGTTGGCACCTACCTGCTTAGCTGCTACCGCCTCGATGTTCACGCCAGTGAATGTAGGATCAACCACCTCCTTAGTAGGCTTTACGATGTAAGGCTTGCCTGCCTCGATAGTGGTAGAATGAGCGAAGTTCATCACGTTGCCATTCATCGAGCCAAAGGTGCACACCTGAGTGCCCTCACCAAACTTCTCCTTTATTACGTCAGCCGAAATTGTGAACGGCACACAGAACGTATTCCAATATTCCGGGCTCAGTGTGCGCTTAAGCTGCACGTCAACATCATTCTGAGCGTTGAACGTATTCACAGTTACCTCATCAAGCGTATTGCTCGATGTGACTGTTGCAGCCTTATAATCATTTGTTATAACACGAATATAATTGTACTTAGCTCTACTTTCCTGATTATTTCCTTCGCCTGAACCAACCTTAATAGTAGAAAGACTGAAGAATTGTTTACTGTAATATTGTTCAGAATACTGATTTATTATTTCTTTAGAGAATACAACCACGTCATTCACTACAAATCCTTTCTCACTTGACAATTCTACTCTCAACATATTTCCATCAGGTAAAGTAGAACTCTCAAAGGCTGTAGCACCTCCACTGACAGGATTTCCTACTAAATACGCAGTAATATTACCATCATTTTTTTTATACATATGAATATTATTTGCAAACCAGGTTATTGCATCTTCGCCAATAGAGAACAAGTCTTCGGTTCCTGTACCACATGTGCTGATATCAATCTCTGCTACGACTTTTTGGTTAGTCCAATCAATAGCAGTTTCTTTTACAAATTTAGTTCCATTGCCCTGATAATTAGTATAAAGAGAATTGACGATAGAACCTGTCGCCAAAGACGTATTTGTGATATTAGCCTTTACTCCGAGATCTGCTTCCTTAAGGATCCAGCACGAACCGGCATCACTACTTCCTGAATCTTGCCACAGACCAACAGTTATAGATGCGTTTGCTCCATTTCCACCATTATAATTCAGATAGCGGTCTTCATCAATAGTGCCGTCTGAAGCATAAGGGCGCATTTGGTATCCAGAGTGGGTATCTTTGGTGCAGGAAGTGATTTCAAAATAACAACCTTCTACTTTTGTATCACTCAACTTAAGAAAGCCTTGCATATTATTATATGAAGTAGCAAGGTCATAAGTAACCCATTTCTTTGCAGAATAGTTGTAGATGTAATAAGTGTTCGACTTTCCAGTAACGGCATAGAAAGCAAAGGCAGCAGCATTAGCCGGAGTGTTTCTTACGGAATACAAATTAACATTCCAGTAACCATAATCTATGACGCCACCGTCAAGTACATTAACATTATTAATTGTGTAAGCAAATTCTGGTCTTCCCTGAGACGGATCCGTAGAAGATGCTTGCAATGTAGCGGTGGTTTCGGCTAAAGTTTTACCCCCCCCGATTAAAAATAGCAATGCAAAGATTGCAATGATTTTGTTTAAGCTAAAGGTCTTCATATTTATTAAATTGTTATATATTTTTAGTTTTTTATACGTAGTTTGTACTATTGTTTAGGTATGTCTGAGTACGAGCGACAAAATTAAGCAATTATTTTTTATGCACAAAAGAAAAACAAAACAAAATGTTTCTGCACCTTATTTTTAACATTACAGCATCCGCATCGGTCGACGCAGACATCCGCATCGGTCGGCGCAGATGTCCGCATCGGTCGGCGCAGACATCCGCATCGGTCGGCGCAGACGTCCGCATCGGTCGGCGCAGATGCCAAATGTAACGCTTCGGCTTTTCTTTAATAATGTTCGTATGTCTAAATATTAATTAAATAAGGTATAGATTGCATCGCGAATACGCAGAATTGTTGTACTTTTGCCGAGCAATGAAAAAATTAACACTCATAACACTAATCGCCTTGACGCTCGCTTCGTGCGCCAAGACCGACGACGAGCAGGCGCGCGAGATGCTCACACGCATACATACGCTCTACGAGAGCGGCAACTATCGTGCCACGCTCGACTCCATCACACTGCTGCGCGACCGCTACCCTGCTGCCATAGAGGTGCGCAAGGAGGCACTCGTGGTGTGGCAGAACGCATCGCTGAAGATGGCGCAGGCGGACGTGGCAGCCACCGACGTGCTGCTGCAACAGACAACAGCGCAGCTCGACACCACAACCAACCGCTACCAACACAACATGCTCGGCGTGAAGCGCGACTCGCTGCAGGCGCGATACGACGCCATGTGCGGTGTGGTGAAGATGATCAGGATGCGACAGAAGAACGAACAGAGCAAAACAGAGAAGTAAGCGCAGAAGTAGTAAAAATACGACTACGTTTGCTCAATTCATAAGTTTTTTGTATTTTTGTGCCGATTTATGGATACTACAAAGACAGAAGAACAGTTTAAGAGAGTGATGGACGAGTGTCGCACGCTCTTTGCGAAGAAGCTCCATGACTATGGGGCTTCGTGGCGTATATTGCGCCCGTCGTCGCTCACCGACCAGCTTTTCATAAAGGCAAAGCGCATACGCTCGCTCGAGACAACGGGCACTTCGCTCGTTGGCGAAGGCATACGCCCCGAGTTCATTGCACTCATCAACTATGGCATCATCGGACTAATACAGCTGAAGAAGGGCTTCGTAGACACCGTAGACATAACGCCCGACGAGGCTCTCGCGCTCTACGACGTTCACGCCAAGGAGTGCTTAGAGCTGATGCTGCGCAAGAACCACGACTACAACGAGGCGTGGCGCGACATGCGCATCAGCAGCTACACCGACTTCATACTGACAAAGATACAACGCATAAAGGAGATTGAGGGCTTGGACGGCAAGACACTCGTGTCGGAAGGCATCGACTCCAACTATATGGACATCATCAACTATGCGTGCTTCGGAGCGATAAAGATGGCGGAGTAATGCAGAAGCTAAGGATTACAGCAGTAAACGTCTGCCGGTTCGTGCTCGCTGCCACGTTCATCTTCTCGGGATACGTGAAGGCTATCGACCCGTTAGGCACACTCTACAAGCTGAAAGACTACGCCGCAGCGATGTCGCTGAACGGGTTGCTGCCCGACTGGGTGCTCGTCGGCGTAGCGATAGCTTTAGGTGCATTGGAGTTTGCGTTGGGCGTGTTCATGCTGTTCGCCGTGCGCCGACACGTCGTATCGCGCATCACGCTCGCCTTTATGACGGTGATGACGGTGCTCACGCTGTGGATATTCGTAGCCGACCCCGTGAAAGACTGCGGCTGCTTCGGCGACGCGCTGAAGCTGACCAACGGCGAGACGCTGCTGAAGAACATAGTGCTCATAGCGTGTGCCGCACTCGTGGCATGGCGACCGACGGATATGGCGCGCTTTATATCGCGCTCCAACCAGTGGATAGTGCGCTACTACACCGTGGCGTACATCATCATAACAAGCGTCTACTGCCTCTACACGCTGCCCATCTTCGACTTCCGACCCTACCACGTGGGCACAAACATAAAGCAGGGCATGGAGATACCGGAGGGCGCAGAGCAGCCGGAGTTTGAAAGCACGTTCCTGCTGAGAAAGAACGGCGAGACACGCGAGTTCACGCTCGACAACTATCCAGACTCAACATGGGAGTACGTAGACACCCGAACGGTGCAGACAAAGAAGGGATACGAGCCACCAATACACGACTTCGCGCTGACCACATGCGACACGGGCGAGGACATCACCGAGCAAGTGCTAACGAAGAAGGGCTACACCTTCCTGCTCGTCTCGCCCCGACTGGCAGTGGCTGACGACAGCAACTTCGGCGACATCGACCAGATATACGAATACGCGGAGGAGAACGGTGCCGACTTCTACTGCGTGACGGCATCAGCCAACAACGAGATAGAACGCTGGCGCGACCTCACGGGGGCCGAATACCACTTCTGCAACGCCGACGAGACAACGCTGAAGACAATGATACGCAGCAACCCCGGACTGATGCTGCTGAAGGACGGCACGATAATAGGCAAGTGGAGCCACAACGCGCTGCCACAAACCGACGACCTGACCGCCCCACTGCAGCAGCTCACAATAGGCAAAGCGCAGAACGACAGCACCACAAAGCGTCTGCTCATCGTGCTGCTCACGTTCTTCCTGCCACTCTCGGCACTCACCTTAGCCGACCGACTGTGGGCATGGTCGAAATGGATTAGAAACAAACAAAGCAATAACAGAATATTTAATCTTTTTAAAACAGAAAAGAAAATGAGAAAGAAAATTGTAGCAGGTAACTGGAAAATGAACATGAACCTGCAGGATGGCGTTGCTCTCGCAAAGGAAATCAACGAGGCACTTGTAGCTGACAAACCTAACTGTGAGGTTATCATCTGCACTCCGTTTATCCACTTGGCTTCTGTAGCTGGCGTACTCGACTCTACAGTAGTAGGTCTCGGCGCTGAGAACTGCGCAGACAAGGCTAAGGGTGCTTACACAGGTGAGGTTTCAGCAGAGATGGTAAAGAGCACAGGTGCTCAGTACGTTATCCTCGGCCACTCAGAGCGTCGTCAGTACTACGGCGAGACAGCCGAGATTCTGAAGGAGAAGGTAGACTTGGCACTTGCTAACGGCTTGAAGATTCTCTTCTGCTGCGGCGAGACTCTCGAAGAGCGCGAGGCAGAGAAGCAGAACGAGGTTGTAAAGGCAGAGCTCGAGGGCTCAGTATTCCACCTCGACGCAGAGGCTTGGAAGAACATCATCATCGCTTACGAGCCGATCTGGGCTATCGGTACAGGCAAGACCGCTACATCTGACCAGGCTGAGGAGATGCTCGCTTACATCCGCTCTACAGTAGCTGAGAAGTACGGCGCAGAGGCTGCTGAGGAGACATCTATCCTCTACGGCGGTAGCTGCAAGGCAAGCAACGCTCCTGAACTCTTCTCTAAGCCGAACATCGACGGTGGCTTGATCGGTGGCGCTTCGCTGAAGTGCGCTGACTTCAAGGGCATCATCGACGCTTGGAAGAAGTAACACACCGAGGGGGTGTCAACCCACCCCCTCACTTGTAAACTCGTCAACCAACAAAGCTATGAAACGTCTTTTTATTCTCTCATGTCTCATCGTCTGCATCACTACCATCGCACACGCACAGACCTACACCCAACACCTACAAGAGAAGACAGCAGGCAAAGGAAGCGTGGTTGTGACACAGAGCGAGGAAATAGACAAGCTGGTGAACACAGCTAACGTAAACCCTAAACAGCAGGAGGCAGCAAACAAACCTACGCAGCCCACAGTAAAGACAAACAAGCATCAAGAGCACGAGGGTGCAACCCACAACCACACACCGCGACACGAAGCCACTACGCAGCACAGCAGTGACACTGAGGCAACCGCTACGGAGCCAGAAGTGGACACAAGCAAGAAGGTGATGCGCCGTGCGTACAAGACGAACGGCTACCGAGTGCAGGTGTTCGCCGGTGGCAACTCACGCAACGACAAGATAAAGGCACAGAGGGCTGGCAACGCGGTGAAGGCTGCGTTCCCAAGTCAACCGATATACGTACACTTCTACTCGCCTCGCTGGCTATGCCGCATGGGCAACTACCGCACATACGAGGAGGCAAGCGCCATATTGGAGCAGGTGAAGAAGTTGGGATATAAGCAGGCGTGCATCGTGCGCGGAAAAATCTCAGTTGCATATTAGAAATTCAAAATTCAAAACTCATAAATGGTTACTTCAGAATTCAGAGAGGGCTTGGACGACCTTGCCTCACACTATAAAAGCATTATCAATCTGCTGGGCGAAGACACAGAACGCGAAGGACTACAGAAGACACCGATGCGCGTGGCAAAGGCGATGCAGGTGCTCACACGTGGCTACTCGCAAGACCCACAGAAGGTGCTGACCGACGCACTCTTCAAAGAAGACTACAGCCAGATGGTAGTGGTGAAGGACATAGACGTGTTCTCGCTCTGCGAACACCACATGCTGCCGTTCTACGGCAAGGCACACGTGGCATACATACCTAACGGCTACATCACCGGACTGAGCAAGATTGCACGCGTGGTGGACATCTTCTCGCATCGCCTGCAGGTGCAGGAGCGACTCACACAGCAGATACGCGAGTGCATCGAACAAACGCTGCACCCACTCGGCGTGATGGTTGTGATAGAGGCAAAGCACATGTGTATGCAGATGCGCGGTGTGGAGAAGCAAAGCTCTATAACCATGACGAGCGACTTCTCAGGAGCATTCGAGCAGGCGAAGACGCGCCAGGAGTTTATGAACCTCATCAACTCCGACTCGCACAAGTTCTAATAAAAGTAAAAGAGTAAAAAAGTAAAAAGAAATGAAAATCACAAAAAGCTTCATTTTATCTGTTGTGACATTGTTCGTTGCAACATTCGCACTCTCATCATGCTTAAATGATGACAACGACTACAAGGTGCCCACAAAGGAAGAACAGGCAAGCTATCAAAAATTGATGGCAGGTACATACGGTTCAGTGGTACGCTTCTACTACCAGAACTATAACAAAGTTGTGAAGTACGACTCAATCAAGCACTACAGCTGGAACGTGACCGCCGACTCAACCATCACCATGCGCGACTTCCCCGTATGCAAACTCGACTCGGCTATCTTCATTCCGAAGAACGACAACAGCAACAGAGCACAAGAGCTTGCTGCGCTGCGCACAGCAATACATGAGTCGCAGAACACCGTGGAGAAGTTCACCTCTAAATACTTCGTGCCAAACACGAGCTATCAACATCAATATGGCTATAAATTTGCGGTGTTCCCGAAGACAATCAAGCAGAGCTTCGTCTACAATGGCAAGGCGCACGACGTGTACTTCATCTTCGACCTCGCAGGCTACATCGGCACTTATGCTTCAAACAGCTTTGTCGACAAGATATTCGAGTATAACATGGTGCTCTCGGGCATCTGCGTAGACGAATATAAGGAGAGCAACCTCATCTCAGACATATATTTCCGCCAGGTTCTGATGACCTGCACAACAAAATAAAGACGAACTATATGAAGTTCATTTCATGGAACGTAAACGGACTCCGCGCTTGCGTGCAGAAAGACTTTGAAGAGTCTTTCCGCACGCTTGACGCGGATTTTTTCTGCCTGCAGGAAACCAAGATGCAGGCAGGACAACTCGACCTTCAATTTGAGGGTTACACATCCTACTGGAACTATGCCGAGAAGAAAGGATACTCGGGCACGGCTATATACACGCGACACACGCCGCTCAGCGTGACGTACGGCATCGGCATTGATGAGCACGACCACGAGGGCAGAGTGATAACGCTTGAGATGGAGGACTTCTATCTCGTGACGTGCTACACACCGAACTCGCAGGACGGACTGCGCCGTCTCGACTACCGCATGAAGTGGGAGGACGACTTCCTGCAGTACATCAAGGGTCTGGACGCAAAGAAGCCGGTGATAGTGTGTGGCGACCTGAACGTGGCGCACGAGGAGATTGACCTGAAGAACCCGAAGACGAACCGCAAGAATGCGGGCTTCACCGACGAGGAGCGTGCGAAGATGACCGCTTTCCTCGGCGAAGGCTTCATCGACACTTTCCGCACGCTGCACCCCGACGACCCTACCTACTCGTGGTGGTCGTACCGCTTCAAGGCGCGCGAGAAGAACGCGGGTTGGCGCATCGACTACTTCATCACGTCCGAACGCCTACGCGAGCGCATCACCAGTGCCGCTATACATAACGAGGTGTTCGGCAGCGACCATTGTCCGGTTGAACTTGTGCTCGATTAAACATATCCTCTTTAAAATACTTAGCAATATGCCGCATGAATGGTGTCGTGAACACGTCGTGCGGCATATTGCGATAATCGTACCGACGTATGCACTGCGATATGTACAGACGAGAACGTGCTCGCGAGAGGGCTACGTAGAACTTGCGTGCATCCTCAGCCAAGAGGCGTGGGTTGTTGCGACTGTAGAAGTTGGGCATACGTCCGTCGACAGCGTCGAAGATGATGACGTTGTCGAACTCCAAACCCTTCGCCTTGTGTATCGTCGTGACGAAGATGCGCTCGTCGATGCTACTGCTTCCGCAGAGGTCGGCTTCCTTCAGCGCACTTATCTCCATGGCGTGGTTGGAGAGTTGCTCGTAGAGCGACGGCTCCGCTGTGCTGTCAATCATATCCTTAGATAGATAAGCCGTGACGTAGCGCAAGCCGCCAATAGGCTGTATCATATTGTCGGCAAGGAGCGCGTCGTAGAATCGCTTCAGCTCAGCCACCAACGCCACCCTATTCTCCATAGCCTCCACATCCGCAACATTCTTATCCTCGGCATCCGCCGCCTTAGGGGGTGCACTTGTCTCCGCTCGGCTTTTGCCGCTTGCCAGAGCAAGAAGTGCACCATCAAAGCAAGAGGTAACCTCATCTCTTACATACATACGTGCGATAGCCGCGCGATACAACTCGCCGTAGTTGCGGCGCAGCAGTTCGACACGCTGACGCACACGGGCATCGCTGAGGAACGTGCGCTGCCCCTCTACCCTTTCCTTTGCTTGTTTGTAGCAATGCACGACGACGCTGCGCGTTGCGTTCACGTCGTCGTCGGCAAGATGCGAGTTCGTACCCTCCAAGCCGAGCACCGTGAGCAGCGACTTCAGCTTGTGCTCGCGCAGCTCGGGATGCAGCAGTCGTACAAGGCGAAGCGAGTCGAGATAGTCGGCGTGCGACTCGTGCAGGTCGTACTCGGGTGCGTAGCGGCGCAGGTTATGGTCGAGGATGTGCCAGTCGTAGTCGGCATTGTGTCCGAGCAGGCGGCATCCGTCGGCGTACTCCATGAACATACGGAGTGCAGCGTGGTGCGAGAGCAGCGTGTGATGCTTGCGCTCCTCGATGATGGGGTTCACAATGTCGCCAAGCATGGCTGGTATCTCGCGGTCGGTTTCTACGTACACGCAAAACTCGGAGCCGGGCACAACCACGCCGTTGCGCATCTTCACGGCAGCAATCTGAAGGATATCATCCTCAAAGACATTCAATCCGGTGGTCTCGGTGTCGAACACCACGATGGTCTGCTCCTCATAACTGCGCACAAAACGCTGCAAATAGGTGGTGGCGGCGTTTTGCCCGTCAGTCTCGTCTGCGACAGAGCGCAGCAGGTCTGACGGCAGGATGGCACGGTCGAACAGAGCACGCACGAAGTTGCGCGCAGAAACATTCGTCTCGTACACGCCCACCCCCTTCACGAGGCGTGCCCACGCAAGGAAGTTGAACTCGTTGTTGAGCACAGCGAGGTGCGCAAATAGCAGCTTCAGTTCGGGCGATGAAAAGAGGTCGGAACCCGACACTTTGAAGTGTCCGATGCCACGGCGTGTGAGTTCGCCACTGATATCCTCTGCGTCGCGGTTGGCATTGACGATGAGCGCGGTGGTCGACTCGGGGAACATTGTGCGGAGACGGTCGACAAACTGCACGCAGTCGCGCACCTCCTGCTCGTAGGTCTCGCTGTAGAGCAACGCCAACTCGTTGCCGAGCAGAGGGGCTTGCAACTGCAGTCCGGCATCGGGCAGCAGCGCAGGGTCGATATGCAGCTCTTCGGCTGCGAAGGTGTTGAAGATGTCGAGCAGATACTTCGGCGAGCGATGGTTCACCGAGAGGTGGTGCAGCTGGCAAGCCGACTGCTGCTTGAGTGCGGTGAGCGTGTCGAGCTTCGCGCCCATGAACGAGAAGATGGCTTGCTGCTCGTCGCCGAGGAACATCACCGTGCGGTAGGCACGTGCGGTGAGGAGCTTTATGATAGCTAACTGCAGCTGGTTGAGATCCTGCACCTCGTCCACCTGCACCCACGTGTAGCGTTTGTACTCGGTCTGCGCTGCGTCGGCGTTCAGCGCATCATAGGTGAAGAGCAGCAGGTCGTGGAAGTCGAGCAGGTTGTTCTGCTTCTTGTACTGATGATACTGCTGCGCCAGCTGCATCTTGCGCAACAGGCGCTGTATTATCTGATAGTCGCCATAATCGGCGGTGTCGGCAGTGGTCAGGTCGCGATATGTCTCCACATTATTATATATGTCGACCATCGCCGTCGCGTCGAATGCGCAGCCACGCACGCTGCAGATGCGCTGCATCGCCTTCACGTCGTCGGCATTGATGCAGTCGGTGTTGGTGCGCAATGCCTTCGGATGCCCCATAGCAATCTGGTGCATCATGCTCTCAAGGTGGAATATCACGGAGTATTCGCGTCGGCGCTTGAAGTCGCCAAGCACCGAATATTCGTCCTCGCCCATGTATCGCGCAAGGATAGAGATGGCATCGTCCTCATCGATGACGCTCGACTCGGCTGCTATAAGTCCGTTTCCAAATAGAAACTTCGAGCAGAAGCGGTGTACATTGCCCACGAACACGTCGCCGACACTACTGTCAGCAATGTTCGCATTGATGCGCTCGAGCATTCCGCGGGCTGCACGGTTGGTGAACGTGAGGCACAACATATCGGCATACGCCACTCCCTCAACATCGTGGGCACGGCGTATGCGCTCTGTTAGTATCTGCGTCTTGCCACAACCAGGCGATGCAAGCACAAGATGAAATCCACCCTGCGCCTCTATCACCTCGCACTGGCAAGCGTCGGGAGTAAAGTTAGACAGCATTATTCAAACTCCACGCTACCAAAGAAGTCGGGGCGATGGAAGTCGGGTTTCGGAAGGTCGATGGGGAAGAACGAGAGGAAGTGAGGGTGAGGCAGTTTGTCGCCGCACTTGTACACATTGCCCTTCACCTTCAAGCCATCGAACGACGGGAGCGAGTGCTGATAGTAAGCCTCTACGGGCACGGCAAGGCAGAGCTGCCATGTGCGTTCGCCGGCGATGTCGTCGAAAGGAGTGCGTCCCATTGAAGACCAGCGGTCAATCTTGTCGAGCACAGCCTGCGGAGCACGCTCGCGTCCCTCGCGCTTAGCACCAAAGCCAATGAGCAAGGTGCCTGCTGCGTTGCACTCGAGGTTGTAGTAGGTGCCGTCGGCTACGGGCGAGAGGAAAAGCTCGCAACATGAGTCCTCCCAAACGTTACCGTCGTCGTGCGGAGCCACTGCGCGCACACACTCCTCGGTGACGCGGTAGTTGATGAGCAGCTGCTTGCCGTTGTGAGCCATGCGTACCTCCATCGTGGGGCGATAAGGGAAAGCCTCAGCCCAGCAGTGGTTGCCAACAGCCACGAAACCAATGTTAGCCTCATCGAGCACGCGGCAGATGTCTGCTGCGCTGACAGAAGTAGCCGAGAGTTTCTTTATTTCTAATGTATTTGCCATAGTTTTAAAAGTAAAAAAGTAAAGAAGTAAAAAAGTAAAAAGAACTTTCTTTAGTTTCAAAACATAGAAGTATTTGAAAGGTAAAAGTAAAAGAGTAAAAGAGTAAAAAAGTAAAAGGTTTTCAAGCTATGAATGTAGCTATGTTTTCTTTTTACTTTTTTACCCTTTTACTCTTTCACTTTTAAAATTCCTTTTTTACTCTTTAAAGGTTGTTCTTCTCGATATCCTTGAAGTAGCGGTATGTGCTAACCTTGAGCTCGTCTGTAGCAGCCTCGTCAGCTACGATGATGCCGTGCTGGTGGAGCTGAAGAACAGAGATAGTCCACATCTGTGTAACCGGACCCTCAACAGCTGCCTGAAGCGCGCGTGTCTTGTTGTGACCGTTTACAAGGATCATCACCTCGCGAGCTGACATCACTGTGCCAACGCCTACTGTGAGGGCTGTTGTCGGAACCTTGTTAACGTCGTTGTCGAAGAAACGAGAGTTAGCAACGATAGTGTCAGTTGTCAGAGTCTTCTGGCGTGTGCGTGATGTGAGTGAAGAACCCGGCTCGTTGAATGCGATGTGACCGTCAGGACCGATACCACCGATGAAGAGATCGATGCCGCCTGCTTCCTCAATCATCTGCTCGTAGTGAGCGCACTCTGCTTCGAGGTCCTCTGCGTTGCCGTTGAGGATGTGGATGTTCTCCTTCGGGCAGTCAACGTGGTCGAAGAAGTTCTTAGCCATGAATGAGTGGTAGCTCTCCGGGTGCGACTCAGGCAGACCTACATACTCGTCCATATTGAAAGTAAGGACGTTCTTGAATGAAACACGACCCTCCTTGCAAGCCTCAGCCAATGCGTGGTACATACCGATTGGTGAAGAACCTGTAGGCAAACCGAGAACGAACTTGTGATCGGGTGTCGGGTTGAACTTGTTGATACGTTCAATAACGTGCTCAGCTGCCCACTTTGAGAGCTGGTCGTAGTCCTTTTCAATGATTAATCTCATAGCGATAATTATTTAGTTGATTAAATTTTCAAATTTAATAAGGGGGCATGTGTGTGCTGTTGTTAATTACAACTGCACGTACTGATTATTGTTTATAAAACGTGCCCCGACATCTCATCGGGGCACGTTTGTGTTTGTTTGTAGTAGTAGTTGTAACTAAATAAGCAGTTATAAGTTAGTTGAAAATCGGTTTCTTCTAACATATTACGATGCAAAGGTACGCATTTAATTTATAACCCCCAAGTGAATGAGGCAAAAATGCTGATTTACATCAAGATTTATAATACTTGTTACCAACAACTACACGTATGTCTCAAGGAACTTGACATTGCCCTCAACCTTCAGTGTCTCGGTTGTAGCCGGAACGAGGATGCTCTCGCCGGCACGCAGCGTTGTGACGTTGCCCTCGTTGTCGGTGATGGTGCCTTCGCCCTTCAAGCCGATAAGGATAACAAAGCTGTCGAGTTCAGAGTAGTCGATAGTCATCGGCTCGTCGAGATCGTAAACGGCTGTGTTGAAGTAAGGACACTGCACGAGCGATACGCCCTGGTTCTTCTCCGGCGTATACTCTGTGCGGTAGTTGCTCTCAACGTTGTAGTTGATGCACTCTGCAGCCTGCTTTGTGTGCAGCTCGCGGTAGTTGCCGTCCTTGTCCTTGCGCTTGAAGTCGTAGATGCGGTATGTCACGTCGGATGTTTGCTGTATCTCTGCGAGGAAGCAGCCGGTGCCGATGGCGTGGATGCGACCTGCGGGGAGGAAGAAGCAGTCGCCTTCCTTAACATCGTAGCGTGAGATAGCGTCGCAGATGGTGTCGTTCTCCACCATCTCTGCGTACTGGGTGGGAGTGATCTGCTGCTTCAGACCGCAGAGCAGTGTAGCATCAGCGTCTGACGGGAGCAGATACCACATCTCGGTCTTGCCGCGCTCCTTGCCTTGACGCTTTGCAATTTCGTCGGTAGGATGCACCTGTATAGAGAGGTCTTGGCGTGCGTCGATGAATTTGATGAGCAACGGGAACTCGTCGCCGAAACGCTGATAGTTAGCCTCGCCTACGAGCTTGCCTTTCAGCTCGTGTACGAGTTCGTTGAGCTTCTTGCCTGCGTACTCGCCGTTAGCAACTACTGTTTCGTTGCCTGGCACGCCAGAGATTTCCCAGCTTTCGCCTACGTTTTCCTGCTGCACGTCGAGGTGCTTGAACGGAATAATCTTCTCACCACCCCAGATGGTTGACTTAAGGAGTGCATTGAACTTTAATGGTTCCATAGTGTATTTGTTTCTGTTGTTTTGTTGTATTATAAGTGTTCTGTTTAATCGTCCTCACCGAACAACGGGTCCTCAGGCATAACCATAACCGGCTTCTGCTCGAACTCCTTCTGCAAGTTCTCGGGTACGTACTTCTTGTCGACTACAAGACGGAACATGTACTCGTTGAACCAGCGGTTAGACATGATGAGGCAGCCCTGTGCACCGTTGTTCGGACCCCAGCTGTTCTCCACCTTCCACTTCAACGGATTGCCGTCCTTGTCGAGGTCTACGGCTACGAGAGTCATGGCGTGGGTCGATCCGCTGTCGAATGTAGCGATGCGGTCAGCCTTGTTCATCGGGAATGTTGTAGAGAAGAGCGAAGCGTAGTCGAAGTTTTCGGTGTCGAGATAGCCAAGCTCGCGGTCGAACTGCTTGCCAACATCGTAAGACGAGTACATCTTCTTGCCATCCTTAAGCGAAGCGATGGCGAGCTTTGCTATGTCCTCCATCGGCAGGTTGAGATACTTCCAGTTGGTGCCGTCGTACACGTGGCGGTCGTACTCCACCTCGTATGTCTTGTGATACGGACGGCGCGGGTCGTTCATAACCATGATGAATGTGCCAGCGAGCTTGTGACCTACTGTCTCGTTATAGAACTCAAGCGGAGTGTAGCGACGCGGTTCGCCCACAGGCTCGCCACAACGGTTGCGGAACTGGTATGTGAACTCCTTCACTGGCTCGCCCAATGCCATAGCAAGCATACGATAAACGGTTGAGAGCATCTCTGTCTTGCGTGCGTCGATAGCCTGCGCTTTCTTGCCGTCAGCCACCATCTTGCGAAGCTCCAAACCGTACTCGCGGAGCTTTGAGGAGATGAGCGACGAAATCTTAGATGTGTTCTCAGCAGAGAATGTCTCCGGCTGCACCGACTTAGGCACGAGTCCATACTTCGGAGCAAGGTCGGCTGCGCCACAGAATGTGCCGCCGTCGTTAAGCGGATTCTTGAAGAAGAACTGTACACGAACATCGTCCATAGGTTTCTTGGCGTTGTCGATAACACCCTGCAGCATGAGGTTCGCCTTCTCCAACTGGTCGTAGAAGAAGAGATAGTCGTGAGAGAACTCCACCGAAAGCGAGTCGGCGTGGTGGCGTGCGAAGTCGGCACGGAACACGTTGAAGCTCGAGAACATCCAGCAACGTCCCGAACTCTTCTGGTCGTGGATAGACTGTTTTGTGGTTTCTACGCTAAAGTGTGTGTCGAACGTATTGCGGTTTGAGAAGTTCTTTGCGAGGTTGTCAATACGGTTGGAAGCCACGGCGTTGAACAGAGCCTTGTTCGTAGCGGTTGAACCCTGCGATTTCTCAATCTGCTGAAGCATCGAGGCTGAGATGCCGCCCTGCTTCTGTGCGCCTGCGGTTGTGGCAAGCGCGAGGCATAAGCCTAAAGCTAATGTCGTTTTCTTCATTTTATGTATTTGTTGTTAATGTTATTATATGGTGAGGGGGTGAGGTGTTGAGATGGTGAGGTGTTGAGATTAGTTGGTGATGTTGTAGCATCCGACGTATTGTCGAGGAACTTTTCAAGGTCGCTGACGATGCGACGGTATTGCTCCGATGCCACATAGCCCACGTTGCGGCGCAGACTATACTCCACGCTGCCAACACTCGACGTGTAGCACGAGAGTTCGTTGCGTTGCTGCGTAGCGTGTACGCTCTGCCTGCTTATGTCGCGCTCGCGCTCGCGTACCAGCGTGTTGCACACCTTCTTCATCAGTGGCACAATCACCTTGTCGAAGAGGTGATGACCTTGTATATATAGGTAAGTTTCGGAAGGCACGATGCCAAGCTCGCGCAAAGACTCCTTCACCTTCAGATAGCTCTCCTTAGCACCTGGGTGCTGGCTTTGCAGCGTCTTCACCTTGTGAGCCACACGGCGACGCAACTGCGCTATCGCAGCCGAAGCGTTCTCGGGCGACAGACTGCCCATCTCTATCGACCGAACGAAGTCGGAGATGGTGAACCGACGTTCTGCAGCGTTGCGGTATGACCACACGTTCCACACGAAGAGTGGGAAGATGGTTGTGGAGAAGTCGGCAAGGAACGCTTCGAAGTCGAACTTCTGCGCATCGTTGAGCGTGACGGCTACGCACACGTTGTGTAGCGACGGGGCGTAGCACTGCATGTTTTCTATAGCGTAAGCGTAGGAGTGGAATATGTAGGGGTTTTCGAGTATCGTCTTCGACGAGAACGTAGCGCCCTGCGCCACATAGTCGTAGTCGGCATCAACGCACGCTATCATGTTCTTGCCCACTCCACCCGTAGCTATCATGCTCATTATCGCAGCCTTCTTGCCTCGCTCCAGATGCTCAAGACGCGAAGGTAGCAGCACCTCAAAATAGCGTTCCTCGTTCTCAAAGCGTGTGAGAACAGAGCGCCAAAAGAATATGTCGTCGTAGCTTTCCACATAAGCCACGATGCGACGGCGTGCCTTCTTCGAGTTCAGACGGTTTGCCGCTCCTATGTATTGCGATGTTATGCAATCTGTAAGACGCTTGCCCATTTTCAATCTGTTATATCCGACACTTCTGTCACGCAATCAGCCCAACCGTTCATTATCACCGCCGGCGAATGGGTGGTGAGAATAATCTGCACGTTGGGGTTGAGCGTGAGGATCAGGTCGATGAGACGTTGCTGCCAGTCGATGTGCAGGCTCACCTCCGGCTCGTCCATGAACAGCACGTAGGGCTGCTGATCTTCCACGAGCACGGTGAGCAGTATGACGAGCATCTGCTTCTCGCCGCTCGATAGTTGGTAGGGCGTTAGCGTCTCGCCAATCTGCGAGAAGCGTATCTCATTCTCCGTGCGCACAATCTTCTTGCCAGTCTGCGAGAAGAGGTCGTCAATGAGGTTCTGGAACGTGGTCTTCGGTGCGGAAATCTGCTGCGCCTGAAGTGCTGCGTCAGCCTCGCCGCTCTGCAGGCTGGCGATGATACGGTTGCCTATGTTCACCTGATAGTCGAGATACTTGCGCTGCAGGAAGAAAATTTGCAGGTCGAGCTCGGTGGTGAGGTCGGTGAGCGCGGTGTTCAACTTGCCCACAGCGTCGAGGTTCAGCAGCGGACGGTCGAACGAGCGGATGACATCGTAGCGTATCCAGCGTGCATCTTCTGGCTCAACGGTGAGGCGAACGCCTTTGAGCATGTGGCTCGGAAACTCGCCACCTGCCGACAATCCTCTAATCACCTTATTTAATATAGTACTCTTGCCGACACCATTGATGCCGCTGAGGATATTCACTTTACGGTCAAGATTCCACACGATGTGACGCCTACCGCTCCACAACGAGTCGATTTCTATCTGCTTTATGTATTCGGAATATTTCATAGAGTTAGCTTTTTGTCTATACTTATCTACACTTAAGTATTCTTCAGACAAAGATATAAAAAAAAATCTATACCGCTAACATTTATTCAACAATTAACACTACAAGTTGCCACATCATGTAAATATATTCATTTTAAACTATGATATTTGCTTGTTTATTATTGTTAAATAAGCAAATATAACACCAAGAAGATGCAAAAGTATGGATTATTTGCCGTATATTTGCACTCTGATATAATAACAACAACAAGGTATCTATTATTAAACATTATGAATTTATACAAGTTTGACAGCGTCGCCATTAGTCCGAGCGACGTTATATCCCTCCACAAGCAGGACACATGGGAGCTCACCTATGTAGTGCATGGCAAAGGAATACGCACTCTTGGCGACGAAACAAGTGAATTTAGCGATGGCGACCTTGCTTTTATTCCGCCGCACATCCCCCATTGCTGGACATACGACAACCATTATACCGACGAATGCGGCAGAATAGAATATGCCACATTGTCGTTCAAGACTGAGTTTATCGACCGCTGTGCGAGTGCTTTCCCCGAGATTACGGAACGCCTGGAGCAGCTCAAATCAGTTTCTTCTGTCATCACATTCAGCGGCAAAACGCTTGAAGAGATGACCGAGATGATGCTTCGTATGCGTACAGAGAAGATGTCGGAGTTGCTGCCATACATCTTCCGCATCATCTTGCTGCTCTCTAAGCACGAGAGTGATGGTATTGTAATCGGTCGTTTCGCCGAAACCGACCGCACATCCGACCGCATCAATAAGGTGAAGGAGTTCTCGCTGGAGAACTACGCAAATTCTATCACCATCGACATGATAGCCAACCACGTGGGCATGAACCGCTCATCGTTCTGCACCTTCTTCAAGAAGGCTACGGGACAGACCTACATCACCTATCTCAACAAGTTGCGTGTCGACCGCGCGTGCTCTCTGCTGCGCGATGGTAAGCTCAGCATCACCGATGTCTGCTACATGGTGGGCTTCAACGACGTGCCTTACTTCAACCGATGCTTTAAGAACAACCGTGGCATGTCGCCGAAGGAGTATGCCGACGGAGTGATCACACAGCGCCAGGTGATCAAATCAAGAAAGAAAAAAGATTAACAACAAAATAAAGCTAACAATCAAAAAAACTCATGACTACTCTAACCATTATGATTATTGTGGCGTTCGTGCTCGGCTATGCGTGTATAGCTACCGAAAGCCTGTTGAAAGTGAATAAGGCAGCCATTGCGTTGCTGATGTTTGTTGCGTGCTGGACGCTCTATATGTTCGACCCGATGCAGTATCTCACCGCTATACACGGGTACACTGGCGACCTTAGCGGTATGGCAGCAGCAGTGACTTCTATCATTCAGGAGCACTTGGGCGACACCTCTACAACGCTGTTCTTCCTCATGGGAGCTATGACTATCGTAGAGATTGTAGACCAGAACGGTGGATTCAACTGGGTACGCAAGGTGATGAAAACCAGTTCGAAACGCACGCTTCTCTGGCGCATCGCCTTCTTGACATTCATCCTTTCAGCCATACTCGACAACCTCACAACGAGTATCGTCATGATCATGATTCTGCGCAAGCTCGTCACCGAGCGCAACGACCGACTCATCTACGCCTCGCTCGTCATCATAGCAGCCAACTCAGGTGGCGCGTTCTCACCTATCGGCGATGTAACGACCATCATGCTTTGGAACAAGGGGCTAATCACAGCGGTTGGAGTAATCAGCGAGATACTCGTACCGTCGCTTGTGTCAATGATTATTCCGGCGTTCATCCTGCAATATCAGCTGAAGGGCGAACTCCACATGCCGGAGATAAAGGAGGGTGCTGACGCTTCTGTTGGCGACTTCACTGAGCGTCAGCGTAAGGCTGTGTTCTGGATTGGTGTAGGCGGTTTGATGTTCGTGCCGGTGTTCAAGAGTATCACACACTTGCCTCCGTTCGTAGGTATTCTGCTCGTGTTGGGCGTGCTGTGGACAACCACTGAGTTGTTCTACCGCCACTTGCACCGCGGACACGACGACGAGGGCACACAGAAGCGCGTAACCAACTTGCTCTCGCGCGTAGATATGTCTACCATTCTGTTCTTCCTCGGCATCCTCATGGCTGTTTCGTGCCTCTCTGAGGTGGGCGTGCTCACCGCTTTAGGCGACGGTCTGAACACCTTCTTCGACGGCAACCACTACCTCGTGACCGGCATCATCGGCGTGCTCTCGAGCATCGTCGACAACGTGCCTCTCGTTGCAGGCTGCATGGGTATGTATCCGGTTGCTCCTACGGGTGACATGGCTGTCGACGGCATCTTCTGGCAGCTGCTTGCCTACTGTGCCGGCGTTGGCGGTTCGATGCTCATCATCGGTTCGGCTGCGGGCGTGGTAGTAATGGGCTTGGAGAAGATCACCTTCGGATGGTACATGAAGCGCATCACATGGATAGCATTCGTGGGCTACATCGCAGGTATCATAAGCTACTATTTCATACGCACATTCGTATTCTAAACGCCCCTAACTTTATAAAATCAATGTATAAATAAGGGTTCATTGGAAATAAAGAAACTAATAAACAACTCATTAAAGGTAAGTCTGTCGATAATGCTCGGCGGACTTATCCTTTACTGGATGTACCGCGATTTCGACTTCAAAACCGTGGCAGACACGCTCATGCACGGCATGAACTGGACTTGGATGTTGCTATCGTTCCCGTTCGGCATACTGGCGCAGATGTTCCGCGGATGGCGCTGGCACCTCACTCTCGAACCTATCGGTGAGAATCCACGCACATCGACGAGCATCAACTCGATATTCCTCTCGTATGCCGTCAGTCTTATAGTGCCACGCATCGGCGAGTTCGCACGCTGCGGCATACTGCGACGCTACGACGGAGTGTCGTTCCCGAAGGCATTGGGCACGGTGGTCATGGAGCGAGCCATCGACTCTACTCTTGTCATGCTCATCGCCCTCATTACCTTTTTTCTACAACTGCACGTCTTCAACACGTTCTTTACCGAGACGGGCACCAACCTCGAGTCAATCCTCTCTAAATTCTCTGCCGCCGGCTACGCCGTGACTGCCGTTTGTGCGATAGCTGTGTTCATACTCGCATGGTATCTGCTGCGACGTTTCGCCATATATAATAAGGTGCGCGACATGATATGTGGCATCTGGCAGGGCATTATGTCCATACGCACCGTGAAGCACCCGTGGCTCTTCGTGGCGTTCACCATAGGCATCTGGGCGAGCTACTTCCTCCACTACTATCTCACGTTCTTCTGCTTCGAGGCTACGGCACACTTGGGTATGGCGTGTGCTCTCGTCACGTTCATCGTGGGCAGCATAGCGGTAATCGTGCCTACACCTAATGGTGCAGGTCCGTGGCACTTCGCGGTGAAGACGATGCTCATCCTCTACGGTGTTGGCGACGTGGACGCGCTCAACTTCGTGCTCATCGTCCACTCCGTACAGACGCTCCTCGTCGTAGCACTTGGCGTGTATGCGTGGACAGCGTTGTCGTTTACAAAGAAGAAAGGTGGTGAGGTGTTATGTTGAGATGTTGTTATGTTGATGTGTTGACATATGCATTTGTCATCACAACAACATATCTCAACATCTCAACATCTCACCACCTCAACATAACAACACCCCAACTCAACACCTCAACATATTATCATACTTAAAACCTTAACATTATGAGTGAAATCAGAAACCTTAACCCCGAGTGTATCTGGCGCAACTTCGACGCACTGACACAGGTGCCGCGCCCATCAGGTCATCTTGAAAAAGTACAGCAGTTCTTGCTCGACTTCGCAGCACGCGTAGGCGTGGAAGGCTTCAAGGATGCTGCCGGAAATATTGTGATGCGCAAACCCGCATCAGCTGGTATGGAGAACAATAAGGGTGTTATCCTTCAGGCTCACATGGATATGGTGCCACAGAAAAGCAAGGAGTCAACACACAACTTCGAGACCGACCCTATCGAGACTTACGTAGACGGCGAGTGGGTACGTGCTAAGGGCACAACGCTCGGTGCGGACAACGGCATCGGCGTGGCTGCCATCATGGCTGTCATGGAGGACAAGACACTGGTTCACGGACCGGTTGAGGGTCTTATCACTGCCGACGAGGAGACTGGCATGTTCGGCGCTAACGACCTGCCATGCGACGAGCTGCAGGGCGACATCCTGCTCAACCTCGACTCTGAGACATGGGGCAAGTTCGTGATAGGTTCGGCTGGTGGCATCGATATCACAGCCACACTCGCCTACAAGGAGGTGGAGACCGACAAGGAAGACGCAGCCGTTAAGGTTCTGCTGAAGGGCTTGAAGGGCGGACACTCTGGCCTGGAGATCAACGAGGGCCGTGGCAACGCCAACAAGCTCATGGCTCGCTTCGTGCACGAGGCTATCGCCGAGTACGGCGCACGCCTGGCTACATGGCACGGCGGCACAATGCGCAACGCTATCCCGTTCGAGTGCGAGGTGGTGCTCACACTGCCGAAGGAGAACGTGGAGGCACTGAAGGAGAACGTAGAGGAATGGTGCAAGCTGTTCAACCACGAGTTCCGCACTATCGAGGAGAACATACAATTCTTCACCGAAGACGTGGAGACACCGGCTTTCGAGACTCCTGAGGAAATTCAGGACAACCTGCTCGATGCTATCTACGGCTGCCACAACGGTGTGCTGCGCATGATTCCGGTATTCCCATCTGTGGTTGAAACTTCTTCTAACCTCGCCATCATCAACATCGAAGGCGGTCACGCTTACTTCAAGCTGCTCGCACGCTCGGCTAACGAGAGCATGAAGGAGTACATAGCCACCACGCTCGAGTCTACATTCTCGATGGCAGGCATGAAGGTAGAGATGAGCGGCAGCTACGGCGGCTGGGATCCGAACACAGACAGCGAGATTCTGCACCTCATGGAGCAGCACTACCGCGAACTCTTCGGCGAGGAGGCTATCGAGCAGGTAGACCACGCTGGTTTGGAGTGCTCTGTCATCCTCGGCAAATATCCGCATCTCGACGTTGTGTCGTTCGGCCCGACCATGCGCTCGCCTCACACCACATCGGAGCGTTGCCTCATCAAGACAATCGCACCGTTCTGGGAGCTTGTTAAGAAAACTCTTGCAGAGGTTCCTGCAAAGTAATTCCACCGCTCGCGTTCGCCGTCCGATCAGATTCCGTCCGCCATCCGATCAGATTCCGTCCGCCGTCCGATCGGATTGCGAACGCCGCCCAATGACATTATCCAAGCAACAACCCAACAAAATATTGAAAAATATAGCAGAAATCCTGAATAGAAAAGGCACAAGAGAGCATCTTCTGATGCTCTTCTTGTGCCTTCTTATGTATATCAACGTGGGCTACATGCACTACGAGGTCTACTTCTCTAAGATTTCGTCCGAGTGGTGCGGCACCCGACCGTTTCTGAGCGCATGGATAGACGTGGCGGCTACACTGCTGTTATTCTTACTGTGCACGGCGGGCAGGCGCAAGTCGGCATTCGTGCTCACTTACTCTACACTGATGGTATTCGTGGTGGCTAACATGGTCTACTCGCGCTTCTTCAACCGCTACATAACACCCGATGTGCTCGACGAGGCTGCCAACTTCAGAGGTTCTTGGTGGATGCAATACGTGCCACACGCATTCTGCTGGACCGACCTGCTGCTCGTGGTTACGACACTGCTGTTCGGTTGGGGCGTTAGACGTATCGAACCGAAGCGCACGCGCCGCGACTTGCTTTGGGTGCTGACACTTATAGTTCTGCCCTGCGTGCTCTACACGCTGAAACTTGCCGTTCACTGGCGCACGGCTGACGACGTGAAAGCATGGATATACAGTATCGATTTCAGGGAGGACACGAAACTGGAATTCATGTTCAACCAGGAATATGCCATCATGCGCAACGGTATACTCCTCGGGCAGGTGTACGGCAACATAGCAAGCGCATCGAAGAATGTAGAACTGAGCGACGCGGAAGTGCGCGAGATAGGCGTTTTCATAAAGCAGAAAGCGGCAGACGCTAAGCCGCTGCCCGAGTCGCTACGCGTAAAGGGTAAACCGAACGTGGTGTTCATCATGGTAGAGTCGTATCTGTCGGTGGCGTCGCAGATGAAGATTGATGGCAAGGAGGTGACCCCCTGCCTCAACGAGCTGATGAGAGACCCGAGAAACTACCACAATCTCAACGTCACATCTAACCGCGGAGGCGGAGAGTCGAGCGATGCGCAGATTTCCTACTTCACGGGACTGCTGCCGCTCCAATCGGAGATGTCGGTGCAGCGCATCATAAAGAACCGCGTGGCGGCTCTGCCCCGACTGCTGCACGAACAGAAGGGCTATCACACGTATATCACTATACCTACGAACCGCTTCTTCTGGCATCAGAACGAGGCTAACCTCAGCTATGGCATAGACCATACGATAGAACTGGGCAACTACGAGAACGGTTACTGGTGTCAGGACGAGGAGATATTCAACCGACTGCAGAACGTAAAACTGCAAGAACCATACATGAACATAATACTAACGCTCAGCATGCACGGCAGCTACGACACCGACTTCCTCGCCGAGACACCCGTGAGGTCACCGTTCAACTACCCGAGTCGCTTCTCTGCTGAATTCTGCCACTATCTCGACAAGTGTTTCTACACCGACTTGCAGATAGAACGCTACATAGCCTATCTAAAACGCAGCGGGCAGTATGACAACACCGTGCTCATAGTCTGCTCCGACCACGAACCGAAGGAGGGCAGCTTGGGCATGGACGACTGGTCGATGAGCCTGCCACTGATAATAGCCAACACGCACATCGCTGCCGAAATGTTCTACGTGGGAAGTATAAACCAGATTGACCTCTACCCTACCATGCTCGACATGTTCGGTCTGCAATCTGAATGGAGAGGTATGGGACACAGTCTGCTACGCAAAGGCTACAACAACACCATAAGCGATACGCAACGGCGTATCTCTAACAATATCTTGCGCGGAGGGTTACGGTTCCTTCAACACTAACGGCTGCATTGCAGCCGTTTTTTCGTTATATACGTCTATAGAAACACGGCGTGCACGCAGAGAACGCACGCAGGTGAAGTCGCGGAAGTAAGGGTCTTGCGACATATACCAGCGATGGTCGGCGATGCGACGCGTGCGGCGTGCCAACGCATCTACCTTCAGTGCCGAACGCACATTGACAACCGAGAGCATCCGGGTACCATCGTCAAGCACAAGGGCAAGAACAAGAAAAGAAGCAGGAGAGTTATCGGGGTGGGACGGTGTGAGCTTATGCTTGTGCATCGATGTCGAGACGGTGATGTGCCAGCCGTACTCACTATTCAGCCGCTGCATGATCTGACGGAACTCTTTGCCGTGCGACGATGTATCGGTGATGTTGTGATACGCTATATAAAGATGTATCATCTCATGCAGCAGCGTCTCCTGAAACTCGCGCTCAGAGCACTCGTAGTAGGTGCTGATGCGTATGGTGAAGTCGGTGTACGTCCAGCGCAGCAGCTTGCGCACACGGCGGCACGACATGGTGCCCAGACGGGTGCGAGCCTTCGACAGCGCAATACGAGGCACAGGCAGCTCATCGCCGAAATAATCGGCGTTGAACTGCCTGAACCATGTGTGCAATATATCTGTTGTAAGCGTCATCCTACTCGGCGCAGTCGGGGTAAACAGAGTGGAGATATGCGCTCACCTTGTCAGACACGACAGTGGCGAGTACCACCTTACCCTGTGGATCGATGACGTAGACGGTAGGTATCCACTTCACGTGGTAAGCTTCAGCCACGGGCGACTCACGCATCGGCTTCAAGTCGCTCACCTGCGTGTATTCGATGCCGAGCTTAGCCACGCCGTTCTTCCACGACTCGAGGTTCTTGTCGAACGACACGCCCACGAAAGCCACGCCCTTGGTGCCGAACTTCTTGTAGAGCTGCATGATGAACGGCGAGTCCTTGCGGCAGTCGGGGCACCACGAAGCCCAGAAGTCGAGCACTACGTAGCGTCCGCGCAGGTCTTTCAGCGCGAAAGGCTTGCCGTCGATGGTGTTCAGCGTGATGTCGGGCGCGTCGGTGCCTGCCTTCAGCAGGTCTGTGGCGTACTTCTGGTCGAGGTCTGTCGCCTTAGCCGCAGGAGCTTCTGTCGGTGCCTGCGCACGGATGGCTGCGGGTGCTGCGATGAACGCCAGAGCCATAAGCATAGTCTTGAGTATATTCATATTCTTTGAGGTTTATAGTGCTGCGAAGATGGTGCTGTACGCCGTAGCGGAGGTATCATGCCTTCGCAGCACCTGGTGTAATAAATAAAATGTTTGTTGCAAATGTATTAATAAAAATCCATTCGGCAAAGGTGACACGGATAAAAATGCGGCGCAGCGCTTGCAGGTAGCAACTCTTTTACTTAAATTTGCAGAATTAAACAAACCGTAATAAGTATATGAAAAACAAAGTATCATTGGCAAACGCGGGCTACGCGCTTTTTCTTTTGTTCTTTGCGCTGGAGCCACTGTTGGGCAAGTGGAACGCTTACTGGTACGCCTTGTGCGGCTTGGCTGTAGTGTTAGGCGTAGTGCTCGTTGTGGGCATCGTGGGCATCTTCAGACGCAAGGTGTCTACAGACGACTGTATGGATGCAATTAAAAAACATTCGCCCGCCTGCTTCGTCTTCTGCCTCCTCGGCGCAGCGCTCAGCTATGTCTACGATGAGCAGATGTTCTATTTCTGGAATTTCATGGTGGTGCTCGAAGGGTCCAACTTCGTGGCGCGGCTATTCAAGAAGGCTTAAGAAACAACCGCTACTCTTCCGTCTGCGTCTTAGGCCAATTGACGAGGAAGAGTTTCTCCGTAGCGCGCGTAAAAGCCGTGTAGAGCCAGTGAATATAGTCGGGCGTGAGCATTTCGTCGGTCATATAGCCTTGGTCTACGTAGACGTGCGCCCACTGTCCGCCCTGCGCCTTATGGCACGTGACGGCGTAGGCGTACTTTATCTGCAACGCATTGTAGTAGGGATCGGCTTTCAGACGCTTGTAGCGTTCGGGCTTGGTGCGCACATCGGAGTAGTCTGCCATCACCTCATCGAAGAGCTGCTGACCCTGTTCGCGTGTGAGCGCTGGCGCCTCGGTGGCGAGCGTGTCGGTGAGCGCCGTCACCTGCAACTCGTAGTTGTCGTAGTCGGGAAACTGCAGCCAGAGGTCGACGAAGTGGAAGCCGTAGAGGTCGCGGCGGTTGCGCACGCGCTGTATCACGGCACGGTCGCCGTTGGCTATGAACGCCGGTGCCGACGTGTCTTCAGCCTTCTTCTGCTCGGTCCAGTAGTAGCTGTTCTTCACCACCATGAGCCAGTCGCCCGATGTGAGTTCCTCCTCGCGCCAAAGCACTTGGTTGCGTATGCCCTGATTGTATATATTGGCGCGCTTGTTGGAGCGCGTAACAACCATTGTCTCATCCATGCCCACCTGCGAATAGCTTGTAGCGAGCGTCTCGATGAGTTCGTCGCCGGGCACGCATACGATGTCGGGGAAGCCGCTGAAGCGTATCTTGGGCAGGGCGGTCGCCTCGTCGTGCGTAATCATCTGGCGTATCACCGTGGCGTTATAGAGTATGCCCGACTGCTGGCTCTGGCGCAGCACCTCGCGCAGGTCACTTTCGTAGACGGTGAGTCCGTAGCCGGAGATGAACGCTGAGGAGAGAGCCGGCGACTCCTCCTCGCCTACCGGCGGCAGCTGAGCCTTGTCGCCGATGAGCACCAGTCGGCAGTTGCGACCCGAATAGACGAACTGCACGAGGTCGTCGAGCAGACAGCCCGTGCCGAACACCGACTCGCGCAAGCCTTCGTTGGCTATCATCGACGACTCGTCGACGAGAAACAGCGTGTCGGTCATCATGTTAGGAGCAAGCGAGAACGATCCGCCGAGCGACTGCTGGCGGTAGATGCGGCGATGGATGGTGGAAGCCGGCACGCCTGAGTTCAAAGCGAACACTTTCGCGGCACGACCCGTCGGCGCAAGCAGAACAACGCGCTGCTTCAACGCGAGCATCGTGCGCACTATGGCGCCAGAGAGCGTCGTCTTACCCGTACCTGCCGAACCGCGTAGCAGCATCGTAGCATGGTCGTCACGGTCGGCGAGAAACTCGGCGAAGGTGTCGATGGCGTGCCGCTGGTCGGCGGTAGGCTCAAAGCCGAGTGCCTGGACGATGAGCGTCTTATAGTTTATAGCGTACAATTCGGTTTTCTTTTAAAAAGGCTACGGTTGGCAGAGCACGGTGCAGACACGGTCTTGGAAAGCACGACCGTTGCTGTGATGCTGTATGCCCTGGTTGATGATGGAGAATGCGAGGCGGTGGCCGTTGGCTGCCGTGCAATAGCCGGCAAGCGACGACACGCCCTGCACGGTGCCGGTCTTGGCGCGTACGTTGCCGGCGGTGAACACGCCCGTCATGCGCTTGCGCAGTGTGCCGTCCTCGCCGGCGATGGGCAGCGACGGACGCAGGTGCATGTATATATTGTTGTTCTGAAACGCATAGCGCAGAAGGCGCACTTCGAGTTCAGCCGAGAGATAGTTGTAGAGCGAGAGTCCGCTACCGTCGGCTATCTCGTAACGCTTCGGATTGAGTCCTACCTTAGATATCAGCCTATTGATTACGCTGCGTGCCTGCTTAGCCGAAGCTTGCCTGGTGCCGGTAGATGCAGCCAACTGGTAGAACATCGACTCGGCGTAGAGGTTGTCGCTGTTCTTCATCATGCGCATCAAAATCTGGTCGATGGTGTGGAAGCGGCGGCAGATGCAATAGGCACTGTCAGGACGTTGCGACTCGCCAACGTTTGCCTCAACAACGAGACTGTCGGCAAGGAGGTCGCTGACGAAACGCTCGACGAACGAATCCTTCCTGCTGATGAGCAACGGCGAGAGCACGGGGTTGTCGTCATCCCAACACCAGCCTGCGCCAAACTGATCGGCATCCTTCATCGACTTGTCGGCATAGATATTGCCACGTATGGTGTCGACTCCCATCTTGTGTATAGCCTCAACAAAGGCACGCATATCGTCGGAGTTGAAGCGTGGGTCGAAGCCGCCCACGCAGTAGATATCGCCCGTAAGCGTGCGGTCGTTCACCTCGCCGGTGTAACACAACTCGGTCTTGAACTGGTAGCTGCCGCCCAAGCGGTCGATGGCTGCTATCGCCGTGACGAGTTTCATTGTCGATGCAGGGCGCAGAAGCAGACGCGCATTGTGACTGTAGAGCACCGAGTCGGCATCGAGGTCGTACACCATCATTCCGACGGTGGATGTCTCGAACATATCGTGCTCAAGAAGGTTGTCCAGATGCTTTGCCACAGCTATATTCCACGGCAATGCCTGCTCCGCCACCTTGAACGTGTCGGGCATCAGTGTGTCGGCAACCGCCGAACTGTCGTCTTCGTCAAACTCGACATCTGTCTGTGCCGTTGCTCCTGAAGCGAAGAAGAACGCCACGAGTGTCAATACATATTTATATATATAGTCTTTCATGCCTGTTTGTAATGGTTGATGTCCATTTCTTAATTATCCTTGTCTTCATATTGTCTCTGTCTGCGCCGTATCTCTTCGATGAATTCGCTTGTCTGCTGCGGTTGCGCATACGTTATCTTTCCGCAACCGTATTCTATCACGATGTGGCGTGCCGTGAACAGCGTGCCGCGCACCGCACGCGCCACGATTATCTCATTGACGCTTATCGTCATGCTCTTACCCAGTCTGCCACGCATGATGACGAGGTCACCGTCAGCAGTGAATGTGTAGGTGGTGTTCACCAAACGGTCTACACCTGCCGCGCCAAGCAACAAACACACAAAACCCAACGCAGGGGTGATGCCGCTGCGCACAAGAAAACACCACAGAGCTACAACTGCCAACAACACTATCGTGGCTATGCCCTGCAGACTGACGTTATGATGGAAAGTTCGGTTCATTTCATAAATAATATTGTTGATTATCCAAATAAATCGGAGTGGGTACCAGTATCAACCAAGATTAATATTAGCTCTGTATCATACTGTTCCCAAACAAGCAACCAGTCTGGATTAATATGACATTCCCAGCACTCCTTGTATTTACCCTTTAATTTGTGGGGGCGATATTCAGGAGGTAAACTGCCACATTCTGCAAGAATTGACAACACTTTTCGGAAGTCATCCTGCTTACAACCTCTTTTCAAGCATTTCTTAAAAGACTTCTTAAAGAGGTTTGAGTATCTAACCGTATATTTCATTTCGTCAAACTATCCATAAGAACGTCAAGATTGTTCGTTTCGAATAGCAAGTCATTTTTTGCAGCCTCGATTGCTTCATCAAGCCTGCAAATCTTTTGTGTATTCTGTTTCTTTACTACCCAACCGAACTTTTTAGAAAGAGATTTCAAAAGATTTGTGTCGCTTGTGGGTATATCAAGAGTGTAAACTACTGTATCCATATATTTATTCCTCCATATCTTTTATTATGCAAATCTACACTTTTTTTGCGAGACGGGCAAACGATAAACAACAAAATCGCCTGAGCGTCAATCATTACTGTGACGCTCAGGCGATTTAATTCGAGTATTTATCAAATAGTATCTGCTGATTTTTATTAATCGCAACTCACGGTTTAGAAAATCGTGAGTGTGTACAGATATACCACTGCAGCAGGGAATGCCATCAGCGAAGAGTCGAAACGGTCGAGCATTCCGCCGTGACCGGGCAGGATGTTGCCCGAATCCTTTATGCCGATGGTGCGCTTGAAGAGCGACTCAACAAGGTCGCCCCATGTACCGAAGAAGACAACAACGAGACCCAAGCCCATCCACTGCGGTATGCTGAGAGCCACTTCGGCTGCACCGCTATGCAGAGCGGATGTCTCGTAGAAGCCTACGGCTGCTGCCATAGCCAACACGAGGAGTCCGCCACCGATACTTCCCTCCCAGCTTTTGCCTGGGCTGACACGCGGAAAGAGCTTGTGCTTGCCGAAGAGCGATCCACTGAGGTAAGCACCCGTGTCATTAGTCCAAAGGAAGATAAAGACACTGAGCGGAAGGAGGTAGTTGTACACCACTCCATCGCCCGTAGCACGGAATCCGAGGACGTTGATAGTGGAGAACGGCAGTGCAATGTACATCTGCGCAAGCATTGTGTAAGCCCAGTTGTTTATCGGATTCGGAGCCTTTGTGTACAGCTCGGCGATAAACAGATAGACGATGGTCAGCAAGTAAGGTATGAAGACTGCTGACGGCACGATGCCCGAGCAGTAGCCTGCGATGCTGAAGAAGAAGTACACGCCAGCAACAGTTGTGATAAGACGGTTCGTCGTGACGCCCTCAATGTCGTTCACAATGCCCGTAAACTCCCAGATGGTGAGTCCTGTAACCAGCGCGAACAGAAGTATCATCGCCTCCGGACGCAAGAAGCACGTAACAATGGCTGCTACAAAGAGCACACCGGTGATGGTACGTACAATCAAGTTTTTCATTTTATCGCTCATAATGCTTACGTTTATTATTTCTCAGTAGGTTCTGTCTTGTCGTCAGTCGGCTGCTCTGCCGAGTCATCAGCAGGAAGTGTTGCCTGCTTTGCCAACGATTCCTCGTGCTCCTTCTGAGCCTGGCGAACCACTTCGGGCATATCCTCAAGCTTAGGAGTATTGTCCTCGATTATCTCTTCCGAGCGACTCACCCATGGACGCTTGCCGAATATACGCTCCACATCCTCGGCGAAGATCACCTCGCGAGTCATAAGGAGTTCGGCGAGTTCGTTATGTCCCTTTGCATGTTCCTTAAGCAGAGTCTTCGCACGTGCATACTCGTCATTGACCATCTTCAGCACCTCGTCGTCGATAATCTTAGCCGTTGTCTCCGAGTAAGGACGCTGGAACTGATATTCCTGGTTGTTATAGTAGCAGATATTGGGCAGACGTTCGCTCATACCGGCGTATGCTACCATGCCGAAAGCCGACTTTGTAGCACGCTCAAGGTCGTTCATAGCGCCGGTAGAAATGTGTCCGGTGAAGAGTTCTTCGGCTGCACGACCGCCAAGCAGTGCACACATCTCGTCGAGCATCTGCTCCTTTGTTGTGATCTGACGCTCTTCGGGCAGGTACCAAGCTGCGCCGAGTGCTCTGCCACGTGGCACGATGCTCACCTTAACGAGCGGATTGGCGTGCTCGCAGAACCATGAGACAGTGGCGTGACCGGCTTCATGCAGCGCGATGGTGCGCTTCTCAGCCTCAGTCATCACCTTTGTCTTCTTCTCCAGACCGCCGATGATGCGGTCTACTGCGTCGAGGAAGTCCTGCTTGCCTACCTTATTGCTATTATGGCGTGCGGCGATGAGCGCCGCCTCGTTGCACACGTTCGCTATATCGGCACCCGAGAAGCCCGGAGTCTGACGCGAGAGGAAGTCGATATCTACCGTCTCGTCTATCTTCACATTACGCAGATGCACCTGGAAAATCTCCTTACGCTCAGTAAGGTCGGGCAAGTCGACCGTTATCTGACGGTCGAAACGTCCGGCACGCAACAACGCCTTGTCGAGCATGTCGGCACGGTTCGTAGCTGCGAGGATGATGACACCGCTGTTTGTACCGAAGCCGTCCATCTCTGTAAGGAGGGCATTGAGCGTGTTCTCGCGCTCGTCGTTGCCACCCATTGCAGGGTTCTTGCTACGCGCACGTCCCACGGCATCAATCTCGTCGATGAAGATGATGCACGGAGCCTTCTCCTTAGCCTGACGGAAGAGGTCGCGTACGCGACTTGCGCCTACACCGACGAACATCTCCACGAAGTCGGAGCCGCTCATAGAGAAGAACGGAACGCCTGCCTCGCCTGCCACTGCCTTTGCGAGCAAGGTTTTACCTGTGCCCGGAGGTCCTACGAGGAGAGCACCCTTGGGTATCTTACCACCCAGCTCTGTGTACTTCTGCGGTTGCTTGAGGAAGTCGACTATCTCCTGTACCTCCTGCTTAGCACCCACCTGACCAGCCACATCCTTAAATGTGATACCGAGATCGTTGCCCTTCTCGTACATCTGAGCCTTCGACTTGCCGACGTTGAACACGCCACCGCCTGCTCCTCCACCGCCCATGCGGCGCATGATGAAGAGCCAAAGGAAGACAAAGAGCACTATCGGTCCGAAAGTGTAGAAGAGCGACAAGAGTCCGGAGTTGGAGTCTTTCTCATAGCTAAAGTCGAGTATCTTACCCTTCTTCATAGCCGCAGAGAGATACTGATCGACACCATCAACCGAGCCGTACGTCACTTCCACGTATGGCTTCTGACCCACCTGCTGCGCCGACTTGCCAAACACATCACGTATTTTGTCCGGACGCACGTACATACGCAGCGTTCCGTTGTCCTTATTCACAACCACACTGCGTGCATAACCCTTGTCTACATACACCTGAAACTTGGTGTACGTAGCCTCTTGGCTCGCCATCTGGCTGCCAAAGAAGCCTTTACCTCCATCAGAGAAGAACAGCACGGCGAGCATCACGATGATGATCGTGTAGATCCAGTTCATATTGAACTTCGGCATCTTCGGTTGGTTGTTATCTCCTGAGGGATTATTGTTTGTGTTCATATAATCTTTATTATTAATCGAGGTTCGGTATATTTATAACCTTGGCATCCTCCCAAAGGGTCTCAAGGTTATAGAAGTCGCGTGCTTCAGGTATGAAGACATGCACGATAACGTCAACGAAGTCCATTGCCACCCAGTAAGCCTGCGGCAATCCGACGGTGTGTACCGGCTTCTCGCCAGCATCGATGCGTGCTGTCTCGCACACAGAATCGGCGATAGCCTCAACCTGCGAAGGCGAGTTGCCCTGGCAAATCACGAAGTAGTTAGCTATATTGCCGTCGATACCACGTAGGTCGGCGATTGTTATGTCCTGTCCTTTCTTCTCTTGAATACCCTTAACGATGGCTTCTACCAACTTGTCTTTAATTTCCATTTACTATATTCTTGTTTAATTTTATATTCTGTTTATTTAATGATTGTATATCATTTAATGTGACTACATTATTATATATATTATATATGCGCTTTTTAAGCCGTACAAAGATACAGCGATTTATCCAAAAAACGACTTAAAACTATAGAAAATGGCTTTTTATTAGATTTTATTAAAAAAAACTTACGAAAAACATTGTTGTTATAAAAATAATTCGTACCTTTGCACTCGCAATAAGGGAACAAGTTGCAACACATATTGGGATATGGTGTAATGGTAACACTGCAGATTCTGGTCCTGCCTTTCCTGGTTCGAGTCCGGGTATCCCAACCTCATAGCAACATTCTTCTTATAAAGAGGGTGTTTTTTATTGCAATAAAGTTCCGCTTTTACAACATTGGGATATGGTGTAATGGTAACACTGCAGATTCTGGTCCTGCCTTTCCTGGTTCGAGTCCGGGTATCCCAACACAAAGCATCCATCTTTCACAGATGGATGCTTTTTTTGTGCAATTAATATCCTTACATTACTTTTTTTACGTAACTTTGCATTAAATAGGAGGTATTGTGCCTTCTGTGAACAAAACCTATTTAACAGAGTTCAATAGATTTCAGTATATTTCTATATATATGAGCACCGACAACTTGGAATTATTAGACAAGATACAGTATCCAGAGGACCTCAGACAGTTGCCCGTTGAGCAACTGCCCGAGCTTTGTGCCGAGTTGCGTCAGGATATCGTGAAGGAATTGTCAGTCAATCCTGGTCACCTTGCTTCGTCGCTTGGCGTAGTGGAGCTGACTGTAGCGATGCACTATACGCTAAACACGCCCTACGACCGCATTGTGTGGGACGTAGGACATCAGGCATACGGACACAAAATCCTCACCGGACGCAAAGACAAGTTCTATACTAACCGCAAATTAGGCGGCATCCGCCCCTTCCCTTCTCCTAAAGAAAGTGAGTACGACACGTTCACGTGCGGACACGCCTCCAACTCCATCTCTGTAGCGTTGGGCATGGCTGTGGCTGCGCATAAGAACAACGAGCCAGACCGGCATGTGGTTGCTGTGATTGGCGACGGAGCGATGTCGGGCGGATTGGCGTTTGAGGGCTTGAACAACGTCTCGTCGTCGCCCAACGATTTGCTTATCATCCTCAACGACAACGACATGAGTATCGACAGAGCAGTGGGCGGCATGGAGAAATACCTGCTGAACCTCGACACGAACGCCACGTACAATCGTCTGCGCGACCGTGCGTCGAAGTGGCTACACTCGAAAGGTTATCTCAACGACGACCGCCGCAAGAGGCTCATTCGCCTGAACAACGCCATAAAGTCGGCACTCGCTCATCAGCAGAACATCTTCGAGGGCATGAACATACGCTACTTCGGTCCGTTCGACGGCAACGACGTGGTGGAACTGGTGCGCATACTCAATCAGTTGAAGAACATGCGCGGACCGAAGCTTCTGCATCTGCACACCGTGAAGGGCAAGGGATACAAGCCTGCCGAGGAGGCGGCTACGATATGGCACGCACCGGGCAAGTTCGACCCCGACACGGGCGAACGCCTAACGGGCGACACCTCGCAGCAACCGCTACGCTATCAAGATGTGTTCGGACGCACACTTGTCGAACTGGCGAAGCAGAACCCGAAGATAGTGGGCGTCACACCGGCTATGCCTACGGGTTGCTCGCTCGACATCATGATGCATGAGATGCCCGACCGTGCCTTCGACGTTGGCATCGCCGAGGGTCATGCCGTGACGTTCTCAGCCGGAATGGCAAAGGATGGTCTGTTGCCGTTCTGCAACATATATAGTGCGTTTGCGCAGCGTGCATACGACAACATCGTGCACGACGCGGCTATCCTGAACCTGCCGTTAGTGTTGTGCTTCGACCGCGCCGGACTCGTCGGCGAGGACGGAGCCACGCATCATGGCGTGCTCGACATCGCTGCATTGCGCCCCGTGCCCAACCTCACGCTATGCTCGCCAATGGACGAGTGCGAGCTGCGCCGTATGATGTACACAGCACAACTGCCCGACAAGGGCACTGTCGTGATACGCTATCCACGTGGCAGAGGCGTGCGCCGCGACGACTGGCAGTGCGCACTGGAGGAGATACCCGTTGGCAAGGGTCGCTGCATACGCGAGGGCGACGACGTGGCAGTGCTCAGCTACGGTCCCATCGGCAACGATGTGGAGAAGGCTATTGAGCAGCTCAAGGCCGAAGGGTGCACAACAAGCGTGGCTCACTACGACATGCGCTTCTGCAAACCGCTCGACGAGGAACTTCTGCAGAGCATCGCGGCAAAGTTCAAGCGCATCATCACCATCGAGGACGCGCAGCGCACGGGTGGCTTCGGCTCGGCAGTGCTCGAGTGGATGAGCGACAACGACAAACCGGTAAAGGTGGTGCGCATGGGCATCCCCGACCGCTTCATAGAGCACGGCACCGTGCCGGAGCTGCACCACATTGCAGGCATTGACGTAGAGGCTATAAAAGCCGAAATCACAAAGGGCTAATCGTAGGAGTCTACGGCATTCTTGCCGTAGACCTTGACTACTGAAATATAAATCATTGCAATGGCTTGCAATGGCTACGGCAGGAATGCCGTAGCCTCCTACGCAAATCTCAACACCTCACCATCACAACATCTCACCACCCCATCAACATCAAAATAAAAGAATATGAAAATCATTATATCCGGCGCTTACGCCATCGGCTGCCACCTCGCACGACTGCTCTCGCGCGAGCACGAGGATATCGTCGTTATGGACACCGACGAGGAGCGCTTCTCACATATCGGTTCGGACGTAGACATCCTCACCATGGAGGCATCGTCAACAAGCATCGAGGCATTGAAGAATGCGGGTGCGGAGAAAGCCGACTTGTTCATTGCCGTGACACCCGACGAGAGCAAGAACATGAACTCGTGTGTGCTGGCAAAGGCGTTGGGCACCAAGAAGACCGTGGCAAAGATTGACAACGCCGAATACATTGCGCCCGACCTGCAGGAGTTCTTCTCGCAGCTCGGCGTGAGCAAACTCATCTATCCGGAGATGCTTGCAGCCACCGACATCAACAACGGACTGAAGATGTCGTGGGTGCGCCAGCGCTGGGACGTGCACGGCGGAGCATTGGTGATGCTCGGCGTGAAGCTGCGCGAGACATGCACCATCCTCGACCGACCGATGCGCGAGATATGCGGACCGGAGGACCCGTTCCACATCGTAGCCATAAAGCGCGGTGACGACACCATCATCCCTGGCGGTAACGACTGCCTGCAGATGTACGACCTTGCTTACTTTATGACTACCAAGCAGTACATACCCTACGTCCGTAAGATTGTGGGCAAGGAGCACTACGTCGACGTAAAGAACGTGATGATAATGGGTGGCGGAGCGACGGCGGTGCGCACGGTGAAGACTATGCCGTCGTACATGGACGTGAAGATAATCGAGACCGACGAGCAACGCTGCGAACGTCTCAACTCGATACTCGAAGACGAGAAGGCACTCATCATCAACGGCGACGGACGCGACCTCTCGCTGCTCATCGAAGAGGGCATAAAGAACACGCAGGCGTTCGTGGCTCTCACGGGCAACGCCGAGACTAATATCCTCGCCTGCCTTACGGCGAAGCGCATGGGCGTGCGCAAGACGGTGGCTATGGTGGAGAACATCGACTACGTGAGCATGGCTGAGAGTTTGGATATCGGCACTATCATCAACAAGAAGTCGATAGCTGCGAGCCACATCTATCAGATGATGCTCGACGCCAACGTTCACAACGTGCGCTTCCTAATGACCGCCAACGCCGACGTTGCCGAGTTCATACCGTCGGAAGGTTCGAAGGTGACGCAGAAGCCCGTGAAGGACCTCGGTCTGCCGGTAGGCATGACCATCGGCGGACTAGTGCGAGACGGCGTAGGTCTGCTCGTGTCGGGTAACACCATGATTCAGCCCGGCGACTCGGTAATGGTATTCTGCCACAACGTCAACATGAAGAAAATAGAGAAGTTCTTTCTGTAATGATAAACCTGAAGCTTTTATATAAAATCATCGGTTCGCTGCTCTTCATCGAGACAACGATGTTCCTCGTGTGCCTTGGCGTCGCCATAGGCTACGAGGAGGAGGATATTTTTCCATTCGCTTGCTCAGTCATTATCTCGGCAACTGCCGGTCTCACGATGCGTCTGCTTGGACGCAAGTGCGACAACTCACTATCGCGTCGCGACGCCTATCTCGTGGTGACGCTCACATGGGTAGTGTTCTCACTCTTCGGCACCCTACCCTTCCTCATTGGCGGCTACCTGCCGTCGTTCACAGACGCATTCTTTGAAACCATGTCGGGCTTCACCACCACCGGAGCCTCCATCATCGACGACGTCTCCACGCTGCCCCACGGCATATTGTTCTGGCGTTCGTTCATGCAGTGGATAGGCGGTTTGGGTATAGTGTTCTTCACCATCGCCCTTCTGCCCTCGTTTGTAGGCGGAAGCGTAAAGGTGTTCGCCGCCGAAGCCACCGGCCCCATCAAGACCAAGTTGCACCCGCGCCTCAGCACCAACGCCAAGTGGATATGGGTGGTGTACCTCTGCATCACACTGCTCTGCATCGGTTCGCTGATGCTTGCCGGCATGACGCCGTTCCGCAGCATCAACTACAGTATGGCGACGGCGGCAACAGGCGGCTTCGCGGTAGACAGCGACTACTCAGTCTTCACGCCCGCCGTGCAGTATATCCTCACGTTCTTCTGCTTCGTATCGGGTGTCAATTTCACCTTATTATATATATCCGTCTCTAAGCGCAAGCTGTCCACGCTGCTCAAGAGTGCCGAGTGCCGTCTGTACCTCTCCATGGTGTTAGGCTGCGCGGCGTTCATAGCCTTCGAGCTAATGTGGAAGAACAACTACGCGCTGGAACCTGCCGTGCGCAGCAGTCTGTTCCACGTCGTGTCGTTCATCACCAGTACTGGTCTGTTGGCAGACGACCCAGCGAAGTGGGCGCACGTGACGTGGGTGGTGCTCGCCGTGTGTATGTTCCTCGGTCCATGCTCGGGCTCTACGGGCGGTGGATTCAAGTGCATCCGCGGCGTCATGCTTCTGAAGGTGATAAAGAACGAGTTCCGCCAGATGCTCCACCCCAACGCCGTTCTGCCGGTAAAGATAGACGGTGTGAACGTGCCGCAAAGCAAGCGCGTAACGCTGCTGGCTTTCCTCACGAGCTACCTCATCCTGTGCCTCATATGCTCGTTCTCGATGATTGCCATGGGCATCGACAACACCAACGCCATCACAATCACGCTGAGTACGCTCGGCAACGTCGGACCGACGCTCGGTCTTGAGATTGGCCCTACCATGTCGTGGAGCATTCTGCCCGACACGGCGAAGTGGATATGCTCCATACTGATGCTCATCGGACGTCTTGAAATATTCACTGTTCTTGTGATATTCACCCCACAGTTCTGGAAGGAGAACTAATCAATAGTAGCACTTTCATAGCACGCATCGATCGGTGCAGACATCCGCGTCGGTCGGTGCAGACATCCGCGTCGGTCGGTGCAGACATCCGCGTCGGTCGGTGCAGACATCTGCGTCGGTCGGTGCAGACATCTGCGTCGGTCGGTGCGGATGCTATTAGTAGAACTTCTTTTTGCATTTTTCGCACCTTTTTACTTGCTTCAAATTGCCATTTTTGCTATATTTGCAACCGTATCATTGATACTTTTGCATTAATATAAATTTACTACTAACATAATATCTTACACTATGGCAAAGACAAAGCAGATTGTAGAGTGTGTGCCTAACTTCAGCGAGGGCCGCGACATGAACGTTATTCGTCAGATTACTGACGCAGTAGAAAGCGTTAAGGGTGTAAAGTTGCTCGACGTAGACCCGGGCGAAGCAACCAACCGCACAGTCGTAACCTTCGTTGGCGAACCCGACGACGTGGTGGAGGCTGCCTTCAGAGCAGTGGGCAAAGCCGCTCAACTTATAGATATGCGTCAGCATCACGGTGCACATCCGCGCATCGGTGCCACCGACGTACTGCCGATTGTTCCCGTGAGCGGCATCACGCTTGAGGAGTGCGCTGAGATTTCGCGCCAGCTCGCCAAGCTCATCGCAGACGAACTCAATATTCCGTGCTATTGCTACGAGGCTGCGGCGTTCAAGCCGGAGCGCAAGAACCTTGCCGTGTGCCGTAAGGGCGAATACGAGGGTATCGCCGAGCGCATCGACGACGATGCTGAGGCACCCGACTTCGGCAGACGCCCATTCGACGAGCAGGTGGCTCGCACGGGCTGCACCGTAGTAGGAGCACGCGACTTCCTCATCGCCGTCAACTTCAACCTCAACACAACGTCTACACGCCGCGCCAACGCCATTGCGTTCGACGTGCGCGAGAAGGGTCGCCCGATGCGCGAGGGCAACCCCATCACCGGAAAGAAGCTCTGCTACGCCGACGGTACGCCTATTATGAAGCCCGGTACGCTGAAGTGTACGAAGGCTATCGGATGGTTCATCGACGAATACGGCATCGCTCAGGTGTCGATGAACATCACCAATATCAATGTAACGCCGCTGCACAAGGCGTTCGACGAGGTGTGCCGCTGCGCACAGAACCGCGGCGTGCGCGTCACGGGCACCGAGATAGTGGGCCTCGTGCCGGAGCGCACCCTGCTCGAAGCCGGTCGCTACTTCCTCGCCAAGCAGCAGCGCTCTGCCGGAATACCGAAGAAGGACATTCTCGACATCGCCATCAAGTCGCTCGGACTCTCGGACCTCAAAGAGTTCAAGCCCGAGGAGAAGATTATAGAATACGTTATGGCGGCTGGCGCAGAGAAGCAGAACCTGCTCGTAGACCTCACCGTGAAGGGATTTGCCGAGGAGACATCGCGCGAGAGTCCGGCTCCTGGCGGTGGTTCGGTATCGGCTTACATGGGCGCATTGGGTGCATCGCTGGCTACGATGGTAGCTAACCTGTCGAGCCACAAGCCGGGTTGGGACGAGCAGTGGGAAGAGTTCGCTGCCGTTGCAGAGGTAGGCATGGCTCTGCAGGAGCGTCTGCTCCACCTCGTAGACGAGGATACAGAGGCGTTCAACCGCATCATGGCTGCCTTCGGAATGCCGAAAAACACGCCCGAGGAGAAGGCGGCACGCTCGGAGGCTATACAGACCGCTACGCTCTTCGCTACGGAGGTGCCGCTGGAGACGATGAAGGCTTCGTTCGAGGTGTTCGCCGTTTGCCGCAAGATGGTTGAGAAGGGCAATCCGAACAGCGTGTCGGATGCCGGCGTGGGCGCATTGGCAGCGCGTGCGGCAGTGCTCGGTGCTGGCATGAACGTGAAGATTAACGCCGGCTCGCTGAAAGACCGCGAAAAGGCTGAAGCACTCATCGCCGAGGCTAACCAACTCATAGCAAAGGCTAACAGCGAAGAGGCAGAAATAACAAAACTCGTTGAAGAGAAACTCTAAAACCTAACAATATGACTTTTGCAGAAGAGATACGCTTGGGCATACCCGACTTCCTTCCCGAACCGATGCCATACGACCCGAATATAAACCATGCGCCGAAGCGCAAGGAGATACTCAACCACGAGGAGAAAAAGCTGGCACTGCGCAACGCTCTGCGCTACTTCCCGAAACAGTTGCACGCGCAACTGGCGCCGGAGTTCATAGCCGAGCTCAACACATACGGACGCATCTATATGTACCGCTATCGCCCTACATACGATATGTACGCTCGCCCCATCGACGAGTATCCGCACCGCTCCGAACAGGCTGCTGCCATCATGCTCATGATTCAGAACAACCTGAACCCTGAGGTGGCTCAGCATCCGCACGAACTAATCGTGTACGGAGGCAACGGTGCCATCTTCCAGAACTGGGCGCAGTACCGACTCACAATGAAATATCTCAGCGAGATGACCGACGAGCAGACACTCGTGATGTACTCGGGTCATCCGCTCGGACTCTTCCCGTCGCACCCGAACGCTCCGCGTGTGGTGGTGACGAACGGAATGGTGATACCCAACTACTCGAAACCCGACGACTGGGAGCGCATGAACGCTCTCGGCGTGAGCCAGTACGGACAGATGACTGCCGGATCGTACATGTACATCGGTCCGCAGGGCATCGTGCACGGCACTACCATCACCGTGCTGAACGCGGCACGCAAGCAGCGCAGCGAGAAGGGCGGACCGCAGGACATACGCGGCATGCTTTTCGTGTCGTCGGGTCTGGGCGGCATGTCTGGTGCTCAGCCTAAGGCTGGCAACATCGCTGGTGTGGTGAGCGTGGTGGCAGAGATAAACCCGCTGGCTGCGAAGAAGCGCTACGACCAGGGCTGGGTGGACGAGCTGCACGACAATCTCGACGAACTCATACCTGCCATAAAGCGCAGCGTAGAGGAGAAGCACACGGTGTCGATGGCTTACGTGGGCAACGTGGTCGACCTCTGGGAACGTCTCGCCGACGAGGGCGTACACGTGGACATAGGCAGCGACCAGACCTCGCTCCACAACCCATGGGCAGGCGGCTACTATCCTGCCGACCTCACGCTCGAGGAGTCGAAGGCGATGATGGCTGAGAACCCCGACGAGTTCCGCAAGCATGTGCAGGCATCGCTGTGCCGCCAGGTGGCTGCCATAAACCGCCTCGCCGCCAACGGCATGTACTTCTTCGACTACGGCAACGCATTCCTCCTGCAGTCGAAGCGCGCCGGTGCCGACATCTGCAAAGCCGACGGCAAGTTCCGCTATCCGTCGTACGTGCAGGACATCATGGGACCGATGTTCTTCGACTACGGTTTCGGTCCGTTCCGCTGGGTATGCACATCGGGCGACCCTGCCGACCTTGCCAAGACCGACGAGATTGCGGCACGTGTGCTTGAGGAGATAATGACGAATTCGCCCGACGAGATAAAGGGACAGATGGCTGACAACATCCACTGGATTGTGGAGGCTGGCAGAAACCAACTTGTAGTGGGTTCGCAGGCTCGCATCCTCTACGCCGACGCAGAGGGTCGTGCGAAGATTGCACTGGCGTTCAACGAAGCTATACGCAAGGGCGAGATAACCCGACCCATTGTGCTCGGACGCGACCATCACGACGTGTCGGGAACCGACTCGCCGTTCCGCGAGACAAGCAACATATACGACGGTTCGCAGTTCTGCGCCGACATGGCTGTGCAGAACGTCATCGGCGACTCGTTCCGCGGTGCTACATGGGTGTCGCTGCACAACGGTGGCGGCGTAGGCTGGGGCGAAGTGATAAACGGCGGCTTCGGCATGGTGATAGACGGCAGCGCAGACAGCGACCGTCACATCAGTGAGATGCTGTTCTGGGACGTGAACAACGGCATAGCACGCCGTGCTTGGGCACGCAACGAGGGTTCTATTCACAGTATAGAGCGCGAGATGCAGCGCTCGCACGGACTGCAGGTTACGATGCCGAGTATCGTCGACGACGACATCATCAATCTAATATAGGGATATCAGGGGGTGCACTTGTCTCCGCTCGGCTTTGCCGCTTGCCAGAGCAAGAAGTGCACCAACCAAGAAGAATAGGGCACCAACCAAGTAGCAAGTGCATCAACCAAGAAGAATAGTACTAACAGACAGATTGGTGCACTTGAGACAAGTGCACCCCCTTCCCTAACAACCAACTAAAAATAACGACAATGAAAAAACATCAGATTTCAGCCGAGCACCTGTCAATCGAGCGCATTGGCGAGGTGGTTTACGGCGGTTACAAGATAGAACTGAGCGACGACGCACAGAAGCGCATCGTGGAGTGTAGAGAGTATCTCGACCGAAAGATTGCGGAGACTACCGCACCGATATATGGTGTGACGACGGGCTTCGGCTCGCTCTGCAACGTGAGCATCGGTGCCGACGATTTGGCGCAGCTGCAGATAAACCTTATGATGTCGCACGCCTGCGGCACTGGCGACCGCGTGCCTAACGACATCGTGAAGATTATGCTGCTCTTGAAGATACAGTCGCTCAGCTACGGTTTCTCGGGCTGTCAACTCGCAACCGTGAACCGTCTCATCGACTTCTTCAACAACGACGTTTATCCTGTTGTGTACATGCAAGGCTCGCTCGGTGCATCGGGCGACCTCGTGCCGCTGGCTCATCTCACGCTTCCGCTCGTCGGTCTTGGCGAAGTGGAGGTTGAAGGTAAGGTAATCAGTGGCGAGGAGATGCTCCGCAAGTTCAACTGGCAACCTATCCAGCTCGCATCGAAGGAGGGTCTGGCACTGCTCAACGGCACGCAGAACATGGGTGCGTTCGCAGTTTGGGCACTACTGCAGTCGCACCGCCTCAGCGATTGGGCTGACAAGATTGCTGCCATGTCGCTCGATGCCTACTACGGACTCACGGCACCGTTCACCGACGCAGTGCATCAGGTGCGTCCGCATAAGGGACAGATTATCACGGCGGCTCGCATGAGAGAGCTGCTCGCTGGCAGCGAGATTGTGGAGAAACCGAAGTCGTACGTGCAGGATCCGTATTCGTTCAGATGTATTCCGCAGGTTCACGGCACGGTGAAGGACACCATCGCGTATGTCGACTCGGTGATTGACGTCGAGGTGAACTCGGCTACCGACAACCCGACCGTTTGTCCTGACGAAGACCTCATCATCTCTGCCGGCAACTTCCATGGTGAGCCGATAGCCATGCCGATGGACTTCCTCTCGATAGCCATGTGCGAACTCTCGAACATCTCCGAGCGCCGCATCTACAAGCTCATCAGTGGCACACGCGGTCTGCCGAGCTTCCTCGTAGCAAGCCCGGGTCTGAACAGCGGCTTCATGATTCCGCAGTACACAGCCGCTTCGGTGGTGAGCCTCAACAAGTCGCTCGCTACGCCGTCGTCGGTAGACAGCATCCCGTCGAGCCAGGGTCAGGAAGACCATGTGAGCATGGGTGCCAACGCTGCCATCAAGTTATATAAGGTGGTGCTCAACACGGAGCGCGTGCTTGCCATCGAACTCTTCAACGCGGCTCAGGCTCTTGAGTTCCGCCGTCCGCTGAAGTCGTCGCCGGCTGTAGAGGCTATCTTCGAGAGCTACCGCAAGGTGGTGCCGTTCATCGTACGCGACGAAGTGATGTATCCGCACATTGCTAACTCAATCGAATTCTTACGCAAATGAGATTATTAGTTAAGAATATAAAGACTCTCGCAGGCATCGAGCACGCTCCGAAACTGCGCTTGCGGGGCAAGGAGATGTCTGCATTCAACACTATCGACGACGCGTGGCTGACCGTTGAGGACGGTCGCTTCGCTGCGTTCGGTAGTGTTGCCGACGGAATGCCGACGGACACCTTCGACGAGACCATCGACGCAGAAGGCGGAATGGTCTTGCCATCGTGGTGCGACTCGCATACGCACATCGTCTTCGCAGGCAGCAGAGAGCGCGAGTTCGTCGACAAGATCAACGGACTGAGCTACGAGGAGATAGCGCAGCGCGGAGGTGGCATCCTCAACTCTGCCGACTTGCTGCACAACACTTCGGAGGACGAACTGTTCCGCCAGGCTATGCAGCGACTCGACGAGGTGATACGCAAGGGAACGGGCTGCATAGAGATAAAGAGCGGCTACGGACTGAACCTCGAGGACGAGCTGAAGATGCTGCGCGTCATACAGCGAATGAAGGAGGCTTCACCGGCAAAGATTGTGTCTACGTTCCTCGGAGCGCACGCCGTGGCTCGCGGCATGACGCAAAGCGATTATGTAAAGCTCATCATCGACGAGATGATACCCGAAGTGGGTCGCCAGCATCTCGCCGACTTCATCGACGTGTTCTGCGACCGCGGTTTCTTCACGCCAGAGGAGACGGGACGTATGCTCGAGGTGGCTGCCGCATGGGGTATGCGCCCGAAGATTCATGCCGACGAACTGGCTTCGTCGGGCGGTGTGGAGATTGGAGTGAAGCACGGCGCATTGTCGGTCGACCATCTGGAGAGCATGACCGAGGAGGAGATTGACATTCTGCGCGGTAGCGAGACGATGCCAACCGTGCTGCCCGGCACGTCGTTCTTCCTGAACATGCCTTACGGCAAGGGTCGCAAGATGATTGACGCAGGCTTGAGCGTTGCCGTGGCGAGCGACTACAACCCTGGTTCAACGCCATCGGGCGACATGAAGTTCGTGGTATCATTGGCTTGCATCAAGATGCGACTGCAGCCTAACGAAGCACTCAACGCCGCAACGATAAACGGTGCCTACGCTATGGGCGAGAGCCGGAACTACGGAAGCATCGCAAAGGGCAAGGTTGCCAACTTCTTCATCACCACCCCACTGCCGTCTGTCGACTTCATCCCGTATGCTTACACCACGCCGATTGTTAAGAAGGTGGTGCTCGGAGGAAAAAAATTGTGAGTTATGAGTTTTTTTGCGTAACTTTGTAGTCATTATACTATAAAGCATTCAATCATAAAAATCGCAACAGCACGATGGAAGACTTCATACACCTGCACGTACACACCTACTATTCCATTCTCGACGGACAGTCGCCGGTGGAAAAGCTTGTCGACAAGGCCGTGGCTAACGGTATGCGCGGCATGGCTATCACCGACCACGGCAATATGTTCGGCGTGAAAGAGTTGTACAACTATTGCAACAAGATAAACGGCAAGCTGAAAGAACAGGGCAAGGAGCCTTTCAAGCCTATCTTCGGTTGCGAGATGTACGTGGCACGCCGCACCAAAGCCGACCGTGTGAAGGAGAAGGGCGACGCGGGCGGCTATCACCTCATCGTGCTTGCGAAGAACTACCACGGATACAAGAATCTCATCAAGCTCGTGTCGCGTGCTTGGGTGGACGGCTTCTACTCGAAGCCGCGTACCGACAGAGCCGACCTCGAGAAGTATCACGAGGATCTCATCGTCTGCTCGGCATGTATCGCCGGCGAGGTGCCGGCGAAGATACTGAAGGGCGACATACCAGGGGCACGCGAAGCGATAGAATGGTATAAGAGCATCTTCGGCGACGACTACTACTTGGAGCTTCAGCGCCACGAGGTGAAGGACCCGAACCAACGCGCCAACCGCGAGACGTTCCCGCTGCAGCAGCGTGCCAACAAGGAACTGATAAAGCTCGCTAAGGAATACGGCATAAAGGTAGTCTGCACCAACGACTGCCACTTCGTCGATCAGGAGAACGCCGAAGCGCACGACCACCTGCTCTGTCTCTCTACGGGCAAGGAGCTGAACGACCCTACGCGTATGCTCTACTCCAAGCAGGAGTGGTTCAAGACGCGCGAGGAGATGAACGAGATATTCGCCGACGTGCCCGAAGCTCTCTCGAACACGCTCGAGATATTGGATAAGGTGGAGACCTACTCCATCGACCACTCGCCTATCATGCCGTTCTTCCCCATCCCTAAGGAGTTCGGTACGGAGGAAGATACACGCAAACGCATCTCGCCCGAGGAGCTGTTCCGCGAGTTCACCACCGACGAGAACGGCAACGAGATAATGTCGCACGAGGAGGCGGAGAAGAAGATCAAGAAACTCGGCGGCATCGACAAGCTCTACCGCATCAAGTTCGAGGCTGACTATCTTGCCAAGCTCGCCTACGACGGAGCGAAGCGACTCTACGGCGAACCGCTCTCCGACGAGGTGTACGAGCGAGTGAAGTTCGAGCTGCACATCATGAAGACGATGGGTTTCCCGGGCTACTTCCTCATCGTGCAGGACTTCATCAACTCGGCTCAGGACGAGCTGGGCGTGATGGTGGGTCCGGGTCGTGGCTCGGCAGCCGGCTCGGTTGTGGCTTACTGCCTGGGCATCACGAAGATCGACCCTATCAAGTACGACTTGCTTTTCGAACGTTTCCTCAATCCCGACCGTATCTCTCTCCCCGATATCGATACCGACTTCGACGACGACGGACGCGGCAAGGTACTCGAGTGGGTGGAGGACAAGTATGGTCACGATAAGGTGGCGCACATCATCACCTACGGCACGATGGCTACGAAGAACTCCATCAAGGACGTGGCGCGTGTGGAGAAACTGCCGCTCTACATATCCAACCGCCTCTGCAAGGCTATCCCCGACAAGCTGCCCGACGGCTTGAAGATGAACCTCACCAACGCCATCAAGTGCGTGCCGGAGCTACGCGAAGCCGAAGCGAGTGCCAACCCGCAGATGGCAAACACCATAAAGTACGCGAAGATGCTCGAGGGCACCGTGCGCGGTACGGGCATACACGCCTGCGGCACAATCATCTGCCGCGATGCTATCAGCGACTGGGTGCCGGTGTCTACGGCTGAGGACAAGAGCGACCCCGGACATAAGCTGCTCGCCACACAATACGACGGACACGTCATCGAGGAGACAGGACTTATCAAGATGGACTTCCTCGGTCTCTCCACACTGTCTATCATGAAGGAGACGGTGGAGAACATACGCCTCACCCACGACGGATTCACGCTCGACCTCGACACTATCCCCATCGACGACGAGCTCACATACAAGCTCTACCAGGAGGGACGCACCATCGGCACGTTCCAGTTCGAGTCGGCAGGTATGCAGAAGTATCTGCGCGAGCTGCGCCCTACGGTGTTCGAAGACCTCATCGCCATGAACGCCCTCTACCGCCCGGGACCTATGGACTACATCCCGTCGTTCATCGCCCGTAAGAACGGCAAGGAGCCAATCACATACGACATCCCCTGCATGGAGAAGTACCTGAAGGACACCTACGGCATCACGGTCTACCAGGAGCAGGTGATGCTCCTCTCGCGCCAGCTTGCCGACTTCACTCGTGGCGAGTCCGACGCATTGCGTAAGGCGATGGGTAAGAAGAAGAAAGCCATCGTTGATGCCATGAAGCCAAAGTTCATCGAGGGCGGAAAGAAGAACGGACACGACCCGAAGGTGCTCGAGAAGATCTGGGGCGACTGGGAGAAGTTCGCATCCTACGCCTTCAACAAGTCGCACGCCACGTGCTACTCGTGGGTGGCTTACCAGACGGCGTACCTCAAGGCGCACTACCCTGCCGAGTTCATGGCGGGCAATATGAGCCGATGCCTTAACGACATCACTAAGATTACGAAGCTCATGTCCGAGTGCCAGGCAATGAACATCCCATGCCTCGGTCCCGACGTGAACGAGTCGGAGCAGAAGTTCTCCGCCAACAAGAAGGGCGAGGTGCGCTTCGGACTCTCCGCCATCAAGGGTATGGGCGAGGCAGCTGCCACCAACATCATCGCCGAGCGACATAAGAACGGACAATACAAGGACATCTTCGACTTCGTGCAGCGTGTCAACCTCTCCGCCGTCAACCGCAAGGCGATGGAGTCGCTCGCACTGAGCGGCGGCTTCGACTCGTTCGGCATACGCCGCGAACAGTACTTCGCCACCAACGCCAAGGGCGACACCTTCGTCGAGACACTCCTGCGCTATGGTCAGGTGTACCAGTCAGAACAGTCGTCGATGCAGAACTCGCTGTTCGGCGACATGGGAGGCGTAGAGATACAGACACCGCCCGTGCCCGACTGCGAAGCATGGAGCACCATGGAACTGCTGAAGCGCGAGCGCGAGCTGGTGGGCATCTACCTCTCGGCACATCCGCTCGACGACTACGCCGTCTTGCTCAACCACATGTGCAACCTCCACTGTCCACAGATAGGCCGCGAGATGGACAAGAAGGCGTTCGCCTCAATCGAAGAACTCACCTTCGGTGGCATCATCACCTCCGTTTCACAACGCTGGACAAAGACCAACAAGCCGTTCGGCATCGTCACCATCGAAGACTTCGAGGGACAAGGCGAGCTGGCACTATTTGGCGAGGACTGGACAAAATGGCAGTCCATGCTGCAGGAGGAATACCACATCTATATCACAGCACAATGCGTGCAACGCTTCCGCAACAACCCCGATGCCTACGACATGGTAATAAAGAAGATAGAGTTCCTCAGCGACGTAAAGGAGAAGTTGATAGAGAAGTTCACGGTGTACATGGATGCCACGATGTTCAACGACGCACAACTCACCGACCTGGAGACAACACTGAAGAACTCCACCGGCAACGTGCCGCTCTACATCAACATCCACGACGCCAAGAACAACACCAACATACAGCTCTACAGCCGTAACATCACAGTCGACGTGAACAAGAAACTGCTCACCTCGCTCGACGAAATGGCAGAACAAGGCGTGCGCTATGGCATCAACTGACAGGGGGTGCACTTGTCTCAAGTGCACCAACAAATAAGCACATTGGCACAGATTTTGATATTTAATCATTATCTTTGCATTTGCATCGCATTGTCTTTGCATTGTCATTAAATAAAGAATAATCACTAACAAATAAACGAATACAACTATGGAAGTAACAATCACAACAGAGAACATCGAACAGTACAGAACTGGCGAACTGCCATTGGTAGTAGACCTTTGGGCTACATGGTGCGGTCCGTGCCGCATGATCGCTCCTATCGTTTCTAAGCTCGCAGAGGAGTACGACGGCAAGATCGTTGTAGGCAAGTGCGACGTAGAGGAGAACGACGACGTAGCAGCAGAATACCGTGTACGCAACATCCCGACACTGCTCTTCTTCAAGGGCGGCGAGCTCGTTGGCAAGCATGTAGGTGCCATCACAGAAGGCGACCTCCGCAAGAAGTTCGACGAACTCCTGTAATCTCAGGGGGTGCAGTTGTCTCAGGGGGTGCAGTTGTCTCAACTGCACCAACCAAGCAGAATGCAACCAACCAAGCAGAATGCAACCAATTAGTAAATAGGGGGTGCACTTGTCCCAAGTGCACCAATCAAGTAGAATGCAACTAACTGGCAAATTGGTGCACTTGAGACAAGTGCACCCCCTAAACCACCCCTATAGATAAACGCCGAAACAACCCATCAGCATGACACGCTGGGTTGTTTCGGCGTCTTTGTTTTCCATAAAAGCAACAAAAAGTTTGTCACTTCCATAAAAAAACGGTAACTTTGCACAGAATATATGTATCCGTACAATGGCTGCGTACGTGCATACGATTTTTACGACAACCGATTATCAACAACTAATTTACACATACCGAACCAAACAATGATCAAAAAGATAAAGAAACTAAAGAAAATACGCCTTCACCGCGAAGGAACCGACACACTCGTTTATGGCTTCATCGTTATCGCAGCAATCGCGTTGCTGCTTTGGCGTTTCATAGACAGCAAGGTGCCGTTCTGGTGCTTCACGGCAATCATGGGCACCGTCTACTGCATCGTCATCAACTTCTTCCGCTGCCCCATACGCTTCTTCCCCGAAGAAGACACAACGGGCTTGGTAGTAGCTCCAGCCGATGGCCGCGTTGTAGTAATCGAGGAAGTCGACGAGGATGTCTACTTCCACGAGCGTCGCATCATGGTGAGCATCTTCATGAGTCTTTTTAACGTACACGCCAACTGGTTCCCCGTTGACGGCAAAGTGAAGACCGTAGCCCACCACGACGGCAACTTCCACAAGGCATGGCTGCCAAAGGCGAGCGAGGAGAACGAGCACGCCGACGTAGTCATCACCACCCCCGAAGGCACCGACATCCTCTGCCGCCAGATAGCAGGCGCAGTGGCACGTCGCATCGTCACCTACGCCAAGCAAGGCGAAGACTGCTACATCGACGAGCACCTCGGCTTCATCAAGTTCGGCTCACGCGTCGATGTCTACCTGCCCCTCGGCACCGAAATCTGCGTCAAGATGGGACAGCTGACCACCGGCAACGGAACAATAATAGCAAAACTGAAATAAAGTAATGGCTAACTTCATAACACGCAACATACCCAACACCCTTACATGCGGCAACCTCGTTTCGGGTTGCATCGCAACCGTAATGGCACTCGGAGGCGACGCACGCTGTGCGCTGATATGGATTATTATCGGTGCCGTGTTCGACTTCTTCGACGGTATGAGTGCCCGCCTCTTCGGAGTCTCATCACCCATCGGCAAAGAGCTCGACTCGCTTGCCGACGACGTGACATTCGGCGTAGCCCCCTCGGCAATCGTCTTCGCACAGTTGAGCGTGATGGAATACCCCACAATGCTCGCCAGCGTAGAGCCGTACATCCCCTACTGCGCCTTCCTCATCGCAGCATTCTCAGCCCTTCGCCTCGCGAAGTTCAACCTCGACACACGCCAGACCACCTCGTTCATCGGAATGCCCACACCAGCCAACGCCCTCTTCTGGGGCTCGCTACTCGTGTCGCAGCCCACACTCATCGAGTCGTCAGCATGGATGATTCCCGCGATACTACTGCTCGTAGTGCTCACAAGCCTTCTGCTCGTCAGCGAGCTGCCCATGTTCGCCCTTAAGTTCAAGCAGTGGGGCTGGCGTGGCAACGAGCTTCGCTACTCGTTCATCGCCATCTCCGGCGTAGTCATCGCCCTCTTCGGTGTCATCGGCGGCATGTGGATAGTCATCACCCTCTACTTCCTCACATCCGTAGTAGCCGACATCGTGAGTCGCACCCACACCACGGTCGACATCGAGAAGTAGACAACAAGAAAGTGGAAACGGATTGTAGCACCAAACAAACCATTCCTATGACATTCATCGGACTATTTCTGAAAAGTATATTTATCATGGTGCTGATGGTAGCCATCTTCCTCATCGGCATCGTCAGCTTCATCTATCTGCGCGTAAAGCGCATGACGAAGCAGTTTCGCAACGGTACCAACCGCACCAACGGAACCAACCGTCGCCAGCAGCAAAGCTCTGCTGCAGGCAGCACCAAGCGTCGCAGCGCTGAGTACGACGACGGCGTAGTCGTGGAAGAAGAACTCTACGACGAACGCTCACCACGCCAAGCCAACCGCAAGATATTTGCGAAGGACGAGGGCGAATATGTCGACTTCGAGGAAGAAAAATAAAATGTAGGAGGTATGGGCATCTTGCCCATACCACGCAGCCTTAGAAAGCATTTAATGGTAAACGGTTTATATAAAGTACTTTTGCGTTTTTATCTTCCATCTACCATTTTTCCGCCTTTTTCCGCCGCAACTCATTGATACTCAAATACAGCGAAGGCTGGAAGATACATTTGTTATCTTCCAGCCTTCGCGTTTATCTACCAGCCGGAGTAAGCGTATCAGCGATGTTGCCTTGTCCACTATTATTCATTTTTATCCTCTACATTAGGCAGATAATCACTGGCTTTTGGTGAAGGAATCGACTGGATAATGCGGAAGAGTTGCTCAGTGTCGGCAACGTCAGTCATGCGCAATTTGCCGTCTGAAGCACGAAGTTTCAAACGGTTACAATTCGTAACCGTTTGATTACCTTCCTTTACAAGCCTGTGTTTCAACACTTTCCAGTAGTTTCGCGCATGTTCAGTATCTGGCTGTTCCGTCAGCACACCACACACATCCACAATGGAGAAATACCATTTTTCCTCCTTGTCGTCCCATACGGTGCGCACCTTCTTTTCTTCAAACAGTTGAAGAGATTCCTTCTTCGTCATATTCTTTTTCTATTTCATTATCTTGTTGCCAATCAATATTATCCTTCCTTAGAAGGTCTGCAACCTCAACTTCAAGCAACTTTGCAATTTTTATCAGATTGCCTAAGTCTGGCTGATAAGTATTCGTACACCATTTAGATACGGTGACCTTATCCTTTCCCAGTTGTTCGCCAAGCCATTTGTCGGTTTTCTTTTATGCAGTTTGCTGTACTCACTTTGCTAAGGCGAGGACATATATTAATGATTGTGCACAAAGTTAATAAATTTTCCTCCTAAAAGCAAGATTTCTGCCGAGCGATGTCCATCTATTTTGTTTCTGACGGCGGAGAATGATTGCAACGAGGTGGTTGGAGATAGAGACGAACATGATTAATATAAACCCCTCCGTGCGGCTCGTGGGCTGCGCGGAGGGGCATTATTTATTAGAGTTCTTCTAATTGTATATCTTCCTCTTTCTTTTCATCCAAGAATGATAAGAACAGATGAAGAAAAGCTGTCTCTCTAAAGAAGTGATTGGGATCTTCTTCCATTTTCTCGTAGATATAAGAGAAACCAAAATTGGCATATTGCTCCATTTTATCAATAAGTTGATCTACAACTTTCCTTGGGGTTATTTCGCCCTTATCTAAAGCAATCAGATCTATATCTGTTTTCGCGACTAAGGCTGCAAATATAAATTTGCGTATTTCACCATAAGATGTCCTACCTATACGATTTTCTTGATTACCCCAATATTGGATTGGCTGACCATAGGTTTTAAGTTGTGCCTTGTCTTCAATCAAAGGTTTGGTTTGATCGAAATATAATCCAATAAAAAAAGCTATGATAAAAGCTTCATATCCCGCACCAAATGTTTTAGCACGAGCATGTTGATATGATGTTGTTCCACGTCCATAGTCTGTAAAAACATCCATAATAGACTCTTGATAGCGCTTTTCCCATTGGGGGTTGCGCTTACTCCAAATGTCATATAATGATTCCATAGTTATTTTATTTTATCAACAATAGTTCGTATTGTAGCCATGTTATGACTGTCGAAGTTATCTGCTTTTCTGATTCTATATACTCCACAAGTTAGTTTATCAACCTCATTCAAGCGAAGTTGTCCCTTTGTTATAAAATCTTTAGTCACAATAATGCATTGTTTTTTGATCTTATCAATGACATTATAGAACCCTTCTTCCTTAGAATCACCAAACGAAGATGTCGCAGCATCAAATATTAACGGATAATTCTCATCACATTTCTGATCAGTAAAGTCAGAAATGGCAAATAGCACAGACATATACATGACCGTTTCTTGAGATCCCGAAGGATTCTTTATTTCTGTTCCATTTGAACTATAAAGTTTAATTTCCGTAGAATCTTCAACTGTTTGACGCAAACGAATTTCTCCATGAAAATCCATTGCACTTAACTTCTCCAAATATTCATTGGCACATTCCTCTAAAGCAGCTAAAAAACGTCTCAGGTTTTCTTTTTTAGCCTTCTTAAAGGCCTTGGAAATCTCTTCCAACACACGATGCACATCTCTGTAAACTTTCACTTGGCTGCTTTGCGGATTAAGTTCATTGAACTTTTGGTGTAAATCTGCGTCCTGAGTTTTTAAATCCTGCAAGTCTCGTTCCAATTCCACCAAACGTGTTTCAGCACGTCCTTTCTGTTCGAACATACCCTTAATGTCCAAGAAACTCTTTTGCAGCAATTCTTCAGACAAATTACCTGCTTGTATCAGCAATCTTGCCTTTTCATCTTCTGTATCCTGTTCTTTTTCTTCATTCTTTTTCAGTTCTTCTCTCCAACGATCTTCTAGACCAAGACGGTCAAATATATCTGTTGAGATTCTTGCAATTTGAGCTTCTACGTCTCCACCCATTCGTATACCAATATGGTGCAATTCTTCAACATAACCACTAGTGAACAACTGCTTTTTCTCAATCGAAGCTTTTCTCTCATCAAATTTCAGTTTTGCTTCTATGTGCTTCTTATACTCATTGAGTTTGTTTACCATAAACTCATATGCGCTAGAGCCTTCTGGAGCAGGACTTCCACAAACTTTGCAGACATGATCGTGTATCATCTCCTCCATTGTTTCCTGATTTGGTAAGTACCATGGCAGTTCTGCAACATTATCTGAAAGCATACCACGAACTTCTTCCAAAGCCTCTTTCTTACCAACTTCTTTAGCATTCTCTTCTAGGAAAGCTTTCTCTTGGCGTCTTTTCTCCTTGCTGAATTCAGAACATTTCTTTTTGAAATCTGTCAATATCGGTGGAAATGCGCACAATATCCATAACTTGTCTAACAAAGCAGTATTCTTGTTTACCATGCTAATGTTAGCCCTCAAATTAACCGACTTTTCCTTTAATGTTTTGAGTCGTTCGCTTACTTCATTAAAACGTTCTGTTGTCTCTTGGTTCTGTTCCAATTCTTCAAGTTTCGAAGAGAATAGAGAAACAGATAGCTTTTTTTCGCTGATTTCCTTCTTCTTATTAAGAATATCTTCAGAGACACGCTTCATTTGTTCATTAAGATTATAGGCCTGAGAAGCGATCTTTTTGTCTGAGGTACATTCTTTTTTATAAGCTTTTTCTGACTTCTTCTCCATCTCCTCAGAAAGATCAACTAACTTGTCAAAATCTCTTACACCAGAGAATTTGTCAACAAGTTCTTTTAGTGCAGCTGCATTCTGAAAGACATTGAGAGTAGACTCTCCCTTGAACATACTGAACCGCTGGATAAAAGCATCAAAGCATCTATCCATAAGTTTTTTTCCATTCACAACTTCACGTCCGCTACTTGTCTCTTCATAGCCACGGAAGGTAATAGAAGATGTCTTGAACGAATTATCAGATATACGCTCAAATGTAAATGACTTTTCAACGATCTTCTCTCCATCGTGATCAAACACCATTCTTACTGCCACCTCATCACTTTCGCCGATCTCCAATTTCGACTTGCGCATTTCAGAAGCATTGTGTATACTGTTATTCTCTGTAGCCGTATTAAAGAGCCACTGTAAAGCCTCAAAGAATGTTGTTTTTCCATCACCATTGTCTCCAATGATAAGAGTCAATCCATCAGAGAACTCAAATTTATTCTCTCCATAGTAACTACGGAAGTTTCGTATAGAGATTTCTTTTATTATCATACGTTTCTCTTTAAATATTCTGTTACTTCTTTGTATATTTCTCTCTCTGTTGCTTGTTCTGACGAACGTTTGATTATTTGAGCAACAGCACTGACAACGACATTGTCAGAATCAACAGCTTGATAGATCGAGGAAATTTCAGCAGGATTATAATCGCCGAACTTCATCAGGTCTGGGTCTGTTAGCACAGCTTCAAGCATCTTGTCATTATTTGTAGTATATTCCATAATTATAATATGTTTATGTTATAATATGTTGTAATATCATCAAGTTCTGTATATGTAAAGTCCGCATTTTCAGATAAAGATGCAAAATCTCTCACACGTTTCATCTCCATTTCTAGCAGTCTTCGCTCCATATTGAAATTTTCTGCTGCAGAGTTTATTATAGGAGCAACTATTAGATCATGAATCACAGCATTGTACTTATCCTTATGTTTTCTCAGAATTCGACCTCTACGTTGAATGAATTGTCGAGGGTTTCCAGTACTAGCACAAAACACTGCCATTTCGCTGCGTGGAACGTCTACACCTTCATCAAGACATTTCATTGAAGTGAGTACTTCCAAATCGCCATTAGCAAAATCACATAAGATCTTGTCTCTATTTTTTGATGAGGAGGTAAACTCACACACAGTAGTAGTATTACTTATACCCTTAACAATATCTGTGTATTGATCTATTAAATGTCTTGAAGTGTCGTCGTCACCAATAATATCTGATGTATCAAAAACATCTGATGTATCATCCGGCTTGTTGCCTTCTGGTACATATACCAAGGTATATTTCAAGTTACCTTTTTCCTCATACCTTTGCTTCAAGATGTTGCGGAATACGCCTTCTTTATTCTTTGCTTTATGTATTATACGTTTCCGTTTCAACAGTAAAGCCATAAGGATATCATCACTTTTAGGAAAAGACAGGCTGTCATAGTTAAAGTATTTTGCCAGTTGTAATGATATCTTTATATATTCAGCCATTTCTTCATCATCCAAGTACACGACATTAGGATAATAATAGTAGCGGCAAAGGAATCCATTGTCTATAGCATCACGCATAGAATACTCAAATGTATACCCTTTTTCACTTCCAAAGAAGTTTGCCAACCTATTATTGGCAACATCATCATACTGTCTATTAGGAGTCGCAGACAGCCCTATACGACGAAGATACTTAATAGCGTCAAGCCGATCAAGTATTCTACCTGCCCCCATATTATGAGCCTCATCCGCAATGAATAGAGTTTGATTTACAGAAAAGCCATTCAATGTTTTGAAAACATTGGCACGAACAAACGATGCATAAGTAGATATAATGATAAAAGACTCCTTGCTATTAGAATAATTAAATGTTTCTTTTATATGCAACGTCTCTATCTCATCCTTCCACTTTCTATTACGCGAATATACCTTATATATGTTTTTGAAATTAAATTTGTGACATTCGTCAACCCATTGTTCAACCAAGGTTTGAGTCGGCACAAGTATGATCGCTTTGTAATAACCTTTACTTTTATATATTTCTAATAGGCAATTAAGAGATGTTATGGTTTTTCCAGTACCCGTAGCCATCGCAAATAATCCACGCTGCTTATTATTCTTCCATTTTTCAAAAGCCTGTTTTTGATATTCACGAGGACCTGAAGGATACGGGAAATGCGGTACATCATTATCGCTATCATGCACATAAGCGTTTTCTTCACTCACTTTCGTTGCTTTTCTTTCTGCTTTGAGCCTTTTAAGTTTACGCTCAACATCAAGCAATTCATCAACATCTTTTTCATTAAAGGAAGAAGCAATTGCTATTTCGAGTTTATCTGCTGACAAATATTCGATGCCTGATTTCTGATGATTCATAATGGCATCAAACTCTTGGCGTTGACTCTTTATGCGTGCACGCACCATACCATCTACGCTATCGCTTCGATCTATTTTTATTTCTTCCAGATTGTTGAACAGCCCACTAATTGTAAAATTCGCAGACCCGATGAAAGAAGTAACGCTGTCTCCATCTCTGAATTGTCCAGACTTAGTATGCGCTATACCTTTACGGTTGCGTGGACGTATTATTCGTATATCAATTCGCTTGTTGTAGATGAGGAAGGCCAGGCAATCAAAGAACTGCTGCTGATATTCGTCAAATGTTTTTCTCAACGATTCAAAATCTGTAAGATCAAAACAGTTGATGAATGTACCTTTCATACCTTCGTTTATTGCTTTCTTATCTGCTTCCGAAACTATTTGGTTTATTACAAGACGCATTCTGCCACCATTCGCAATGAATGTAGCAAAGCCAACAGCAAGCACACTGATTGCAGCAGAGCTAAAATAGCCCAGCTGCAAATCAAACTCACAACTATTTCTTAAACCATCGTTGAAGAATTTTTCGGGCGAATTATTTTCTCCAGGACGATATGTGCCGTCTTCAGCCCAATCAACCTCGTATAGCATAAATCAAAAGATTTTAGATGAAACAATTTGTACACATTACCTCATCATCGAACAATTCGACAAGTGTTGTACCCTTTTGTTTAGCGCGGTTTTCCTCCTGACGTTTTATGATGTCAAGTTTTATCTTTCTTATACGTTCTGGTTTTATCATGTCAGCAAGACTTTCTCCTTGATTCCATGTATAACCGTCTTTTTCGAACTCCATTGCTTTTTTATATAGCTCAGGATGCTGTTCATAAAGCCATATCCATTCTATTTTCTGCTGAAAAAAGCAGAAATAGCAACCAGAACGGCTTCTACAATAAGTACCGGTCTTTCCATCCACTTCAAATGGTATTTCCTCATAATACTTTGGCACACCAACACCACTCTCTCGTAATAGTCGGAAAATATCATCTTTTACAAGGACCTCGTCATTGTCTATCAATGGGAAACTATCGAGCTTGCCAATTGGATATTCAGTTGTCTTTAAGTATTCAAATACAACATGATTAAAGAGTTTCACATCAATATCAAGTAGGGCATTTAATTTCTTTGAATAGTAAAACTGTTTGGATATAGGGCGCTTCAAAATCTCCAGAATATCCTCACGTTGAAAGTCCTTGCATAAGCTATCATATAATGCTATTATCTGTTCTTGCTGATCATTATGGAGAACCTTATTTATAACATCAATGCTCCATATATTACGACGGAAGGGGAACACGGCTTGAATATTGGGTTTTGAAGAAATGTATCCATCGCGATCCTCGTCGCCACGTATGCCTACATATGACACAGCATAGTCCTCGCCAACATAGCGTTCAAATTCTGCCAGTTTCATCTTTTGTGTACACCAACGAGCCTGCGGTGATGGCAGAAAGCCACCACACGCTTTAAGGAAATGCTCAAAAGGTGTCGGTTCTGGACTGTCCTCGGCAGCACGGAGTCGTTTAATGCTACCAAGGTAAGCCCCGAGACGATCTATCAGTAACTCTGTTTCCGCAAGTTCGCATCCTGTATCAGAGTTATAGTATTCTATCTTTAATTGCGGATATTTCTGTTTTAGGTATATAGCCAATGCAGCACTGTCTTTACCTCCAGAAATTCCAAGTATGTGTCTTACGTTCATTTTGACATTTTTTTATTCAACACTCTTAACAATGTACATATAGCGACATTGTTATTGTCTATGTTTGCGAGTGCGTTATTTAAAAGCATTTCAAGTTCATCCGCTTTCTCTGTTTCTGTTTTTGTCAGCTTGAATGTCTGAGATGAGATGTTTGTGCCTTTTGTAGCAACCATATCAACAGAAAAACACTCCTCGTCACTATCAATGTCCATCTGTGATATAACTGAATATTTCTCGCATTCGCGGAACAACATTATAAGATTGTGTACAAGCTTTTCTTCTTGATCATCACGCAATCGTTCAAGCGGTTGTTCTAAAGCAGTGTAACAGATTGACTGATACCATTCCTTGCGATTATCAAATTCTGTCATTACGTGATGATAGAACTCCTTGAGACGATCTGTCAGAAGATGCTCGTTAACAGAAGCAAATCGGCTGCGTATAGTCAATATGTATTCCGTATAATCATATTCCTCAATGCTCAATGCATCTAACAGACTTGATTCTATACGATCTATCAGATCATTATAGCATGATCGCAATTCTCTCACAGCACGGTTAACGACATAACAGAACTCTTCCACTTTTTCTTTGTTCTGCAATGCAGTTTTATCAAAACCTAACGCCTCTGGCAAATCCTCGAAGAATGTCTTTTCTGGATCTTTAGCTACTGCGAGAGTGTCGCGGAAACGTGCCGTATGCTCGTGGTTAAACTTTCGTGTATGCTTGGCATAATCGTTAAGTTGTCTACTATAGAAGAAAAAGAACGGCTTAATAGTCTCAATGAAGTCGTTGCTTTTTACATCTCCCAAAGTCTTTACGTTAAGGAATTTGCGATATTGGTTGAATATATCCATACGTACGCCTGATACGTCCAAAGCTTTAATACTATAGTCGGCAGGATGTTTTTGTAGTAGTTCAAAGAACTCCATATTCACATTCGGTATATATGCACCTCCTGTGCCATACAATGAATACTCCTGTTTCTTAATGTACAGATATGTAGGAATCCAAAATTCGAGAAAACCTTGTTTTAATTTATATGGACGTGCCGACAATAACTTTATCAGTTCTGATATTTTACGTGGCTTGTTGGTTGTTGAAACCAAAAACTCCTCACAAGCGTCCCACAAAGGCATTAATCCGTCATTGGTAGGTTGACTTGAAAAAGCGCCATCTACATGAAGTCCAGTATGCTTCAACAGAGAATAATATATGGTTTTCTCTGGAGGAAATTTATCCTTGGCAAATCCGAAATCCACTTCATTTCCTTGATTGAGCATCGCTGCAAGATATTTCACACGGGCACTTGATATCGAACCGCTCAACTTATGACGATTGAACAATTCGTTATTCATTATCGGTGTCTTAGGATAGATGGTTTCGCACACATGCGACAGAAGTTCGTTAAACATACGGAACGTCTTAACTTCTACCTCTTTGCCATCGAATATCCATGTTACATCATCACTATATGAAAACAATGCTTCATTGAGCGACTTATCTAACAATACCTTCTCATACTCCAAGAGATTTTTCACTTCTGTTATAGCAACATGATCGGACTTATCCAGTAGCACCTTGCTCAGTATATAGTTATACTTCTCTATTAAGTATAGATGATCTACAAGTTCACTTGTATTTTTAAAGCAAGCAAAGACTATTGCATTGCTACACTCGTTACTTAATGCAACTGTATCCTTTACAACATTCTTGTTTGAAGAGAATATGAGTTGTATGTAGCCATCAGTATCACCGGTAGGAGTTTTATCCTGACCTACCTCCAAAATTTCGTATTCGAAATAGCGCGGCGTTCCTTTCTGAAAGTAGCACATTTTTACAGGTGCTATCTTCTTAAAGCAATAGCTGCGTATTTCATCAACAAAATTTACGGGACGACCTACTACTAAGCCTGCTTTTCTAATTTCGTCTTCGATGTTTATATCAGTTCCATCAAATAGTATATATCGTAATTTATAGCTTGCAAAGCGTATTATCTTGTATTGCTCAAGGAGGTTGAGTATATGTAAAGCATCTTCAATTCCAAGCGCAACTTTAGCATAGTAGGCTGTTTGTTCTCGCGTCATCTTGAAAGAAGAATTGCCAAGCAAGTTTAATAGTCCGATAGTTTTTACTATCTTTATTGCTCCAAGCAATTCATTCTTAGTTTCCCACGACTGACCTTCTACACGTTCAAGTGCCACCTGCATAGAACTCCATTGCATTGAGTCAGCATTGGCATCCTTTAGATACGAATAGAAATTATGCAAGATATAGTCGTAACAATTTGCAATACTATAAAACCCATCTTCGTATTCACACAACGAGTTTGCTCCTTTCGTATTAAGAAAGGAGAATAATGATCGTTCATTCTGTCCATAACGCTGAATTGCCTGAGTAATGGCGTAAGCAGAGAATGGCTCCAACGGATAAAGAGCTTTCGCTGTTTCTGGAGTAAATCCATCAGATACGAATTTCGTATCTTTTGCAAGTTCGCACAATTTGGTTAACACTGTTTCATTGTCGCCTAAATCTTTACATGAACCATTTTGTTTTGACGCGAGGTAAAGCAGTTGTTCTACAGGTTCGATAAAGACCAATTCCTTGAAACGTCCTTTCACCTTGTTCCATTCTTCTTTCTGTACCGTAGAAAGTTTTCTTGCGTATGCACTGAAGTTTTGGTGCAGGGTTGTTATAAGCAGTATTTGTCTTGTAGGAGCATTGACAAACTCTGCCAGTTTCTGCATGAAATACAGCTCCTGTTCAGGATCGTTCTTTGCAGCATGTTCAAGAACCTTACCAAATTCATCAATAAATATGATAAGGAAACTTCCACGCTTCTTTGCTTGGTTATATCTGTTACGCAATTCGTCAAGCACATTATCGGAAGTTCCGTCAATAGCCAATTTATTGCGCATTAGTGAAGCAAGATCTTTGTAATCGCCTACAATCTTCAGCACTTCATACTTTTTACATGAAGATAAAGTCTGCGGATTTATAAGATTATGTTGACCTTTGCTCTGCAAATCTTTTTCCAACGCTAGCAAGAAGCATGACTTGCCAGTACCATACGAGCCAATAATCGTGAACGAATGAATACCAGAATTATACCCATTTACGATTCCGGATGCTACTTCTTGAGCATTGGGGGTTACGATATAATTGAAATCCTTGTTCTGGCCTTCTTCAATATTAGCCGACAAACTAAACTGCTGCATTTTCGTAGTATCTGTTAAGTAAATCAAATAGTTCTATTTTCTTGCCTTCCTTAAATAGAAGTTGGCGAATTCCTGAATTGTCACTATACTGCACATAGTCGGAATACTCACTATCTATCTGCCTCATCATTTCAATCACTTCAACATCTGTCATACAGAATACAAGCCCGACATTCTGCAATGTATCATACGCAACAGCTCCATCGTCACCTTTCATCATAAGAATGGCACAAAAGAAGATCTCCAATGGCACAGAACGCTTTCCTTCTATATTGAATGTGAATGTCTTATCTGAATTGTCGTGTCTAATAAGATTCAAATCTATCAACAAAGAAGAATAATCTTCATAAGACTTTGGATTTGATGGTTGGGTATAATTCTGAACCAACACATTGAAATCTTTTCCTACTGTATTAGCATTGAATTGCTTCTGTTTGTCATCTTCTGTCATCAGACGTTTTACATAGTTCTGTATCTGCTCTTTATCAAACTGTTTGCGTTCTTTCTGGTAGCGTAGAAATAAAATGTTATAAAGAGTTGCTTCTTGCGTTATAAAAAGAAGTAAATGAAGCAGCCATAGCGTGCCGAGACTTTCTATATACCTGTCTTTGCCATGCCCCTTTCCAAACAAGTTATTTGCTAACGTCGTTGGTTTGTCCTGCTCCGTCATACCTAAAGCCTTTAACCAATAGCGTATTGAGGCTACCATGTTTTTGCCAACGCCCAATTCCACAACAGAGTTAGGATCGTTGAAATTATTGCCTTTTACAATATAATCATATCCTTTTATCGGCCATAACATTCTACACGGAAACGATTCATGACCAGAGAACACATACTTTTTATACATAAAGAAAAATACTTTATTCGTTATGTTTCCGACAGAACCCCAATATCAGACAGATTAGACCTACGTTTGCTTTTATGCTTTTAAAAACAGAATGCGTGGGTTCTTTCCCTTCGCCCGTTTCGCAAACCGTAGGCCTTCGCATTGCCCAAAATCGCAAAAAACGGACAACTGCAGAAAGCCCACGCATAATATACAATATAGTCCCATACATGGGAAGCCATATACACACGTACCCATTGTGCATGAGACATATGTATACAGCAACCCAAGGCAGGGTTATAAATATACCTACCGTGGGCATCTACGTTGCCATCTCGTCTTTTGCGATTTTTGTAAAGTTGCGAAGTTTACGGTTTGAAAAGACAAGCGTCAAGTAAACGCCCTATTTCTTAAAAGTCTGCACCCTCCCACTTATTACCCTTTTCGGGCTTTCTGCAGGACGGATACTAAATGCAAAATTAATGAAAATATCTTGAATCACCATACCGACACTGTCTTTTTTGTATTTCTCATATTATATATGAATATTCGCTTATATTAATTTTGCCATTTCCATTGTTTTTTCGTACTTTTGAAGCATAATAACCAAACCTAAAGCTATATGAACGAACCATATTTCAACTATGATATCGCCTATGATGTATACACCAAACAGATAAAGAAAATGGCTGTTGGAAGCATCAAGCGAACTGGCATAAAGAAGATAGCCAAGCCGGTATTGCTGCTGGCTGTTATAAAGGGTATCGAGGATGGAGTTTTCAAACAAAACCGATTCGAATACGAGCAACTGGCAGAGATATACGAGACTGTGTTCAAGAAATACGCAGAGATAGCAAAACAGAGTGAATACACCCTACCCTGCTATCCTTTTTATCATATGCAGACAAGTGATTTCTGGAATTTAAGTATCCTAACGCCGCATTCAGAAACAAAAACGGTTTCGCCTTCCATTGCTTGGCTAAAGAACAACATTGAATATGCTTATTTAGATCATGCGTTTTGGGATATGCTTCAACAGAGCGAATACCGCAAACGGGTGGCTGAGTTTATTGTCAACACGAAGATAAAGACAGCTACGGCTAATAGTCGTTCGTTGTTGCGCATGTTCCTCGGTTGGCTCTTGGCTGTGTAAAACTTTCTCTCGCGTGCGTGGCACACCTTTTGCCCTGACACGATATTTGTAGGTTTGACCACTCAAGAGTGCGCAGAAAATCAGAAAACAAATTGTGGGTGCGTTTTTCGCAAGTTTTGGAGGGGTTGAAAGGACAAGAAATGTAACACACTGATATTTAATCGATTGTAGCATTACCCCTTAAAAACAAGTGCTATTGTGGCACTTGTACTGAGTACTCGTGCTGCTAAACTCCAGTACTCGCGCTACTAAACTCCAGTACTCTCAGCACGAGTACTGGGTAGAAGTGGCACTTAGGGTGGATGAAAATGGCACTTGCACCCGACGAAAGTGGTGTTTTGGGTGGGCAAAAGTGGCACTTGCACACCGAAAAACTACATTTTTGTGGTTTTCAAGGCGAACAGCGAGGGCGAAAAGGTGGCATCTACCGCGGTTTTTTTCTCCAGAATGGGTGTTCAGGTCGAGGGTGCTTGAACAATATTTGCATTGCAAGTTACGGGGTTGGTGCAAAGTTTTTCACTACAAATTTGTTGAGTGTTGACCTTCCACAGAACACACGGAACACACAGAACCTTCTTGCTGAGAGAGACCTCCCACAGAACACACGGAACGCACAGAACCTTCTTGCTGAGAGAACCTCCCACAGAACACACGGAACGCACAGAACCTTCTTGCTGAGAGAGACTTCCCACAGATGGCACAGATGGACACAGATGTAGGAGCCAGGGGAGGGCGTGTCAAAACTCCCTCCTCCTACTTTTTACTCTTTTACTTTTTTACTCTTTTACTTTTAAAAGCCCTTTTTTACACTTTTACTTTTTTACTTTTCAACGCATTACGCAATAGTTTGGAATAGTTTTAGTAACTTTGCATAATAGAGAAAACAAACTCTGAACATTGAGAGTAAAAACAAAACCGCATCATGCAATACACCATAACCGCACCCCAAACGATAAACGCCACAATCTGCCTGCCGGCGTCGAAGAGCATCAGCAACCGCGCGCTCATCATTCACGCGCTGTCGTGCGGTGACATACTGCCGCAGAACCTCTCGGTGTGCGACGACACGGAGGTGATTATCGACGCAATGCAACGCCGCCCGTACGAGATAGACATCAAGGGGGCGGGCACGGCGATGCGCTTCCTCACGGCTTACCTTGCTGCCACGCCGGGCGAACACGTGCTCACGGGCACCGACCGTATGAAGCAACGTCCGATAGGCATCCTCGTAAACGCGCTGCGATACCTGGGCGCCGACATCGAATACTTGGGCGAGGAGGGCTATCCACCGCTGCGCATCAAGGGGCGCACGCTGGAGGGCGGATACATCGAGGTGGCGGGCAACATCAGCTCGCAGTATATCTCGGCACTGCTGATGATTGCGCCGACGCTGAAGAACGGACTGCAACTGCGCATCACTGACGGTACCATCTCGCGCCCGTATATCGACCTCACGCTGTGGATGATGCGCGAGTATGGGGCGGATGCCGACTGGAGCGACGCGGACACCATCACGGTGAACGCGAAGCCATACGCGAGTCGCGAGTACACGATAGAGAGCGACTGGAGCGCGGCGGCTTACTGGTACGAGATGCTGGCACTGCGGGGGAACGACGAGTCGGAGGTGCGCTTCAAGGGCCTCATGGACGCGTCGCGTCAGGGCGACTCCATTGTGAAGTATATCTTCTCGCTCTTGGGCGTGAAGACGAAGTTCAGCGAGGTGGAGGGCGAGCGTTTCCCGACGGTGAGCATAAAGAGCCACCCGTGTATGCTGCCACGCCTCGACTACGACTTCAGCAGTGTGCCCGACCTGGCGCAGCCGGTGGTGGTGACGTGCTCGCTGCGCGGCATCCCGTTCCGCTTCACGGGGTTGGCTACGCTGCGCATCAAGGAGACCGACCGCATCGAGGCACTGAAGCGCGAGCTACGTAAGTTAGGTTATGTGCTGCGCGACGAGAACGGCGACACGCTCGTCTGGGACGGCACGCGCTGCGAACCGACGCTGGAGCCTATCGACACGTACGACGACCACCGCATGGCGATGGCGTTCGCACCGGCGGCAATCGTGTTCCCCGGGCTGCGCATCAACGAGCCGCAGGTGGTGACGAAGTCATACCCACAGTACTGGGAGGACATGCAGAAGGCTGGGTTCGAGGTGAAAGGGTGAGATTTGCACACTACTTCCGTGGATTCCGCCAGGGGGTGCAGCAGTCTCTGCTGCACCAACCGAACAAGCGGTGAAGAAGCTCCCACGGAATGCACCGAATACACAGAACCTCTTGCAGAGAAGAGCCTCCCACAGATGACACGGATGCGCACAGATGTAGGAGGGTATGGCATTCCTGCCATACCCACGCTGCCAAATTCTGTGTATTCTGTGAATTCTGTGGGAACAAAGCGCACCCTAAGCATCTGTGTAAATCTGTGAAATCCGTGGGAGAAAAGATTTTTCCACAGAACGCACGGAACTCACAGAAACTTCTGGCAGAGAAGAACCTCCCACAGATGAGCACGGAACTCACAGAACCTCTTGCAGAGAAGAACCTCCCACTGATGACACGGATGTTCACAGATGTAGGAGGGTATGGCATCCCTGCCATACCCACGCTGCCAAATTCTGTGAATTCTGTGGGAGGAAAGAGATTCCCACAGAACGCACGGAAACTTCTGGCAGAGAAGAGCCTCCCACAGATGGCACAGATGCGCACAGATGTAGGAGGGTATGGCATCCCTGCCATACCCACGCTACCAAATTCTGTGAATTCTGTGAATTCTGTGGGAACAAAGCGCACCCTAAGTATCTGTGTAAATCTGTGAAATCCGTGGGAGAACATCTCAGCAGGAGGTTCAGTGAATTCGGCGTATTCCGTGGGAGAATATCCCATAGCAGGCGGCGTGGGTATGGCAAGATGCCATACCCTCCTAAGGAGAAATCCGTGGGAGGACATCTCAGTAGGAGGTTCTGTGAATTCGGCGTATTCCGTGGGAGAATATCCCATAGCAGGCGGCGTGGGTATGGCAAGATGCCATACCCTCCTAAGGAGGGATCTGCGGGAGGACACCTAATAAAACTTTGAAGAGAATATGATAATATTAGTGATTTCTATAATTGTGCTCGGCATCATCGCCGCACTGATCGCCAAGCTGAGCAAGCACGACGGCGAGGAGAAGATAACCGTGGTGGAGACATGCGCCACATGCAACGGCACTAACGACAAGTGCGAGCAGGACTGCATGATGGAAGCCGCCACGAAGGACATCGTCTACTACGACGACGAGGAGCTCGACGCGTTCAGCGGACGCCCGTCAGACAGCTACACCGACGAGGAGGTGGAGCAGTTCAGCGAGGTGCTCTACACCATGCGCCACGAGGAGATAGCCGACTGGTGCCGCAGTCTGACACTGCGCGGTATCAACCTGCCCGACCAGATAAAGGACGAAACATTCATGCTCAGGGAGGGTTAAGGCAATAAAACGCCACAAACAGAGTTATTTATACGTGAAACTATTTAAGACAAGACATATTGTACCCATCCTTCTCGCAGCTGTATTGGTGGTTGCGACAGGATGCTCTACGCAGAAAAACACCGCGCGCACACGCTGGTGGCACTCGTTCAAGGCGCGTTATAACACTTATTATAACGGCTCGTTGGCGTATATCGATGCCTCATTAGAGAAGGAGGAAGGCAACAAGGACAACTTCACCGAGCTTATTCCGCTCTACACCGTGAGCAACAAGAACAGCCGAGAGATAGGCAAGTCGAACTACGACCGCGCCATCGAGAAGTGTCAGAAGACCATCAAGCTGCACAGCATAAAACGCCGACCACAGTGGACAAAGCAGCGCAAGAAGACGGCGAAGGACTTGGAGTGGCTCTCGCGCCGCGAGTACAACCCGTTCCTTTGGAAGGCGTGGTTGCTCATGGGACGCTCGCAGTTCTACAAGGGAGCGTTCGACGAGGCAGCTGCCACGTTCAACTACATGAGCCGACTGTACAAGACGCAGCCAGCCATCTACGCCAAGTCGAGAGCGTGGCTCGCCAAGTGCTACATCGAGGAGGGTTGGCTCTACGATGCCGAGGACGTGATACGCAACATGCAGCGCGACTCCATCCACTGGTCGGCACGCAAGGAGTGGGACTACACCTACGCCGACTACTACATACACACGGGCGAATACGAGAAAGCTATACCCCACCTGCGCAACGTGATAAAGCACGAGATGCGACGCAAGCAGCGCGCACGCGAGTGGTTCCTCATGGGACAGATGCAGGCAGCGTTGGGCAACAACGTGGAGGCGATGAAGGCGTTCAAGCACGTGACGAAGCTCAACCCACCCTACGAGTTAGAGTTCAACGCACGCATCTGTATGACGGAGGTGATGTCCGTAGGACAGTCGAAGAAGATGATTGGCAGGCTGAAGCGCATGGCACGCTCGGACAAGAACAAGGAATACCTCGACCAGGTGTACTACGCCATCGGCAACATATACCTCGCACAGAGCGACACCGCACAAGCCATCAACGCCTACGAGCGCGGAGCGGCTAAAGCCACGCGCTCGGGCATAGAGAAGGGCGTGCTGCTGCTGAAGCTCGGCGACATCTACTGGGACAAGGAGCGCTACAACGACGCGCAACGCTGCTACGGTCAAGCCATCGGTATGCTCGACAAAGAGCGCAAAGACTACGAGGAGCTGTCGAACCGCTCGAAGATTCTGGACGACCTCGTGCCATACACCGACGCTATACACCTGCAAGACTCACTGCAGTCGCTCGCCAAGATGAGCGAGAGCGACCGCAACGCTGCCATCGACCGCACCATCGAAGCACTGAAGAAGAAGGAGAAGGAGGAACGCCGACTGCAGGCAGAGCAGGACGCGCAGAACCAGATGAACGGCGGCAACGACATGGCGCAGAACAACCAGTTCGGCAACAACACGACGATGCAGAACCAGCAGAACCTGCAGAACCAGCGCAACGCGCAGTGGTACTTCTACAACCAGATGGCGGTGAGCCAGGGTAAGGCGGCGTTCCAGAAGCAATGGGGCAAGCGCGAGAATGTGGACGACTGGCAGCGCGTGAACAAGACGGTGGTGGCGTTCCAGACCGACGAGCCGGAACTCACCGAGGAGCAGCAGGACTCCATAGCGCAGGCGGAAGCAATAGCCGACTCGCTCGCACTCATCGCTGACAGCGCACAGAACGACCCACACAAACGCGAGTACTACATGGCGCAGATACCGTTCACGGAGGAGCAGGTGGCTGCGAGCAACGGCATCATCGCCGAAGGACTGTACAACTCGGGTGTCATCTTCAAGGACAAGCTCGACAACCTACCGCGAAGCGAGAAGCAGTTCATGCGACTCATCGGCGGCGACTATCCCAACTTTGAGAAGAAGGCGGAGGCTTACTATCACCTCTACCTATTATATATGCGCAAGGGCGACCGACAGACCGCCGACTCGTACGTGGCACGACTCAAGCAGGAGTACCCCGAGAGCGAGTGGACAACACTACTCACCGACCCCAACTTCGTGGAGAACGCACGTCTCGGCGTGCACCTCGAAGACTCGCTGTACGCCGCTACATACGATGCGTTCAAGGCGGCGCGCTATAAGGAGGTGCGCGGCAATGTCGGCGTGTCTGAACAGCGGTTCCCGTTGGGTGCCAACCGCGACAAGTTCCTCTTCATCGGTGGTCTGGGCAAGCTGAACGACGGCGACTACGAGGGCTGCATCGACGACCTGAACACGGTGGTGAAGAAGTATCCGCAAAGCCCTATAGCCGTAATGGCAGGCATGATAGTGAAGGGCGTGAACGAGGGCCGACGGCTGCAAGGCGGCAAGTTCGACCTCGAGAACATCTGGGAGCGACGCTCGCAGGTGCTCAACGAAAGCGACTCGACGGCGGTGCGCGAGTTCTCTAACGACCGCAACGCTGCGTTCATATACATGATTGCGTACCAACCCGACTCGATAGATGCCAACCGTATGCTATTCGAGCTGGCTCGCTACAACTTCACATCGTTCATGGTGCGCAACTTCGACATAGAGGTGGAGCAGGTGGACGGACTGAACCGTATGCTCGTGAAGGGTTTCCGCAACTACGACGAGGCACTGCAGTATGCACGCCAGCTACAGAAACAGAAGCAGCTGATGAAGCTCGTGGGCAAGAGTCGACAGATAGTAATCAGCGACGTGAACCTGCCGCTGCTCGGCAAGCAGTTCAGCTACGCCGACTACGCCGAGTTCTACGAGAAGAACTTCGCTCCGCTTAAGATAGCAACGGAGGATCTACTCGACATTCCGAAAGAACCAGTCGTTGAGCCAGACGAAAGCGAGACGAAGAAGCCGCAGGACGACTTCGACGAGGAGCAGGACAGCAACCAGAACTCTACGAACACATTCTTCGACGAAGAACCTCAACCTGCGGAAAAGCCGTCGACTGAGGGTGGCGTGGTGAACATCGAGGAGGAACAACCTCAGGAGTCTGCTACCGAAACTGTGGTTGAGGAGGAACCGAAGCCGGAGGTTAAGGAGGAGTCTGCAACGACTGTTGTAGAGGAACCGAAGCCGGAGGTCAAGGAAGAGTCTGCAACGACTGCTGTAGAAGAACCGAAGCCGGAGGTTAAGGAGGAGTCTGCAACGACTGTTGTAGAAGAACCGAAGCCGGAGGTTAAGAAAGAGCCCAAGCCGATAGTAAAGGAAGAACCCAAGCAGTTGGAGGACGACTTCTACTTCGGCGAAGACCCTCAGCCTCAGCAGAGCACATCGAAGAAGCAGGGCAGCAAGACCCAGAAAGACAACTTCGACGACGATGAGTATTACGACCTCGACGGTTTTTAACAAAAAAAGAAAGAGCATTATGAGCAACGGATATTTACTGTGGGTAGACGACGAGATTGAACTCTTGCGCGCCCACATCATCTTCCTTCAGAGCAAAGGATACGAGGTGGTGACCGTGAGCAACGGAACAGATGCCATCGAAGAGTGCAAGCAGCACAAGTTCGACCTGGTGCTGCTCGACGAGATGATGCCCGGCATCAGCGGACTCGAAACGCTGCAACAGATAAAGGAGCTGTCGCCTGCTACACCCGTAGTGATGGTGACGAAGAGCGAGGAGGAGAACATCATGGATCAGGCTATCGGCTCGAAGATAGCCGACTATCTGATAAAGCCTGTGAACCCCAACCAGATTCTGCTCACGCTGAAGAAGAACATACACCGCAAGCAGATTGTGTCGGAGGTGACGCAGACGGGCTATCAGCAGAGCTTCCAGGACATATCAATGCAGATAATGAACTGCAACACGATAGACGACTGGAAGGATGCGTACCGCCGACTGGTACACTGGGAGCTGGAGCTTAGCTCTACGGACAGCAACATGACCGAGATGCTGCAGATGCAGAAGGAGGAAGCAAACAACGGCTTCGCCAAGTTCATAAAGAAGCACTACTTGTCGTGGGTGGCACCGGGCGTAACCGAACGCCCACTAATGAGCCCAGACATCTTCAAGCGCAAGGTATTCCCTGCGATAAACGAGGGCGAGAAAGTGTTCCTCATCGTCATCGACAACTTCCGCTACGACCAGTGGCGCGTGCTGTCGAAGGAGATTGGCAACATGTTCGACATAGAGGAGGACATGTACACCAGCATCCTGCCGACGGCTACGCAGTACGCACGCAACGCTATCTTCTCGGGCTTGATGCCCGAGAAGATTGAGAAGATGTTCCCCGAGCTGTGGGTGGACGAGGACGAAGACGAGGGCAAGAACCTCAATGAGGAACCGCTCATACGCACGCAGATAGAACGCTACCGCCGCCACGACTCGTTCTCGTATCACAAAGTGAACGACTCGACGGGTGCCGACAAACTGCTTGCACGCCTCAACGAGCTGACAAAGAACGACCTCAACGTCATCGTGGTCAACTTTATCGATATGCTCTCGCACGCAAGAACAGAGTCGAAAATGGTGCGCGAACTCGCAAACAACGAGTCGGCTTACCGCTCGATAACGCTCTCGTGGTTCCGCCATTCGGTCATGGCAGACTTGCTCAGCGCACTCTCGCAGATTGACTGCCGCATCATCATCACCACCGACCACGGCAGTATCCGTGCGTCGAAGCCGGTGAAGATAATCGGCGACCGCAACACGAACACCAACCTGCGCTACAAGCTGGGCAAGAACCTCAACTGCCAATCGAAGGAAGTGTTCGTCATCAAGAACCCACAGGAGGCGCAGCTGCCCGCACCAAACATCAGTACGTCGTACATGTTCGCCACCGGCAGCACATTCTTCGCCTACCCCAACAACTACAACTACTACGTGTCGTACTACAAGGACACGTTCCAGCACGGCGGCATCTCGCTCGAAGAGATGCTCATACCGCTGATAACACTAAAGGGAAGGAAATAAAAAAAGCTGCAAGCAGCTTACTGTTATAATAGAAAAACGAAAAAACTATGGAAATAAAAATCAACTCTCTGGCAGACATCAACGAGGCTGCCAAAACATTTGTCGAGAATATGGGCGACGGCAAGGTGTTCGCCTTCTACGGCAAGATGGGCGCAGGCAAGACTACTTTCGTAAAGGCTATCTGCGAGTGCTTGGGCGTAGACGACGTAATCACATCTCCTACCTTCGCCATCGTGAACGAATACACTTCCGCCACAACCGGCGACGCGATATACCACTTCGACTTCTACCGCATAAAGAAGCTCGAAGAGGTGTACGACATGGGCTACGAGGACTACTTCTACAGCGGTTCGCTGTGCTTCCTCGAGTGGCCGGAGCTGATAGAGGACCTGCTGCCGGAGGACGCAACGAAGGTTACTATCGAAGAGACTGCAGACGGTTCGCGCGTGGTGAAGTTCTAAACTATTTGAACGCGACGCGGTAGGTGCAGCCGTTCTTCCAGTTGCTGCAGCCGTAAGCCGTCTTACCTTTTATGATTGTACCCTTGCCGCAAACGTGGCAAGTGGTGCCGATTATACTGTCGTCAGCCGACGGCTCGCTTGTTGCGGGTTGCGGTGAGGCGGCAGCTTTTTTTGTTGATGCAGTCGACGACGTTGCTGCAGACTTTGCTGCGGCTTTCTTCGGCGTAGCAGTCTTTTTCTTTTTCGCCTTCTTCAGATCCTCGTCGGTAGTAATGGTGACACGGCGGTTGCTGTTGTCGCGCAGCACGTCGTACACAATCTCCGTCACCTGTTGCTTCAGCTCGTTGATGAAGTCGGCAGCCTCATACTTCTTGTGCTCTATATCGCGGAGCTTCTTCTCCCAGATGCCGGTCAGCTCGCAACTCTTTAGCAGTTCCTCGTGGATGATATCAATCAGTTCGATACCGGTAGCCGTGGCGATGAGGTTCTTGCGCTCGCGACGTATGTAGTGGCGCTTGAAGAGCGTCTCGATGATGCCAGCACGCGAAGACGGTCGTCCGATGCCGTTCTCCTTCAGCGCAGCACGCAGCGTCTCGTCGTCGACGAACTTGCCAGCGGTCTCCATGGCACGCAGCAGCGTAGCCTCGGTGTAGTACTTCGGCGGTGTGGTCCACTTCTCGGTGAGCGTAGGCGTGTGCGGTCCGCTCTCGCCCTTTACGAATGTGGGCAGAGTGCGCTCCTCGTCCTGCTTGTCGTCATCGTCTGACGACGGTTGTGGGTTGAGGGGTTGAGATGTTGAGGGGTTGAGGGGTTGAGGTGTTGAGGTTTGTTGTTGAGCGTAGATGGTACGCCAACCAGGTTCGAGTATCTCCTTTCCGCTCACCTTGAACTCCACATCCTCCACCTTGCCGAGCACGGTGGTGGTAGAGAACTTGCAGTCGGGATAGAACACAGCGATGAAGCGACGCGCAATGAGGTCGTAGACGTTGCGCTCCATGTCGCTGAGCGCAGACGCAGGCACGCCGGTCGGGATGATGGCGTGGTGGTCGGTCACCTTAGATGTGTCGAAGACACGCTTCGACTTGGGCAACTTCTTGCCGGCAAGCGGCTGTATGTACTGCTCGTAACCGCGCATACCGGTGAGTATGCCGGCACACTTCGGGTAGATGTCGTCGCTCAGGAACTGCGTATCTACACGCGGATAGGTGGTGAGCTTGCGCTCATAGAGCGACTGTATGAGGTTGAGCGTTGTCTCGGCACTGTATGAGAACTTGCGGTTGCACTCTACCTGCAGCGAGGTGAGGTCGAAGAGACGCGGAGGAGCCTCGTTGCCGTTCTTCTTCGACACGCCCGTCACCTCGAACGGCTTGTCGGCGATGGTGGCGAACGCCTGCTCGCCCTCCTCCTTAGTCGTGAACTTGCCCTTTGTGGCTGTGAAGAGTGTGTCGCGATAGATGGTGGAGAGCACCCAATAAGGCTCGGGCACGAACGAGTCGATCTCCTTCTGGCGGTTGACGATGAGCGCGAGCGTAGGTGTCTGCACACGACCGATACTGAGCACCTGTCGGTTCTGTCCGTACTTGAGCGTGTAGAGGCGCGTGGCGTTCATGCCCAGGAGCCAGTCGCCGATGGCGCGGCTCAGTCCGGCTACGTACAGCGGCTGGTACTCGCTCTGATCCTTGAGCGAGTTGAAGCCCTCGCGGATAGCCTCGTCGGTCATCGACGATATCCAAAGACGCTTCACCGGGCACTTCGCCTGTGCCTTCTGCATCACCCAACGCTGTATCAGTTCACCCTCCTGTCCGGCATCACCACAGTTGACGATGCAGTCGGCAGCCTGCATGAGACGCTCTATGACACTGAACTGGCGTTTGATGCCGTCGTCGTCGATGAGCTTGATACCGAAGCGCGGCGGAATCATCGGCAACGCCGAGAGACTCCAGTGTTTCCAGTTCTCGGTGTAGTCGTTGGGCTCTTTCAGCGTGCAGAGGTGGCCGAAGGTCCACGTCACTTGGAAGCCATTGCCCTCCATGTATCCATTGTGGGAGGTTGTGGCACCCAATATGCGGGCTATATCTTTGGCTACGCTTGGTTTCTCGGCTATGCAGACTATCATTTGTTTCTGTTTTTAAAATTAAATACGAAGTGCAAAGTTACTTAAAATTATTGAGTTTCGCACGACGAGTTCCATATATCTTGCGCAATTACGCAGCGGATACAATCCGCTATATTTCCTCCGGAAGCACGCCCGAAGCGTTGCTTCCGAAAGAAAATTTGGTCTTTTAGCGTTTTTTTTTTTTTACACTAATTAACACTTTTGTATCCATTTGCATCATTAATCTGAACTATTTAGACTAACTTTGCAGCGTTTGCGTTATGCATACACAAAAAAAACAAAGACACATCAAACGCATACTTACAACAAGGACTATATTTAGAGAATTAAAGAGTAATTATAAATTAGTATTCATACAACCCCAAAATGAAGAATAATGAGTAACACAATACATAGCCCACACGAGAACAAACTATTGAAGATGTCAGTATTGCTTGGTGATCTCATCATCATCAATCTATTGTACTGGCTGTTTTGTTGCGTTTTAAAATATGACACCGACATCGACGCAATGCGCCAAACGATGGTGGTAGGCTCTATCGTATATTTAGCTTGCACAATAGACTATGGTGTCGTGCTGCATCATCGCAAGGTGAGCAACCACCAGATTATCATGCGTGTGATGCAGAACTTCTTCGTAAGTGCAATCGGTTGCTTTCTCATGTTCGCCATCGGCGACTTCCAACACATGCCGTTATTCAGAATGATAGAGTTTTGGATGACTGCATTCGTCGGTGTTTCTATCTTCCGCATCATAACACGTCAGGTTGTTGCAGCATGGCGACGTATGCCGAAGCACGCTCACAACGTGGTATTCGTAGGAAGCAACAGCAACGTGCGCAACATGTATCGCCAGATGACCACACCAAACGACTTAGGTTTCAACGTGCTGGGCTACTTCGACCACCAACCCAACGAGAAATTCTCCGAGCTATGCACATATCTCGGCACACCGCAGGATATGCCAGAGGTGCTGAAGGAGCACAGCAACGTACACGAATTGTACTGCTGTCTGCCCTCACGCTTCAGCGAGGAAATCCTTGAAGTGATACGCTACTGCGAGCATCACTTCATCCACTTCTATTCGATGCCCAACGTCAGCAACTATCTACACCATCGTATGCACCTCAAAGTGCTGGGCGACGTACCTTACTTGAGTCTCTACAACGAACCGCTGAGCCTCATCGAGAACCGCTTGATAAAGCGCACGTTCGACGTCGTGGTGTCGCTGACATTCCTCTGCACGCTCTTCCCCATCATACTCGCCGTTGTGGCTATCGTTACGAAGACAACAATGCCAGGACCGTTGTTCTTCCGACAGAAGCGCACCGGACTTAACGGCAAGGAGTTCTACTGCCTGAAGTTCCGCAGCATGAAGGTGAACAAGGATGCCGACAAGCTGCAGGCTACGAAGAACGACCCGCGAAAGACGAAGTGGGGCAACATAATGCGCAAGACAAACATCGACGAGCTGCCACAGTTTATCAACGTACTGTTAGGACAGATGAGTGTCGTGGGACCACGCCCGCACATGGTGAAGCACACCAACGACTACTCGAAGCTCATCGACAACTACATGGTGCGCCACTACATCAAGCCAGGCATCACCGGTTGGAGCCAGGTGAACGGCTTCAGAGGCGAGACAAAATACCTCTCGCAGATGGAGGGACGCGTGGCTGGCGACATCTGGTACTTGGAGCATTGGAGCGTATGGCTCGACATATATATAATGTATAAGACCGTGGCTAACGTCATCGTTGGCGATAAGCAGGCGTTTTAAGATATGAAAGGCACACCCAGCGGTGTGCCTTTTTTGTTGGCGTAACGAAATTGTAACAGTTTAGTAGTACGTGTGAATACAATTATATATAACTTTGCAAGCATAACAAAGATATAGCAGTTATGAAACAAAACCAGAAAATCCTCGTTGTTGACGACGAGCAGGACTTGCTCGAAATCCTCAAGTTCAATCTCGAAACAGAAGGCTACGAGGTGCAGACCGCCACATCAGCCGAAGAGGCACAGACGCTCGACATAGCATCGTTCGACCTACTGCTGCTCGACGTGATGATGGGCGGCATGTCGGGGTTCGCCCTCGCCCGACTGCTGAAGGACGACCCACAGACAGCCCGCGTGCCTATCATCTTCCTCACCGCCCGCGACACAGAAAACGACACCGTGACTGGATTTAACCTCGGTGCCGACGACTATATATCGAAGCCATTCTCGCTGCGCGAGGTGATGGTGCGCGTGCGTGCCGTGCTGCGCCGCACAGCCACTGAGAACGAGGAGGAAGAGGCGCACCTAATCACCTACCAAAGCATCGTGATGAACCTCGACAAGAAGACCGTAGCCATCGACGGCGAGGAGATAGCGTTCACGAAGACCGAGTTCGAACTGCTCCACCTGCTGCTCGACGAGCGCGGACGCGTGTTCTCGCGCCAGGAACTCATCGACCGCGTATGGCCGAAGGACGTGCTGGTGCTCGACCGCACCGTGGACGTGAACATCACACGACTACGCAAAAAGATAGGTCGCTTCGCAAAGTGCATCGTGACACGTCTCGGATTCGGATATTACTTTGACGCATAGGAGGGTATGGCATCCTGCCATACCCTCCTACCCACTACGAACCATTGGCGTGGAGGGTGTGTCAAAACTATAGAATTGTGATGAATGGCTAACTGTAGGAGACTACGGCATTCTTGCCGTAGTCATTGCAAACAGTTGTATTTCAGTTACTAATGGCTACGGCAGGAATGCCGTAGCCTCCTACGATTAGAACCGTTTGCTATTCAATTTGCCAAATATTTTAGTTTTGACACACCCTCCTCCTACCTACTACGAACCACCTGCGTGGGTATGGCAGGATGCCATACCCTCCTAAATTACTAATTATGAAAATATCTGTCGGCAAAAAACTATACCTCAGCATCCTCTCGGTGTTCCTTGTGTTCGCCGTGGCGTTCATCGTGTTCCAGCAGGAGCGCGAGAAACAGTTCAAGATTGACACGCTCAACCTTAAGCTGCAAGACTACAACTCGCGCATGGAGGAATATCTGCGCCTCTTCCCCGACTTCTCAGAGGAGGCACTCGACCGCTATGTAGGAACTCACTACATACAGAATATACGCGTGACATTGATACGCGCCAACGGCGATGTGCTCTACGACAGCAAGCTAAAGGACTACTCGCACATCAACAACCACTCTACACGCCCAGAGATAGCATCGGCACTGAAGCATGGTGCAGGTTCGACCGTCGACCGCAATAGCGAGACCGTACACGGCGACTTCTTCTACTCTGCCACCTACTTTCCCAAGCAGCAACTCATCATACGCTCCGCCCTGCCCTACACGAGCGACCTCGTACGCTCGCTACAAGCCGACCAGCACTACATCTGGTTCGCCATAGGAGCCATACTGCTGCTCACCATTATACTCTACCGCTTCATCAGCCGACTGAGCGACAACATCACGACGCTGCGCACGTTCGCCTCAAGAGCCGACCACAACGAATCGCTCGAAACGGAAGACCTCGCCGTGTTCCCCAACGACGAGTTGGGCGAGATAGCCGAACGCATCATCAAGATATACAAGCGGTTGCAGACCACACGCCGCGAGCAGGACGTGCTGAAACGACAGCTCACGCAGAACATCGCACACGAGCTGAAGACACCCGTGGCAAGCATACAGGGCTACCTGGAGACCATTCTCGAGAACCCGAACATCAACGACGCCACACGCGAGCAGTTTCTGCAGCGCAGCTACGCACAGAGCCAACGCCTCACCTCGCTACTGCAGGACATCTCTACGCTCAACCGCATGGACGATGCACCGGAGATGATGAGCGAGGAGAACGTGAACATCTCGGACATCGTATCGAACATACAGAAGGAGACGGCACTGCAACTGCAGCAGAAGGAGATGAAGTTCTGCAACCGCTTGCAGCCGAACATCGTGGTGCGCGGCAGCACGAGTCTGCTCTACAGCGTGTTCCGCAACCTCACCGACAACGCCATCGCCTACGCCGGTGTGGGCACAACGATAACCATAGACGCAGAGCTAAGCTCCGACGAGCTGTTCGACGACCACCGCAAGTGGCACTTCACCTTCTCCGACAACGGCGTGGGCGTGCCATCGGAGCATCTGCCACGCATCTTCGAACGCTTCTACCGCGTGGACAAAGGACGCTCGCGCAAGATGGGCGGCACCGGACTCGGGCTCGCCATCGTGAAGAATGCCGTACTGTTGCACGGCGGAACTATCAGCGCACACAACAACGAGGAGGGAGGACTTAGATTCGAGTTCACACTCAGAGCTTAAACCATCCGCATCGACCGTTGCAGACATCTGCGTCGACCGATACGAGCATCCGCGCCGACCGTCGCAGACATCTGCGTCGACCGATGCGGATGCTCTGCCCTTTACCTACACACCCGAAAATATTCACAAACTATCTATCAAATAATCAAAATAACCATGCAAACATGCGCTCATTTTACTAAAAAGTCGTAACTTTGCAGACAACAAAATGTTTTTCATCCAAAACAATATACAAGCAGTATGATTCTATTTTTCATGACTCCAAGCAAGAGCGTGATTGCTACAGCAGCAGATCACCAGCTCTCACAAGACGAGATCAATGAACTGTGTTGGCTTTACGGCGGTGCCACTCTCATCGAGGGTGAGACTGTCGAGGGCTTCTTTGTGGGTCCACGCCGCGAAATGATTACTCCATGGAGTACGAATGCCGTAGAGATAACTCAGAACATGAGCCTCCACGGCATTTCGCGTATTGAGGAGTACTTCCCCGTAAGCTCGAAAGATGCCGACCACGACCCGATGTTGCAGCGCATGTACGAGGGTCTCGACCAAGACATCTTCACAGTGAACCACGAGCCGGAACCAATCAAGCGCGTGGAGAACATAGAAGAATACAACGAGCAGGAGGGTCTGGCACTCTCAGCCGAGGAGATTGAATATCTGCACAAGATAGAGAAGGAGCTTGGCCGCCCGTTGACAGACTCTGAAATCTTCGGTTTCGCACAGATCAACTCTGAGCACTGCCGCCACAAGATTTTCGGCGGTACGTTCATCATCGACGGCAAGGAGATGGAGTCGTCGCTGTTCGCTATGATCAAGCAGACAACAAAGGAGAACCCTAACAAGATTCTCTCTGCATATAAAGACAATGTGGCTTTCGCGCAGGGTCCGGTTGTGGAGCAGTTCGCACCGCACGACCAGTCGACATCCGACTACTTCCAAGTGAAGGACATCGAGAGCGTTATCTCGCTGAAGGCTGAAACACACAACTTCCCGACTACCGTGGAGCCGTTCAACGGTGCAGCTACCGGTACGGGTGGCGAGATTCGCGACCGTATGGGTGGCGGTGTAGGCTCATGGCCTATCGCCGGAACAGCCGTGTACATGACAGCCTATCCGCGTCTTAAGGACGACGACAACCTCACACGCGACTGGGAGGACATCATGCCCGTACGCAAGTGGCTGTATCAGACACCGGAGCAGATTCTCATCAAGGCTTCTAACGGTGCGTCTGACTTCGGCAACAAGTTCGGTCAGCCGCTCATCACCGGTTCGGTGCTCACCTTCGAGCATCAGGAAGGCGCAGAGAAGTACGCTTACGACAAGGTAATCATGCTCGCCGGCGGCGTAGGCTACGGCACAAAGCGCGACTGCCTGAAGAAGGAGCCGCAGAAGGGCAACAAGGTTGTCGTTGTAGGCGGCGACAACTATCGCATCGGCTTGGGTGGCGGTTCGGTATCTTCTGTTGACACAGGTCGCTACAGCAACGGCATCGAGCTGAACGCTGTGCAGCGTGCCAACCCCGAAATGCAGAAGCGTGCATACAACCTCGTTCGCGCTCTGTGCGAGGAGGATGTGAACCCTGTGGTTTCTATCCACGACCACGGCTCGGCTGGTCACCTCAACTGTCTCTCGGAACTTGTAGAGGATTGCGGTGGCGAAATCGATATGAGCAAGCTGCCTATCGGCGACAAGACACTGTCTGCAAAGGAAATCATCGCCAACGAGAGCCAGGAACGCATGGGCTTGCTCATCGACGAGAAGCACATCGACCACGTACGTCGCATCGCAGAGCGCGAGCGTGCTCCGCTGTACGTTGTGGGCGAGACAACCGGCGACGCTCACTTCTCATTCAAGCAGGGCGACGGCGTGAAGCCTTTCGACCTCGACGTGGCTCAGATGTTCGGTCACTCGCCGAAGACCATCATGCGCGACGAGACCGTAGAGCGTCACTACCGCGACGCAGAATATACACACGAAGAGACATCGGAGAACGGCAAGGACGACGTTCTCGACAAATACGTAAGCCGCGTGCTGCAGCTTGAGGCTGTGGCTTGTAAGGACTGGTTGACAAACAAGGTGGACCGCTCCGTAACTGGTAAGATTGCACGCCAGCAGTGCCAGGGCGAGATTCAGCTGCCGCTCTCAGACTGCGGTGTTGTAGCACTCGACTACCGCGGCAAGAAGGGTATCGCTACGGCTCTCGGACACGCTCCGCAAGCTGGTTTGGCATCACCCGAGGCAGGTTCTGTACTCTCTGTAGCAGAGGCTCTGACCAACATCGTCTGGGCTCCGCTCGCTGACGGACTCAATAGCCTTTCACTCTCTGCCAACTGGATGTGGCCATGCCGCTCGCAGAAGGGCGAGGACGCTCGTCTGTACAGTGCCGTGAAGGCTCTCAGCGAGTTCTGCTTGGCTCTGAAGGTGAACGTACCGACCGGCAAGGACTCTCTGTCGCTCACCCAGCAGTACCCGAACGGCGAGAAGATCATCGCTCCGGGCACAGTAATCGTGAGCGCAGGCGGCGAAGTATCGGACATCCGCAAGGTTGTTTCGCCGGTACTCGTGAACGACAAGAACTCATCACTCTACCATATCGACTTCTCGTTCGACGAGCAGCGTCTCGGCGGTAGCGCATTCGCACAGAGCCTCGGCTTCGTGGGCGACGACGTACCGACCGTGAAGAACCCAGAATACTTCGCCGACTGCTTCAACGCAGTTCAGGAGATGATCGAGAAGGGTTGGATTATGGCAGGTCACGACATCTCTGCAGGCGGTCTGATCACCACATTGCTCGAGATGTGCTTCGCCAACACTGAAGGCGGTATGCACGTCAACCTCCACAACCTTGCCGGCAACGACATCATCAAGATGCTGCTTGCCGAGAACCCGGGCGTTGTTGTTCAGGTTTCGGACAAGTACAAGGAGGAGTTCAAGGAGTACATGGAGGAGAACGGCATCGGCTACGCAAAGATCGGCTACCCTACTCCGACAGAACGCACCATCGTCATCAAGAAGGACGAGTACACACATACATTCGACATCGACGCACTGCGCGACACATGGTACAAGACATCGTACCTGCTCGACCGCGACCAGAGCTTCAACGGTTGTGCTGCAAAGCGCCGCGACAACTACAAGAAGCAGCCGGTTGAAATGCAGTTCCACCCGTCGTTCAAGGGTTCGCTCGAGAGCTACGGCATCTCGGCTGACCGCCGCACACCGTCGGGCATCAAGGCTGCAATCATCCGCGAGAAGGGTACGAACGGCGAGCGCGAGATGGCTTACTCGCTCTACCTCGCAGGCTTCGACGTGAAGGACGTGATGATGACCGACCTTATCACCGGTCGCGAGACACTCGAGGACGTGAACATGATCGTCTTCTGCGGTGGCTTCTCCAACTCGGACGTTCTCGGTTCGGCTAAGGGCTGGGCAGGCGCATTCCTCTATAACCCGAAGGCTAAGGAGGCGCTCGACAAGTTCTATGCTCGCAAGGACACTCTCTCGCTCGGTATCTGCAACGGTTGCCAGCTCATGGTAGAGCTGAACCTCATCAACCCCGACCACGAGAAGCGCACACGTATGCTGCACAACGACTCGCACAAGTTCGAGAGCAGCTTCCTCGGTGTAGAGATTCCGCAGAACAAGAGCGTGATGTTCTCATCACTCAGCGGCGACAAGCTCGGCATCTGGGTGGCTCACGGCGAGGGCAAGTTCTCACTGCCAGAGTCAGAGGACAAGTACAACGTGGTGGCTCGCTACAACTACGCTGAGTATCCGGGCAATCCGAACGGTTCCGACTACAACGTGGCTGGTATCTGCTCGGCTGACGGACGCCACTTGGCAATGATGCCGCACTTGGAGCGTGCCATCTTCCCATGGCAGAACGCTTGGTACCCGGCTGACCGCCGTCAGGACGACGTGACTCCGTGGATTGAGGCATTCGTAAACGCACGCCAGTGGATTGAGAAACAGTAACGACAACTCTCAAACTTAACAACGTTTCGCAACCGCGAAACATAAAAAACTCCCACAGAATTAGCGAAATTCTGTGGGAGTTTGCTTTAAATAATGTACCTTTGCAGACGACAGAAGTGCACGCTTCGGGCATAACGCCCGAAATACACTTCACAGAACTAACAATAAAGGCGATTTCATAGCAAAACAGTATGCAGAACTTTTACTTAGCAGCGTTCCGCGTGTTCTTCAAGATAGGCATCTTCACGCTCGGCGGTGGCTACGCAATGATACCACAGATAGAGGCAGAAGTGGTGAACAAGCACAAATGGATGACGCGCGAGGAGTTTCTCGACCTTATCGCCGTGGCGCAATCGTGCCCGGGCGCATTGGCAGTGAACATGAGTGTGTTCATCGGCTATCGTATGCGCAAGCTCGCCGGTGCCATCTGCGCTACGCTCGGCGTCACCCTCCCCTCGTTCCTCATCATCCTGCTCATCGCAATGTTCTTCCACCAGTTCCAGGACAACGCTGTGGTGGCATCGGCATTCAACGGCATACGCCCGGCGGTGGTGGCTCTGATTGCCGCACCCGTGTTCACACTGGCAAAGTCGGCACGCATCGCCCTTACCAACTGCTGGATACCCGTAGGCAGCGCACTGCTGATATGGCTCCTGGGCGTAAACCCTATCTACGTGCTCGTAGTAGCAGGAATGTGCGGCTACCTGTACGGCATCCTAATCAAACCAACAGAATAAAATGATATACCTCCAGCTATTTCTTACGTTCTTCCAGATCGGACTCTTCGGATTCGGTGGCGGCTACGGCATGTTGTCGCTCATACAGAACCAGACGGTGTACAACCATGCGTGGCTCACAGCACCTGAGTTCACGAACATCGTGGCTATCAGCCAGATGACACCAGGTCCGATAAGTATCAACGCAGCTACATACTGCGGATACACCGCCATACACAAAGCCGGCATGGGCGAATGGGCATCCATCTTGGGTAGCGCAACAGCGACGTTCGCCCTCGTGCTGCCGTCGTTCATACTGATGATTCTCATCTGCCGTGTGTTTATGAAGTACATGAACACACCGACGGTGCAGAACATCATGTCGGGTCTGCGCCCTGCCGTGGTAGGACTCATCGCTGCAGCAGCCCTTCTGCTTATGACCCCCGAGAACTTCTCGTCGCCAGCTATCAACCCGTGGAACTTCTGGGTGAGCATCGCCATCTTCGTAGCAACATTCGTAGGCACGAAGTTCGTGAAGATAAACCCGATGAAGATGATAAGCTGGGCTGCGTTCGCAGGACTCATGCTGCTGTATTAATTATGGTTTAATTCTCAACTTTCAACTAATAAAAAATGGGATTGGATACAGCTGTATCCAATCCCATTTTTTATTAATATTCCGCTTCGTTCGCCAAGTGCCACGTGGTGAGGTACGACGCACGGGTGATGTCCGTCAGTTTCGGATAGTTCACCGTATCAGCCTCATCCGAGGGGAAATTGTAGTTGGGCTGACCGCCGGTGTGATACCACACGATAGGCACACCCTTCAAGTGGAACGACTGTTGGTCGCTGCCACCAACGGGGTTTTCCCAAGCACGATAGTCGGGGTCGAAGCAGAAGTTGTGCTTCGCCATGTCTGCCTTAAGCCACTCGCCAAACTTCGGATGTGCAGCCGTGAAGAAATACATGAGGTAGCGACTGTCCGTACCGCTGCCCACCATATCGAAGTTGAGGTAGCCCTTCACGTTCTGCATGTCCTTATAGTTGTCGGTGAAGTAGCGCGAACCGAGCAGTCCGAACTCCTCGCCGTCCCAGAATGCGAACACGATAGTACGCTCCGGCGTTGCGCCACTCGCTACGAAAGCCTTCATTATCTGCAGCACAGCAGCCACGCCCGACGCATTGTCGTCGGCTCCGTTGTATATCTTGTCGCCTTCGAGGTCGCTGTACACGCCCTCATGGTCGAGGTGCGCACCCACAACAACCATTTCATCGGTCTTCTTGCCCGGCAGCACCGCGAGCACATTGCTAAGGTGCATCGTGCGGTGCACCTGCTTCTTTATCTCGGCTATTGAGTCAGCCTCAACGAAGTAGCGCACGCCACTCTTCAGTTTCTGCACAGCGCAAGCCTCGAAGGGCTGTTCATACGACTCGAAGAAAGGCTTCAAACCTGCCTGGCGCATCTGCGAGATGATATATTGCTTGGCGATGCGCGAGCCACGCTCGCCTGCACGACGGCCCTCCAAGAGGTCGTCGGCGAGGAAATACACATGCGCACGAGCCGCATCCTCAGTGATGGAACGCAAGCCGGCATCACACTGCGCAGCCAACTGTTTCTCCACTTTCGCCGACTTCTTCTGAGCGGCTTCAACAGTAGTCGCACCGCTAAGAACGATAGCAGCCGACAACAATAGTTTATTTATCATATTCGAGTATTATACCGTTAGTCAATAATAAAGTTTAAACCAATGCAAAAGTAACGAAAAAACATAAGAATACCTCATCAAGAGTGGATAATTTATGGATTATTTGTTGTAACTTTGCACGTAAATAGGAAACATTATTTTAACATAATAACATACAAAGAATTATGGCAAAGAAAGCTTTATTGATGATCCTCGACGGATGGGGCATCGGCAAACATGGCAAAGGTGACGTTATCTACAACACACCGACTCCGTATCTCGACTACCTTACAGCAGTGAGCGCACACTCACAGCTCCTCGCATGCGGTGAAGACGTAGGTCTGCCGGAGGGTCAGATGGGTAACTCTGAGGTTGGCCACTTGAATATCGGCGCTGGCCGTATCGTTTACCAGGACCTCGTTAAGATTAATCGTGCTTGCAAGGACGGCTCTATCCTCCAGAACAAGGAGATCGTTAAGGCTTACAGCTACGCTAAGGAGAACGGCAAGAAGCTCCACCTCATGGGCCTCACCTCTACCGGCGGTGTACACTCTTCGCTCGACCACCTCTTCAAGTTTATCGAGATTGGTAAGGAGTACGGCTTGAACGACGTTTACGTACACTGCTTCATGGACGGCCGCGACACCGATCCGAAGTCGGGCAAGGGCTTCATCGAGCAGGTTCAGGAGTGCTGCGACAAGAACGGTGCGCACATCGCAAGCATCGTAGGCCGCTTCTATGCAATGGACCGCGACAAGCGTTGGGAGCGCGTAAAGGAAGCTTACGACCTGCTCGTTGAGGGCAAGGGCAAGCAGTCGGACGACATGGTGAAGGCAATGCAGGAGAGCTACGACGAGGGCGTAACCGACGAGTTCATCCTCCCTATCTGCAACTCTACCGTTAACGGCAAGATCGAGGAAGGCGACGTTGTCATCTTCATCAACTACCGCAACGACCGCGCCAAGGAGCTCACCGAGGTGCTTACACAGAAGGAACACGAGGAGGCTGGTATGCACACTATCAAGGGTCTGCAGTACTTCTGCATGACTCCGTACGACGCATCGTTCACCGGCGTTAACATCCTCTTCCCGAAGGAGAACGTAGCAAACACTCTCGGCGAGTATCTCTCTGCTCAGGGCAAGCGTCAGCTTCACACTGCAGAGACAGAGAAGTACGCTCACGTAACATTCTTCTTCAACGGTGGTCGCGAGACTCCGTACGAGGGCGAGGACCGCATCCTTGTTCCGTCGCCGAAGGTTGCTACATACGACCTCAAGCCGGAGATGAGCGCATACGAGGTGAAGGATAAGCTGGTTGGTGCTATCAACACTCAGGAGTACGACTTCATCGTCGTAAACTTCGCTAACGGCGATATGGTTGGCCACACAGGTATCTACAACGCTATCGCAAAGGCTGTACACGCTATCGACAACTGCGTTAAGGACGTAGTAGAGACAGCTAAGGCTAACGACTACGAGGTTATCATCATCGCCGACCACGGCAACGCTGACAACGCTATCAACGAGGACGAGACTCCTAACACAGCTCACTCGCTCAACCCGGTTCCGTTCATCTACGTAACCAACAACAACTCGGCTACCGTTAAGGACGGACGCCTCGCTGACGTGGCTCCTTCTATCCTCCACATCATGGGTCTGGAGAAGCCAGAGGAGATGACTGGCGAGAACCTTATCTGCGACTAAGCAGTAGATAGTTGAGAGTTCAGAATTGAGAGTTGAGAGTTATGATTAGCTTTTCTGATTCTATTTTGATTTAGGATTGGAGCTAATTCATACTTACAACTAACAAATAACGCAAAACGCGCGCAACCATTCAGTTGCGCGCGTTTTTTGTTATTATGTAACTTAGAAGGATGCGTGGTTATAGCAAGAGCATGGTTATAGCAAGATGCGTGGTTATAACAAGAGCGTGGTTATAGCAGGATGCGTGGTTATGGCAAGATGCCATAACCTCCTATGCGTGTACCATCAGAACTTCTTTCCAAATACGATACTTATGAATGTCTTTGCGAGCACGGTGAAGTCGAACCAAAGCGACTGGTGCTCAAGATAATAAAGGTCGAGCTCGAGGCGGCGCAACATCTTCTCAATGGTGTCGGTGTAGCCGTTGTAGAGCGTGGCATACGACGTGACACCTGGGCGGATAGCGTAGAGCTGCTCATAGCGTGGGTCGCGCTCCATAATCTGGTCGATGTAGAATTTGCGTTCGGGACGATAACCGATGAACGCCATATCGCCACGAACTACATTCCACAACTGCGGCAGCTCATCGAGATGATGGGCACGCAAGAACCGACCCACACGCGTGAGGCGCGGGTCGTTCAAAGCTCCTTCGAGCAACAACTGCGGTCCGTCTTTCTCGGCGTCGCGCGTCATGCTGCGGAACTTATATATGTAGAATGGCTTGCCGTGCAACCCTATGCGCTCCTGCCGATATATTGTTGGTGCACCGTCTTCGAGCCAAATGGCAACGATGCAAATCAAAAATAACGGCGCAAAGACAATGAGGCACACAGCAGCTATTATGAAGTCGAGAACTCTTTTCATCTGTTATGTCTACGTATGCGATAGTCCGAAAAGCCATGAAAACGTTTTCATGTGCATCATATTATATAGTATGATATTACGAATGTGCCGGACATCTTTGCAAAGGTACTCCTAAAATTGCAGAATAGAGAATTATATGCAGAGTATTTCACGTTGTGAAACACTTGTTAACTATTCGGGTTAATGCGAAGGAGAGAAAGGAATAGAAAAAGGGCATATAATAAAGGCTACGGCAAGAATGCCGTAGCCTCCTATGTGGGTGTGCGTGATGCGGGCAGGAATGCCCGCACCTCCTATTGATTAGAGCTGTGCAAGCTCTACAACCTTGTCTACGGCTGCAGAGAGTCCGTCGACGTTCTTGCCGCCAGCCTGAGCGAAGTGGGGCTGACCGCCGCCACCGCCCTGGATGAGCTTGGCAGCCTCGCGAACCATCTGACCAGCGTTGAGCGAATGGTCCTTCACGAGGTCGTCGCTCATGCAGACGTTGAGCATCGGTTTCTCGTGAGCTACCGAGCCTACAACAGCGAGCAGGTTAGCCGGAACAGCCTGGCGCAGCTTGAACATGAGGTCCTTGGCAGCAGCCGGCTCCAGCGGGAGGACTGCTGTGATGACCTTCACGCCGTTCACCTCGCGTGCCTTAGCGATAAGGTCGTTCTTTGTGCGCTCTACGGCAGCAGCCTGGAACTGCTCGATGCTCTTCTTCATAGCGTCGTGCTCCTCGATGTACTTGCCGATGACGCCCTGCAGGTCCTTTGCGTTGTTGAACAGACCGCGGATAGCCTTCAGCATGTCCTCGATGTCGTACATCAGCTCCTCACACTCCTTGCCGGTCTTTGCCTCGATACGACGGATGCCGGCAGCTACGCTGCTCTCAGAGATGATCTTGAACATACCGATGCGACCGGTCGACTGTGCGTGGATACCGCCGCAGAACTCGCAGCTCGGACCGAAGCGCACTACGCGCACCTTGTCGCCGTACTTCTCGCCGAAGAGGGCGATAGCGCCGAGCTTCTTAGCCTCCTCGAACGGAGTGTCGCGATGCTCGTCGAGCGGCAGGTCCTGACGGATGAGGTCGTTGACGAGACGCTCTACCTTGCGCAGCTCCTCGTCAGTCACCTTGGTGAAGTGAGAGAAGTCGAAGCGCAGCGTTGTGGGCGATACGAACGAGCCCTTCTGCTCTACGTGGTCGCCGAGCACCTGCTTCAGAGCATAGTCGAGCAAGTGGGTAGCGGTGTGATTGGCAGCCGAGCCCTCGCGAGCGTCTACGTCTACGCAAGCCATGAAGTCGGCTTCCGGATTCTTCGGCAGAGCCTTCACGATGTGTACCGACTGTCCATTCTCGCGCTTTGTGTCGGTGATTGTAACGGTCTCGTCCTCGCTAACGAGCACGCCGGTATCGCCTACCTGACCGCCCATCTCGCCGTAGAACGGCGTGTTGTCGAGCACGAGCTCGAAGTATGTATTCTTCTTCTGTGTCACCTTGCGGTAGCGCAGGATGTGGCACTCGTATTCGGTGAAGTCGTAGCCAACGAACTGCTGTTCGCCCTCGCGCAGGATAACCCAGTCGGAGTTCTCAACAGCGGCAGCGTTGCGTGCGCGCTCCTTCTGCTTCTGCATCTCGGCGTCGAACTCGTCTGCGGCAACGGTGAATCCGTTCTCGCGGCAGATAAGCTCGGTGAGGTCGAGCGGGAAGCCGTATGTGTCGAACAGACGGAACGCCTGCACGCCGTCGAGCTCTGTCTTGCCCTGCTTCTTCAGCTCGTCCATAGCCGAGTTGAGCATGTTGATGCCCTTCTCGAGAGTGCGCAGGAACGAGTCTTCCTCCTCCTTGATAACGTGGAGGATGAGGTCGTGCTGAGCCTTCAGCTCGGGGAACGCCTCGCCCATCTCGCGTGTGAGCACGGGGATGAGTTTGTAGAGGAAGCCCTCCTTCTGTCCGAGGAAGGTGTATGCGTAGCGCACTGCACGGCGCAGGATGCGGCGGATTACGTAGCCAGCCTTAGCGTTAGAAGGCAGCTGACCGTCGGCGATAGAGAACGCTACGGCACGCAGGTGGTCGGCGCATACGCGCATAGCCACGTCGGTCTCCTCCTTCTCGCCGTATTTCATGCCGGTGATAGCCTCCTCTTCCTTGATGATAGGCTGGAAGACATCGGTGTCGTAGTTGGAGTGCTTGCCCTGCATGGCGCGTACGAGGCGCTCGAAGCCCATGCCGGTATCGATAACGTGCATCGGCAGCGGAACGAGCGAGCCGTTAGCCTTGCGCTCGTACTGCATGAACACGATGTTCCAGATCTCGATAACCTGCGGGTCGTCCTTGTTCACGAGTTCGCGTCCGGGCACCTTAGCCTTTTCCTCCGGTGTGCGCGAGTCGAGGTGGATCTCCGAGCACGGACCGCAAGGACCCGTATCGCCCATCTCCCAGAAGTTGTCGTGCTTGTTGCCGTTGATGATGTGGTCGGCGGGCACGTGCTTTGCCCAATATGATGCAGCCTCATCGTCGCGTGTGAGTCCTTCTTCCTCCGAACCCTCGAACACTGTCACGTAGAGATCGGCGGGGTTGAGCTTCAACACGTCTACGAGGTACTCCCAAGCGTAGTCGATGGCACCTTCCTTGAAGTAGTCGCCGAACGACCAGTTGCCGAGCATCTCGAACATGGTATGGTGGTATGTGTCGTGACCTACTTCCTCGAGGTCGTTGTGCTTACCGCTCACGCGAAGGCACTTTTGTGTGTCGGCACGGCGGCGCGGTTCGGGCTCGCGTGTGCCGAGGATGATGTCCTTCCACTGGTTCATACCAGCGTTTGTAAACATCAATGTTGGGTCATCCTTGATTACCATCGGCGCACTCGGCACGATGGTGTGTCCTTTCGACTCGAAGAACTTCTTGAACGAGTCGCGGATTTCATTAGCTGTCATCATATTATATAATATTGTCGTTTTGTTTTTTAATTTCTTTCTAAAACGTTTGCAAAGGTACTTTGTTTTGGTTACTTTTGCAAATAAATTGCAAATAATATGGCATTGAATACCAATAAGAACGTGAAGTTGTACTACTCTATTAAGGAGGTGGCTGCTATGTTCGACATACGAGAGAGCACGCTTCGTTTTTGGGAGACGGAGTTTCCGCATCTGAAGCCCAAGACCGTGGGACAGAACGTGCGCCAGTACACGGAGAAGGACATCGAGCAAATTCGCGTGATACACAACCTTGTGAAGGTGCGCGGCTTCAAGCTATCGGCAGCACGCAAGATGCTCAACAAGAACCGCACGGGCGTGGACAAGAGTTCGGATATTCTTGCCACACTAATCAGCGTGCGCGACGAGCTGAAGGAGCTGAAGAAGCAACTCGACGGACTGGTGTGATGCATAACGCAAGATGCAGATACTACAGAAACACGAGTTGCATGGCAAACCGTAGGAGGCTACGGCATTCCTGCCGTAGCCATTGCAAACAGTAGTAATAAGTTGCATTTCTATTACTAATGGCTACGGCAGGAATGCCGTAGCCTCCTACGATATGTATCACCAACAAAACTCATCGGACGGCGGACGCAATCCAATCAGGCGGCGGACGCAATCCAATCGGACGGCGAACGGAATCCGATCGGGCGGCGGACGCAATCTGATCAGGCGGCGGACGCAATCCAATCGGACGGCGGACGGAATCCAATCGGGCGGCGTTCGGTGCACGATGGCAATCATAAAGCTTTCACCCTTCCGCCCCACCCTTTACACCGTTAATTTATAAACTAAATCTACAATAAAACAATGAGAAAATTCTTCCTATTGTCTGCCGCTACGCTCCTCGCTGCCGTAGTTTCAGCGCAGACCGTAGCACGTATGGACGACCTGAAACCTGAACAGAAGTCGATGGCTGTAAGCCTCAAGCTCACAGGCGAACTGTCAACGACGGGCAACAGCGACTACCGCCAGTTGCGCGACCTTTGTTTCCAGATGCGCTCCGTAGACCTCAGCGAGGCACAGAGCACCGCAATCCCTAACAACGCATTCCACTCGCGCCACCAACTTGAGCAGATTACGCTGCCAACAGTGGCGAAGTCGATTGGTTCGCAGGCGTTCTTCGCGTGCGACAAGTTGGGCAAGATAATCATTCCGGCTGGCGTTAAGAGCATCGGTGCAGCAGCGTTCTCGGGTTGTACGGCACTGGAGGAGATAACAATAAAGGGTGCTCCACAGATTGGAGAGTACGCCTTCGCACGACTCGCGGGGCTGAAGACCGTGCGCGTCGACTCGAAGGTGCCACCAAAGGCTGACGCTACGGCGTTCTACGGACTCAACCGCCAGAACGTGAAGCTCATCGTGCCGAAGGGCAGCGAAAAACTCTACCGCAAGGCAGCGGGTTGGAGCCTCTTCTTCAGCGACGCTAAAGAGGCGTACCAGGTGAGCAACCCAGCCGACTGCCTCGTGCCGTTCCCCGTAGAACTGCAACTGCAGAAAGGTGGCAGTCTGAAGGTGAAAACCGCCTGGAACATCATAGCTGCCGACGGACTCTCGAATGAGGCAGCACAAGCTCGACGCGTGCTCACAGAGCGCATCGGCAACATCGTGAACAGTCGTCAGCGCGGCACACAGATTACGCTGGCACTCGACAACTCACTCAGCGACGACGAGGCATACACGCTCGCTATCAACGCGAAGGGCGTGACGGCGAAGGGCAAGACAGCACGAGGTGTGTTCTACGCGCTTATGACGCTCGACCAACTGCTGCGCGGCAACGGCTCTACAGAGTGTGCCGACGCTATCCCTGCGCTGTTCATCAGCGACAAACCACGCACGCATGTTCGCGAACTGATGGTCGACCCTGCTCGTACGTTTATACCGTTCGAGGACCTGAAGGCTTTTGTGCCCGAGATGGCACGCTACAAACTCAACGCCATGCACCTCCACTTGGTTGACGACCAGGCGTGGCGCATCGAGATAAAGAAATACCCGCAGCTCACAGCGCAGGCTTCATCGCGTTGGGGTCAGGACGACATACAGATGCCGTACAAGGGATACTACACACAGGAGCAGATGCGCGAACTCGTGAAGCTGGGTGCTGAGTATCACGTGGACATCGTACCGGAGATTGAGATGCCTGGACACGAGGTGGCTGCCATCAGCGTGTTCCCCGAACTCACCTGCCACCAGCGTCAGGTGCCGGTACGCACCACATGCGGCGTGTCCAACGAACTGCTCTGCCCGGGCAACGACTTCACATACGAGTTCCTTGGCAATGTGTTCAAGGAGATTGTGGACATATTCCCGTCAAAGTACCTACACCTCGGTGGCGACGAGGCTGGCAACCCGGCACTCGACTGCTGGACCGACTGCCCGAAGTGTCAGGCACTGAAGCAGAAGCTCGGCATCAAGACCACCGACCGCTCTGAGAACTGGCGTCTGCAGGGCTACTTGTTCGACCGCATGATCGAACTGCTGCGCGACAAGTACGGCAAGACTCCAATGTTCTGGTACGAATCCGACTTCAAGGAAATTCAGCCTGGTTGCGTAACCTTCGCATGGCGCAGCGGACAGACGCAGGAGGCACTCGACGCTGCCGTGCGCAACAACGCACGCATCATGCTCTGCCCTGGCGAGCACTGCTACTTCGACTACCCAATGTCGAAGGGCGACATGCCGGAGGTGAACTGGGGTATGCCTGCAACAACCTTGCAGGATGCCTACTCGCTCGACCCGGCGTGGGGTATGGACGAGAAGTTTGAGCAGAACAACCTCTTCGGTGTGGCTGGAACACTCTGGAGCGAGTGCATCCCGACCGTTGAGCGCATCTACTACCAGGCTTACCCACGCGCCATCGCTCTCGCCGAAGCCGGCTGGACAAAGCAGCAGAACCGCTCATGGGAAGGCTTCCTCACCCGCTTGAAGCCAACAATGAAGGACATGATGCGCCGTGGCATCACATGCTCGCTCGAAGTGAACGGCGAGAAGTAGGTCACGAAAGTACACTTTGAATGCCTTCTCTGGCAAAAACGCATAAAAAAAAATCCGCAATGCTAATCAACAAGCATTGCGGATTTTATATTTATAATATCTGTAAAACCTCTTTGAGGTCTTCAATCTTCTTTAGTTCATCCATGATGACGCTAACCTCGCTGCGATCGTGAACGCGAATCTCAATGGTGCCGTCGAAGATACCATCCTCACTCGAGATTGTGATGCGGTGCATATTGACATCGAGCTTGTCAGATATGACCTCTGATATCTCGCGCAGCATACCCTTGCGGTCGATGCCACGCAACTCGATTGTAGCATCGAAGAACATCACCTTATGCATATCCCACTTCGCATCAAGGATGCGGTTGCCAAAGCTTGCCTTCAACTTTGAAGCCACGCTGCAGTCGCGACGGTGAATTTCTATGCGGTTCTTGTTATCTATGTATCCCATGATGTCATCGCCCGGTATGGCGTGGCAGCATGTAGGGAAGATGTATTGCGAGATATTCTCCTCATTGATAACGACAGGCTTCTTCTTATTAAAGCCCTCGCCAACAACAAACAGTTGGGGCTTCTTACCCTCCTTATTATCGCCCTTCTTGAGAAACGGCACGAACTTGCGCCAACCGCCATTTTGATCGGTTTTACGTTCACGCAGTTCGTCTAAATCCTTATCACCGAGCAAGACAGAACGTTTACCGAGCATCAAGAAGAGGTCCTCATGCTTCTTCGCCTCGTGCAGATCGCAGAGTTTATTGAGCACGGGGGTAGTCATCTCAAGCTCGTTCTTGCGCAACCACTCATCAAGTATCTGTTCGCCACGTTTCTGCAACTCGCGATTGTCGCGACGCAATATCGCCATAATCTTCTGCTTCGCCTTCGCCGTAAACACGAAGTTTATCCACGATGCCTGCACATGCTGCGACTTAGAGGAGAGTATCTCCACCTGATCGCCGCTCTGTAGCTTGTGGCTAAGCGGCACGAGTTTGTGGTTCACCTTTGCGCCGATGCAGTGCGAACCGAGGAAGGTGTGTATCTGAAAAGCGAAGTCGAGAGCCGTACACTGCGCAGGCATTGTCTTTATTTCGCCCTTCGGTGTGAACACGAATATCTCGCTTGCAAAGAGGTTAAGCTTGATGGTATCGAGGAAATCCATTGCGTCGGGTTGTGGGTCGTCGAGGATTTCCTTGATAGTAGAGAGCCAGTTGTTGAGTTCCGAATCTTCATCAACAGTCTCTATGCTCGACTCCAGTCCCTGCTCCTTGTACTTCCAGTGGGCAGCGAAGCCCTGCTCTGCCACCTCGTCCATGTGGTCGGAACGTATCTGCACCTCTATCCATTTACCCTGCTTCGACATGAGCGTCACGTGCAGAGCCTGATAGCCGTTTGCCTTCGGATGGTTCACCCAGTCGCGCAAACGGTCGGGGTGCGACTTATATATCTGACTGATTGCGACGTATATCTTGAAGCACTCGTTGATTTCCTCCGAGCGTTCCTTCGGCGTATAAATTATACGTACAGCAAGAATATCGTAGATTTCGTCGAAGGTGACGTGCTTGTTCTGCATCTTATTCCAAATAGAATAAGGACTCTTCACACGCGCCTTCAGATCATACTTGATGCCCATCTTGTCGAGGGCAGCACGTATCGGAGCGGTAAAGTTCTCAAAGAGCACATCGCGCTGCGCTTGCGTATCTGCAAGTTTTCCTTTTATATAATCGTATTCCTCCGGATGTTCGTAGCGGAACGAGAGGTCTTCGAGTTCGGTCTTTATCTTGTTCAAACCTAAGCGGTTGGCAAGCTGAGCATAGATGTAAAGCGTTTCGCCTGCAATCTTATACTGCTTATTGGCAGGCTGCGATTGTAGCGTGCGCATATTGTGCAGACGGTCGCATATCTTGATAAGGATGACACGTATGTCGTCGCTCATCGTGAGCAGCAACTTCTTGAAATTCTCTGCCTGCGCCGATGCCTTGTCGCCGAAGATGCCGCCCGAAATCTTTGTCAGTCCGTCTACAATCTGCGCTATCTTCTCACCAAAGATGTTCGAAATATCCTCTACGGTGTAGTCGGTGTCCTCCACCACATCGTGCAAGAGTGCGGCGCAGATACTTGTAGAGCCGAGTCCCATCTCCTCTACGGCGATGCGAGCCACGGCGATAGGGTGCATAATATATGGTTCGCCCGACAACCGGCGCACACCTTTGTGCGCCTGTCGTGCGAAGTTGAACGCCTTTGTTATTATGTCTACCTTCTTTCGGTGACGCGATGCCACGTATATATCAAGTACTTCCTTGAAGGCTTGTTCAATCATTTGGTCATCAGCAAGCTCACGCTGCTTGTCTTTCAGATTTTGGTCGTCCATGATTTAGGTCTCCTATATATTAATAAGGTATATATATGTATGCAGCAGTAGGAAGACTTCCGTATCATTACTACTTGACGCGGAGCTTCTTGCCTGCACGGATATTAGTACCGCTGATTTTATTCAGTCGCTTCAGTTTGCTCACTGTTGTTCCACTACGACGTGCGATTTCAGAGAGTGTGTCGCCTTGACGTATAGTCACGCTCCTACTACGACCATTCGAGCCTCTACGTGTTCTCGATTTGCTGTGTCTACCTCTGCCTTTAGAGCGGTACGACACGGTTGGGGTCTCTGTGTTCACAGCCACCTCAAGTCGTTTTGTGAGCAGTTCGTCAGGGCGATAGGCGTAGATAGAGTCTTCGTTATCGATGAAGTTGCCCACCATAGCCACGGGCAGGCGCAGTGCCGACGGTTTCGTTCTGCCGTTAACCACATTGCGACGATACTGCGGGTTGAGCTGCTTCACCTGGTCGACATCCATACCAAGCACCTTAGCTACCTGCTCGAAGTGTACATCGCGGTTGACTACCACGGTGTCGGTCTTCACGGGCAAGTCGGCACGCATCGGACAGATGTTGTGCTCGCAGTAGTAGTTCATAATATAGTTGGCGGCGATGAACGCCGGAACATAGCCACGGGTCTCCTTCGGCAGATAGGGATAGATGCGCCAATAGTCCTTCTCGCCGTTTGAGCGATGGATGGCTCGGTTAATGGCTTCTGGTCCGCAGTTGTAGGCTGCTATGACAAGGTTCCAATCGCCGAATATCTTATAGAGGTCGCGCATGTAGTGAGCAGCGGCGTACGATGCACGCACGGGGTCGCGACGCTCGTCGACAAGCGAGTTCACCTCCAAGCCATACTTCTTGCCGGTTGTAATCATAAACTGCCACAGACCAGTGGCACCGACGCGCGAAACGGCGTTCGGGTTGAGTGCCGACTCTATCACTGGCAGATATTTCAGTTCGAGCGGCAAGCCGTAAGACTCGAGTGCCTCCTCGAATATAGGCATATAGAAGTTCTGTGCACCGAGCATAACGCTCACCGAGCGGCGCAAGCGTCCGCTGTAACGGTCTATGAACTTCTGTACGACATCATTGTACGGCATCTCAATGATTGTCGGCATACGGCTCAGACGTTCTTTATACACCTCTGCACTATACACGGGGTTCACATCGGGCATGTTGCAGTCGAAGTTAACATGCAGATAGGTCTTGCTATTGTAGTTGTTGAGCAGACTATCATAATCGTTGGTAAGTGCCTCTGGCAGGTCGATAACCTCCTGCTTGCCATGAGCATCGGTTATAACGATTTCGTCGTCATTATTCTCGCTCTGCGCGAGAGCCTGACTGGTAAAGCCGAAAAATGCTGCGGCTATAAGTATCAGTGATTTATTCATATTCGTTTGTTTGTCTTTAGAAATTCAGACTACAACTCAATCCCAAGCTATTACCCTTGAACGGATTTCTTTCGCGGTCGTTGTTGAGTATCGTAGGCTCCACCCTCAAGCTCAAGTCTTTCGAGATATCGAACTCGGAGAGCGATGCATCGACGTAGGCATCGATGATGGAGAGTGCGTAGACTCCCACCAGGCAGAAGAAGCTCAGGTCGCGCCAACGACGAAACTTGTCCTTACGTTTCTTGAAGAGTTGTTGATAGCGTTGTATGTTTGTCTCGTCAATCTTCGCTCCGAGATGCAAGAACTGATTATAGCTCTGCGTGTTCGGGTCGTCGTCCATCAAGTCGAGATACGCCTGCGAATAGTCGGAATACATCTGGTTGTTCCAACGCATGGCATAGGCGCAACCAACGAATCCGCCATACACGATCGGCAGTTTCCAATACTTGCGGTTGTATATCTGTCCGGCACCAGGTAGGACAATAGCGAGCCACATTGCACGCTTCGGGTTGGGTCGCCACGTGCTCCAGTCGCGCTTAGGCTTACCTATGATGGTGTCACTGGCTACGAAGATACTATCGGCTTTTATAGACGTGAACTGAACATCCATACTATCAGCTACGACCTGCTCTTGCGCCTTTGCTGTTGTACCGAACAGTAGCAGAAACGCAGTAAGTGTCAATGTTTGTAATATATATGTAATGTCCTTTTTCACTGTTCTTCTTTATGATTTGTTTATCTACAAGTAACGTACAGAACGTTTACTTCATCTTATCGAACACAGCCATGATATGCTCCAACTCCTCTTCGTTGGCGAAAGGAATGGTTATCTTTCCCTTGCCTTTCGGCGAGCATGTCATCTGCACTTTCGTTTGCAAGAATTCGGAGAGGTGGGTGCGCAGCGCGTTGTACTCCTCTGGAAGCTTCGACTTTGCCACAATCTTCTTCGAGCCACTGTTCACGTCCTCTCCATTCTTCAGCATCTGCGCCATCTCCTCCACCTTGCGTACGGAGTAGCCGTTCTTGAGCACTTCGTTGAAGAGCTTTATCTGCAACGATGGCGAATCGATTGCCAAGATGGCACGAGCATGTCCCATGTCTATCTCTTTCTTCTGCAGGGCTATCTGCACCTGAGCCGGCAGACGGAGCAGACGCAGATAGTTGGTAATGGCTGTGCGGCTCTTTCCTACACGCTCCGACACCTTCTCTTGCGTCATTCCGTCGGCATCGAGCAGATGTTCGTAGGCGAGTGCTATCTCTATGGCATTGAGGTCTTCGCGTTGTATATTCTCAACGAGAGCCATCTCCATAACGTTCTCGTCGGCGATGGTGCGTATGTAAGCCGGAATCGCTGTGAGTCCTGCCATCTGCGAAGCACGCCAACGACGCTCGCCGGCGATAATCTGGAAGCGGTCGTCAGACACCTGACGCAGCGTGATAGGCTGAATAATGCCTATCTCACTGATGCTGTTAGCCAACTCCTGCAGTGCTTCAGGGTCGAAGTCGCGGCGGGGCTGATTGGGGTTTGCTTCTATCTGGCTGAGCGGAATTTCATTGATTGTGGACGTACCTTGCGTGCGCACACCACCTGTGTCGATAAGAGCGTCGAGTCCGCGTCCGCCTTCTATCTCGTCGAGTCCGCGTCCTAATACGCTTCTATTGTATTTCTTGTGTACTGCCATCGTCTTGTTTGTTTACTCTTTTTTCGTTTTTGTTGATTATTTCCTTGGCGAGTGCCAAGTGGTTCTTCGACCCTGCCGAGTCGGCATCGTAAAGTATTACGGGGAGTCCATGGCTCGGACTCTCGCTGAGCTTCACGTTGCGTTGTATGACAGTCTTGAACACAAGTTCTTGGAAGTGTCGCTTCACCTCGTCGTATATCTGATTGGCGAGGCGCAGACGACTATCGTACATGGTGAGCAGGAAGCCTTCTATCTCCAACGCCGGATTGAGCTTGCTCTTTATAATCTTAATGGTGTTGAGGAGCTTTGTAATGCCTTCGAGTGCGAAGTACTCGCACTGCACGGGAATGATGACCGAGTCGGCTGCGGTGAGGGCATTCACGGTGATGAGTCCGAGCGACGGACTGCAGTCAATAAGTATATAGTCGTAGTCGTCGCGTATCTGGTCGAGCATATTCTTGATAACGCGCTCGCGGTTCTTCAGGTTGAGCATCTCTATCTCAGCTCCAACGAGGTCAATATGGCTGGGAATGACATCGAGCCCGTTGATGTCGGTGGTGTAGACAGCATCGTGTACGTCAGCATGATCGATGATGCACTCGTAGAGCGAGCAGTCAATCTCCTTGATGTCCACACCAAGTCCGCTCGACGCATTTGCCTGCGGGTCTGCGTCCACCACGAGCACCGTCTTTTCGAATGTAGCGAGCGATGCTGCCAAGTTTATTGTTGTTGTTGTCTTGCCTACGCCACCTTTTTGGTTGGCCAATGCTATTATCTTTCCCATTTGAAGTCAAAATTATTCGGCAAAGGTACATATTTTATATGAGAATAGGCGCGTTTAAACCTTTTTTCGTACTTTTGCATAAGAAATAAAACCAAAATTATGAATACGAAAAAGCCATTAATACTGATTTCTAACGACGACGGCTATCATGCCAAGGGTATAAACTCGCTCATTGACATGCTGCGCGACATTGCCGACATCATCGTATGCGCTCCCGAATCGGCTCGATCGGGCTTCGCCACGGCGTTCTCTGCCACCGTTCCGCTACGCCTCAAGCTGCGCCGCGACGAGGTGGGTATGCAGATGTGGTCGTGCAACGGCACACCGGTCGACTGCGTGAAGATTGCGCTGCAGGAGCTATTCGCTGACCGCCTACCCGACATGATTTTGGGCGGCATCAACCACGGCGACAACGCTTCGGTAAATGTTCACTATAGTGGCACAATGGGTGTGACACTTGAGGGTTGCATGAAGTACATCCCGTCTATCGGTTTCTCGCTCTGCGACTTCTCTTCGGATGCCGACTTCGAGCCGCTGCGCCCGTATGTGCGTCAGATTGTGCAAAAGGTGCTCAGCGAGGGTCTGCCCAAGGGCGTGTGCCTGAACGTAAACTTCCCGAAACTCACTGAGTTTAAGGGCATAAGAGTATGTCGTATGGCTATGGGCACATGGTACAACGAATGTGTAAAACAGCGCCATCCGCACGGCTACGACTACTATTGGATGACTGGCTCCTACCGCAACGACGAGCCGGAGAAGGAGGACACCGACAACTGGGCGCTCACGCATGGCTACATATCCATCACACCGACACGCATCGATGTTACGGATTATGACCTGCTGCGCAACTGGCAAAACAAGTTTTGAGAAAAGTAAAAAGGTAAAAAAGTAAAAAAGTAAAAGGGTAAAAAAGCCCTTCCAATCCTTGGCTTAGGAAGGCCTAAAGAGGCTTAGTTCGGCTTAAACGCACCCTAAAAGGCTTAGTTAGGCTTAGAAAGGCTTAGTTCTCTCAGAAAAAAAACATGAAATACTACTTAATCGTTGGCGAGGCATCGGGCGACCTCCACGCCTCGCATCTTATGAAAGCTCTGCTCAAGGAAGACACCACAGCGGAGTTTCGTTTCTTCGGTGGCGACCTGATGTCGGCTGTCGGAGGCACACGTGTGCGCCACTACCGCGATTTGGCGTATATGGGGATCATCGCCGTACTCCTCCACTTGCGCACCATTCTGCGCAACATGGCGTTCTGCAAGCGCGACATCGTGGAGTGGCAGCCCGACGTAGTGATACTTATTGACTATCCTGGCTTCAACCTGAAGATTGCAAAGTTCGTGCACAACAACACGCACATTCCCGTTTATTATTACATCTCACCGAAGATATGGGCATGGAAGGAGTATCGCATCAAGGAGATTAAGCGCAACGTCGACGAGCTGTTCTCTATTCTGCCGTTCGAGGTGCCGTTCTTCGAACAGAAGCACCACTACCCCATCCATTACGTAGGCAACCCTACTGCGGAGGAGGTAAGACAGTTCCAGGCTACATACAACGTAGACGATGCCACCTTCCGCCGGCATCATGGGCTCGATGCGCGTCCCATCATAGCGTTACTTGCCGGCAGTAGAAAGCAGGAGATAGCGGGCACACTGCCACAGATGATTGCTGCTGCACAGCGCTTCGCCGACTACCAGCTTGTGCTTGCTGCGGCACCAGGCATCGAACCCGAGTTCTACGACGCACACATCAACGGAAGCAACGTGCGCGTGGTGCGCGGTGAGACCTATGCCCTGCTTTCTCATGCCCACACGGCACTCGTCACGAGTGGCACGGCTACGCTCGAGACGGCACTTTTCCGCGTTCCGCAGGTGGTGTGCTACAACACCGCGCTGCCCAAACTGGTAGGACTGCTGCGTCCGTTGGTGCTGAAGGTGAAATACGTGTCGCTTGTCAACCTCATCGCCGACCGCGAGGTGGTGCCCGAATTAGTGGCTAACACATTCTCAGAAGCTAACGTAGCTGAGCAGCTCACACGCCTGCTTCCCGACGGCGAGCCACGCCAGCAGATGCTTGCCGGCTACGAGGAGGTATGGCAGAAGATTGGTGCAGACAGTCCGTCGGAGCGCACTGCGAAGGAAATGGTTTTAAAAGTAAAAAAGTAAAAGAGTAAAAGAGTAAAAGAGTAAAAAGGTAAAATGCGCAGCTGCATTTTACCTTTTTACTTTAGAACCGTGCCAAGACTCTTACATATACTTCTTTACGAACTCCAGCACTCTGTGCGTGTACTCCTCTTTGTAGTCACCATACGCATCGGCGTGCTTGCTGCCGTGCGCTATCCAGAGTGCCTTAGGCTGCGGTTTCGCCTCGTAGAGCGGATACACCATCCAGGTGGGCACAAACGTATCGTTGTCGCCGTGTATGAAGAGCATCGGCTTCTGGCACTTCGCAACCTGTTTCAGTGGCGATGCCTCATTGAAGTTCCAGCCGTACTTAACCTGCACAAGCCACGAGGCAGTGTACATCAGTGGGAAGTCAGGTAACGAGAAGCGGGCAGATATTTCGTTCGAGAACTCGTCCCACACGCTCGTATATCCACAGTCCTCCACGAAACACTTCACATACTGCGGTGTCTGTTCGCCACTGACGCACATCGTCGTAGCGGCACCCATCGAGATGCCGTGCACCACAAGGCGCATCGAGTCGGCTTCGGTGCGGAACAGTTCGGGTGCAAGACTTATCCAGTGTAGCACGTCGAGGCGATCCTTCCATCCCATCTGTATTGCGTCGCCGTCGCTCTGTCCGTGCGCATAGAGGTCGGGCAGCAGCACGTTAGCCCCAAGCTCACGATTGTAGATGCGTGCGATGGGCAACATACGTGTGGCGTTGTCACAATAGCCATGCACAAGCACGGCGGTACGCCCTTTCGCACGTGGCGAACGAACAAACAAAGCATGGGCACGCTTACCCGTTGTGGGCATCACAACGAACGTATCGCGCAGTGCGCCTACGGCTTGCAAGCTGTCTACCCACGACTTCAGTTCGGGGAAACGCTTCTCCATCTGTGTCAAGTTGGAGTTGCGCTCGCGCTCAGCACTCACAAGAGCATAGTCGACAAGGTAGAACGAAGCTGCGGTGACGATGCCTAACTCGCACCGAGGCTTATCAATAGTTTTTTATGCTTCATACTGTTAAGAGTCTACAAATACTACTTCAGGTACGGTTTCAGCACCTCCACCCACTTCAGGTATCCCTTGCCGAGCAGATGCAGTCCGTCGTTGGTGTACTCCGGGTTCATCACGTCGGTAGAAGGCGTTACGAGCGACTTGTACACGTCGATGTATGTAACGCCGTGGCGTGCGGCAACAGCCTTTATCTTTGCGTTGAGCGCAGGAATATTCTTCTTACGGTCCATATGACCAGAGAACTTGTTGAACTTCGGATTCACGGGGAACACACTCTGCACGTAAAGCTTCGTCGCAGGCGACTCGCGCTTCACGCGCTCCACAATTTTCTCCACGTTCTTCACAATCTCGTCCATGCTCTTGCCGCGCGCAAAGTCGTTGGTACCGATGAGCAGGAATATCTTCGCCGGCTTGCCCTTTGTCACAGTGCTCAGACGGTCGAGTACGCCTTGGGTTGTATCGCCACTGATACCGCGATTCTTGGCGTGCGGATTGCCCAGCAGCTCTGCCCACTCGCCACCGTTGGTGATGCTGTTGCCGAGGAAGATGATGTCGCTCTTGCTGGTAGGCAGCGCCTCGAAGAGAGTGGCACGCTGATAATAGAATGTGGAGTGTTTCTGCCCCTGAACCTGCATCGTGCACGCACAGAACAGACTCAACATAACGATTAGCTTCTTCATAGTTGTACTTTTATTGTTACGCTACGCTCAAGTTGGTGCAGCAATCGAATTGAAACGTTTATCTAACTCTAACGACAAAAGTACTAATAAAAATCGAAAACGACTATGTTTTTTACATCCTTTTGTGCAAAAAACACAGCTACGAGGAAGACTTATTCGACAAAAATACGTAACTTTGCAAGCGTTAAATCAAAGTGTAACTAATTTATGGACGACTATCACGCGGAAAACCCGAATTTGTAATGCAGGAGGACGCTCTCACAATGCGGTCTCCCAAGCATCGTTTAACCCAAGGAGACAGCTTTATGAGAACATACTGGAACACCAATTCTACCCTCAAACAAATCGAAGAGTGGCAGCCGAACTGCTGGATACAAGTTACATGTCCAACAGAAGAAGACCAGCAATTGCTGGAAGACGAGTTTAACATACCCGATTATTTCCTTTCCGACATCAGCGATACCGACGAACGTGCCCGCTACGAGTACGACGACGGCTGGATGCTCATCATCCTTCGTATCCCTTACGTCAAGGAGATACGCTCACGTACGCCGTACACCACCGTGCCGCTCGGCATCATTCACAAACGCGACGTGACCATCACCGTGTGCTACTACGAGACGAACATGATGATCGACTTCGTGTCCTACCACCAGAAGCGTGGCGAGGGATTTACCGACTATGTTGACATGACATTCCGCCTCTTCCTCTCTTCTGCCGTGTGGTATCTAAAACGACTGAAACAGATTAACACGCTCATCGAGAAAGCGAAGCACAACCTCGACCACAACGTGAACAACGAGTCGCTCATAGCACTCTCGCGTCTGCAGGACTCACTCACCTACTTCGTCACATCTATCCGTGGCAACGAGACATTGCTTGCCAAACTGAAGTTCAAGCTGCAGGTGGACGAACTGGATGCCGATCTCATCGAGGACGTAAACATCGAGATGTCACAGGCTCGTGAGACAACGAACATCTACTCCGACATCCTCGAATCGACGATGGACACCTACTCATCCATCATCAACAACAACATGAACACCGTGATGCGTACACTCACCTCCGTGTCAATCATCATGATGTTGCCTACGCTCATCTCCTCATTCTTCGGAATGAACCTCATCAACGGCATGGAAGAATACCCGTTCGGCTTCATCGTGGCGATACTTATCTCGGTGATAATATCAGCCCTTTCGTGGATTATACTGCGACATAAGCGACTGCTTTAAAGCAAAATGCAAAAATAAATTGCGTTTTTTGTCGCTATTCAAAATATTTTATTTAAGTTTGCAGTCTATAATAAATAATGTGAGGATGTGGCTTCGCGCCACATTCGTGTGAATTACCCTTATCATAAACTTAAAACAGTTAAATGATGGACTCTCAAGAAAACGCCCTGTTGCAAGGTGCACAAGAAGAGCAGAACGTGGAGCAGACTGCCGTAGAGCAGACCGCTGCAGCCGACGTTCAGCAAGTAGAGAACACAAAAGTCTACAAAACTAAACAAGAAGTCGTTGACCGCCTGAAGGAAATCGTCGCAAGCGACGAAGCTCCAGTTAAGGAGGAAATCGACCTTTTAAAGACAGTATTCTACAAACTCCACATCGCAGAGCGTGAAGCACGCCTGAAGGAATACATCAACGGCGGTGGAAACCCTGAAGCTTATCAGGTTTTGCCCGACGAAACCGAGGAAACTTTCAAGGCGCAAATGGCTGTAATCCGCGAGAAACGTGCGCAGATTATGCAGCAGCAGGAGGCTGAAAAGCAAGCCAATCTGGAGAAGAAACTCGAAATAATTGAGAAAATCAAAGCCATGGCTACATCGCCCGACGAGGCAGGCAAGTCGTTCGGTGAGTTCAAGGAGCTGCAGCAGCAGTGGAAGGACATCAAGAACGTGCCGGCTGACAAGGCTAACGAGCTTTGGCGCAACTACCAGTTATATGTAGAGCAGTTCTACGACCTGCTCAAGCTCAACTCTGAGGCTCGCGAGTACGACTTCAAGAAGAACCTCGAGCTGAAGACAAAGCTCTGCGAGGCAGCAGAGAAACTCGCCGACGAGGAAGACGTAATCAGCGCTTTCCACCAGCTTCAGGAGCTCCACCAGCAGTACCGCGAGATCGGACCAGTGGCTAAGGAGCTGCGCGAGGAGGTATGGGCACGCTTCAAGGCTGCATCTACCGTAATCAATAAGCGCCACCAGCAGCACTTCGAGGACCTCCGCGCTAAGGAGGAGGAGAACCTCGCACGCAAGACCGCCCTCTGCGAGAAGGTGGAGGAACTCTGCAAGACCGACAACAAGGGCGCTGCCGACTGGGAGAAGCACTCTAAGGAGATTATCGACATACAGAACGAGTGGAAGACCATTGGCTTCGCTCCGCAGAAGATGAACGTGAAGATATTCGAACGCTTCCGCGCTGCTTGCGACGACTTCTTCGGACGCAAGGCTGAATACTTCAAGGCACTCAAGGCTACCTTCTCAGAGAACATCGAGAAAAAGAAGGCACTTGTAGAGAAGGCGCAGGCACTCGCCGACAGCACCGACTGGAAGGCTACAAGCGACAAGCTCATCGCGCTGCAGAAGGAGTGGAAGACCGTAGGCATGGTTCCGAAGAAGCTCGGCGACCAGCTCTGGCAGGACTTCCTCGGCGCATGCAACAAGTTCTTCGAGGCTCGCAACGCAGCCGGCGCCGGTCAGCGCAACGAGGAGCACGCCAACCTCGAGAAGAAGCAGGGCATCATCGAGCAGCTGAAAGCACTCGCCGAGAACGCTGCCGAAGCTACACGCGAGAAGGTGCAGGCACTCACCGAGGAGTACAACAAGGTGGGACACGTGCCGTACAAGGAGAAGGATAAGCTCTACGAGGCTTATCACGAAGTGCTCGACCGCATCTACAAGGAGCTGAACATCTCTACAAAGCGCCGCCGTCTGAACGACTTCAAGGCTAACATCAAGAACGTGGCAAAGCGTGGCGAAGAGGCTCTCGACAACGAGCGTGGACGTCTGGTTCGCCGCTTCGACCAGCTCAAGCAGGAGATACAGACCTACGAGAACAACCTCGGTTTCCTCAACGCAAGCTCTAAGAAGGGCAACAGCCTCATCGACGAGATGAACCGCAAGGTGCAGCACCTGCGCGACGACCTCGAACTGGTTCGCCAAAAGATAAAGGCTATCGACGCAGAAAACAAATAAACGCAAGTTAACAATGCCCAAAGAGGCTTAGTAAGGCTTAGAAAGGCTTAGTTCGGCTTAAAATAAAACGCCTAAAGAGGCTTAAAAGGCTTAGTTCGGCTTAAAAGAAGACTTAAGAAGACTTAAAACAAAAAGATGGAGTCAACAATCGTTGGCTCCATCTTTTTGTTTTATCAGCGTCAGCGGAAAACACCGCCCATCATTTCTTCATATCCTTATCCACCATTGCCGCGACGCACGAGTCCGACCACACATTCTCGGCGGTCTCAATCATATCGAGCACCGTGAAGACGGGCAGTATAACACCCATTATCGCAACCGGCGCGCCCACGCCCGACATCAGCGAGAGCGTGAGGAAGAAGCAGCCCATCGGCACTCCAGCATTGCCGATGGCAGCCACAACCGAGATGAAAAGCCAGAGCAGCATCACGGGCAGCGAGAGTTCGATGCCGCCGTTCTGCATCACGAAGAGCGACGTCACGAAGATGAACGCAGCACAACCGTTCATGTTGATGGTTGTGCAGATGGGCAGCACGAAGCGCGCCACCTTGCTGTCCACGCCGAGTCGCTCCTCCGAGGTCTGTATCGTCACGGGCAGCGTGGCAGCCGAGCTCTTTGTGAACAGAGCCATGAGCACAGCCGGCATCATGCGGCGCATAACGTGCACGGGGTTGAGTCCGCGAGCCACGAGGAACAGTGGCAGCACCACGAAGAACTGCAGAATGTTGCCACCCAATATCACGGCTACATACTTGCCTATCGATGCTACGACCGTGCCTGCCGACACCTCTGCCGACAGCTGCGCAGCGAACGCCACGATGCCTACGGGCAGCACGGTGATGAGCCAGCGAATGAGTCGCGACACTACCTCCTGCAGCGCACTCAGTCCGCGCATAAGCAGCACCTTGTTCTCCCCCTCGGGCATCTTCGCCAACGCCAAGCCCACAGCCACGGCTATGAGCAGCACCGACAGCACATTGCCCTCGATGAACGGGCGCAGGAAGTTGTCGGGCACGATGCCAATCATATAGTCGAAGTACGACCCATTGGTCACCTCCTGCGGTACGCCGTCACCCAGACGGCTACTCTTCACCATCTCCATCGGCAAGTTGTCGGGCGAGATGATGATATAGAGCACCATGCCCACAGCAGCTGCAGCGATGGTGGTGAGCAGCGTGTAGCTGATGGTATGGCGGAATATGCGACGTGTTTCGCGCTGCATACCGAACGTTGCGAGTGTTGTTGTCACGGCGAGTGCTATGGTCGGCACAGCTATAAACTGGAAGAGACGTGTGAAGATAGTAGCCACAAAGTTAGCCATCGTGTTCACCCACTCCACGCCGAGCAATCCGAGGCACGAGCCCACGACCAATGCGCCAAGCCACAGCCAGAAGTTCTGCCTTCCGCCACAACAAGAGTGTTTTGTTTCTGATTTGTTGTTCATTCTAATCTCTAAAAGAAAGGGTTATTAAACGGTTTTCTTATTTCAGCGTTTCGACTTGAAGAACTCGGTCATAAGCGTTCGGCACTCTTCCTTCAGAACGCCACTCACCACCTCGCACTTCGGGTGCAGAGCCTTTGGAGCGAAGGCGCGGAAACCGCGCTTCTCGTCTGCAGCACCATACACCACGCGCCGCACCTGCGCCCAGCCCAAGGCACCTGCGCACATAATGCAAGGCTCTACGGTGACGTAGAGCGTGCAGTCGGTGAGATACTTTCCACCGAGCTGATTAGCAGCCGATGTTATCGCCTGCATCTCTGCGTGTGCCGTCACGTCGCCGAGCGTCTCCGTGAGGTTATGCGCACGCGCAATGATGCGGTCGCCAGCCACGACAACCGCGCCCACGGGTATCTCCCCCTCGTCACGTGCCGCCTCTGCCTCCACCAGAGCACGACGCATAAACTGCTCGTCCTTCTTCTGCTGTTCTGTATTCTCCATGTCGTTTTATGTCTTCAAGTGGATACTTAATAAGTACATCATAGATACTTAATATATACATCGTAGATACTACGTAACTAAAAAAGTGAATACAAAGATAATGCAAAAGAAAGACAACACAAAATAAGTGGTACTTATTTTTTTATAATATAAGTACCACTACCGCATACCAACCTACTTACTTTCAACAATTTTAGCGATTCTAACGCTTACTGTAACTACTCAGCACCCCTAGGGCATGAGTAGTTACCAAAATCAAGTTTATGAATAATTAACGAGTGCCGTTGACTATCTTATGCTGTGGGGGTGCTGAGTAGTTACAAAATTATTGTATATTCATAAACGTAGTTAAAAGATTACTTACTTTGCTTTTTCTCATTATGGATTTGAGATGCTAATTTATAAAATACACCTATCCCTCCAATAAGTAGTGAAATGAAAATCCAAATCAGTGAAGAGCGTGCCTGTTGTTTTCCCGAAGGTTGATCAAATGAACATACAACGTCTAATCCGTCTTGTTCTATGTCATTAATTTTCTGAACATTTGTATAACGAATAAATTGGTTGCTGATAAAGTCGGGAGAAGGAGTAATATCTGTATAATGAGCGCCTCCATAAAAATTCAATTCTAACGTATCTATTTTTAGTTTACTTAACAAATCTATTTTTAATCTTAATGCAGATAATTTCCTTAATTGATTGTATTTAGGAAATTGATTATCAACATTTGTGGTAAAGATTATTGTCCCCAGACCATAGCTATTCCCAAATGCGAGTGTACAATCACCAGCAATACATTCTTTATTATCAATAGTATCTTTGTACGGAATGTGATTAATTGTAAATGCTGGTGGATTTACATTCTCAATACTAATAGCATAGCTATTCTCATTGTATTTAGATTTATAGTTGCTTATTTCAGACGAAAACATTCTATATTTAATGACGTAATAAGCTCCAATAGAATCAATATTACACTTTTCCCCAAAATCCATGTTATCATCGGCAGAAGATAAAACATTCTTAATTCCTGACGATATAACAGATGTGGGGAATTTTAATTGAGGGTAATTTCTAATTGTTATAGAGTTATACGGAACACTATCTATGCCCCAATAATCCATATTAATTCTCACTGTTGCGCTAGAGGATTCAGCATCTATATTACCAAATCCATATATTTCCATTACAACAGTTTTCTCTGGTATGGAATCCAATTTGTTATTAAATCTTATGAGACTATATACGGAGTACGCTATTAACAAGATGCATATGGTAAATGTAGCCCAAGGGTATTTATATATAAATCGTGTTATTTCATTATTGAATCGTACTATTACAGATTTAATTTTGGGAAAAAGCTTAATCATAATTATATGCTAATATTTAACACGGTTATTTCATGTAAACCAAATTTTTTGGCTTCATTTTGTAAATTATTGGCTTTCAATAGATTCGTTGCCGCTCCACATTTGCCGCCTCGGTAACATGATGATAATTTGTAGAGCAAATCAGCTCGTTGAGAGTGGTAGAATGTATTATTTTTGAGGCTTGCTTCAAACAGTTTTATAGCCTCAGGAGAATTCTCAAAATAATATGTTAGTCCTATAAGGTAGTCCAAATCGACTATAAGGCTGTTTGAATGAAATAGCCTTACTTCCGGTGCATGATTCAATCGACTAAAGTAGGTTTGAAAATATTCTCTAGCTTTATTCATATTTTTAGCTGTACCAATACCATAGAGATAACAATAGCCAAGTGGTAGTTCTGAATGAACGTATCCCGAATCTGCACTTTCTTTAAAATACTCAAAAGCCTTATCTCCATCACGTTCAATTCCCTTACCATTTATATATAATTTACCTAACAGATACATAACGTCTGTTAGATTATGTTGAGCCGCAAGTTTGTACCATGAAATGGCCTTTAGAGTATCTGGGGCTACAGTCTGTCCTGTTAGATAAATATAGCCCATCTGTTCTTGAGCATTAGGATATCCTAATTTCGCTGACTTCTCAAACATCCTAAGACCATTCACCCTATCATGATGGTCATACGTATCGTTATTTCCCCGCTCCCACATTTGGACTCCAGCCTCATACATAGCCTTTGGAGAAGTTAAATATACCAAAGCCCGCTCATCGAGTATCACTTTCTTTATAGCACCATATTCCCCATTATCGGCTGCTTTTGCGAAAAATTGATGAGCTAAGTCTTCATTATTCGTAAACCATGCAGCATCTCCAAGCGTGACATAATCGTCAAAATCAGACGGGATATTAGCTTGAAGAGCAATTCCCGCGTATTCCCAACTTTTGTCTCGCGCTTTAAAATACTTTTTCCATTCCTTTATGGGAGCTAATACACTATATGGTTTTTCGTTTGGTCTATAGTGTTTATATAGAACCAAAGCAGATTTTAAGTCACCGAGTTTCGCTCCCATTTCAAACCACTTAAGTCCTTTTTTTCGGTCAAGAGGTCTACAATGACCGTTATCCCAAAGTTTCGCATAATAATAACACGAGCCAATCTTATAGCACCAATCGCCGTTTGTATTTTCCTTGAAGGCTTTTTCCATTAATTTTAGTCCATCAAGATATAATACGAGATTATTACTTTCGATAGCTTGTTTGGTCTTATTCTCTCCTTGAATCCATACATCGTTGACCGAGTTTTGGGCCAAAGAAGGAATCCACAATGAGATACAGATTATGATTGATGCGATTTTCACAAGAATATGCTTATAGAGGTTCATTTTCAAAATCAATGTGAGTGAGTGAAATAAAATAGTCTTGCATCTGTTGGGGGGTCATTTGGACGTACTTATTTGCTTCCAGAGCGAGCCTGTCTGATTCTTCTGTATTAATCGAAATTCCGCATTTACCTAACCTATAGCAGTCGGAAAGGGTCTTTAATGTCTCGTGCTTTATTCCGTCATTAACATTTTTACGTTGTAGTATCTTGCTTAGATACTTGATTGCTCGCGAATCGGACTTATTTAGATATATTTGAGCAATAAGATATGGTACTTCAGGATGCCAATCTTCAGCCATAATTAAATATTGAAGTGCTGTATCTTCATTCTTATAAGTGCCCATTCCATAATAATGGCATATCCCTAATCCGAACTGGACATCAAAATCAAGTTGTGCTTCGCAGGAGGAATAACAAGAATATGCTTTTGCCTCGTTTTTTTCAATTCCTATTCCGCCAAGATGAAATGAAGCTGCAATTTTTGAGGCTTCAATATCCCCACGTTCAGAAGCTTTGTCAAACCAATACACAGCTTTTATAGTATCACAAGGGAGCATAGTTTCATAATATTCAAGATTTTCTTTGTTTAAATTGTAGCCTGTTAAGTATAACTTTCCAATCTGTCGTTGTGCATCCGTATGTCCACAGTCAGCAGCTGCCTTAAGCCATATAACCCTGTCACGATATAAGTTTTTGTTTTGCATAAAGTATTGAGATGCATATTGTATATATTGATCGGTACTTAATCCTGTTCGGGTTTGGCTATGACGGATTAAGGGTGATTTTCTAATTGATTCCACATCCCCAATATAGTATTTATAAATTTCTTCGAGAAGTTTCGTCATTAGTGGGGTCTTCTCTTTAGTCCAATCACGAATATCTTCTGGATTAAGCTTCCATCCAATCCCATTTACCCAATACGTTCGATTCGTCATTGGCTGTAAAGGTCTATTCATCACTCTTTTGAATCCATACATAGCACCATTCCAATCTTTCATAGCAATGCAAGACTCTATGTATGGAAAAAAAATAAATTCGCCATAATAATGGTATCGCTTTTCTTCAGACTTTAATTGTTTTAGGCCACCATTTTTATATAAGTCATAACATTTTTGATAGTCACCATCCTTGAAAGCGGCTCTTGCCAATTCAAGATAATCTATTTCTATTTTTTTCTTACCCGTGATTTCATCAATCTTTTCAATATAGTCGGTGATTTTTACAATCTTTTCATCTTTAAGAATAAAAAGATCTTTAAATTCGTTTGACGAAGAACTATTTATCTTTACACTGCATGACACATACTGAAGACCCGGATAATTCATCTCAATATACCCTTCAGGAACTGGTTGTATGTTTGAAAATGATATTTGCAGTCCATTATCAACTTCTTTCTGAAGGCAAGTAATAAAATTATCCCAATCGTAAGTAACGGTTTTGGTGAGATTGTTTTTATCTGCCATAGATGCCATTAACTTATTTCCTATACGGAACGATGGAAATTTACTGCATAGATTCTCCATTGCCTGAAGGTTTGTTATACGTTGATTGCTCACCCATGAGGAAAGATTTTCTCCAAATTGTTTAACAACGCTTGTGCTTTCAGCCCTCACTGATAGATTAAAGCTCAGAATTAAACCCACAATTATACATGGTATTAACTTGGCATGCTTAACATATACTTTTATGAATGACATTATTATAAATTTAAAGTTTTGTAACCTCCAAATGTGATATATCTTTTTGTACGATAATCATATACTCCGACTCTTATGTAATAAGACTTGGACTTATCTGTTTATTTTACACTCTCCTTTTTTCATAATTTTAGAAACAGTCTGAAATTAATTTAATTCCTGCAATTTGATTTTCATATATAAAAAATACAACTTGCTCGTTTATTTGAAGGTCACCATCAGTTGACAAGTCGCCGCTTATCAAAGTATAGCCTTTTGAATATTCGGGACGAACGAATTCATGTTCAAAAGGTTTGACATTGTCAATTGAAATTGATGTTATTGGAGACTTTGCACTACCAAGCCAGTTCATAAATGTATCCAACTTATACGACTTTTTAGCCTTTGAGTTAAAGAACTTTGCAAGCTGATTTGTAATCTCATCGGCTATAATAAACGTATATCTACCTTTTGCCGCTTTATTAATCGAATCCAACGTTGCCTTGTCTTTATTGGCAACATAATTATCAATAAGCGACACAAACGTAATCGTCATAGAGCAAGCTTCATTATTTCTTTCAGACTTTGTTGGTTTTTGTTCTTGTTTCGTTGTGTCTTTTGTGAGCAACTCTTTATATCTACCATGATATAATTCTTCACGGAGAAAATTCTTCTCATTGACATCCATTTGTTGCCAGGATTCAATAAGCCACCCCGAATTAGTGGATTCTCTTTCAAATTCCTTTATGGTAAAGGCATAACCGGGGACTTGAAGGAATGTGTATTCAATATCTAAGACATATTCTATATTCAAATATCCGTAATATATTAAGGTATTGAATACGGTCAAGCGGTCAACAGAACTCGTGCGTGAAGAGTATAATGTTATATAATCATCTTTTTCAGACGTAATGGAATTTAACCTCATGAAATTTGATTCATGCTCGTTGGGGAGTAGCATGATTTTTTCTGATTCTCTTGATGGTTTAAGATTGAATATTTCTCCTTTAACATCTGATATGACCCATTTATACATATCCTTGCCTCTCTGCTCTACAGTCAGATAAATATCAAATGTTATTTCCTTTCCCTTAAATGTAGCGACGCAACTTGCTTTTGCAAACCAATCTGGGTCTTCATAATTAATCTTTACGTTGTTATTCAATACTGAATCCACAAATTGGAATGCCTTAGGCTCAATATCTGCTCGATTCTTTAGTATAAAATCAGCATCAAATAACCGACAAAGATTGATTTTGTCAATCTCTGTGGCAGTTGGATCAATATATGGATTTTTTTCCTCTCCATTGAAACGCTTCATAAATTCAGACACAAGCTTTACTCTTCCTCGGTATAAGTCTGAATTAAGCATATCGAAAACCTGAGCATTCATGCACAAACACCCACAAAAGAATATCCATATTAGTATATATTTTCTCATGTTACTTGAAATGGTTTATTATCATTTAATGTAGATGTAAATGCCCCAATATAATTATTGGTTCTTTATCATCAATTGTATGCTCCCATCCAACAATATAAGCATCGACATAATAGTCAAGAATAGAGGATTGGTTAGATATGAACCGAATGTTATCATTTATTTGTGAGAAGCGTTGCAATATACGCTGAGTTATGTATATTCATCCGACACAATAGACTCTTGAGCTTTACAAGTCACCCCTATAACAGTAGTCAAGATGCAAATGAATAACAATCGGTTCATGATTATAACATTATCATATCCTATTTGTTTCAAGAGCAGTCACATCACCCAAAAGTACGATAAATTCTTGCCCGTCTATTGTCTCTTCAGCAAGGATATATACCTTAACTTTTTTACGAGTCCTGTCTTTATATACGGGGTGTCCTTCACGATAGCCCACGAACACTTGTTCGAAGTAGGCCGTGCAGACATATTTGTTGTCATCAATTTTTTGAAGGTTGCTTACTTCTATCTCATGAACCTTAGTCGATTGGATGTCAACTTTGGAATACCTAAGATTTACCAATCCTGTGAAATAATCCTTCATCAATCGACGAGAGGGCTTCTTACGGTAGATTGACGTAGTTTCCATCTTGACACCGGTATTGGGAATTCCTTCTTCTTCATAAGGTTCTCCTTTTTCGATGAAAAGATTTAATGCGCGTCTCTTATAATAATTTCGAGTGTCGAGTGACTTGCTTTTATCGGCCATGAATGATATATTATCATTCATTTGTGCAACCTTTTGTTGCGCACGCTGTTTCATAAGTTCACTGATGCCAGCATCGCTCTGAGCAAAAGCAGTTACTCCAATCATAAGGAACAACGTGCAGAGAATGTATCTAATTGATTTCATTATTTTAAGGAACGTTATTTTTTATATGTTTCTTTGACTTTCAGTTCTGATATTTTATTTCCGCTAATTACAATATTGACAGGTGTTACCTTCAACAAGATTCGGCTTGTTGCAAGGCGACCGATAAAGTCGTCCGCTGATGATTTGTCAACGACTACATTACCATCCTGTCCCATTACCTTTACAATAGCGTTGGGTGTAAATATCTTCTCCAGTTCTGTAGCCTGCGATATACGAACATTTTCTGACTGACGAATATCTATAAGATTATCAAGAGCGATGCCTAAGCGATTAAGCCATTCCTGATTAGTAGATGCGACAGCCGGAGTAGATGCAGGAGGCGTGACGACTACAGGGGTAGAAGTCGGGGTAGGTGTCGGAGCTGCGGAAGCCTGAGAAAGATTTGAAACAAAAATAGGCGTTTGCTGACCGCCTGTTGCCTCATTAATAACATCTTTGACTACGCCGAAGAGTCCTCCCCATTCCAATTCTCCAGAATATGCGTATTCTTCAAAAGCTTTTACCAAAACACATGTAAAGAAATCCATTGGGCCGAGAGCCGTATCTCCACCTCCTGAGGATTGACCGGGAGATGCAGAAGACAACAGAAAGTCACCTTTATTCTCCAAAAACATTTTTTGAATAGATTCCTTCTCAATATCTGTCAGATAGGTATTGCCATAATTGACGCTGAAAGAAGGTGTAGAAGAACGTTTTATAGGTTGATAGACGTTGCAGCACATACCAATGGTAGCCGTTAATTTGGCTCCTTTAGCCTTTAGCTGGTCATGAACCCATTTTAAAGGAATGAGTTTATTGGGGTCATCTTGTGCCATAAACATCATAGGCCAAACATCCCCACCAACAGTTCCATGTGTCCCATGTCCTATATAATAAAATATGACAACATCGTTGGAGGCAACATTTAGATTTGTAACGATATCCATACATTTTTGTGGGGATAATGCAGTTCCGTATACATCTTGAATATTTACTTTGTAACCTTTTTCTTTCACCGCTGCATTAACCACATTTACGAAGTGATTATAAAGAACTTCTCTACCATTGACATCTATTTTCCCAACATTGGGATCTGTAGTGTCAATAAATGTTAGCCAATGGATAGTTTGCGCATTTGCAAACATTGGCAATAAGCACACAAGTGCAATGATGAGTTTGCGTATCATAGTGTTATCAATCATTTTTTGAAATCACTGCTGTCCACGAAAATCCGTTAACATTTATTTTATTTATCGCCTATTATACCTTCTGAATCTCTCGTCATGAGAAGTTCATGGAAGAATGTATTATCGGGGAACTGTTGACAGGCGTAACGGAGCATATTATCAGAAGCTAAATCAAACATTATAACTTCTTTATCCTCGGCATCAAACACCCCCCATTTCCTTAATCCAAAGTCATATTTAAGATTAACTACTTCTTTTTTAAGGGTATATGTTACCATGAGTTGTGGAATAAAATTTCCATACACGATAGCATTTGATATGTAGTTTTTTGGATTTGTTACGATAAAGTTTATAATCCCAAACTCCTTGGCTGAAATCTTTTTCTTCACCTCTTGCTTAATGCTATCTGTAGCTTGTGGAAGTACGGCTACTTCAATCTTTTTCGTGTGGGTAATGATGCGATAAATGCTATCGCCAACTGTTTTTTGCATAATTGTGTCTGTGGTCACAATTGTTTTAACTGTACTTTTGTCGCTTGGCGTTTTCGCCGAGCAGCTGGTCGTCGTAGCGGTTACGGCCAACATAAGCACTAAAAGAACCTTAATTCTCATGTGATATAATTGTTTTTGTTGTTAATAATTGAATTTAATTAAACAATATGCCTTTCGGCGTTATTTGATAAACTTGATAAAGTCTGTTGGTATATAAGCTGTTGCGACTAAGCATAGCCCTGATATTTCTACCACAACACGTTGTTGTCCTGCAATACGAGCCACACGACCTGTTACTCCCTTAAATTCTCCATCAATCACCTTTACTATATCACCACTTTTATAGTGACATTGTTCCGCGGACACTATCCGTACATGCTCACTGTCTGTACTTGTAGCTTTGATAAAGTTCGTCATTGATGTAAATGGGATGGTGAGAGGGGGATGTTTGCCATTGTCCTCCAATGGTTTTGTCTTATCAAGATAAAATTTTAAAACAGATGTCTCTTCTCCCTTTTTCTTGATAATGGAGTTTACAGTCTCCCTTGTAGCATATACAAAAAAGAGATTGGGAAGAAGAGGCTGTAATATTCGCTTCTTCTTCCCAATCTCTTTCTTAATAACATAATGCATAGGCATGTATGACTGCACATTGGCTGTAGATATGATGTCGCAAGCTTTCTGTGTTCTGTTGTAAGTCACTCGCAATACGAACCACTCGTGATTTGCCTTTTGCACATAGCCCGAGGACACCCCTGTTTGTGAGCGTTGAGCTTCGGGGAGAACATCGGAGACAAATCCGATGCAGGGAGACATTTGGTCTTCATGTTGGGTATGCGCATTAAGCAATGCGTTCATATCGTTTTTGTGCTTGCATTAAATTAGCAACTATTTGACACAAAAAAGCGTGGAATCGTCCTGTTGTCCATTCCACGAACTGAGGCTCTTGCATTGCCTATCTAAGTCGAACAGACAACGTCAGAGCCCACGCCGATATGAAAATCAGTACCGTAAAGAGACCCATATAATACATTTGATTGCATCCCCAAAGATACAATCCATGTTTACAAGGTCTTCACGGGGATTGATAAATCACACCCGGGACATCTACCGTTGACCATATTCAAGACTTAGATACTGAGAGGTTGCAAGATTCCAGTTCGTCTCAAACACAGCGTAAGATAAACGCCTTCTATATGTCTTGACTCTCTTCCCACCCATAGCCCGCTTATTACCGAGAAAGTTGTTTGGACTTCTCAGTTTTCAGCTCGGCGTTGGCTGCCTGCGTATCGACATTGGGCGAACCCAATTTGACACACAGACTTGAGAGCCACTGCAAATTTAATGATATTTTATCATAACAAGCAAGGTTTACACGAAAAATCTGTCAATACTATCCGATTTTAACATTCAAACGACGAAGAAATCCACTTTTGCGTATTTTTCTTGCTAAAAAGTTTGTATTATGAATGATTATTCGTATCTTTGCTGCACGAGAACCCGCCAAGCCTCTCAACGATGCTCAAATGTGCGGGTCGTTTTTGTTTTTATGGGTATATGGCAGCAAGAGTTCCGTTTATAAAAACATATTCCACACCCCAAGAGTTAGTACAGATACTCAAAACAAGAGGTATGGAGATAACCGATGAGGAAAAGGCTCAGCATTATCTTTCCCACATCGGTTACTATCGTTTGTCTGCCTATATGTACCCATTGCTTTCCATTCCCAAGGAGCAACGTCTATTCAAGCGAGGAACGTCTTTCAGTAAGGTTATGATGTTGTATCGTTTTGACAAGAAGCTACGCCTACTATTATTCAATGAAATTGAAAAGATAGAGGTCGCTGTGCGTTGCGCTATCGTGAACTTTGGGACGGAAATGACAGGCAACCCTTTTTGGATGACTGATGCCAACAATTTCTCAAATCCGTCCAAGTTCAATCGCTCTATACGTCTTATAGAAGATGAACTGAACCATACAAAAGAGGATTTCATCAACCATTTCAAAGAGACATATACCAATCAGTACCCACCTTCATGGATGCTGACCGAAATACTGCCGTTTGGTGTAATCACCAATATTTATTCCAACATCAAGAATAAGAAGATAAAGAAGTGTATCGCACTGTCATTTGGCTTGCAAGTTGCACCTTTTGAATCTTGGCTTACCATTATCACTGTAACAAGAAACTCATGTTGTCATCATGCACGTGTATGGAATAGGGTATTCTCTATTCGTGCTACCATGCCTATCAGAATGTCACGTCCTTGGATTACCTTGCCAACGGATCCTTTGAAAGTGTACTTTGACATGTGCATCATCAAGTACTTCCTTGATATTATCTCTCCAAACAATGATATGCTTGACAAGATGAACAGTCTTTTTGCAACGTTTCCAGAAATAGATAAGGCTGCCCTTGGTTTTCCTTTTGGTTGGGAAAACGAACCATTGTGGCAATAAAAGGCAATATGGAGTGACTGCTAACCACCCCACATCACCCACATTTCCTGTAATTTTGGTGTGACTGAAGGTTAAAACGTTAAATCTTCACCTTTCCGTATCTAAACAGATGCCATATTGTCACTTTTCTACCGTTTAGAATGTATAATACTGATAATCAACTAACAATACATTTGTATTTTAACGCGGTAGAGGTCGAATTAAACAAAAACAAGCCTACTTGCTTTGCCGTCTCTCCAAATAGCTGTACCTTTGCCTGCAAAACGAACAACATGGCAAAGCATAACGACACGGGAAAATGGGGCGAAGACCTGGCTGCCGACTATCTGCGCAACTCTGGATACGAGATTATTGAGCGCGACTGGCGCGACGGACACCGCGACATTGACATCATCGCGCGCTCTCCCGACCTGCGCACCATCGTGTTCGTGGAGGTGAAGACGCGAGCTACGGATGTCATTACAAAGCCCGAGGAGGCTGTAGACCGAAGGAAGATTCGCAACATCGGCATGGCTGCCGACTCGTATGTGAAGATACTCAACGTGCTCGACGAACTGCGTTTCGACGTGATTTCCGTTATTGGCGGCACGAAGGAGACGGCGCAAGTGGAGCACATCGTCGATGCGTTCAACCCGTGCTTGGCATTTTGAATTCAAAACTCTGAAAATGAAGATACTAAAACTCACGGAGACCACGTCGACGAACGATGTGCTTCTTGCTCACCCCATCCCCTCGCCTAAGGAGATGGTGGTAGCGGTGGCTGAATATCAGACGGCAGGACGCGGACAGGCAGGCAACTCGTGGGAGAGCGAGCGAGGCAAGAACCTGCTGTTCTCCATACTCACCAGTCCGCAGAACATAGCCGTGACTGACCAGTATGTGCTGTCGATGGCTGGCGCACTGGCGCTGAAGGCGGCGCTCGACCGCTACACCGACCACATCACGCTGAAGTGGCCCAACGACATCTACTGGCGCGACCGCAAGATAAGCGGTACGCTCATCGAGACCACCGTGAAGGGGAAACGCATAGACCGCTGCGTGTACGGCATCGGCCTGAACGTGAACCAACACGAGTTTCGCAGCAATGCGCCCAACCCCGTATCGCTATATAATATAATAGGTGTAGAGACACCACTCAACGAGGTGCTTGATGCCGTGCTTCTTAGCTTCAACGAATACTATCAGCGTGCTATCGAGGGCGACATCAGCGGCATCATCCACGAATACAACGCTACGCTGTTCCGTCGCGAGGGGTTGCACCCATACGAAGACTGCGCCACGCATGAACGCTTCGAGGCACGCATAAGCCACGTGGCACCCAACGGATGCCTACATCTCACCGACGCAAATGGGCAAGAACGCACGTATTGGATGAAGGAAGTGAGGTTTATCCTATAATGGTTTGGCTACATCACGAAAAAGCAGTACATTTGCATCACAAGGGGTGCACACAAGGGGGTGCACTTGTCTCAAGTGCACCAACCAAGCAAAAAGTACACCAACAAAAGAATAGCACCAACAGTTCTGTTGGTGCAGCTGAGACAGCTGCACCCCCTAAAGTGCACCAACCAAGCAAGAGTGCACCAAGCAAAGAATAGCACCAACAACTCTGTTGGTGCAGCTGAGACAGCCGCACCCCCTAAGGTGCACCAACCAAGCAGAGAGAACACCCCAACAATAACAAATAAAACAAACAAAAACATACAACATGGCAAAATTCAAGAGAATTCTTCTCAAGCTCAGTGGCGAGAGCCTCATGGGCAAGCAGAGCTTCGGTATCGACCCCGTTCGTCTGGGTGAATACGCAGAGCAGATCAAGGAAGTACACGAAATGGGCGTGCAGATTGGCATCGTCATTGGTGGTGGCAACATCTTCCGCGGACTCAGCGGTGCATCAAAAGGCTTCGACCGCGTGAAGGGCGACCAGATGGGCATGTGCGCTACCGTCATCAACTCGCTCGCACTCAGCTCGGCGCTCGGCTCACTGGGCGTAAAGACCAAGGTGCTCACAGCTATCCGCATGGAGCCTATCGGCGAGTTCTACTCTAAGTGGAAGGCTATCGAGGCAATGGAGGCAGGATATGTCTGCATCTTCTCTGCCGGCACTGGCTCGCCCTACTTCACCACCGACACCGGCTCATCGCTCCGCGGCATCGAGATTGAGGCAGACGTGATGCTCAAGGGCACACGCGTCGACGGCATCTACACTGCCGATCCCGAGAAGGACCCGACCGCTACGAAGTTCACCGACATCACTTACGACGAAATCTACACACGCGGTCTGAAGGTGATGGACCTCACTGCCACCACAATGTGCAAGGAGAACAACCTGCCCATCTACGTGTTCAACATGGACATCGTGGGCAACCTGAAGAAGGTGATGCAGGGCGAGGAAATCGGCACATTGGTACACAACTAATCATCAGGGGGTGCAGATGTCTCATCTGCACCAACCGATTATTCCAACTTAGGGGGTGCACTTGTCTCCGCTCGGCTTTGCCGCTTGCCAGAGCAAGAAGTGCACCAACCAGTTTTTATTGCTATGTAGGAGGAAGTATCAAAACTAAAATATTTGGCAAATTGAATAGCAAACGGTTCTAATCGTAGGAGGCTACGGCATTCCTGCCGTAGCCATTAGTAACTGAAATACAACTGTTTACAATGACTACGGCAAGAACTGAAAGTCAGCGGCGCGTAGCGGAAAGCTAATGCCGTAGTCTCCTACAGTTAGCCATTCATCACAATTCTATAGTTTTGAAACACCCTCCCCTTGAAAACATATAAAAATAGAAAATATGAAATTATCTTTACGCAAATCATTATTCGCAATAGCCCTCTTCTCGTTCGTCGGCGCCTTCGCACAAGGCCCCAACAACAGCGGTACATACTACAGCGCAGCCGACGGCAAGAAGGGAAAGGCTCTCAAGACAGCATTATCAAAGATTATCGGAAACCCGAAAGTTACATCTTATAACGGACTTATTTCGGCTTATCAGAAGACCGACCGTCGCGACGACGGCAAGGTGTGGGATATGTACTCCTGCACAACCAACTACAACTTCAACGACAATGGTGGCAGTTTCAGGAAGGAGGGCGATGGATACAACCGCGAACACTCTTTCCCAAAGAGTTGGTTCGGTGGTAAGGTTTCGCCTATGGTCAGCGACATCGTTCATGTTGTGCCAACCGACGGATACGTCAATGGTAGACGCGGACATGAGCCGTTCGGCGAAACAGACGGCGACAAGTACAAATCAAACAAGGGTTTCAGCAAACTCGGTAAATCGAAGACTCCCGGTTACACGGGCACCGTTTTCGAGCCGAACGACATCTACAAGGGCGACTTCGCGCGCATCTATCTCTACATGGCTACATGCTACGAGAGCAAGATAAGCGGTTGGTCGTGCCCGATGCTCGCCGGCAACTCCTATCCTGCTTACAAGGAGTGGGCGCTCAACCTGCTGCTGAAGTGGGCAGAGCAGGACCCCGTGAGCGAGAAAGAGATTAACCGCAACACGGCTGCCTACGGCGTGCAGAAGAACCGCAACCCGTTCGTCGACTATCCTGGTCTGGAGCGTTACATCTGGGGTGACATGCAGAACGTGCCGTTCAGCTACGACAACTACCAGAACCCAACGTCGATCATCACCGTCAACGCACCCACCACTCCGCGCCCAGTACGCATCTACACCATCAGCGGCACACTCGTGCGCACTACCAACGATGCCGACCACGCCCTCGACGGACTCAACAAGGGCATCTACATCGTAAACGGTAAAAAGTACGTTGTGCAGTAGAGCTTTTAAAAGTAAAAAAGTAAAAAAGTAAAAAGATAGGAGGTATGGGCATCTTGCCCATACCACGCACCCTAAACAAAGCATTTTAAGCAAGAAAAGCGGCTGCCGGAAACGAAACGTTTCCTGCTGCCGCTTTTTCGTATGCCTTCGCAGATAACCTACACCTTAAAACGCCCACTTTACAGCCCACAGCGGCACATTCGTCAGCCAATCCTGCTCACGATAGTCGGACATAGAGAAGCGCACGCCGTGCAGACCTGAGTTGTCTGTGACGAACTGGCGCAACGACTTAGCCCTGAGATTTTCCTCAGCCTTCACTTCTATCGGGATAACATGCGCTTCGTGTTGAACAACGAAGTCAATCTCCAATGTCGAATTGTCATTGCTGTAATAATAGACGAAGGTGCGCGGCAACGACTTTAATTGTTGCAGGACATAGTTCTCTGTGAAAGCGCCTTTGTACTCTTCAAACACATTGTCGCCGATGAGTATCTGCTCGGGAGGTGTTTCAGACAAAGCACCAAGCAGTCCGCAGTCGAGCAGAAAGAGTTTGAACGAAGCCATGTCTTCATAGAACTTCAACGGCACAACCGGTTTGCTTATGCGATGCACCTTATGCACCAAACCCGAATCGACAAGCCACTGTATTGCTATCTCAAAATCGTTGGCACGTGCGCCCTTGCGCAACGCCCCATAGATAAACTTCTTGTTGTCGCGAGCCAACTGCGACGGTATAGAGTTCCACACCATGTTTATGCGCTGCACCTGCTGCTTGGGCACGTGTTTCGACATATCGTTGCGATAGGCATCTATTATCTTAGAATGGATGGAACGCACCTCCCATATATCTCCACGCTCTACGTATGTCTTCACAGCCTCAGGCATTCCTCCTACGAAATAATACTGACGCAACAGTTCGGTCAGCATACCTCGCAATGGTGTCAGAGCCGCCCAACTGTTACTGCGCAGCAATTCTACGAGCTGCTCCTTGCCCATAGCCAACAGAAATTCCTCAAAATCCATTGGATACATGTATAACATATCCACCTTGCCAACGGGGAACGATGTGCCCTCGTGCAGGGTTATGCCAAGAAGCGAACCAGCTACAGCCACATGATATTCGGGTGCTTTCTCACAAAAATACTTCAACGAGGCAAGTCCACGCTCCACTTCCTGTATCTCGTCAAGAATAAGAAGTGTGGTTGAGGGCTTTATAGAGACGCCGGAGATTGCACTCAGACTGCGTATGATGCGATCTACATCATAGTCGACGAACATATTCTGCATATCGTTGTTGTCGTCGCAGTTGATATAGACCACTTCCGAGTATTCGCGTGCTCCGAATTCTTTCAATATATAGGTCTTTCCTACCTGACGTGCGCCTTGCAATATCAGCGGTTTACGGGTTGGCGAGTCTTTCCATTTCTTTAAGCTTGAATATATGCTACGCTCCATAATTACTTAATTTACTAATTTACTGACACTTACAATGCAAAGATACACTTTTCTCGGCGAACTTACAAGCATTCGCCACACTTTTCTTGGGGAACTTTCACACAAACACCACACTTTTCTTGGGGAACTTTCGCACAAATACCACACTTTTCTTGGGGAACTTTCATACAAACACCACACTTTTCTTGGGGAACTTATTGATTAAATAGTATCAACTAACAATAAAAACAAGTATGAATTAGAGCTATTTGCTCTATAATTAAGACAAAAAGTATTCAACTAAAGGCGTTGAGTTTGTTAGATTATAACAAAAGCGGCTGACGGAAACAACACATTTCCTGCAGCCGCTTTTTGCGTACAATAGATTACTGCATCTCTGAAAGAGCGCTTGTAGCATTCACCTTACCTACAATCACAATACTAATTTCATACAACCCATACATCGGCAGCGTTACAAGACAACATGTAAATATATCTGGAGGGGTTATAAAAGCAGCGACTACTGCTATCAGAATGAAAGCATGACGACGATAGTGCTTCATAAAACCAGCCTCAAGCATATTCATCTTAGCAAGAAAAAACGATAGGACAGGTATTTGAAAAACGAGCCCCATTAGTAGCGTTAATGTAGTAAACGTAGATATATATGACGAGAGATTTATCTGATTCATGACATCAGGCATCACTTGATAAGTACCCAAGAAACGTAATGCAAATGGAAATAGCACATAATAACTCATCAGTACGCCGAGTATAAAAAGCACATATATCGCTACAGACACACCAACAGAATAATGCCGTTCGCTCTCATATAATGCAGGAGCTACAAAACGATAAAGTTCCACAACGACATAGGGTGAAGCAAAAAGTAAAGCAAGATACACTGATGTTGAAACGTGTGTCATAAACTGACTCGACAATTCGGTGTTTATCAGCTGCACATGGAACGGGGCAAAACGAAATTCCACGCCAAATTCCTGTGCAATATTCTCAATCCAACGATAGGTCATAAAATCATTGTCACACGGAGCAAGCAACAAACGGAATGTGGTATCTTTTGCACAGAATATCACAATAGCAAACACTAATGCTACACCAATAATACGGAAGAGCATCTTGCGCAAAACCTCAAGATGCCCCCCGAATGTCATAAGTCCGTTGTCATTGTTTGTCATCAGCCGATGTTTTTTCGTCTTCCTCAGAATTCTCCGCCTTGCTTTCCTCTTTCATGCCATCCTTGAAACTGCGAACGCCCTGTCCAAGACCACGCATCATTTCCGGCAACTTTTTGCCACCGAACAGAAGGAGTACCAAAGCTCCGATAAGCAGAAGTTCCGACGTTCCTATCATCATAGGCAATATCATCACACTAAGCATCGCATCCATCGCATTGTCCTCCTACAAGATATATGTCACATGTATTGAAGTTTATCTCCCAGCTGCTGTCGTCGCAACCTTCCCACTGATATTTCTGTTCCATACGCTCCCACCATTGATGAAAACGTGTGCCTGTCTCACCCAAATCCTTCACGAGTTTTTCATATAGCTCAATGTTGTCAGCTGTAACAATACGTGCAAGCTCATTCAATCCGTTGCGACGTTCAAAGAGCTGCTGTATCTCGTCGCGTTCTTCAGGCAAGACCTGTCCTACTATTCTTTTTGTTGCCATAATATTCTAATATTTAATGAGTTCCTTTTCCTTTACAACTAGGACATTTGCCCGAACCTTTGCAATGAGGACATTTACCTGTATTTCTACAATAAGAGCAATACAAATCAGTGCCACCATAGCATACCATACAGAGTTTTGTTCCCACACATTCGGTACACAACCCGAGTCCATTACATTCAAAGCATATTTCCCCAGTATCTTCCTCACAAGAACAAAATGCTAAAGAAAGAATTGCTACAAAAAGCAAAACTATTTTTTTTCTCATAACATAAAAGTATTTACCAATTAATAATTAAGAACTCCTGACCCATGGCACAAATCACAAGTTACATGATAATGACCAGCACTAACTTTTATTCCACCACATTCACTACAAATTTTCTCTTTACCAGCAGCATATTGCAACTTTATCTTTCTACCTGTTCCATGGCACAGATTACAAGTTCTGCTTTTGGGAGTTGTTGAATTGGAGTAGTTATTTCCCGTAGACGGTGTGGATGGCACATAATAAGAACCTCCACTGTCACCATAAGAATTGTTTGTTTGTGGCTGTTGTAATTTATACTTACTATAAGCATAATCATAAGATTGTTTCAAAGCATCGCCCCAACCATAATTGAAATACAACTTTTTCAAATTTCCATCGTAAGTTCGATTTATTATGTTGCTTGCCTCTTTATAGTATGACATTGCATCTGCATATTTTGCGTTATTGATACAATTGTCACCAGAATTAACATATGCAATATAGTTTCGCATATCCTGAGACTGAAGATTGGGATTTTTCAAAATAGCTCCCAATGCCACACTTTCTCCCAATTTACCAAACAGGCTTCCCAAACTTTGGGATTGCACATTGTATGGAACGCAACTTAATGCACTCCATAACATTAAATAAAATAACTTTTTCATTCTATAAATCCTTATTATTACCACTCACGCCTTATTGTAAACGGATCCAAATAATCGATTTCTTTTATCTCTTGGTCAAAACCAAACCCTTTAGCCTTCAAGCGTTTCAACAATTTCATTGCTTGATTTCTCTCCAAATGAGCCACAACACATTGTTCATGACTCGGAGTATTCACTTCGAGCGTAGTCAAGCGATTGAGCCATACACAACGCCGACACTGCCATGCATCACAATTACGACAAATCGGTGCATGGTCAAGACGATATAGCTGCTGATTCTTTATGTCAAGACCATGTTCAAGGTCACCCACAGCGTAACCTTCAGCAGACTGATAGAAAGCTGGACACACATAGAAGCGACCATCGGGAGCAAGTGTTATTGTCGTTTCTCCGGCACCGCAGTTGTTCATTTGGTCAAGCAGCAGCCGGTCGGTAAGCAGATTCAATTGCGGCGACCTACCTGAGACATAAAGCCGTTCCACCTTTTCCGAAAGCTTGCCAAGCAATGATTTGTACGATTCAAAATCGTCTTCGGTAAATGTCTGAACATCTGTAATGACAACATTCAAACGTGCAACCTTACCAAGAATCGTCCCCAATGCGTCGCAGCCTGCAAATAGACACGCCTTATCAGTACGTACAACGTATGTTGTATCGCTTCTTAACTGGCTGTCAACGGCTTCCTCCAACGTATTGAACACAACAATATCCGACCCACAAAGGGTTGTGCTGCCTATTTTATTACTTACACCAAAAGGCTTTATATCCGTATGGTCGATAGAATCTATCACCTCCAGATACTCTTCAGGCAGCGCATACTCCGGATATACAAACTGTATGTTCAGATTCTCCTTCATCGCATAACGTATGCCATCCTTCAAGGTCTGCAACGGCATCGGCCTTCGCACGGTCTTGTCATTAGCGTAATGACAGAACGATGTGGATGTGTCATCCAATAAAATCACAATGTACTTTATCATATCGGCTTTAACATTTAGGTGCGTTCGACTTAGGTTTATTGTTTTCAAAGGCTTCACGCTCACCCTCCTTTTCGAGTTTGCGATAGAGCTTGTTCCAATAGTAGTTGTTGGCACGCACCCGGGCCTTGTGCATCTTGCATATAGCCGTGCTGCGCTGATAGATGGTTGGCGTATCGGCAGCGTCATAGTTTTCGCCCTGACACCATGCGCATCCACTCGCCACCTCACAGTCTATACACTCTTGTGTTGACTGTGTGCAACGGTCGAGCGTGAGAAACGGACGAAGCTTGTTCTTGTCTATTCCGTCGCGCACATTGCCTATAATCCAAGCCTTCTTAGAACGAAGGGAGTATTGGGCAAAGCGTGTGCAAGGGTAGAAATTGCCCTCGGCATCTACAGCAAGCATTCGGCCTGCGCCACACCAATTTTGATTATCCATTTGGCAATCCATAGGCTTTCCCATATGTTCTGTAAAAAACGAACAAGCATAATCTTGATAATAACCACTATCAATGATGGCATCAGCAAGATCCATGAGTTGATTTTCAAAGAGTTCATCATCGCCCTCTTTCCATACATCCTCAAACACACAGTTGATATTCACCTCGTGTATGCCGAGCGAGTAGAGGTGTAGCACACTCTCCTTGATGTAAGGAATGTCGGCACTACTTATCGTTACCTTTGTTCCTGCGCCAGGAAATTGTTCCAACCAAAGCGGAATATTCTTGACAGCATCATCATACGAACCTTTTTCGTCACCTATACTCGGCACAACACCGCATTCCATACCCTCCGTTTTCCAAATACGATTGAGATCATGTTTACGCTTTGTTCCGTCAATTGTTATTCCGATAGACAAATGAGTTATATTCTTCTTAATAAAACTCTGAATTTTCTCAGAATTGTAATTAATTCCATTAGTAGAGAAATTAAACCTATAATTATTAAACCATGGATGACACAATCTAAACATCTCTGTTTTAATATAATCACAGATTTTGTCTATTAGATCTATCTCAAGGAAAGGTTCACCTCCAATAAAATCCCAAACCACAGCTTCTTCATTGAAGAAGTTGTGGTTGTTAAGTATATAATCTATCGTTTTCTTGGCAACATCCCATGACATTCTTTCTTTTGCATTCTTACCAACAAGATAACAATATTTACAAGCTAATTGACAATCTTTGGTAACAATAAATGTAATGCTTTTATAAGAACGTTCCCAATCAGAGCTAACTTCTTTTATCATACTCATTTATGGAACTTTACACAATATTAATCAGGATCTATAGCATTACCATGAGAACATGATTTAGCACATGATGCGCTACAACCCTTTACACAACCTCCGGAACAAGCACTTTGACAAACCATACAGGTCTTATCGTATTTACTTCCTGTTTTACAGCTGCCAGAGCAACCACTAGAGCAATCATTATCACAAGAGCCATAACAACCAGACGAACATGTTTTTCCACAACGGTAAGAACATCCACTTGCACATCCAGTACAAGAATTACTACCGGAACCACCGCCGGAACCACCACTGCTAGAGCCACCACTACCAGAACCACCATAATCGTAATCATCATCATCGTCATCTTTGCTACACGACATAAGCGAAGGCCCCACAACAACCATTCCTAAAATAGGTAATACACCTTTAGCTGCTTTTTTGAAGAAATCTCTACGTGACTGGAGTTCTTCGTTCTTCTTTTTTTCCATAATGTTAGGATTTAAAGACGATCTATCCGACTCCCAAGAAAGACCAATTAATAATTCTGTTTAGTTTTACTGGTACATACAAAAAAGCGTGGAGTCAGTCCTCTGCCCGTTCCACGTGTTAAGGCCTTCGCATTGCCCTGTAAGTCGAAACGAGCAACGCTGAAAGCCCCACGCCGATGTAGATATATAATACGCCTTACTGCGTCATCAACCCAATGGTGACAACGACACTAAGTACACAAATATAATACACCTCTTGGGGCGTTTCCGTTGCTTTGTTTTTGACTTACAGTTTGAAGTTGCGAAGTTCTAACACGTCAAAACCAAAGCGTCAGTAACGCCTTTTATGTATATATGCCTGCCCACCTTAAACCCCACAGGGCTTTCAGCACGGTGATTTTCACTCCGTTATGACAACTATAAAGTTGACTTTGGGTTAGACATTGCAAATGTAGTGCATTTTTTTAAAACCACAAAGAATATCTATAAAAAAGTTTTTATATCTAAAAATAACCACCACACTTTTCTTGGGGAACTTGTTAATTAATTGAACTTTCGCAAGTTCAGAAGTTAATGGTATTAAAGAAGTTTATCACTCCCTTGGGGCGTTCAAGAAGTTAACGGACAATAGCTTTTTTGCTTAAAAAATATTGCCACGCTACTAAAACAATATTGCCACGCTACTAAAACAATGTTGCCACGCTACTAAAACAATATTGCCACGCTACGGCAACATCGTTGTCGCAGCGTGGCAATAACATAATCAGATATAAAGGTGCGCGAGCCGGTAGCTACGCGAAATCAGCAAATGCAGAGTCTTAGTATTCTATGCTTCCAAGGCAGCAGCAAACTCGCGGTGGAACGTGTTGTGGAAGTGGATTATCTCGCGGCGAGCCTCGTCGTCGAGTTCCCAGATGTTGGCTTCGCCGGCGCGGTGAGCCAGTATGTGGCGCACGCAGCGTGCTATCTTGCGCTTGTTGTTGCGTGCCTGGAGCTGGTCGCCCTGTATTGGTTTCTGCGAGATGTAGGAGAAGGCTGCGAGACGCTGCATGAAAGCCTCGTAGCGATTGAAGAGCAGTGCCTGACGCATCATCTTCTCGGGGTCGGCATCGAGACCGTCCATATCAATGAGTCCGTCGAGGTTCTCGTGGCTCCAGTCGGCATCACCAAGCCAGTACCACTGAAAGCCGAGGTGCTGCTCCATGTGCATGAGTCGCTGCGCAAGCATGTCCTCGTCTACGCTCTCCTCGGCACTGAACTGCTCGAAGGCGAAGCGTGCGAGAGCCACACCGGTGAGTTCCACGGCATCGGCACCCTCCACCTCGTCGCCTGTGAGAGCGATGCGCCAACGCATCATCTTGTTCTTCACAAGCACAGAGTGAGCACCCATGAGCAGATCGCTGAGCGAGCCTTGCAGGTCGATTTCCTTCACGAGAGCCATGCGGTTGCGCATATCGCGCACCGAGAGTCGGTTGTCATCGTTGAGCACGCACATATAGTTGAGCTTTCCCTCGTCGAGTGCAATCTGGAAGCGGTCGTTAGAGTGGTCGCCCACGAAAGCGTACGAGTAGTTGTGGATGTCGCTGTGCGCTATCTCAAGGTCGCCCGAGAGTTTGTTGCCGTCGGCATCGAGGAGCGAGAAGCCTACGTATGGTATCTGCAGGCGCAGCGTGAACGGATTGCCCTTGCGCGGAGTGAGTCGGCAACTGATGCCGTCGTCGCCGAAGTCGTCCTTACGCACAACGAACCCCTCGTCGGTCTCCTGCGCACGGTCGATTTCTATGGTGCCCTGTCGCCATGTGAAGTCGAAAACAATCTCCTGCTCGTCCTCGCGCACTACAGAGAGGAAGCGGTCGGGCGAGATGCCGAGATACACCGCCTCTACCGGCTGCACCTCCTCATCGCCGTCGCCAAGCACGCAGATGTCAAGACTGCCCACCATCGGGTCGTCCTCCCAATCGTCGGCATCGGCTCCGTCGGCGCGGAACACCACAAACGAGAGGCGGCACTGCTGGCGTGTGCCATCAGCACGACATAGAAAATAAGAGGTTTCTTCGGGTACGTAGATCGGACTGCTGATGTATGGGTTCATGCAGCGAGTCGAGTATTCGACCTCAGTCCAAGCGGACGAGGCGTGTGTGTTTTTACTGCTTGTCATATATGCTTTACAATGTTATCCTTTAATCTTTTCGGGTGCTGTCTGCCAGGAATTGCGGCAAACGGAGTGCAAAATTACTAAAAAATGGCGAAACAAGCAAGTTGAGAGTTGAGAATTGAGAGTTGAGAGTTGAGAATTGAGAGTTGAGAGTTGAAAATTACGAAAAAGCAGGAAAACGGCTGGAAGATAGATAGAAGAAAGGCTGGTAGATTTCCCGTTTTCGAGAAAATCTACCAGCCTTTAAATGGTTTATAATATGAAGGTTACGGCGGTTCTGGAAGATATGGTAGATTTTTTCAGCAACCATACATTTCTACAGACAACCATAAATTGAAGCGAAAAAATTACTTTTTCTGTGTTTTCGAGAACGAGTACGGAGCATCGCTCTCTGCCGTGCCGCGCTGCTTGTTAGGCTCCGAAGCCATGTCGTAGACGAACTGTGCACCGTTCATAAGGTCGGTGCGCGTAACATAGTTCTTGGTGTACGGAGCACCGTTGAGCTGCAGCGTCTTCACGTAGCAGTTCTCGTCCTCGTTGTTGCGTGCCTTGATGCTTACGCTCTTGCCGTTCTCCAGATGAAGCGTCATCTCGTCGAAGCGCGGTGCACCGAGCACATACTCGCCCGAACCTGGGCATACCGGGTAGAAGCCCATTGCCGAGAACACATACCACGCAGAGGTCTGTCCGTTGTCCTCATCGCCGCAGTAGCCGTCGGGATTGGCGTTGTACATGCGGTCCATGGTCTGGCGAATCCAGTACTGCGTCTTCCACGGCTCGCCCGAGTAGCCATAGAGATAAATCATGTGCTGTACGGGTTGGTTGCCGTGAGCGTAGTTGCCCATGTTCATAATCTGCATCTCGCGAATCTCGTGGATAACAGCACCGTAGTAGCTATCGTCGAACAATGGCGGCACGTTGAACACCGAGTCGAGCATCTGGTTGAACACCTGCTTGCCACCCATGAGGTCGATAAGTCCCTGCGGGTCGTGGAACACCGACCAAGTGTAGTGCCAAGCGTTGCCCTCGGTGAAGGCGTCACCCCACTTCAGCGGAGAGAACGGCTTCTGGAACTCGCCGTTCTGCAGACGACCGCGCATGAGATTGGTCTCCTTGTCGAACACGTTGCGATAGTTGAACGCACGCTTGCGGAACGGTTCAAGCTCCTTCTTCGACTTGCCAAGCTGCTTGCCGAACTGATATATACACCAGTCGTCGTAAGCGTACTCGAGTGTGCGAGCCACGTTCTCGTTTATCTTCACGTCGTAAGGCACGTAGCCCAGCTTGTTGTAGTATTCGTAGCCGAGACGGCCGGTAGACGAAACCGTCGGGTGAACAGCCTTTGTGCCATGCACTACAGCCTCCCAAAGCTTCTCTGCGTCGTAGTTCTTCAGTCCGCAAAGGTAAGCATCAGCCACGATAGACGCCGAATTGTTGCCCACCATGCAGCCGCGATGACCCGGCGAAGCCCACTCGGGCAGGAAGCCGCTCTCCTTGTATGCGTTCACCAAGCCAGCCTGCATCTTCTCGTTCATCGACGGATACATCACGTTGAGCAACGGGAAGAGGCAGCGGAATGTGTCCCAGAAGCCAGTGTCGGTGAACATATAGCCGGGCAGCACCTCGCCGTTGTACGGCGAATAGTGTACGATTTCGCCCTGCACATTCTTCTCGTAGAACGAGCGTGGGAAGAGCACCGAGCGGTAGAGGCACGAATAGAACGTGCGGAGGTGGTCGATGTCGTGCGACTTCACCTCTATCTTGCCCAGTACGTCGTTCCATGTCTTGCGTCCGCGAGCCTTCACAGCGTCGAAATCGTCGTTGCCAAGTTCCTTGAGATTCTCTACAGCCTGCTCCTCAGAGATGAACGACGAGGCGATACGCACGTTGAGCTGCTCGCCGCGCTTTGTCTTGAAGCCTACGATGGCACCGGCGTGGTTGCACTGGCTCACCAGCTCGCCACTCTTTATCTCACCGTTCACAACTACGGATGTATATGCAAACGGACGGTCGAACTTCAGAACGAAGTAGTTCTTGAAGTTTTCGGGCACGCCGCCGTTGTTCTTTGTCGTATAGCCCACAACCATGTTCTGCTCGGGCAGCACCTTCACGTATGAGCCATCGTCATAGGCATCCACTACGAAGCTCGCCTGCTCAGCTTCGGGATACGTAACGCGCATGATGGCAGCACGCTCCGTGGGCGCAATCTCGGTGACGACATCGTAGTCGGCAAGGTAGGCACGATAGTAATAAGGTGTAGCCACCTCTGCCTTGTGCGAGAACCACGACGCACGCTTCTCCTCATCGAACACGGGCGCACCGACCTCAGGCATAACGGCAAACTGACCGTAGTCGTTAATCCACGGACTCGGCTGGTGGGTCTGCTTGAAACCGCGCAGTTTGTCGGCAGAATAGGTGTATGTCCAGCCGTCGCCCATCTTTCCTGTCTGCGGAGTCCAGAAGTTCATACCCCACGGCATAGCCACAGCCGGATAGGTATTACCCGTAGAAAGCGAGTGCTTCGACTCCGATCCGACAAGCGTGCTGACGTAGTCAACCGGCTCGTAGGTCTTGGCAGTGCCTGCACACACGGAAGCGAGTGCGAGCACAGCGGTGAATAGTTTTCTCTTGCTCATATTTGTTTGTTTTAGTTATTGTAGATAATGTCTATAATATACTTCGTCATTGCAAAGTTAGCAATTTCAGCCGAAATACACAATAAACAACGCGCACATACGTTGTTTATTATAAACAATTAAACACATGAAAGCAATAATTTCGCTCGCTATATTACTAATGGCTACGCTCACGGCGTGGGCTGACAGTGCAAAAGCCCGCTGGACAATCTATCCCAGTTACAGCAACATAACCGAGATTGAGCCTGTCGGCAACATATGTTTTGTGCTCGCCTCGGGGGCAGTGTTCTCCTACAACATCACGGACGGAGATGTGCAAACGTACGACAAAGCAGGCGTAATGTCAGACGTAGAGGTGAGCCACATCGGATGGTCGAAAGTTGCAAAGCGATTGGTTGTGGTCTACACAAACTCGAACATCGACCTGCTGTCTGCCAATGGCGACGTTATCAACGTGCCCGACCTCTACCGAAAGTCGACAACATACAGCAAAACTGTCAACCACATCGATTTCGACGGTCCATACGCCTATCTCGCTACGGCATTCGGCGTGGTGAAGTTGAACACGCGAGACGGTGCCATCATGGACACATACCAACTCGACACCGACGTGAGCTACACGTACGTGAAGAACGGGTACCTCTACGCCGAGTCGAAGGAGCGCGGACGCCTGCGCTGCAAGCTCACCGACAACCTGCTCGACAAGAGCCGCTGGGTGCGCGAGGACGGATTTACGACGCTGCGCGAGAATCGCACAAACGTACAAGACAAACAGACAAACCTCTGGTGGACAAAGACTGCCGACGGCAAACTGACGTATTACACCGTAGATGCCGATGGCAAACGCACATACAAAACAGAAGGTGTGCTGCCCGAAGGTCCGGCATCGAACAACTTCTACCGCCTATACAATCACAACGGAAAGATATATGCCGTGGGCGGAATGTGGAGTCAAGAGCGCAGTGGCAATCTGCCTGGCGACGTGCACGTATGGGACGGCACGACGTGGGGACACTATGAGCAACCTACAGAAGCACAACTCGGACATAGAAACGTCGACTATCTGTGCATGGACTTCGATCCGCTGAAGGAGGGTCACGTGATGGTTGGTGCCAAGAGCGGACTGTACGAGTTTCAGGACGGCAAGTTCGTGAAGTGCTATAACCGCGAGAACAGTCCATTAGAGTCGGCAGCAGATGACAACAACAAGAACTACGTCATGGCTAACAGCGTAAAATATGACACAAGCGGCAATCTGTGGTTGCTGAACTGTATGTCCACAAGCCCGCTGAAGATGATTGACAAGAACGGTGAGTGGAAATCTTTTCCAAACCCAATCCTTACTGGTAATAATGCATACGATGTAAAAGAGATATTCATCAGTCCGACATATGGATACATGTGGTTCATCAATAGTCATTGGGAGGAGACGAAGCTCTACGCCTACGACTACCATAACGATAAACTATACGACGTGGGTGGACCTACATACACCAACGAGGACTATGCAACAATCAAGCCCTACTACCTGTTTCATGTAACGGAAGACAAGAACGGCAACATTTGGCTTGCTTCATCGGCAGGCCCATTATACCTCACCCCAAACGACGTGAAGAATGGAGGCGGATTCGTGACACAACACAAGGTGCCGCGCAACGACGGAACAAACCTCGCCGACTATCTGCTCTCTAACGTCGAGACACGATGCATCGCCGTCGACGGCGGCAACCGCAAGTGGATAGCAACGTCTAACGGAGTGTTCCTCATCAGCGACGACTGCAACACGCAGGTCGAGCACTTCACCACCGACAACTCGCCACTGCTGTCGAACACGGTACACTACGTACTTGTCGACCCTAACTCAAATATGGTATATTTTGCCACCGACAAAGGTCTGTGCTCTTATCAAAGCGATGCCACCACCCCGAACGAGAAGATGACCAAGGACAACGTGTATGCCTACCCCAACCCCGTTACGCCCGACTACACAGGCGACATAACCATCGTCGGACTGAGCTATAACGCCGACGTGAAGATTGTCACAACCAACGGCACTCTCGTCAACCAAGGCAGAAGCACTGGCGGTTCGTACCGCTGGAACGGATGCGACCTGAAGGGCAAGCGCGTGGCGAGCGGCATCTATATGGTGGAGACAGCTACAGAAGACGGCAGCAAGGGAACGGTCTGCAAGGTCGCAGTCATCAACTAAACAAAACTTTATCGTTATAGAATTACGCTTCGCTCTTAACCGAGAGAAGCGTAATACCCTAACTTGTATATTTTCAGAATAAACAACTTTGGATGCGAACCCGACAAGAGCTTGCGAACAGATGTACCAAATAGTTTATGCAGACAACGTAGTGCCCACAACAGACAACAACTATTGAGTTTGTGAATGGCACGGAGCAACGGAGAGTAATCAATCAATTCGGGGGCAAACTCATGAAGCGTACGTAGAGCCTCCTCAAGTTTTTCAAGATAACGAGCGTTAGATTCAAACGACGTGTATGCAACGGGGTTGTCGATGTGCAACACTCTCACGCCAGCACGCTGCAGACACTTGCCAAGCATCACATCCTCATAACCGTAGCCTATGATGCGCTCATCGTAAGCCACACGCTGAAGCACGGTGCGATGATAGAAGAAATTAGTTGTGCGGAACGCATTGTAAGGATTGCGTGTTCGCTCTACTGCAGAATGTGTCGCTTCTTCATGTTTCTCATATCTAAAACGAAGATTCTTACAATACAATTCAGTCTCATCAGCACCGCCACATACACACACACCACCACATACAGCTTCACCTGGCAATACCCCCGAATTGATATAACGTTTTAAGAAATCGTCGTAGACAAGTGTAAGACGAGCATCAATCATAAGGTGCCATTCGTAACGCCCAACGCTGCTCATCTTATTGCGCATGGCTGCACGACACTTACTACGTTCCATACGCACATAACGACAACGCGAATAGCGTTCCAACGAACGATTAAGGGCTATCATAGCCTCGTCGGTACTACCATCATCAAAGACAACTATTTCATAGCGCAAACCTTCAATGGCTTGTGCCTGACGATAAACAGCATCAACAAGACGCGATGCATCATCATTAAAGATAGGTATTAATATAGACAGTTCGGTTACCATGATCATTCGGTTATAATAGTACTATCATAACGTAAAGACAGCGTTTTTATTGCAACAACAAACAATAATTATGAAAAATAAACGTTGGATGTTTAAACACTATTTCTTTACGCCATATGAAACTAAGCATCATCGTACCTATATACAATGTAGAAAGCACGCTTGAACGCTGCATCAGGAGTATTGTTCAACAGTCGTTTACCGACTTTGAGCTACTGCTTGTTGACGACGGAACACCGGACAATAGCGGGCATATAGCCGACGAATTGGCATCAAACGATGAGCGCATACGTGTGTTTCACAAATCCAACGGTGGACTCTCCGACGCACGCAACTATGGCATTGACCGCGCAAAAGGCGAATACATCACTTTCGTAGACAGCGACGACGAATTGGCTCCAGACACACTACTACCACTGATGCAGACACTTAGTGAGCAAACCGATATAGATATACTCGAATATCCCGTAACAGAACGCAAAGGACGACCCGATGAGCACGTCTTCAAACCCGAGAATATGGCTTTTGAGGATCCTATGGAATGGCTTGCCGATAAGGGGTTCACACATTGCTGGGCTTGCAACAAAATATTCAGAGCCACTCTATTCGACAACGTGCGTTTCAAAAAAGGAAAGAAATACGAGGACGTGTACCTCATTGGCGATATGCTGAACATCTGCCACAACATCGTCACTACGCAACGGGGCATGTATATATACCACTGGAACGATACAGGTATTGTGGCACAAAACAATATGCACTTGCTCTTAGAGGCTCAGATAGAGGTAGTCAAGTTACTGAATATCGACACTACGCACCCCAAGTGGCACCAGCTCTATATGGATATGTTCACCGCTCAACTATATGCTTACTGCAACAACAGTAGGATTTTGCTACAAAACAACAAAGTAAAAATGAAACAATTCGCCACAAAAAACGAAAGAATTAAAGCCGCATTACTGAACATCTTCGGAGTGAAAGTGGCATGTGTTTTATTTAAATTACTACACTAACAATGAAAATAATATACACAATAGAAGACATCTCTGTAAAAGGAGGAGCTGAGAAAATTATAACGCAGAAGGCGAACTCGCTTGCTACGGAGTATGGACACGACGTTTTGATTGTGTCCATATTTCAAGACGAACGCCCCGTGAGCTATCCACTTGCAAAGGGCGTGCGACTCATTTCGCTCAACATACCGTTCGTGCCAAAGAATAGTAATGCTATTTGCAAAAACATCAACCGAATACGGATGCTATTGTGCTTATTAAAAAGGTTCCAAAAAGTGGCGGATGCAGAACAACCCGACATCATCTTCTTCACACTTGGCTTAGGTGCCCTACTCTTGCCATTCTGTCACACACAGGCGAAGAAGGTATATGAGTCGCATTTGGCTCGCCAATTCACGCCATACCATAGACTTTTCTATCCCATGGAACGCTGTGCAGACACAATAGTATGCCTCACACACGGCGATGCGCAAAACTATAAGAGAGCGAAGCATGTATGCGTGATACCCAACTTTATTGAGCAGCCGAAGCACAGCGTAGCAGACTACAGTTGCAAGAAGGCTATAGCTGTGGGCAGACTGGAAGACCAAAAGGGCTTCGATATACTCATCGACTGTTGGAAACGGGTGGCTGAACAGCATCCCGATTGGCACTTGGACATCTACGGTGAGGGGCCATACCACTATGATTTGCAACAACAAATTGACCAACTGCAACTCAATGAACAGATAACGCTCTGCGGACGCTGCAACAACATCATGGAGGTATATCCAGAATACAGTCTGCACATCATGTCGTCGCGCTACGAGGGTCAACCGATGACGCTCATCGAAGCGCAGGCGTGCGGTCTCGCGTCGGTAGTGTTCAACTTCAAGTTCGGTGCGTCGGATATAGTGCGGAACGGACATAACGGCATCATCGTGCCGCAGGGCGACAGCAAAGCGTTCTGCGAGGCACTATGCTCGATGATGAACTCGGAGGATAAGCGCAAGGAGTACGGACATAATGCACTCGAAATGGGCAAACAGTATTTCAAAAACAACGTGTTCAGCAAATGGATTGAGTTTATCAACAATTTATAAGCTTTGCTTTATAAAATATGTCTGTCGTTACAGACTAAATACAAAGAACAATACTCTATTTAATATTGTAGTTTAAACTTTTCGTAACGTCTGCCTTTGTATTATCTTTCGATGTAAAGATATACTTTAACATTTGTTTTATACGCTTTGTCTTTCTGCAATAATCATAGAAGTTCTCCTTATATGGGTCTATCTTCTCCTTCCATTCTGGATTTGGAGAAAGATAAAAATGCGGTATCATATTAACAAGTTGGTTCGTGTTGTTAGTTTGCATACCGTCATTACCATCTGTCAAAGCTAATATATTTTCTAATGTTGGGTACAGACATACAATTCCATTCTTATTACAATAATCGACGACATGAAGCAGGCAGTCGTCGTATTTTTCAATAACGCCTTTCATTGAAAAGTTATTATATGCAGATTCGCCGATTTTTTGTATCGGACGCATTTGTACGATATCAGCTGTAGTGCCAATCAAAGTGTCAAAGTACTTCAAATCGTCAACATTATCCTCATTTATAGTATAGTTGCAACGCACCTTAAACTTGGGAAAGTCTTGTTTTACGGCTTTTATTGCTGCAATTAACCTCTTGAATTTATCAAAATTTGCACCTTGCATTAAACTCTCGTACGTATTTTTAGTCATACCATGCAGCGAGATTGTTATCTCGTCTAATCCTGAGCTAACCAGTTCTCTCAATCGAGTTTCTGTCAAAAGGTTTCCATTCGTGGTCATGGATATATACTTGACACCATATTGCTTGCCAAGTACTACAATGTCTTTTAAGTGAGGGTATATTGTCGGTTCTGCGCCACAACCTAATTGAAGTTTGAGCAAATAAGGGAAAAGGCTTTTAGCAATGGCTCGGATATCGTCCATCGAAAACGAACCATGCATTTCGCGTCTAATCTGTTCATCACTGAAATAGCACATCTTACATCTTATATTGCATCCTAATACGGGGTCAAGATACAGACTTGTGTATCTTATATGCAACAGATGCAAGCAAAGCAATCCCATTGCTTTAAGCCTTAGATTTTTACACCGGGTATATACTTTAAGTAAACGATATATATTCATAATTACAAAGGTATACAATTTATTAGATATCGACTGTAAAAACTTTCTTTTTTTACTTTTACAGTCGGAACGCATAACTATATCGCTCACTATTTAGCCTTTGGCAAGCAGTGAGCGATATAATTGTTCGTACTGCTCTGCTACGTGGCGGTAGTCGTGATACTTATGAACAAACTGTATGCTCTCTTGCGCCATTCTTTCGAGCGTTCCGTCGGTGAAGAGGGCACGCTCAATCGTCGCGATGTTCTCCTCGTCGGGCACATCGGGGCGCACGTTGATGATCGGGCGCAGCGTATCCTCGCCTATAAACTCATAGTATTCTTCTTCGCCTCCACCTATGACAACCGTTCCGCGTGCCATTGCCGCGAGCGAGTTCATCGACGGGGTGTAGCTGTAGAGCTGGTCGACGAGCACGTCCGCCTCAGCAAGCAGACGCATGTACTCGTCGTAAGGCACTCCTTCTACGTATTTAATCTGCACCTTGCCGGGATGTCTACGCGCCACCTCCTCCACGAACATGGCTATTTTCATTGCACCCTTCATGAAGTCGCGCTTGGGCTGAAGACCTATAAGGATGGTGAGGTGGTGAGATGGTGAGGTGGTGAGATTTGTTGGGAGTTGAGAGTCGTTGGGGTGAGAGGGTGCGTCATTACCCACACATTTCACCATCTCACCATCACACCATCTCACCATCTTTTCACACTCCATCGGCAGCGGTATGTAATGGAGTTTGGCAGCGTAAGGCGGTTCGTTGTAGTCGAGCCAATACTCGTAGAGACAGGGCACGAGGGCATCAGCCATGGCTGTCGTCTTACGCCACGAAGCCTCAGCACCGTGTTCAACAACTTCAGCGATGCGGTCGCGATGCTGGTCGGTGTTCTGCAGTTGTCCGCTCCAATAGGTGTCGGAATAGGCAGGTACGCCCTGCGCCTGGCGACGGAATATCTGCGGGTCGTCGCCGAAGCAGCCTTTCACTACGCAGCGATTGGTGAGCTTGAGGAAACGCAGCAGCAGCGTATTCCAGCGATACATGAGTGGCACGAACTGATAGTTGTGTATCTGCACCACGTCGTTGCCGCACAGTTGCGGTAGATGGCGCAGCAACTGCCACACCACCCACAAGCCTCCGAACTTGCCCCAACGCAGGTTACGGCGCAGGTTGATATCGCGCGGAGCATCGTGCCAGCCGTTGCCGTCGGACATGGTTAGCACGCGGTGTCCACGCTCGAGGAGTCCTTTCTTCAGTGTGTTGTGAAGAAAGCTCGCCTCGCCTATCAATAGTATCTTCATATATCGTCTTTTTTATGATGGTGATGTGGTGATGTGGTGAGATATGTGGGGTAATGTCAACATCTCAACATCTCAACACCTCAATATCTCACAACCGCTTGAAGTTGCCGTTACCGTCGAGCACCTCGTAGGTCTCTACCGTGACACGCTTGCCCTTTATCTGCAGCACATCGAACGAGGCGTTGCCGTCATCGTCGCGCCAGGCGTTATTCACCTGATGGATGTCGTAGCCACGATAGTGCTGAACCGACTTGGTATGGGTGTGACCGACGAAGAAGGCAGCGAGGTTGTAGTGTTCGAGGATGTCGAAGAGCTGCGTGCGCTGCTCCTCAGTCCACCACTCCAATGCCCACGCGTCGAAGCCGTAGTGCTGCACGTAGACCACGGGCTTACCGTCGGAAGCGTACTTCTTCAGGTCGTCGGCAATCCACTGCATGTTGCTCTCGCAGTAGGTGGTGTCGCCGGCAGCGAGTTGTCCGCACACGAAGTGAACGCCGCCGATGTCGAACGAGTAGGAACGCGACGAGCGGTGTATGTTCAAGATGCGTCCAGCCTGCTTCATGTCGAGCAGCGTAGAGTCGAGATAATGGAGGTTGAACTCCATACCTATGCGGTTCTGCTCCGGTCTGCCAGTCTCGGGCGATATGTCGTGGTTGCCGAACGTGGGATACGTGTCGTAGTGGATTTGTCGGTAGCCTGGTCCACGCTCCCAACGCTGCCGGTATAGGTCGAGTATCTTCGGGTCTGACTTGTCGAAGAGGTCGCCGGCGAGTATCACTCCGTCGATGCGACGCTGGTCGCCGAGCGCATTGATGGCGAGCACATGGTGAAACTGGTCGGTCTCGGGTGGCAGGTCGAAATGCAGGTCGGCTGCTATGACGACGGTGCAGTTTGCCTCTCGCTTCTTCTCAGACGCATAGCCGTTGAGGGCTGAGAGCACGAAGAGCAGCAGAGTGGCGAATATCATTTTTGTAAGCATAGTGAGATGGTGAGGTGGTGAAATTGTGATAAGATGGTGTTATGGTGAGATGGTGAGGTGGTGAGATTTGTTGTGGTGGTGATAAGATGGTGAGATGGTGAGATGGTAAGATGGTGAGATGTGTAATGTCAACACATCAACATCTCAACACTTCAACATCTTATCATCTCAACACATCAACATTACATATCTCACCATCTCAACACCTCAACAGCAGAACGCAACTAAATTGCGTTCTGCCCAACCTTGATCTCCTTCTCCACGCTCTCGCCATCGCCCCAGATGAGCGTCAGCTTGAACGGGATATTGGTGTTAATAGTTACTTTTGGCTTCTCGTTGACAGAGTTGCGCTTAGCCACCTTGAACGAGATATTGCCGTCGGCACCGAGCGGATAGCGGTCGATGCCGTAAGCGTCGAGCAGCTGCACGTCGAGCGTAACGTGCGAGTCTTGTATGTCGGCACGTATGCCGAAGATGTACTCGATGAGGTCAGCGATTGGCGGTAGACCCGTCCAGCCGACGAAGTCCTTGCGAGCCATGAAGCCCGGCGCAGCATCCTCCGGAGCGTAATACTCCCAAAACGTGCCAGTCTTGCGGTACACCTTCAGCACATTGTTGTAATGGTTCATCACGATGTCGTGAGCCAGTCGGCGATAGCCCTTCTCCACGAGTCCCGAAACGACCATATAGTTGGTGCCGGGCCATACGCCGCCTTCCCAGTAGCGTCCGTTAGCCTTATACTTCGGGTTGTCGGCAGCAAGCGACACCACACGGTGCGGGCGATTGAACTTGCAGGTGTCGTCGAGGTGCTCCACGAGGCGGTCGAGACGCTGCTTGGGCAGCACATCGGTATGCAAAGCCCAATAAGCATAGATGCCCTGCGTCGCAGAGAGCGAGTCGTTAGCATACTGGTCGTAGAGGAAGCCGTCACGCTCGCTCCACATGTTCTTGTTGATATACGCCGAGAGATTCTTTATGTCGTCCTCAAACTCCTCTATCTCCTGCCAGCGTTCAAGATAGAAGCCCATCTTCAGCAGTATGTTCGCCACCATTATCTGTTGCAGACAGGCATCGAGCCATATCATGTGACCGTTGCTGTAGATGGTGTTGTAACCCTCGGGCACGCGCGGCATGTTGTCCATACCCGTACCCCATCCACTGCTCCAGTAGGTGCCGTTGCGCCAGGTGCGGTTGAGTTTGAGCCACTTGTAGTAGGCAGCAAGCACAGGGAACACCTTGTTCAGACGGTTGTCGTCGCCGAACTGCGTGTAGTAGAGCCACTCCGACCACGGCAGCAGGTTCGGACCAGTAGATGTAGGATCGTAGCGGCCGAAGCAGTCGGAGCCGTCGGCGCGTATCTCGCGACAGATAAATCCGTCGGGATGCTGCTTGGCGTAGAAGTTGTCGAGCGTCTTCTGGAACGGGAAGAAGCGGTCGCCGTAGCGGCAGAACATCGTGATGAACGCATCGTCCCACATGAAGATGTTGCCGTTGTAGGCGGGCGAGATGTATGAGGTAACGAAGCCAGAGTCGTCGAGCGGCTGACAGACGTTCTTCAGACCTATCTGCCACGCCTTCCAGTACATCTCTATCTCCTTCGGGTGTCCCTCCCAATAGGGCGAGGGCAACACCTTGCGTGCCTGTTCGAAGGTGCCGGGCTTCGGCTTCTCTACCTTTGCCGTGCGGAACGTGTTCTCTGCCACGAGTGTCTGCATGACGTAGGTGTTCTTGTAAGGCAGCTTGTAGAGCGGCGAGCCGGAAGAGATGAGGTTCTGAGCCGGCGCAAGCACCGCAAAGAGCGAGGCTGTAAGGGTTAATATCGCTTTCTTCATCTTATTTGTATATTACTTGATTACTCCGTATGTGAGCAGCTGCTTGATGCGCTTGAACACGTCGGTGTTCTCGAAGATGCCGGTGAAGTGTTCTGCGCCCGGACCGAACGCGTAGACCGGAACCATAGCACCAGAGTGGTCGCGTGTAGAGAAGCAACACTCTACGCGTCCTTCGTTCTTGTCGCCGTTGACGAGCGTGAGTCCGCCCGTCTCGTGGTCGGCTGTTACCACGACGAGTGTCTCGCCGTCCTCAGCAGCCCACTTCATCACCTTGCCAATGGTCTGGTCGAAGTCGAGTGTCTCCTTCATCAGCATGTCGAGCTGGTTGAAGTGGCCGTAGTCATCGAGCTGCGAGCCTTCGACCATCATGAAGAAGCCCTTCTTGTTGCGGTTCATCAGTTCGATGCCCTTCATCGACGCGCGTGCGAGCAGGTCGCCGCGCTCGTCGGGCAGCGGAGTGTCCTTGTCGTAAGGCACGGCAAAGATGTTGCTGTTGGTGTCGTATGCGAAGAAGTCGTCGAGCGAGCGCGACACGTGATAACCCTTCTGCGTAAGCTCGTTGAAGACGTTGCGTCCGTCCTTGCGGTTGGTGAACTTCTCCGCTCCACCGCCGAACACGAAGTCGACACCGCTTGCAGGATAGTCGCCAACGAGCTCTTCCTCCTTGTCGCGGTCGACGTTGTGGCAGCAGAAGTCGCATGGCGTAGCATCCCACAGACGACAGGTGACGGTGATGCCCGCATCCTTGCCGAGCTGCTTCGCCACATCTACGAGCGAGGGCACTGGTTTGCCTTCTGTGTCTACGCCTACGGCATGGTAGTTGGTCTTTACGCCCGTAGCGAGCGATGTGCCACCCGAGCCGGAGTCGGTGACGAGCTTGTTGGCTGCCCACGTCTTCGACAGACCTGTGGCGGTGGCGTTCTCGAGCCACAACTTGCCGCGGTTGGCTGTCCATGCGGTGTAGACGTGCATGAGACTCATGCCGTCGCCAATCATCAATATCACGTTCTTCACCTTCTTGCCCTTCGGTGTCGCGATCTTCTCAACGGCGTATGGCTTGTCGTATGTGAAGGTCTGGGTGGGCATGTTGTACTGTGCGCTGGCACTCTGCACGCAGAGAGCGAGGGCTGCTATGACTAATGCTTTCTTTATTTTCATAATTTTCTATTATAGATTGCTCATTGATTGCTATACAAACACGACTGTGTCAGGTCGTAGACAAAGGTAAGAATTATTTTTGTGAACAGGAAAGTTTTCTTAACATTGCGAGACATAATTGCGTTTTTTTCTATATTTTTGCAGTGTACTGAAGATTTACTTTGGTCGACATTCAGAATTAATTCGTTAAAACATAAAAAGGGAATGAACAAAAATCTATTACTCTCATTGCTCTTCTTGCTTATTGTGGGAACGACATTCGCTCAACACCAGTTTCACTTCAAGGACGGCAAGTTCAAGGTGGTGCAGTTCACCGACATCCACTGGGACCCTACATCGCCCGGATGCGACACTACACGCAACACCATCCTGGCTGTACTCAATCAGGAGAAGCCCGACATCGCTATACTGACGGGCGATGTCGTCACAGCCAATCCTGCCAAGAAGGGCTGGGAGGCTATCATAAAGATATTCGAGGAGGCGAAGATGCCTTTCGCAGTAACGTTGGGCAATCATGATGCCGAACCGCAGTTTATGAGCAAGCAGGAGATATTCGACATGCTTCTGAAGTCGGCTTACTTCGTAGGTTCGCACGGACCGAAAGGCATACCGGGGCACGGTCAGTATGTCATTCCGGTGTATGGCTCCAAGGAGAAGGACAAGGTGGAGTCGCTACTCTACTGCATCGACTCGAACAACTATCCGGAGACAGACGAACTGGGACACTACGACTGGATTCACTTCGAGCAGATTGCCTGGTACCGCGACCAGAGCAAACGCTACACGGCGATGAACGGCGGCAAACCGCTACCTGCGTTGGCGTTCTTCCACATCGCGCTGCCCGAATACAAGAATCTGATGAACCGCAAAGGCACCTGGGGCAGATGCGACGAGGGCGAGGTGTGTTCGGCTGACATCAATAGTGGCATGTTCGCTTCGTTCGCCGAGTGTAAGGACGTGATGGGCGTGTTCGTCGGTCACGACCACGACAACGAGTTCATAGGATTGGAGAAGGGTATCTGCCTCGCCTACGGACGTGTTACGGGTACGGATGCTTACGGCGGATTGGTGCGCGGTGGTCGCGTCATCGAGATGTACGAGGGCGAGAGACGCTTCGACTCGTGGGTGACTACGCCGCATGGCAAGGAATTCGCCTTCTATTATCCGTCGGGCATCACCTCGATTGACGAAGAGGGACCGTACCTGCCTGCCGTGAACGTGAAGCCGAAGAAGCACGGCGTGAACTACACCTACTACGAAGGCAAGTTCAAGAAGACTGCCGACATCTTCAACGGCAAGAAGGTGAAGGAGGGCGTGCTGAACAACTTCATCATTACCGAGGCTCAAAGCGAGGACCACTTTGGCTACGACTACCGCTCGTACATAAAGATTCCGAAGAAGGGTGTCTATTATTTCGACATCGCTTCCGACGACGGCTCACGACTGTTCATCGACGGCAAGGAGATTATAGACAACGACGGCTCGCACAGTCAGGAGTTCGTGGCTGGAAAGGTGGCACTCGACGAGGGTTTTCATGAGATGCGCGTACTCTACTTCGAGGATTACATGGGACAGAGCCTTAAAATAAAGATTACGGATCGCTACAACAGTAGCCGCATACTGCCCGACGACATGCTTTACGCTAAATAAAGGTAAAGTTATTACGCAAAAGACTCCGCACAGCGAAACATTCTGCTGTGCGGAGTTTTTTTGTTTAATAAGTATTAGTAACCGACGGCTAAAGAGTGTTTGAAACCGTCGGTTAATGAGTTTTTAATAGCCGTCGTTCTGGTGCAGCGCACCACCCGACTTCGTTATTTCTGTTGAAGGATACGGGAACACCATGAGGTGGTCATCGTATGCAACAGGCTTAACAGCAGGGTCAGCTTCGTTCAGATAGTCGGCGTAGGGACCAACTACGAAGGTGCTATTCCAGTCGCTACGCTCAGCATAGTGGCGAGCACGTGGGTGAGCGTTCAACTCCTTCTGAGCAAGTGCCTTAATTTCGTCTGCGCCAGAGTGGAACCAACGCTTTAGGTCGTAGAGGTGGTCGCTGTACTCGAAGGCGAGCTCGCAACGGCGCTCATGATAGAGGTCGGTCCATGTGGCGTTGCCCGAAAGCGGAGTGAGGTGCGAGCGGTTGCGCACGCGGTTGATGTCCTTTGCTGCGAGGTCGGCATGACCGAGCGCGAGGTTTGCCTCGGCACGGAACAGAAGCATCTCGGCAAAGCGGATGAGCGGCATATTCACACGCGCTGTAGGCCAGTCGCCGTTAGAGCTTACATATTCCTTCGTTGCATCCTCGTGTTTGAACGGATCCATGTACTTGTTGATCATGAAGCCCGACTCAACGTCTGAGGTTGAGTAGAACTTGCGTGTCTCGCCGAAGAACTGGAACTCCTGTCCGTATTCGAGCACCGAACGTGTGATGCGGGCGTTGCCGGCACCGTCTTTCAGCATCTCCTCGAAGATGTCATAAGAGGGTTTAATCTGACCCCAACCGTTGTAGATACCCCAACCCTTGTTCTCAATGATAACGCCAGGGAACTCAGAGCCGCCAGGTGTGTCGCCACCAGTGCCTGCAATACCGAAGAGGTACTCCTTAGTCCAATAGTTGGAGAAGTCGGAAGAAAAGACATCGGCGAACTCCGGAGCGAGATCGCGGCCATAGTCCTGTTCCAACGAGTTGACCATAGAGATGACGTTCGACCACTGCGACTTGTCGAACGCAGCCCAGTAAGCATACACCTTAGCCTTGTAAGCAACAGCGGCTGCCTTGTGAGCACGTCCGCGGTTGTCGATGTCGTACTCCTCGAACGTAGGTAGATACTTGATGGCATTGTCGAGGTCTTCGATAATCATCTTGTAGTTGTCCATTACAGTAGCCTGCTGCTTCGGAATAGAGTTGTCGTAGCCGCCAGCGAAGTCTTCATAACGTACAAACGGTACGCCCTGTTTGTCGTTGCCATAGCGGTAAGCAACATAGAAGTGACTGAAGGCACGCATAAAGAACGCCTCGCCAAGCGAGCGCTTCTCGACAGCGGTAAGAGCGGTTTTCTGCTCCTTATTCAACAACTGCTCCACAACCCAGTTGGCACGAGAGATAACACCTGTCAAACGCTCGTATGTACCTTTAAGAGGCGACTCGTCACCTGTGTACTGGAGCGTGGCGAGGGTGTTGTAGCTGCGCGTACGACCCCAAACGATGTCGCACGCACCACCTTGCTCCCAATAGATTTCGCGACCGAAGAGGTCCTCCTGATGAATCGGTCTATAGAGAGCATCGATGGCATCTATCGCCTGGTTATCATTAGTAAAATATTGCGTCGTCGTCGGATCGCCCTCCTTCTGTACGTCGAGGAAGTCGCTACACGAACTCAACAGTGCCGCAGAGAAAACGGCTGCCAATATATATTTTGCTTTCATAGATATTGCTTTTTAGTTGTTTTAGTAAGTAAGTTTCACACCGAATGAGAATGTGCGAGCCACCGGATACTTCATTGCGTCCCATCCGCCACACTCTGGGTCGATGCCAGTGTAGTTGGTGATGGTGCAGAGATTCTCGCCACTTACGTAAACACTCAGACGACTGTTGCGCGAGTTGAGGTGTGCACTCTTGCGAAGTAGGTTGGTGAGGTCGTAGCTCACGGTCACGTTCTTCAAGCGGAGGTAAGAGGCGTTCTCAAGATACCAGTCGGAAGGCGTAGAGAAGTTGCCGTTCGGGTCGTTCTTTGAGAGGCGCGGAATGTCCGAATCGCGGTTTGTCTCGCTCCATGCGTCGAGGATGCGTGAGTCGCGGTTGAAGTTGCCCTCCACGTCAGAAAGTGTCATAAACTTGGCTACGTTCATAGCCTTGGCACCTGCCACGCCCTGAAGCATTGCAGAGAAGGTGAGGTCTTTCCATGTGAAGCCGGCAGAGAACGAGAAGGTGTACTTCGGTGTGGCTGAACCACAATATTGGCGGTCGGCATCGGTTATCTTGCCGTCCTTGTTGTAGTCGATGAACTTCAAGTCGCCTGCCTTTGCGTTGGGCTGAATACGATTGCCATCCTTGTCTACATAAGCTGCAGCTTCAGCGTCGCTCTGGAAGATGCCGCCGTTCTTTATGAGATAGAACGAACCGAGAGGCTGACCCTCTGCGTCCTGGTAGCAGTAAGGCAGGTTGCGGAACGAACCATCGCCAGTCCATACACCGGGCTTACCGTTGGCATCACGCACGCCGATATTGCTAACCCAGTTCTTGAGCCAAGCGAAGTTGCCACTAACGTAGTACGACCAATCCTTGTTGATGCGGTCGTTCCAGTTGAGCGAAAGCTCTATACCACGGTTGCGTACCTCGCCCTGATTGATGAGCATAGGGTCGAGACCGATAGAGCCAGGCCAGTTCATCGACTGGGTCTGGATGAGGTCGAAGGTGCGCTTCTCAAACCAGTCGAACTGAATAGCCAAGCGGTCGTTGAACATATTGAGGTCGATACCGAGGTCGAACTGTTCTGATGTCTCCCAAGTAAGCTTGTTGTTGAGAGCGATAGAGTTGTAGATGAATGTGTCCCACAGCAGGTTCTTCTCAACGCCATACTGTGCCTGCTCCTGCCATGAGTCCTTAGAGAGCACTGCCGAGCGGTAGTTGTAGCCGATAGAGCCGAGGTTGCCTACTCTACCCCAAGAAGCGCGGAGCTTCAGGAGCGATACAACGTCGGTCTTCGGGAAGAATGCCTCGTTAGAAATCTTCCAACCGGCTGTCACTGCAGGGAAGTCGCCGTGGTTCTTGTTCTTAGGCAGACGACCAGCGTAGTCGCGACGCCAAGAAGCGGTGAGGAAGTATCGGTCGTCGAAAGAGTAAGCCAAACGGCCGATGAGCGACACGTTGGCATCAGGACCTGTGAGATAGTCCTTGCCCGACACCGAGCCTGCGTAAGCGATATACTGCAGATAATCTGACTCGTCGGCGAAGGTCTTGCCGTTCAGCTCGAAACCGCGTATGTTGAAGTGGTCGGCTGTGGTAGAGAAGAGTGCGCCCACGGTGTGCTTGCCGAAAGTGTTGTCGTATGTAAGGGTATTCTCTGTCTTCCACTGGTCGGTGCGGTAGGTGCTCTCGGTGAGCGAGTTGCTGCCGTCGGGCTTACCTACTTCGTCGCGACGTGGCGAGAAGCCTTTGTAGAAGTTCGACTGCAGGTTGTATGTGAAGCGGCTCACGAACTTCAAGCCCGGCACTACGTTAGCTATCTCTAACGATGTGGTTGACCAGGCATCGTTGGTGCGGTCGAAGATATTCTTCGATGAAAGGGTGTTGATTGGGTTAACAGCATCGCCATGGGCATCGGCGAAGTTGTTGCCATATGTAGCGATGTACTTTGGATCCTCGGTTGTTGTTCCGCCGAAGCCGCTCTTTGTAAACGGACTGTAAACGGTGGCACTTGCCGGCATATAGATAGCCGAGAGAATCGGCCCGGTGTAGCCCTCGTTTGTGGCGGTGGTGCGACTCTCGGTGTTCTTCCAAACGAAGTCTTCGCTGATAGATACCCACTTATTGATTTGATACTTGCCTGTATAGTGCAGCGCAAGGTTCTTGTTGAACGTGTAGCGCATGATGCCCTCGTCGTTGTCGTAAGCGAACGAGAGGCGGTTGGTGAAGGTGTCGGTACCTGTGTTGATGGCTACGTTGTGACGCTGGTAGAAGGCGGTGCGGAACACCTCGTCCATCCAGTTGGTACGGGTTGTTGCAATCCAAGGATTCTTCTCAACGTTCCAGCCGTCGGGCAATGGGAGTCCGGCGTTTGCGAACGAGCGCTTACGCATCTCAATCTCTTGCTGAGCGTTGAGCGGTTTGGGCAGGTTAGTGGCGTTACGCACACCCACCATACCATCGTAAGACACAGATGTAGCACCCTTCTTTGCCTTCTTGGTGGTGACGAGCACTACGCCGCCTGCTCCCGACTGCGCACCATAGATAGCAGCCGAAGCGGCATCCTTCAACACTACGATCGACTCAATGTCGTTGAGCGAAGCAATCGGTGCACCCGGCACTCCGTCGACTACCCACAGCACATTGTCGCCGTTCTGCGAGCCTTGACCACGGATTATGATGTTAGGAGCGGCTGTAGGGTCGCCACCATCGGCAGACACCGTAACGCCTGCCAGCTGACCCTGCAACATGCCCTCGGTAGAGGTGACAGGACGCACTGCAAGCTCGTCGACATTGCTCACAACGCCAACGGCTGCCGAGAGGTCTTTCTTCTTGGTAGCGGTACCGTAGCCGATAGCCACAACCTCGTTGAGCATCTTGCTATCCTCCTCGAGAACAATGGTGATGTCGCGATTGTTCGCTCCTACCTTTACGTTCTTAGTTGTATAGCCTACATACGATATCTCAAGCGTGCCTCCAGGCAACACCTGAAGCGCAAAATTACCATTCACATCTGTAACAGTAGCAGCTTTATAGCCCACCAACTTTACAGAGGCTCCGATGATTGGCTCTCCGTTCTGATCCTTCACAACACCGTGTACGGAAATGCTACCGCGCAACGGCTGTTGAACCTCAGTGGCATTGGATAAAGCAGTGCCTGCATAAGCCGAGGAGGAAAACGACAACATGGAACATGCGGCTACTCCGAAGATACCCCACATCCAATTTTGTTTAGAAAAACCTTTTCCCATGTTCAATAAATTTTAATTAATATATGCAATAGATTATTATTCGCTGTAAATGTAATAGTTGATATACATTGCAAATGTAGGCAAAATATTAAAATCAAGCAAATAAATGTTTCAAAGATTTAAATAACGAAACGCTATTTTAAAGATTACGTATCAAAACAACTGAAAAACAGAGCGAATCCGACTGATTAGCAACATCTTTTTGCATTGATACAAGACAATACGAGGCAAAAAAAACGTGCATAACTTTTGCCGTTACATATTAAAATGCTAACTTTGCAAATGGAAAAAGCTATACATTATTATATAATGTGGCAGACCGACAACGAAACAAACGTTTTTATTCATAAAACAATAAACAATTATGGTAAACTACAAAGAATTGGGCTTGGTGAACACACGTGATATGTTCGCAAGAGCCATCAAGGGTGGTTACGCTATCCCTGCATTCAACTTCAACAACCTCGAGCAGCTCCAGGCTATCATCAAGGCTTCTTCAGAGCTCAAGTCACCGGTTATCCTTCAGGTATCTAAGGGTGCACGTGCTTACGCTAACGAGACTCTTCTCCGTTACATGGCAGAGGGCGCTGTAGAGTACGCTAAGGAGCTTGGCTGCAAGCATCCTGAGATCGTTCTCCACCTCGACCACGGTGACAGCTTCGAGCTTTGCAAGAGCTGTGTAGACCTTGGCTTCTCTTCTGTAATGATCGACGGTTCTTCACTTCCTTACGAGGAGAACATCGCTCTTACAAAGAAGGTTGTAGAGTACGCTCATCAGTTCGACGTAACTGTAGAGGGTGAGCTCGGTGTATTGGCAGGTGTAGAGGATGAGGTATCTTCTGACGTATGCCACTATACAAAGCCTGAGGAGGTTATCGACTTCACAACTCGTACAGGCGTTGACTCACTCGCTATCTCTATCGGTACTTCACACGGTGCTTACAAGTTCACTCCGGAGCAGTGCACACGCGACCCGAAGACTGGCAAGCTCGTTCCTCCTCCATTGGCATTCGATGTTCTCGACGAGATTATGGAGAAGCTCCCGGGCTTCCCAATCGTTCTCCACGGTTCTTCTTCTGTACCACAGGAGTATGTTGACATGATCAACGAGTACGGTGGCAAGTTGCCTGACGCTGTTGGTATTCCTGAGGAGCAGCTCCGCAAGGCTTCTGCTTCTGCAGTTTGCAAGATCAACATCGACTCTGACTCTCGTCTCGCATTCACCGCTGCTGTTCGCAAGGTATTCCACGACAAACCAGGTGAGTTTGACCCACGTAAGTACTGCGGTCCTGCACGCGACCTCATGGAGCAGATGTACAAGCACAAGATTACAGATGTGCTCGGTTCTGACGGCAAGCTCGCTCAGTGCTAATCAAGCAGCTTAGTATTAAAGCTAAATAAACATGGTGCGCCCGAAACGTTCATTCGTTTCGGGCGCGCTTCTTTTGTTAAAATAGATGTCAGAGCTAAAACTGCCTTAACTTTTGCGTGCCATCTTCCGGCGCAGAATATTTGCATTGGTAGCCATCGAAATGAAAAAAGGTGAACCGTTTGGTTCACCTTTTTATATTTGTAAAAGTTAATAAGCATTACTTCAGTTCCATAATCTGCTTTGCAGTCTCATCATCAGGACGTACCTCAAGCAGCTTAGCAGCCCACTGCTTTGCGTCGGCTACCTTGTCGTTCTGTATGTAATGAACAGCAAGATACTGGTAAGCAGTGCCGAGCTTCTTCAAGTCGGCAGCTGTCTTCTCCGGCAGCGACTCGATCTTCTCAGCAAGCTTCTTGTAGTAAGGCATAGCCAAACCAACCTTCAGATCAGGGTTGATAGCGTGGGACACGTTAGCCTGCTTGAAGAGAGCGTAAACAGCAGCGTAATCGTACTTCTCTGCGATAGTGCCGTAGATTTCAGCTGCCTTCTGCAAAGCAGCCTTCTTAGCAGCCTCGTCGGCAGCAGCCTCTGACTGCTCAAGATAGATGTCAGCGAAGTTGTCGTACTCCTTGTATGTGCACTCCTCACCCTTAACAGCGAGATATGCCTCGTAAGCAGCTACTGCCTCGTCGAACTTCTTTGCCTTGAGGTAAGCATCAGAGATGAGTTTGTTCACTTCCTTGTTCTCAGGATCAACCTCTGGAATATGCTTGTAAGCTGTGATTGCATCGTCTATACGACCTACGTTCAACAAAGCGTCAGCGTAGTAGGTGTAGTCGTTTGCTGTGTACTTAACAGTGTCGGTAGCAGCGAAAAGCTTGTCACCATACTCAACGGCTGTTGGGTAGTTCTTCTGCTTGTCAGAAGCGTAGAGCACAACGCGGTTGAATGAACCGTAGTTAGGATACTTCTGAATACCCTTCTGCGCGAGGCTTACTGCCTTGTCGTACTCCTCAAGAGCGTACGCTGTGAGAGCATAGTCGAAGAGGATATAGTCCTCGATTGTTGTCGGGTCAGCCACCTTGTCGTAGTGAGACATAGCCGACTTCAACTGACCATTGCGTGAGTACATACGACCTGCAGCAGCATCTACAGGATAGTCGGGCTTCACAGCGCGGAGCTTCTCAAGCATAGCGACAGCTCCGTCTGGGTCTACCTTCTGGTACACCATAGCATATCTTACGTATGATGTCGGGTTAGCCGGCTCATAGTATGTACCCTGCTCATAGTAGCCAGCAGCCTTACCGCCGTCGTCCTGTGCAGAAGCGATATCGCCGAGGAGGATGTAGCCCTCGGCGCTCTTGCCGTTAGCCTTGATTGCAAGGTTAGCAATCTCTTCTGCCATCTGGTAGTTCTTAGCCTCAAGGAAAGCACGACCGAGAGCTGCGATAGCTGTAGCGTCCTTCTTGTAAGTCTTCTTGAAAGCCTTTACCTGATCCTTAGTAGCGATAGCGTCGCCCTTAGCATCAACAATCACTTTTGTGATGGCGTCGATATCAGCCTGTGATGTCTGCGCCATTGCTGGTACTGACAAGCCTGCGAGGAGCAGTCCAGCTACGAGGTATTTCATTGTTTTCATAGTTCTGTATAATTTGAATGTTAATATTCTGTTTATTTCATTGACGTACGACTACCGCTCTTGGTTTAAAGCGTGGGGGTGCGTATTAGCATACGTTTACGTTAATTAGCACAGCACAACTATTGGTTGTGTACCTGTACGTCGCGTATGGTTATCTCGCCACGTGTGGGGAGCAGACCTGCCTTAAAGAGGATGAGCTGACCCTTCGGCGACTCGATGAAGTGGGCAAAGCCCCAAGGCAGTCCGCGCTTCGGGTCGTTAAGCAACGCCCATATTGTGCGAACGAATGGATAGCGTCCGTTGAGGAGCCACGCCTGATATGGTTTCCATGAGTTATATGGTGTGGCTTTATCGAGTTTCGATACCGACATTACGCGTATTGCCTTGTTCCATGTGGTATTGGTTGAGTCACGCTTGTCGTTGAGCCAGTTGCTACCGATAACGCCGATGGCATTCGGTGTGGATGCTACGTAGTCGATAACGTCCTTACTGTCCTTTGCTGCGAACACATTCGGACTGTCGATTGGCTTTCCGCCGAGGATTGAGTCGCAACAGTAGTTCACGGCACTCGACTTACGATTGTCGAAGCACACCCAAATCTCGCCGAGTTTTGAGCCTTGGTTCACTTCGCTCCACTTGGTTTTCTTGCCTAAGAGTATCGCCTTGATATCGTTGACGGTGATACATGAGTCGAGGTTCTGATTGTTACAGATGAGTGCCATGCCATCGTAGGCGAGACGCACTGCTTCGGGCAGCATATTCAAGCCGTCCTTCACGTATGTGTACTCCTTCGGAGTGAAATTGCGTGCGGTGATTGTGAGCCATGTCTTCTGCTGGAGGAGCATGTTGATGCCGTCAATCTCATTGGTATAGATAGGCTTGAGCTTGGTGTTCGGGCATTGCATGTGATAGACTTCTACGAGTTCGTCTATTATCGGACTGAAGCTCTCGTCACACGCGAAGCTTATCTCACCTTGCGTAGTGGTATCGGTTCTACCGTCCTTACGTTTCTTTTCGCCACCGCAAGACATCATTACAAGCGTCATTGCAAGCAGTGCGAGTATGGAGATGTTCTTAAAATTCGTTTTCATAGTTGTATCTAAACAAATAGTTTAACACAATAATATATATAATGTATAGAATAACATTCGCTTTAAGTGGACCACATGTGGGTCGTGGGGTGTGTCTGGCTACGTGTGCCGCAAAAGTGGTTAGGGGTATATTGGTTGCCGATTGCATCGGAATACGATTCAAGTATATTGTCGATTGCATCGAAATGCTTATTCAAGGTGCTAATGTTCGACAAACAAATGTTTATTTAAGCTACAACCATCCATGAGTTCCGGCATAAAGCCGAAGCTACGTGGATGGTTGTTATTGCTAATCTTACTGTCTAAGCATGTAAGATGTTCGTATGCGTCAAGATTACTGGAGGCGGAATGCTACCGGCACCTGATACTTAACACGCACAGCTGAACCATTCTGCTTACCAGGAGTCCAGCGTGGCATGCTCTTAACCACGCGCATAGCCTCACGGTCGAGTGACGGGTCAACACCACGCAATATGCGTACGTCGGTGATAGAACCATCGCGTTCAACAACGAAGCCTACAACAACACGACCCTGTACGCCGTTCTCGGCAGCTACTGTCGGATAGTGGATGTTGTTAGCGAGGTAGCTCATAAGTGCAGCGTCGCCACCAGGGAACATAGGCATCTGCTCTACGACTGTGAAGACCTTGGTTTCCTCAACATGCTTCGGAGGCTCCGGAGCTGCGATGTCTTCCTTGGCCTTGAGTACAGCGCCACCGACCTCGTCGTTACCCTCTACTGTGAAGGCACCGACAGCCTTGTCGCTCTTCTGTACCTCGTCGAGCTTAATCTCGTCCTCTTCCTTAACCTCTTCGTCCTTCTTGATGACAGGAGCGGTGAACTTAACAGAAGACTTAACCTGCTCTACGACCTTTTCAGGCTCTTGTCTGATTACTTCCTTCTTCTCAACCTTAGCCTCTTTCTTCTTTTCAGTCTGAAGTTTTGCGAGCTCCACTGCTTGAGTGTTCTCAACTTTCTTATTAGCCTCAGCCATTTTCTGAAGCTGAAGTCCGAGATAGAGAAGTGCTGCAGCAAGGCCTACGATTAACAAAGCCCAAACGTTACGCTTGGCAGTGCCTTTGCGCAACTTATAGGCTCCATATGCCTGGTTTCTGCCCTCAAACACGAGGTCAGTCCATTCATTGGATATCAAATCTATTTTTGACATTTCTTCGTCCTTTCTTTAATTATTAGTCATTTACTTGACACCTCTTGAGCGCAGAAGCTTAGCATCCTGCTCATTGATCTTGTCAATGACATAAGTACCAATACTGCAGATAGTCATTTCGTCCAAAGCATCAACCATGTTCTTGTATGAAGCCTCGTCAGTACACTTGATGATGATGGTCATTGTCGCCACCTTGCCAGTCTCGAGCTCACCCTTCTTAATCTTAGTCAGCTCAGCGTCATACACTGCCTCTGGATAAGCAGCTGGGTTAGCGAGCTTCTTCTTGTCAAGAGCGTCCTTAGCCATCATAATGTCCTTAACAGGCTGCGAGCCGTCTTCGGTGATGTGGTTGAAGAGCACCGAGCGGATACCCTTCTGACCCCATGTCGTTTCCTTCAGACAGGTCGGGTCATCATACTTAGGCAGACCGTCAACGTGGTAGATTTTATCGTTACCACACACGTAGATAGTGACAGTCTGTGATGCCTTAGCAGCGTTACGATCCTTTTCAGAGATATTCTCGTCGTTCGAAGGCATGGTTAAGTTCATAGTCTGAGGCTTAGCCAAAGATGTACAGAGCATGAAGAACGTGATAAGAAGCATCATCATGTCCACCATCGGCGTGAAGTCCACGCGGGTCTGCATCTTTTTCTGTCTGCTTGCTTTTTTCTTTGCCATGTCTTAGTCCTCCGAATTAGATTTAAGCGCGGTAATGAGATAGTAGCGGTTCTCGCTCATGTCCTGGAGCTCCGACATCATCTTCTTGATGGTCTTGTACGGAGTGCCTGCGTCCGCCTTGATGGCGAGCTTCATTTCCGAGCCGTTGTTATCGCGAGCCATCTTCACCCAATCCTGGAACTGGCTCATCTTACCGTCCACGCTATCAGTAGGGATACCCTTTGTAGCCTGGTATTCATTCAATTTTTCCTCCAAGTTCAGTGCAGATGCAAGGTCTTGCATCTCGACGCCGATAGAGGCAGCACTGCGGGCAGTTTCCATCTGTCCCTTAGTGAGCTGCACGCCATACTGGTCTGCCATGCCCTGAACGAGTTCGCCCATTCTCTTTGGATTATCCATTCCAACGAAGATACGGCCGTCCTTATCGCAGAGGATTGTCAAGACATTTGTCTCCGGCACCTTTACTTCAGATACCGAGCCCGGAGTAATGACCTTCACTGCTTCGTTCTTCACGAATGTTGATGTCAACATGAAGAAGGTGAGCAAGAGGACCATCACGTCGGACATAGGAGTCATATCTATCCAAACATCCGCTTTCTTAACTTTTACTTTACCCATAATGATAAATGTTTTAAAGGGTTAGTAAAATTAAGCCTCGTCTGCGTGGTTTGCTTCGTATGTCTTAGCAATAGTGTAACCTACTTCGTCAAGAGCGTATGTCAGCTTATCAATCTTGTTTGAATAGTAGTTATATGAGACTACGGCTACCCATGATGTCAAAATACCAGATGCGGTATTAACGAGGGCCTCAGAGATACCTTCAGAAAGCTGGAGTGAGTCACCACCACCACCTGATGCAAGAGCAGCAAATGAACGGATCATACCAACCACAGTACCGAAAAGAGCGGTAAGAGTACCGAGTGTAACGATAGTTGCGATGATAGGCATGTTCATCTGAAGTGTAGGCATCTCAAGCTGTGTAGCCTCCTCGTGAGCCTGCTGGATCTTAGAAACCTTAGCAGCACGCTTGAGGTTTGTAGTTGCCTCCATCTCCTTGTAAGCTGCGATAGAAGCGCCAACAACGTTAGCTACGCTACCCTGCTGCTTGTCGCAAAGCTCCTGTGCCTTAGCCATATCACCTGCTGTGATAGCCTTCTTTACAGAAACAACGAACTTACCGAGTGAGCTCTTACCGAAAGCTGTACGGAGAGCGAAGAAGCGCTCGATAGAGAGAGCGATTACAGAGAAGAGAAGAGTGATGATCACAGGAACGACAACACCACCTTTGTAGACTGTACCCATGAGGTTACCGTCCTTAACCGGCTGTGTCGGATCACCGTTTACGAAGTGCTCAGGTGCACCAAGGATGTACTTGAAGAAAAGCACTGCGAGTACAAAACATACAAGGATGATAAAGAACGCATTTTTAACACCCTGGAATCCAGAAGACTTTTTCGGATTCGCTTTAGCTTGTGTAGTTGCCATAATTTTTTGTAAAGTTTAATAAGTTATTAAATGGTTAATAAAAAAATTCATTTTTATGTTAGCACTATTTCAAATAGTATTAGTGGTTTCTTGCCTATATCCACTCTCGATGCCATATCAGCATGGCAAAGTTAGCAAATAATGGTAAATAATCACCCTATTGTCACAGCTTTAACATTTTTTTATTTGAGTTTTGCCAGTGTCTCTTTAATACGGCGCATTGCTTCGCGGATATTATCGTCGCTGGTGGCGTAACTCATGCGGAAACATTCGGGGTCGCCGAAGGCGTCACCGCCTACTGTTGCCACGTGTCCTTCTTCGAGCAGGAACATGGCAAGGTCGGTCGAATTGTTGATGGTCTTGCCTTCGTAGCTCTTGCCGTAGAAGCCTGAGCACTTGGGGAAGAGATAGAATGCACCCTGAGGGCAGTTCACCTCGAGTCCGGGTATCTCCTTCGCCAGCTTCACGATGAGGTCGCGACGGCGCTCAAAGGCTTTACGCATTGTCTCAACGCACTCTTGCGATGTGGTGTATGCTGCTTCTGCTGCCTTCTGGCTTACTGAGCACGGACCGCTTGTATATTGTCCCTGCAGTTTGTTGCAGCCTTTGACAATCCATTCGGGTGCTGCGATGAAGCCGATACGCCAGCCTGTCATGGCGTATGCTTTCGACACGCCGTTGACGATGATTGTGCGCTCCTTCATGCCGGGGAACTGAGCGATACTCTCGTGCTTGCCTACGTAGTTGATATGTTCGTATATCTCGTCGGCGAGTACGAACAGGTCGTCGTGACGCTTGATGACCTCTGCAAGTGCTTCAAGCTCGTCCTTTGTATATACGCTGCCGGTTGGGTTGCTTGGCGAGCAGAGTATGAGCATACGTGTCTTCGGTGTGATAGCTGCCTCAAGTTGCTCGGGAGTCATCTTGAAGTTCTGCTCGAAACCTGCGTTCACAATGACCGGCGTACCACCTGCCAGCTTCACCATCTGCGGATAGCTCACCCAGTAAGGAGCCGGAATTATCACTTCTTCTCCGTCGTTGACGAGTGCCATCACTGTGTTGCAGACGCTCTGCTTGGCTCCGTTCGAGACGAGTATCTCGCTTGTTGCATAGTCGAGATTGTTTTCGTTCTTCAGTTTTGCTACGATAGCCTTACGCAGATCCATGTATCCCGGAACTGGCGAATAGCGTGAGAAGTTTTCGTCGACAGCCTTCTTTGCAGCCTCTTTAATGTGGTCGGGTGTGTTGAAGTCGGGCTCACCAACACTCATGTTGATTACGTCTATGCCCTGTGCCTTCATCTCGCCGCTCTTCTGCGACATTGCAAGTGTCTGTGACGGAGCGAGACGATTGAGTCGATTTGATAATTCTGCCATTATTATAAATATGTATAGTTATACTTTCGTGCAAAATTATAAAGAAATTCTGAGTTTGGCGAATAAAATAAAGAGGAATTAAAAGTAAAACTACAAAATGCAATGAGATTTTGTTCTTTTTTAAACATCCAGAGTCGTGGAAGTATGCATCGGACGGCGGACGCAACCTAATCGGACAGCGGACGCAATCTGATCGGACGGCGGACACAATCGGTGACGAAAAAAGGGTATGTCAGAAGTCAAACAAGATGAGCTGCAAGCCCAAATCAATTGATTTCTGACACACCCTTCACACTAAATATGTACAATGGGGTTCAAAACCGCATTATTAATTCTCAACGCTCTCGCTATTGAAAGCCGATGTGATGCGATACTTCACGTCGCCGTCGTAGGTGACGGTAGAGTTTTTGAGGGCACTCCATACGGGGGCGATGTAGTCACTCTCGCCATTCTTGTCGGAAAGTTTGTAGTAGGAGTGTATCTCTATGGTGAGTCCGTCGTTGTAGCGGCGTTCGAGGGCCTTGAGCAGTTCCTTTGTCACGCCGGTGACATTGATTGTGATGCCTGCTGCCTGACGCTCAACGGTGAGCTTGACATTGGCACCGATAGCAGCATCGTAATCCTGCACCTCGAAATACTTCTCGAAGTAGCGCACAAGAGCTGCCGACTCGACGCCCTCTACTGTATAGTCGATGCCTACGGGAAGGAACACCTTCACGTCCTTAGCCTCCTTGATATGCAGGGATGTCTTGATCTCGCCCCATGAAGAGTGCTTTTGCTGATGGATGTCAACCAAGAGTGTGGGATCGATGGGCTTTATGTTGTAGATGGCTGGATAATAATCGGCAAGCTGCTGATAGGTGAGCTGCATCTTACCATCATTCTCGCCGAAGGTAATCTCCTGGAAGCCCTCGTCCTTGCAGGCATCACACGCTGCCTTGATGTCGTCTTTGTCGGTGAGCAAGCCGTCAACATGCCAACCGTTCTCCATGCTCTTGGCGAGATACCATATCACACGGATGTTCTTTTCCACCACGGTAGGCGACACCGGATTGGTGCGACCGCACCAGCTTGTGAGTTTCTTTACAATGGTGGCAGTGGTGGTGTCGCCTGCTGCAATAAGGGTGCGCAAGCCCGAACCATTTGTACTGAGAAGATAGTCGAAGTTCTTGTCCTTATTTATAGTAATGTATGGGCAGTCGGTGTACACCTTGCCGTTGTTCATAACTCCAACGTACTTGTTTGGAGCGACATTAAAACCAAGGCGTGGGTCGACCTTTACATTGAAATAATTGACGTTGGCGGTTGGAGACAGAGGATTGGCAGCACGTGTTACAGCGTTCACCTTCTGATAGTTATTCAGGACATCAACGCCCATATACACCTCGGTTTGAGGCGCATTAGCCAACAAAGAGTCGTCAGTACCATTGGCCTCTTCTGAGCTTGAACATGCTGTAAATGCAGCAACGGCTGCAAAGAGAGCAAACAGCTTGTGTAGCTTTATCATAATCAGTTTATTGTTTGTATGTTAAATCAAGATTGAATATATATCATAAAATCGGCTGCAAATGTACATCATTTGTTGAAAACGGCAAAGTTTTTGAATAACTTTTTCGTAAAAATCACGCCAAAATCTGCCGATTACATTCGGCTCTTCTGACTTTGTCCTGCGCCAGTTCCCTTATACTTGCTATTTGTGGCATTAAAGCGATAGCGGATGCCCAGCGTGATGCTACTGACGGAGTAAGCATCGTAAAACAATGTTCGTGCAGCGCCAGAATAGAACGTGCGGTGCTGATTGCCGGTGGCGAATAGGTCGGATACGTCAAGGGTTAACGTCAAGCGATTTTTAAATAATCCCTTGTAAAGAGAGAGATCGGTGTTGAAATATCCCTTACGTACATTTTTGTTTCCCATGTTTCCTTCGGTCTGCGCGGTCATTACGAGCGAAGCCGTCAACCACTTGAAGTCGAACGTGTTGGTAACAGAGAAGACAGCCACTGGATTATTGAGCTTATTGCCCACGTGCGTGTCCATCTTGAGCCATTGTTTGTAGAGCATCGCCTCTAATGTGGGATGCCAAATGCCGTAGGTTGGATTCAGCGTCAGTCCTGCCTGAAAGGAGTTATAGCTGTTGATATTTTCTGGACGGGCAAGCGACTTTATCGGATTGTTCTGGTAAGTCTGCGTCATCGTGCAAATCTCATCGGAGATATGCGAATAAATCATTTGCAGATTAACCCACTTCCATGAGAAAGCGTAAGTAAGATTGCGCGTTATTGATGGTGTGAGGAACGGATTTCCCGATTCGTATGTGTACTGGTTATCGTACTGCACGCCACTTCTGAGTTCGTTGTAACTGGGACGATAGATGTCGGCTGCGTATGTCAGTTGCATCTGGGTCTTACCTACGGGTAGCGAGAGGGCAAGCGACGGAAACCAGTTGCTGTATGTCTTGCTCTGAGTGTCGATATGAATCTCGTTTGTGTAATAATCAAAGTCGTTATACTCGTAGCGCAAACCAGCCTGCACAAAAAGCGCCCCGAAGGAGCGGGTGTAGTCTACGAAAGCCGAAGTCATCGACTCTTTCACTTTCTCGTTCTCATTACTCGTAACTTCTGGCACGATGGTGTATAGCATTCGACGATTAAGAGAAGAGTATTCGCCACCTACCGACAGTTCGCCCTTGAACAGTGGAAAACCAAGAACAAGTTTAGAAGCAACCAGCGAGTTGCGGTTGTTGCGGTAAGAGTCGGCTTGAGAGTTTTTTATCTGGTTGTCTTTGCCGGTGACGCTTTCTTTTATAGTCATCCTATCCTTGTCACCATACCAATAGTAATCGGTATTGAAGTCTATTTTGAGTGCCCCTATCTTGCCTACATAATAGGCATTGGCAAGATATTTCGAGGTATGGCCAGGAGAGAAATAGTCTCCACGAGATGTCTCCACGAGTTGATCATTGCAGTATGATGTGGCTTGCTGTAGTCCCCTACCTTCTTTTCTTGCATAGCGGTCGTAACTGAAACTCGCGCCTATGGAGTTCTCATCGTCAAACATATAGCTGGCATTCAAGCGTGCATACGGATTGAGATTTGTATATTCTTGCGTTATCTCAGTATTCTGTAACCATGTATTGCTGGTGTAGGTATACTGCTGTATTCTCTTGTTATCTGGTTGATGAGTGTATGCCCCATACAAAAAGCCGGTGATATCGAAACCGCCTTTACGATAGTTGCCTCGGAACGACTCGTAATAACTCATGCGCTTATCTTCATTGATGACAAAACTGGTGCTATTGTCAAAGCTGAAGCCCTCGCCTTGCGGTTTCTTGGTGGTGATGCGTATAACGCTCTTCACGCTGGCATCATAACGTGCACCAGGGTTGCTGATAACCTCAATGTTCTTGATGTCGGTGGGTTGCAAACGCTGCAACTCCATTTGGTCTTGCATCTTACGACCATTGATATAAATTTCTGGTGTTCCTCTGCCGAACACTTCTATATCTCCGTCTTTAGCCGACACGCTGGGGATGCGTGAAAGCAACTGCTCCATATTGGCAGTTTTCTCCAACACGCTAGCTGATACCGTTGTCGTCATTCCTTCGCCGCTCAACACCGTCTTGGGCAACTGGCTTCTTACAACGATTTCGCCGAGCATCCATGATTCTTCGCTTAATCGGATGACCCCCATGTCTTCTCCACGGCAATCTCGGAAAACTGTCGTATAACCAATTGATGAAACCTTAATGATTCCGTCATTGCAAGGAGAATCGATAACAAAGCTACCATCCTCACCACTCATAGCCCCCTTGACAAAGACCGAATCCCCACGAGTCAGAAGCACGACATTCACGAAAGCCAAAGGTTCTCCTTTAGTATTTTCAATCTTTCCCTTAATATTCTGCGCCATTATCGGAGCAAAAGACATAAGCGATATAAGCGTCGCTATCATTACCTTAATCATAATCGCTATTTTTTATTTTTGCTACTAAACAGCTCATTTACTCTATAAAAAAGGACGAGAACATGAGTTTGGGTATATACAAACAGCATACACCCAAGCTCATGTTCTCTTATCGTTAGCATTGCTTGCGGCTGAGGGTGTGTCAAAACTAAAATATTTGGCAAATTGAATAGCAAACGGTTCTAATCGTAGGAGGCTACGGCATTCCTGCCGTAGCCATTAGTAACTGAAATACAACTGTTTGCAATGACTACGGCAAGAATGCCGTAGTCTCCTACAGTTAGCCATTCATCACAATTCTATAGTTTTGACACACCCTCTACTTGATTATTACTTGAGGTGCAAGGTGTGACCCATACGGTCGCGCTTAGTCTTCAGGTAGCGCTCGTTGTACTTGTTGGGTATCACTTCGATGGGCACGTTCTCCACAATCTCGAGTCCGTACGACTCCAGTCCTACGCGCTTTGTGGGATTGTTGGTGAGCAGGCGCATCTTGTGCACGCCGAGGTGGCGCAGCATCTGTGCTCCACAACCATAGTCGCGCTCGTCGGGCTTGAAGCCGAGGTGCACGTTGGCATCCACGGTGTCGTAACCTTCCTCCTGCAGCTTGTATGCCTCGATCTTGTTCATGAGTCCGATGCCGCGTCCTTCCTGCTGCATATAAACCACTACGCCCTTGCCTTCCTTCTCAATCATCTGCATCGCTGCGTGGAGCTGCTGTCCGCAGTCGCAGCGCTTCGAGCCGAGGATGTCGCCTGTAGCGCATGAAGAGTGTACACGTACGAGCACGGGTTCGTCCTCACGCCACTCGCCCTTCACGAGCGCCATGTGCTCCAGTCCGTTGCTCTGCTGACGGAACGGCACGAGGCGGAAGTGTCCCCACTCTGTAGGCATGTCTACCTCCTCGCCCACTTCGATTATCGATTCCTTCTTGAGGCGGTAAGCGATGAGGTCCTTGATGGTGATGATGCGCAAGCCCCACTCCTCTGCCATCTTCTGCAGGTCGGGCATACGTGCCATTGTGCCGTCTTCGTTCATTATCTCCATGAGTGCGCCTGCCGGATAGAGACCTGCCAGGCGGCAGAGGTCGATGGCAGCCTCGGTGTGTCCGCAGCGGCGGAGCACGCCGTTGTCCTGTGCGTAGAGCGGATTGATATGTCCAGGGCGGCCGAAGGTCTGTGGTGTAGACGCTGGGTCGGCGAGTGCTTTGATGGTGGCAGCACGGTCGTGTGTTGACACGCCGGTGGTGCATCCCTCGAGTTTATCGATTGTAACGGTGAACGGTGTGCCGAGCATTGATGTGTTGTCGCTCACCTGATGCGGCAGGTCGAGCTCCTCACAACGCGAGAGGGTGATGGGGGCACAGAGCACGCCACGCGCGTTCTTCAACATAAAGTTCACCTTTTCAGGAGTTATCTTCTCGGCGGCGATGATAAGGTCGCCCTCATTCTCGCGGTCTTCGTCGTCAACCACGATTACGAACTGTCCGTCTTTAAAATCTTTTAGAGCATCTTCGATGCTGCTCAGTTTGAATTCTCCCATATTATTTATTTGTTGATGAGTGTTATTATTATTCGTTATCTTACTATTATTGTTTCTAAAATATCGCCATTAAGTATGTCGCTACCGATTGAGTATAGCGTTTATTCTGCCCATGATTATCTTGTTCTCGGTCTGCACCACCTTCAGGTCGCGCTGCAGACGCAAGCGATAGCGCCACATTCGCATGTAGAGCACGAAGCCGAGCGGTACGACGATGGCTGCCACAATGTTCAGCCACTTGCGTTCGAAGGGGCGTGTGTGGGCGCGCTCCGACATCACGGGGTACATGCTCAGATGGTTGATGATAGTGCGGTCGCGCGAGTTGCTGAGGTCTTCTATTATCTGCTCCAGCTGTGGCACAATGCGCTCCATCACGTTGTCGGGCTCGTACTTAAAGAACACTTTCACCCAACTTGGTGCACGCTTAAGGCGGTGCACACGCGAGTATTCGGCTATCTCGGTGTTCATCTGCTGCAATTGTGCCAAGTCGTCGGCATAGTGCGGGTCGTTGATGACCATCTCCTTGCGGTATATCGGGCGCTTGATGCGCAGACCGAAGAAGCGGCGGAAGATGTCGGCGTACAGGTCGGCGTTGAACACCACGGAGTCGTTGTTCGCCTTGTACGTGAAGAACACCGCCATCGGCACGAGCACGGCAGGAGCGAGACCCTTTCCGAACCAGATGGTCCACATTCCGCTTCGCGCCATTCGATAGCCCGAGTTGTCGAGTATGTAGTAGAGGATGAAGACGAGCACCGAAATGAGCACCGGCAGACCCAAACCGCCCTTGCGTATGATGGCTCCGAGCGGCGCACCGATAAAGAAGAAGATGAGACACGACAAGGCGAGCGTTATCTTTGCCACCCATTCTATCTCGTGCTGACGTATCAGGCGGTCGCCATCGCTGGTGATGAGCGACTTAAACTCGAGGTCGCTCTTGCGTGAGGCTACTCGGTTCAGGGCACAACTTATAGCGGTGCGCTTCTGTTGCGACGTGAGGTGAGCGTATGCTGTATCGACGTTATAGGCTGAGGTCGTAGCAAGTTGCATGGCGCGAAGCGAGTCGTTCTTCGTAACCGAAGCGAGTCGATAGAACGTGAGTCGATCGGCAGCGTAGTAGTTGTTGCCGATACTATCGTACACTTGTTTCAGCGAGTCCATATCGTGAACTATCTGCGTGAAACTCTTGCCGCGTGCGTCGTTGGATATCGACGAACCATCGCTCACATTAAAGTCGGAATCAAAGTCGAGCACGATATGCTTCTGCACAAACGACTCGCGACGATAGGGCACCGAAGCGCTGCCAGCCAACTCCTGCGACTGCATATTCTCAAACCATTCGCCACTCCACAGCGTGAGCAGTAGGTGTTTCTTCTCGGCTGTCGACTGCAACATGCCCGAGTCGGCGAGTATTATCGCCTGGTCTTCGTACGACCCAGTCATGCGATAAATCATTATACCGTAAAGCTTACCCGTGTCCATATTCTTCTTCGACACGTAGAGGTTAGAGTTTGGTATGCCGTCGTAAAACACGCCTTCCGGTATTTCCAGCTCCGGACTCTTCTGCTTCATTGATATGAGCATCAAGGCGAGCTTGCGGTTGGCTTCCGGACCGATAGAGTTCTGAAAATAAATGGAGAGCACGCAGATAGCCACACTGATGGCTATGAGCGAACGAAACGCTTGCATGAGCGATATACCTGCAGCTTTTATAGCCGTCAGCTCTGAGCTTTCACCGAGATTTCCGAATGTTATAAGCGATGAAAGCAGAATGGCAAGCGGCATTGCTTGCGGCACAAGCATGAGTCCCATATGCCAAAAGAATTCGGCAAGCACGTCGACGGAGAGTCCCTTACCGATTAGCTCGTCGACATATTTCCACAGAAACTGCATCATCAGTACAAATTGACAGATGAAGAACGTTCCTATGAACAAAAGACCGAACTGCTTTGCAATGAAGATATCTAATTTCTTTATACGAAACATCGTGAGCGTTTTTACCTTATTATATATAGGTAGACTGTTCCACCAGTGCACTACATATAAGAGGTTAAGTATATGTATGCTTTTTTATGCTGCAAAATTAGCATAAATATTTCATATACTCCACGAAATTAAATGATTTTAGTATTTTTACACTGCCGAAGTAGTCCACTCCTACCCTACACGCCACACTTACGACGCAAACGCTCGAAGTTGCTCGTCCATATATCCTCGAGCCAGTCTTTATCGCCATCGTCTGTAAAATCGGTAACACTGAGCATGTATCCACCCGTGAGACAACACTTCTCCATACGTATCTCTACATACGACCCGTCGGTTTCGTCGTCCCAACTCCAGCGTATGCGTCCGTATTTCTCAATCACGCTGACCGTTGCCATTCGTACTTCGTGGTGGCGGTGGGCATCGCCCCATGCGCAGGTGAGTTGGTCGCCATCGAGCGTCACGCTATCGGCTATCCACTTCTGCAAGCCCGAATCGGTACCGATAAGCTGCCAAATGATATTCTTCGAGGTTGAGTTTAGGAGGTGTTCTACAGTGATTTTGTTTTTCTCCATAGTTGTTGTTTTAGTAGTTAAGCCATTAGGAAGGCCTGTATTTTTTGCAAAGATAGGGAAAAAGATAAAGAAAATGCACTTTATTGTGATTTTTTTTGCGAAAAGTTTTGGCGATTAACAAAAAAGCATTACCTTTGCACCCGCAATCAAGAACGATGGCGGGATAGCTCAGCTGGTTAGAGCGCATGATTCATAATCATGAGGTCCCCAGTTCAATCCTGGGTCCCGCTACAAAGAACGAGTTAAAGATTAGGTCTTTAACTCGTTTTTTTGTACATAAATCAATAAAAACATATTTAACACAACTTTTTCCGCATTTTTTCTACAATTTACACATTATATTATTGGTTTTTAGTACCTTTGCATTGATTTTGAAAAATTACACGCAAGACGGAATAACAAAGCCATATTGACGTTCGCACGTGTAACAACATCATACAACAACAAAGTAAAAAGGATAATCAACAATAATAAAAAGAAATCATGGCTGGAACAAAAAAAATCAAGACCGCGCTTATCTCCGTATTTCATAAGGATGGTCTCGACGAGCTCCTGAAGAAGCTCAACGAAGAAGGTGTTAAATTCCTCTCTACTGGTGGTACACAAGCATTCATCGAAAAGCTTGGCTACGAATGTCAGTCGGTAGAAAGCGTAACATCTTACCCATCAATCCTTGGTGGACGTGTCAAGACTCTGCACCCACGCATCTTCGGTGGCATCCTCGCTCGCCGCGACAATGAAGGCGACCGCCAGCAGATGGCTGAATACGCCATCCCCGAAATCGACCTCGTCATCGTCGACCTCTACCCATTCGAGCAGACTGTAGCAAGCGGTGCTTCCGATGCCGACATCATCGAAAAGATAGACATAGGCGGCATCTCACTCATCCGTGCTGGTGCTAAAAACTTCAACGACGTGGTCATCGTTCCGAGCAAGGCTGAATACAAGCTTCTCCTCGACATCCTCAACACTAATGGTGCTGAGACATCTCTTGAGGAGCGCAAGATGTTCGCTGAGCGTGCGTTCGGCGTAAGCAGCCATTACGACACAGCCATCCACGCTTGGTTTGCAAAGTAAACTAAAAACTCATAATTCAAAACTCAATAAATGGGATTTTTTTCATTCAGACAGGAAATTGCGATGGACCTCGGCACTGCCAACACCATCATCATCTGCGACGACAAGATCGTTGTTGATGAGCCGTCGGTAGTGGCACTCGACCGTCGCACAGACAAAATGATTGCTGTCGGCTCGAAGGCAAAGATGATGTATGAGAAGACTCACGACAATATCCGAACCATTCGCCCACTCCGCGATGGAGTCATCGCCGACTTCTCAGCATGTGAACAGATGATGCGCGGACTCATCAAGATGGTACACTCTGGCAGCCGACTCTTCACACCGTCGCTGCGTATGGTTATCGGCGTTCCTTCCGGTTCTACCGAAGTGGAGTTGCGCGCCGTGCGCGATAGTGCTGAGCACGCCGACGGACGCGACGTGTATCTCATCTTCGAGCCTATGGCTGCTGCCATCGGTATCGGTATCGACGTGGAAGCACCAGAAGGCAACATGATTGTAGACATAGGTGGCGGCTCAACAGAGATTGCTGTAATCTCGCTCGGCGGCATCGTGTCGAACAACTCTATTCGCACTGCTGGCGATGACCTCACAGCCGACATTCAGGAGTACATGTCACGCCAGCACAACGTGAAGGTTTCGGAGCGTATGGCTGAGCGTATCAAGATACACGTCGGCTCGGCTCTCACTGAGCTTGGCGACGATGCACCGGAGGACTTCATCGTTCACGGACCGAACCGCATCACTGCGCTCCCTATGGAGGTGCCGGTATGCTATCAGGAGATTGCGCACTGCCTCGACAAGACTGTCGCAAAGATCGAGAACGCTGTGCTCTCTGCTCTTGAGAACACACCGCCTGAACTCTATGCCGACATCGTAAAGAACGGCATCTATCTCAGTGGTGGCGGTGCTCTGCTGCGTGGTCTCGACAAGCGTTTGCAGGAGAAGATCAACATTCCGTTCCACATCGCCGAAGATCCGTTGCACAGCGTAGCAATCGGTGCGGGTGTGGCTCTGAAGAACATCGACCGCTTCTCATTCCTGATGAGATAGGCTAAAAGTAAAAGAGTAAAAGAGTAAAAAGGTAAAAGAGTAAAACGCTCTTGACAGTAAATAACTTTTAAAGGTAAAAAGGTAAAAAAGTAAAAGAGTAAAAAGAGCAGGAAAGGTTATACGCCCTCTGCTTTTTACTTTTTTACTCTTTTACTTTTTTACTTTTCAATTATGCGCAACCTATTAGATTTCCTTTCACGCCACAACCACTGGTTCGTCTTCCTCTTGCTTGAGGTAGTGAGCCTCACACTGCTGTTCAAGTACAACAGCTATCAGGGCAGTGTGTGGTTTTCATCGGCTAATGCCATAGCAGGCAAGATGTACGAATGGGACTCGTCCGTGAAGCAATACTTCGCCCTCACCGAAGTGAACCGCCAACTCACCGACCGCAACATATACCTCGAACGCGAAGTGGAGATGCTGCGCGAGCAGGTGAAGAAGTCAAACAACGACACCACCCTCGTCGAACGACTGCAACAGAACATCATGCGCGACTACGAGACCATACCGGCAAAGGTCGTCAGCTCGTCGCTCGACAAGGCTAACAACTTCATCACCATAGATAAAGGCAGTGCCGACGGCGTGCGCAAGGACATGGGCGTGGTGTGCGGACAGGGCATCGTGGGCATCGTCTATCTATGCAACGAACACTACTCGGTGGTTATCCCTGTGCTCAATGAGCAGTCGAACATCAGCTGCACCATACGCGGACGTGGCTACTTCGGCTACCTGCGCTGGCATGGTGGTTCGCCCGAAACGGCATACGTAGAGGACATACCACGCCATGCACACTTCCGACTGGGCGACTTCATCGTGACATCGGGCTACTCCTCGGTGTTTCCACCGGGCATCATCGTCGGACGCATCAAACATGTGTACAACTCCGAGAACGGACTCTCCTACCGTCTCAACATCGCTCTGTCGACCGACTTCTCACGTCTGCGCGACGTGAGCGTCATCAATGACCGCGAGATGGACAAGAAACTCGAATTACTGCGTGCTGCCGAAGACTCCATCAAGGCACGCCAATAAACATACAGAAGAAACAAATGAGCCTGAACTTCCTTAGAAACATAGTATTCATCATAGTGCTGCTGCTCGCACAGACGCTCCTACTCAACCATATCAGCGTCTTCGGATGCGCCACCCCGCTACTCTATGTCTACTTCGCACTGACCGTGCAACGCGGCGAAGCGAAGTGGGCTACGCTGCTTTGGTGCTTCTTCATGGGTCTGTTGGTGGACATATTCACCAACACACCAGGTGTAGCAGCTGCCTCAATGACGCTCGTGGGCTTCTTGCAACCCTACGTTGTCGAACTATTCGCGCCACGCGATAGTGCCGACGACCTCCGTCCGTCCCCCTTCACCTTCGGCTCAAGCAAATACACCAATTACACCATCATCCTCGTACTCATCTATTGCTTCACATTCTTCTCGCTCGAAGCCTTCAATCTGTACAACTGGGGACAATGGATTGCTTGCATCGTGGTAAGCACCATCATCACCGTTGTATTGATTTTGGTGATAGAGTATTTCAGAAGTAAAAGATAGAGCACTGCAGAAACTGTAAGTAGAGAACATTATTAGTAGTAATCGGTAACATCAGTAGTAGGAAATGAGCAATTATAACCTTGAGAAACGGCGCTACGTAATCGCTTTTGTGGCAACGGCTATTGTCGTTGTCTACATCGTGCGTCTCTTCACGCTGCAGCTGCTTAGCGACGACTACAAGAAGAACGCCGACTCCAACGCCTTCCTCAAGAAAATCGAATACCCTTCGCGTGGTGCCATCTACGACCGCAACGGCAGACTGCTCGTGTACAACCAGCCGGCTTACGACATTATGGTCGTGATGAACGAAGCAAAGGGACGCATCGACACGCTTGAGTTTTGCCACGCGCTTGGCATCACGAAAGAGTTCTTCATAAAGCGCATGAACGACATTAAGGACTACTCGAAGAACCCTGGCTACTCGCGCTTCACGCAGCAGCTCTTTATGAGTCAGCTCCCTTCGGAGGAGTTCAGCTTCTTCCAAGAAAAGATATTCCGCTTCCCTGGCTTCTACGTGCAGCAGCGCAGCATACGCCAATACCAATCGAAGGTGGGCGCGCATATCCTCGGCGACGTGGCTGAGGTGTCGCCCTACGACATTGAGGAGGATAGCTACTATCAGCCTGGCGACTACATCGGCAAACTCGGTGTGGAGAAGTCGTACGAGAAACAGTTGCGTGGCGAAAAAGGAGTGCAGATTCTGCTGCGCGACGCTCGCGGACGCATACAAGGCAAGTACATGGACGGCAAGTACGATCGCAAACCGATTGCCGGCAAAGACCTCACGCTCGCCATTGACGAGAAGCTACAAGCATTGGGCGAACGTCTCATGGAGGGCAAGATAGGCTCTATCGTGGCACTCGACCCTCGTACGGGAGAAGTGCTCTGCATGGTGTCGGCTCCGAGCTACGACCCACGTATCATGGTGGGACGTGCACGCGCTAAGAACCACCGCGCACTGGCTAAAGATGCGTGGAAACCACTGCTCAACCGCTCCATAATGGGTATGTATCCGCCTGGCTCCACGTTCAAGACATCGCAGGCTCTTACGTACATGACCGAAGGCATCATTACGCCAGGCACAGCATTCCCCTGCAACCACGGCTTCTACTATCGCGGTCTACACGTAGGCTGCCACTCACATGCCGCTCCTATCGCTCTTGTCGATGCCATCAGCACCTCGTGCAACTCCTACTTCTGTTGGGGACTTTACTACATGATTGGCAACCGCTCGAAATACAAGACTCCGTATAACGCCATGAACACGTGGCGCGACTATATGGTGTCGATGGGCTTCGGCTACAAGTTGGGCATCGACCTGCCTGGCGAGAAGCGCGGCATGATTCCGAACGCCGACTATTACGACCGCAACTATCGTGGCTCGTGGAACGGTCTGACTATCATCTCTATATCTATCGGCCAGGGCGAGGTGACGCTCACTCCGCTACAGATAGCCAACCTCGGTGCCACCATCGCCAACCGCGGCTACTACTACCGACCACACGTGGTGCGCAAGGTGCAAGGCGAACCGCTCGACACCATGTACACCCACCGCCACTACACAATGGCATCACGCCGAGCCTACGATTACGTGGTAGCAGGTATGCGCTCCTCAGCCATAAAGGGTACGTGTAAAGCTCTCTCACGACTGCCGTTCGAGGCATGTGGCAAGACGGGTACGGCGCAGAACCACGGACGCGACCACTCCGTGTTCATGGGCTTTGCACCGATGAACAACCCGAAGATAGCTATCGCCGTGTACGTAGAGAACGGCGGATGGGGTGCTGACTTCGGTGTACCTATCGGCGGACTGATGATGGAACAGTATCTTACGGGCAAGCTATCACCTGCTGCCGAGGCGCAAGCCGATGCCATGCAGGCACGACGCATTGGCTACGGTCCGAGATTCTCTCAAAAGTAAAAAAGTAAAAGAGTAAAAAAGTAAAAGCTTAGGAAGGCTTAGGAAGGCTTAAAGAGGCTTATGGCTTAGAAAAGCTTAGAAAGGCTTAAAGAGGCTTAGAAAGGCTTATAAACTAAAAATAATGATAAACGACAAACCACAAAGCATTTGGTCGCAGGTCGACTGGCTGACCATTGGCCTGTACATAGCACTGATGCTCTTCGGATGGTTGAGCATCTGCGGTGCGAGCTACTCCTTCGGCGACAACGATCTGTTCTCGCTCGACACACGCTCGGGTATGCAGATTCTATGGATTGGCACGAGTATCTGTCTCGGTTTTGTCATACTGATGATGGACTCGCGCTTCTTCGACACGTTCTCGTTCATCATCTACGGTGTGCTGCTCCTGCTGCTCTTTGCCACCATCTTCAACCCTCACGACATCAAGGGTTCCCACTCGTGGCTCGTCATCGGTCCGCTACGCTTGCAGCCTGCCGAGTTCGGCAAGTTTGCAACCGCACTTGCGCTCGCCAAGCTGATGAGCACCTACGGCTATAACATACAACGCTGGAAAGACTTTGCAGCGGCTTGCGCCGTGGTGCTCGTGCCCATGCTCTGCATCGTGGGTCAGCGTGAGACGGGCTCTGCACTCGTCTATCTCACATTCTTCCTCATGTTCTACCGCGAGGGAATGCCTGGCAGCATCCTCTTCACGGGCGTAGCGATGGTGCTCTACTTCGTTGTGGGCATTAAGTACGAGGGCATTATGCTCTTCGACACACCTACATCGGTGGGCAAGTTCGTGGTACTGCTGCTCGTACAACTGTTCGTAGCAGGCATGGTGTACAACTATGTGCACAACCGTAAGCACACCAATACAATCATCGGCTATAGTCTTGTGCTCACCACTATAGCCATTCTCTTCGACGTGTACGTCATTCCGTTCGACGTGACGTGGGTGCAGCTCGGTATGTGTCTTGCGCTGTTCCTCTATCTCCTCTACCACGGACTGCGTACGCGCCTTCCGCAATACTTCTTTATTCTGGCGTTCGCCGTCGGTTCGGTGGTGTTCTTCTACTCTGCCGACTACGTGCTGAACAACGTGATGGAGCCTCATCAGCGTGTGCGCATCAACGTGTTGCTCGGACTCGACGAAGACCTTGCCGGTGCCGGCTACAACGTTCATCAGAGCGAGATAGCCATCGGCTCGGGCGGACTCAAAGGCAAAGGCTTCCTCAATGGCACGCAGACCAAGCTGAAGTTCGTGCCCGAGCAAGACACCGACTTCATCTTCTGCACCGTGGGCGAGGAGGAGGGTTTCATCGGTTCGGCTGGCGTACTGCTGCTGTTCCTCATCCTCATACTCCGACTGCTTGCGCTTGCCGAGCGACAATCCTTCGCCTTTGGGCGCATATACGGCTACTGTGTGGCATCGGTGTTCCTCTTCCACGTGTTCATCAACGTTGGCATGGTGTTAGGCTTAACGCCTGTCATCGGTATCCCGCTACCATTCTTCAGCTACGGCGGATCGTCGCTATGGGGATTCACCATCCTGCTTTTCATATTCCTCAGTATAGACGCAAAGCGCAATATGCTCAAGGCTTAGGTTACATTTTATTTATAAATATAATGTCAGTAATATCATAAATAAAGCGATATGCAAATCATTAGTTGGATTTACATATCGCTATTTATTTAATACTTAGTGTTGGTTATTTTTGTAGGCTGCGAAGCTTTGGATAATCTACACCCTCCTGAATAGTCCATATCTTATCGAAGTCCCAACCCTGGAATGATGCCTGCTGCTTCATCTGCTTAGTGGTCAAAGCACCGTCTTTCCAAGAAATCTTTGTTTTCTCAGAGTCGTAGTAACTGTTTGTATTATACACACCAATTGGATACACATCACCTGTACCAGATATCGTACCTGCGAAATAACAATTTTCAGCAGAATCTCCAATGCCATAAACCCTTGAAGAATACGAACCTTCAGTTTCCACGTTTGCGATGGAGTAGCAATTTTCAATAGAGCATGACCCATACCGATAACCCAATATACCTCCAACATAATCATCGGTTGCTATTACGTTACCTGAAGAAGCACATTGACTGATGTTTGAAACAACATAACCATTATTACTACTGTATCCAACAATACCTCCAACATATTGATATCCACTGATATCACCAGTTACCATACAGTTTTCAATATTTCCATAGGATAAGCTTCCGCAAATACCTCCAACACGACTTCCTCCAGTTATACCTTTCTTGCTTATGTTTACGAAAAGGTTTGATACACTTGCTCTTTTATTACCAGAGGAGCCTTGGATATTTGCAAATAGTCCTACATCTCCAATCGAACTTAAGCTTATCCAAAGACCCTTGATAGTGTGCTTTTTGCCATCGAACTTACCTGCAAAATCCTCAATTGGTGTCCAACCAGATGAGTTAGAATTAAGATAAGAAGAAAGGTCAATGTCTTTGCTAAGTTCGAAGCAAGCACTTGGGAAATTGCGAACTTCGTCGAGTTGCGCTGCTGTAGCTATTATATAAGGATCTGTTTCTGTGCCATTACCTGCTTCAAACTTAGGATTGTCAGATTTCTTCTGCTTAACCGAAACACTTGTTGAGCCTTCAGCGTTCTCAAATTCGATAATGCCACTTCTTTCTGTATTTATATAATTGGGGGTTGCGGTCACTTTGAAACCTTTCTCCGTCGCTTGCACTTTACACCAGTCTGGCTTTGACTTTACTGTAACATTTGTCGGGTTTACAAATGTTAGTTCTTTTGTCAGATCTTCATCAGCGTCAAACTCAATAGAACTTTCAGTAAACTTAGGGGCTAAAACAAAAGGAGCCTGACACTTTATGGTGTATCCAATAACACCGCCAGACGTTCCTGTAATCTCGCTTACAACATATAGCCGAGCATAACAATAAGAATAAGAATAAGAATAATTATCATCATAATATCCGCCGCTAACCAATCTTGCTACGTATCCTTCTCCTGGATTTACAGCAACAGAACGATTCCATCCATCTTGTGGTATAGCGGTAACATTTCCCAATCCTTTCATCTTACCCAATGAAACGAATGAGTAATTATAATCATATCCCACAAAATTATATGCACTATTGATCTGTATAGTACCAAAACCGTTTATATCGACCCTCTTATTCTCGTCATCTCCAATCATTATATTCAGAGTAACTGTTCCTGTAGGGTCTGGCAAATTCTTGTCAGGATTGATAACTGGACCACTGTTGTCATTTTCAGCATCATCGTCTTTGCTACAAGACGAGAAGAAAAGCGCACCGAATGCGACACACAATAAAAATAAGTAATTGTTAAAGAATTTAGTCATAATAAAATAAAAAAGCGTGTAACCGTCTGCAACTTGTTTTGTATCTGGTTACCGCCAAGTGACCTACTCTACAACAAGCACAAGACAGTTCACGCCTATGGGCATGAACCTTCCATCTGCTTGTTCTCGTAGAGTGAATATTGGCGGTATTCGATACAAAAGAACAAGAGCTAAAAGCTCAATATTTTAAAAGTTAAAGAACGGAAACACAGAGTTTGATAAGATAAGGAATTAATCCTCAGTTGTTAAATCTCTGTCGTGGCAATGATTCTAAACCACTAACCACTTACCGTTTTAGTTTGTTTGTTTTCTTTTTCTTGTTTCTGTTAATATTAATGTTAGACAATGTTATGTTTAAATAGCTGAAATAGATTCAGATTTGGTTACAAATTTAGTATGTTTTTAGGATATAAGCAAATTTGTATGACACAAAATGTCGTTTAACACTACATTTTAAGCATTCCTATGTAAATATCTTTCACTGCCACCGTATAGCCTATATGAGTTATCAAGTATCTTGTCTACTCGAAGTAGAAGCTAAGCACTACCATCTTTGTACGTGCTTCCTTCACGCCATACGTGTACTTGAGCAGACTCTTGTCGCGCAGCTCCTTGGCGTGCTTTGTGTCGAGGGCGTTGCCTAAGCCGTAGACGAACTTCAGCTCTGGGCGCAGCTTGAAGTAGGGCAGATAGAAGTCGCAGCCCACGCCGAACTCCAGCGAGAGCGACGTGCGCTTCAGCTTCAGCGCGTCGGTGCTCTTGCCCGTGAGGTTGATCATCGGCGATACGCCTGCCATGAGATACGGGCGGTGGTTGTTGAAGCGTGGCGCAGCGAAGATGATGTCGCCTGCCACAGCGATGTAAGCGGTCTTCATATCCTGGCGTTTCTCTTCGGGCTTACCACTCGCGCTTAGGTTCTTCAGGTCTTGGAACACTATGTGGCGCGTGCCGAAGTACATCATCGGTGCCACGCGCAACTGTAAATGTGTGGACAGACGTAGCTCGCCAAGCACTCCGACATTGATGCCGGGGTCCCAGCGACTTTGGTCGGCGGTGACGAGTGTCTCCTGCGTACCGTCCTCAGTGGTGATGGTCATCGGACCCGCCATACGCACCTCCATGTCCTGCACGTGCGTACCCACGACCACGCCGAAGTGGAATGGACGCAAGTCGGTGTACGGACGGTTCTGCACGGTGCGCTCTTGTGCTGAGGCAGCGAGGCTGACGATACACATTATTATAATATATATGTATTTTCTCATCTATGGGTTGTTTCTATTCTTTCAATAGCTTTATGCCGACATCGCAGATACCGGGCAGTATCTCGCGCTTCATGTCGTGGCGCACCACTACGTGCAGCGAGTCGCCTTCCTGCAACTGCAGTTGGCGCACCTCAAACTGATACTGTCTGTAGCCGATGCCGTCGCCGAGTACTTTGCCTTGTTCGTCGGTGAGCTCGCAGCATATGGTGTCGACAAGGACACGATGCGCTGGCATTATCTCTTGCTCCACAATCAGCGTGAGCGACGTGAACGGATAGCTATCCGTAGTGCGCACACCGAGCAGAGCGCGATAGGTGGCTGCCTCCTTCAACGGGCGGATGGCGAACGTAATGGTGTCGTTCTTCTCCCACCCCGAGAGGGCGGTGCTCTCGTATCGGTCGTAGATGGTGCGATGGTCGCACGCCGTTAGCAGCATGGCGACCAGCGCAAGGGTCATTGCGGCTATCCGTAAGCTTATTGCTCTTTTCATAGCCACAATTCTAATGAGCATCCTTAGTTGGTGCAGCTGTCTCAGCTGCACCAACAGAGCTGTTGGTATTACCCTTTGGTTGGTGCACTTTAGGGGGTGCAGATGTCTCAGCTGCACCGACAGAGCTGTTGTTACCATTTGGTTGGTGCACTTGAGACAAGTGCACCCCCTGAGCAGCTGTCTCAGCTGCACCGACAGAGTTGTTGGTGCTACTCTTTGGTTGGTGCACTTGAGACAAGTGCACCCCCTGAGCAGCTGTCTCAGCTGCACCAACTGAGCTGTTGGTGCTATTCTTTGGTTGGTGCACTTGAGACAAGTGCACCCCCTGGGTGGGTTCGCCCTCAGGACGGTTGTTGCGACGCTGCTGATTGTTACGACGCTGACCTTCGCCTTTTCTCGGTGCAGTTGAGACAACGGCACCCCCTTCGCCTTTCTTCGGTGCAGTTGAGACGGGTGCACCCACTTGGCGCTTTGCGGGTTTCTTCTTGCGCTTGCGTGCCTTGTCGAAGCGACTGATGTCGGCATCGGCGAGCAGGTCGCGAGGGCGTGTGTCCTGCTTCACCGTTCCGTCCTCGGTGAGCGACTCGGGCTTCTCGCCGCGCTTGTTCATCTCGATAATGGCACGGGCGCGCTCGGCTGTAATCTCCTCGAGGTTGGCAGCTATGCCCTTGTCGGTTGAGTAGACAACGGTGCCGGCGAGGATGTCCGACTTGAAGAGGTAGTAGTCGCTGTCGAGAGTCTGCAGCACTATGTCGCGTGCCGGCATCTTACGGCTTGCCTCCACGTAGTCGTCCACCTCGTAGTTGAGGCAGCACTTCAGTTTGGCGCACATGCCTGCGAGCTTCTGCGGATTGAGCGATATGTCCTGTATGCGTGCAGCGTTGGTGCTGACGCTCACGAAGTTCTTCATCCATGTGGCGCAGCAGAGCTCTCTGCCGCAGGGACCTGTGCCACCGATGCGTCCTGCCTCCTGGCGTGCGCCGATCTGCTTCATCTCGATGCGTACGTGGAAGGTGTCGGCAAGCACCTTGATGAGCTGACGGAAGTCGACGCGCTCGTCGGCGATATAGTAGAATATCGCCTTGTTGCCGTCGCCCTGATACTCTACGTCGCCAATCTTCATCTGCAGACCGAGATCCTTGGCTATCTGGCGGCTCTGTATCATCGTGCCGTGTTCGCGACTCTTTGCTTCGTTGTACTTGTCGATGTCCACGGGTTTGGCTATGCGGTAGACGCGCTTGATGTCGTCAGCCGACTTGAGGTTGGCTTTCTTCAGCTGCAGCTTCACCAGTCTGCCGGTGACCGTAACGGTGCCTATGTCGTGACCTGGGCTTGCCTCTACCGCTACGATGTCGCCCTTGTGCAGGTCGATATTGTTGACGTTGTGGTAGTAACCCTTGCGCGTGTTCTTGAACTGCACCTCCACGAGGTCGGTGTCCTCGTCGTTGCCCGGTACGTCGTACAGCCAGTCGTAGGTGTTCAGCTGCATGTTCTGTCGTCCGCAAGCGTAGTGGTGCAATCCGCGGTCGGTGTCGCGCGTTATCTTGAATTGCATATCTTTGAAATCCTTCATTGCGATTTATGCTTGTTGTTTACGTGTTATGAGTATAATTGTTTGTAATGCTATGTCGAAGAACACCATCTTGGCGTTGGCGTTCTGTGATATGTCGCGTAGTGCACGCTCGAAGAGTTCGTTCAGCTCCATCACGTTGCGCTCGTTGATGAATGTTGCGAAGCGTGTGCAGAACTGCTCTTCCTTCGCTGTCATATAGTTGAGCTCGGGGTTGCGGAAGTTGTACATGAAGCTCTCGCGCACCATGCGGTTGAAGTAGACGATCATGCGCTTCTGCTTCTCGCGTCCGAAGGCGGCTACGCTCTCGCTCCACTTCTTCAGCTCCTTCACCTTCTTGCTGTAGGCGTAGCGCATGAGCATGGCGAAGAGGTCGAAGAAGAGGCTTGCTTCGTTGCCGGCGCGCAGCGAGTCGAGGGCTGCGGTCCACGAGCCGTTGGCTATGCGTGCTATGCGGTGCGCTGTGTCGGTGTCGATGCCGCGACGCTCGGTGAGTGCCTGCTCGATGGCTTCGTCGCTGATACGCTTGAAGTCGAAACGTTGTGTGCGACTGCGTATTGTCTCGAGCAACTTCTCGGGTTCCTCGCTGACGAGGATGAACACGGTCTGCTGCGGTGGCTCCTCGAGCAGCTTGAGTATCTTGTTAGCCGAGGTGACATTCATGCGCTCGGGCAGCCACATCACGCACACCTTGTATCCGCCCTGCGACGCTTTTATGCTCAAGCGGCGCGAGAGGCGGTCGCTCTCGGCTCCGGTGATGATGGCTTGCTGGTTCTCTGCGCCCATGGCGTCCATCCACTGCTCTATGCTGAAGTAGGCACCGTCGCTGAGCAGCTCGCGCCACTCCTGGGCGTAGTCGTCGCTCACGGGCTGATGGTCGGAACCCATCGTGGGCTTCTTTATCGTGGGGAAGCTGAAGTGGAGGTCGGGGTGTTGCCACTGGTGTAGCAGCGGACTGTCGCCCAACAGACGCGAGGCGAACGCAAGGGCAAGGGCTTTCTTGCCGCAGCCCATCGGACCGCAGAATAGCATGGCGTGGGGCACTCGGTGCTCCTCTATGAGTTTGACGAGCGACTGTTTCGCCTCGTCCTGACCTATTACTTCTTCAAATGTCATTTGCAAATGTTGATTGTTGAATGTTGAATGTGGAGTGATTCTCGGCTACGCCTGCGATGAAGAATGAATAATGAAGAATTGTGAATTGGGCATCCTCATTCTACATTGAACATCGGCGAAGCCGACAATTCAACATTCCTCATTCCATATTCCTCATTCTACAACAGTCTCCTTGCCACTTCTCTTACGGAGTCGACAGCCGAGACGGTGTAGAAATGTATATTGTTCACTCCTGCCTTGTAGAGCTGGCGACACTGCTCGGTCGACCACTCTATGCCGAGCTGGCGGGCGTCGTCGTCGGTCTTGCACTTCAGTGCCTCCACTGCCAGCTCCTGCGGGAAGTCGCAGCGGAACACGCGCGGCACTACCGTCAGCTGCGAGAGCTTTGCAAGCGGCTTGATGCCCGGCACGATCGGTATGGTGATGCCCATCTGGCGTGCCTTCTCCACGAAGCGGAAATACTTCTGGTTATCGTAGAACAGCTGCGTGACGGCGTAGTCGGCGCCCATGTCTTGCTTCATCTTCAGATACTTCAGGTCAAGGTCTATGTTCAGTGCCTCCTCGTGTTTCTCGGGGTAGCACGCCACACCATAGTGGAACTTCTTGCCGGGGTTCTTTATCGGCGTGCCGTCGTTGAAGAAGCCGTCGTTGAAGCGGTTCACCTGCTCAATGAGGTCGGTGGTGTGGGCGTGTCCGCCAGGGGTGGGCACAAACTGGCTGTCGTCGCGTGCCTTGTCGCCACGCAGCAGCAGCACGTTCTCGATGCCGAGGAACTGCAAGTCGATCAGCTCGTACTCGATGTCATCGGCTGTGGCACCGCTGCATATCACGTGCGGTATGACCGGCACACCGAACTTGTTCTGTATGGCAGCCGCTATGGCCACCGTGCCCGGACGACGGCGCACACGAAGGCGCTCGAACTGACCGTTGTCGAGCTCGCGATAGACGAACTCGCTGTGATGGGTGGTGATATTGATGTACGCCGGATCGAAATCGCGGAACTTCTCTATCGTAGAGAACAGACGCTCTGTTCCTGTGCCTTTCAACGGTGGTAACACCTCGAACGAGAAGTGCTTCTCGCCACCACCGGAGGTGAGTATATCTGAAATATTCATCTTATTATCCTTTCGTATCTTATTTACCACTACAAAGTTACGGAAAATCTTACATAAATTTGCTATTTTGATTAATAATTAATACATTTGCTTGTAAATCTAAATAATTAATAGGAGGGCATGGCATCCCTGCCATACCCACGCACCCTTTACAAAATGAATATGAACTTACATACAACCCTCGTTTCGAGCGCATTTTTCGCGTTCTGCTTAGCTGCCAGCAATGCCGCTGCGGCTAACAATTCAGCATCTCACTCCATCACCATCTCACCATCTCAACACCTCACCATCTCACCATCCCAACACCTCAACACCTCACCATCTCAACACCTCACCATCTCACCATCCCAACACCTCAACACCTCACCATCTCAACACCTCACCATCTCACCATCCCAACACCTCAACACCTCACCATCTCAACACCTCACCATCTCAACATCCACTCTCACCACAAAGCGCCCTGCGCCCACTGAACGCCTCTTCGTGTCGGACGCCGTGGAGAAGAAGATTCGCGAGATAAAGAAACGCATCAAGGAAAACGCCTACTTAGCGTGGATGTTCGAGAACTGCTTCCCGAACACGCTCGACACCACCGTCCACTTCACCGATGCCGAGGACGGCAAGGAGGACACCTTCGTCTACACGGGCGACATACACGCCATGTGGCTGCGCGACTCGGCAGCGCAGGTGTGGCCCTACGTACAGCTTGCCAAGGGCGACCGCAAGTTGCAGAAGATGCTGCGCGGTGTGATACGCCGCCAGCTGAAGTGCATCAACATCGACCCCTACGCCAATGCGTTCAACCGCGAGCCCGAACCGAACGGCATGTGGGCTAACGACATGACCGACATGAAGCCCGAGCTGCACGAGCGCAAGTACGAGATCGACTCGCTCTGCTACCCCATACGCCTCGCCTACCACTACTGGCAGGTGACGGACGACGCTTCTGTCTTCGGCGACGAGTGGCTGCAGGCGGTGCGCAACATACTGCGCGTGTTCCGCGAGCAGCAGCGCAAGCAGGGGCTCGGCACCTATCGCTTCCAACGCGAGACGGAGGACCAGCTCGACACCGTATGCAACCACGGCTGGGGCAACCCCGTGAAGCCCTGCGGACTCATCGCCTCCGTCTTCCGCCCCTCCGACGACGCCTCGACGTTCCTCTTCCTCGTGCCGTCTAACTTCATGGCGGTCAGCTCGCTGCGCAAGGCGGCGGAGATACTCAGCAAGGTGAACGCCGACGCAACGCTCGCTGCCGACTGCACGGCGCTTGCCGACGAGGTGAGCACGGCTCTCGAGCAGTACGCCGTGGTCGACCATCCGAAGTATGGCAAGATCTACGCCTACGAGGTGGACGGCTTCGGCAACCGCTTCCTCATGGACGACGCCAACGTGCCGTCGCTGCTCGCCCTGCCCTATTTAGGCGATGTGGACGTGAACGACCCCGTATATCAGAACACGCGCCGCTTCGTATGGAGCGACGACAACCCTTACTTCTTCCGCGGCAAGGCTGGCGAGGGCATCGGCGGTCCGCACGTGGGCTATGACATGGCGTGGCCTATGTCCATAATGATGCGTGCCTTCACGAGCACCGACGATGCCGAGATAGCGGAGTGTCTGCGTATGTTGCAGCGCACTGATGCCGGCACTGGGTTCATCCACGAGTCATTCAACGTGGACGACGCACAGAAGTTCACGCGCGAGTGGTTCGCATGGCAGAACACGCTCTTCGGCGAGCTCATCATCAAGCTCGTGGACGAGGGCAAGACAGAGCTGCTGGTTAACGCCCGAAAGTAACTTCAGGGGGTGCACTTGTCTCCGCTCGGCTTTGCCGCTTGCCAGAGCAAGAAGTGCACCAACCGAGTAAACTGTGCACCTTCAGGGGGTGCACTTGTCTCAAGTGCACCAACCGAGTAAACTGTGCACCTTCAGGGGGTGCACTTGTCTCAAGTGCACCAACCGAGCAAGCGGTGCCTCAGCATATCACAACCTACGCAAACAACGCTAAGGACAATATCTGCTACGTTGGTGCACTTGAGACAAGTGCACCCCCTGAAAAGCCCCTCAAATTTCTTTCCTCACCCCTGTAACTTGCACACGACATTTTGACCACACCACTCCAACCAAAACTTGCATTCTGGAGATTTTACGAGCTCAATTTCCGCTTCTGCACACTAAAAATCCACCTCAAAAACACAAAATTCGATGGTTTTCACAGCGCAAGCGGCACTTTTGCACAGCGTAAGTGGCACTTTCACCGTGTGCAAGTGCCACTTCTACCCAGTACTCGTGGGGGTAGTACTCCAGTTTTGCAGCGGTAGTACTCAGCGAAAGTGGCACAAAAGCCGCACACTTTCGTACGCACAGCCTCAACAAACTAAATATCAACCGCTTACCATTGCACACTTTTCACCTCTCAAAACTCGCAAAAAACCAACCAAAGGTTTTCTTTTTCATTTTTCGGGCACTCCTGAGCGGTAAAAATGACAAATATCGTACCTGTGCAAACTGTATGCCATAGATTTTCCAAAGTAAAGGCTTGGCTTGTTAGAAGAAAATCTATACATTTGCACTCGTAATACTTTAAATATCCTGCTTATGGAAAACGTAATTAAGAAACTATTTGTCGCCGTGTTGCTCTGCCTCATGCAGACCGCCGTATGTACTGCCGACACGTTCAAGGGAAAGATTGTGAACGCCGAGACGGGCGAAATTCTCATCGGAGCAACGGTGCGCAGCGAGATAAACCCGCAGCCGGGTTGGTCGATGCAGAACTCGGCGGAGACCGACAGCACGGGCTGCTTCACGCTCGACTCCGAATGGGAGGGACGCATCATGTTCACGTTCAGCATGATCGGCTACAAGAACTCGCGCAAGGTGGACTATGCGTACGGATCTGAGGTGAAAGACACCACCGACCTTGGCACCATCAGGCTGCAGCCCACGGCGCTCATGCTGCAGGAGGTAGAGGTGAAGGCGAAGGTGCCGCGCATAACCATGCGTGGCGACACCATCGTGTTCAACCCCGAGGCGTTCAAGCTGAAGGAGGGCGCGCGCCTCGACGAGCTTATCAAGAAACTGCCGGGCGTGCAGCGTCGCGACGGCAAGCTATACTGGAATGACAAGCCCATACGCCTGATGATGAACGGCAAGGACATGTTCGGCGGCGACCAGATATTAGAGCAGCTGCCGGCTGACGTGGCTGACAAGCTAAAGGTGTACGACCGCAAGTCGGAGCTGGCACGCCACACGGGCAACGACGATGGCGATGAGGACCATGTGCTCGACATCCAGGTGAAGCCGGGCTTCCTCGACAAGTGGTACGGCGACATCGAGGCTCAGTATCAGACCAAGAAACGCTACAGCGCTGCCCTCACCGCAAGCCGGCTGAGCGACCAAGACCCGCACATGATATACGCCCAGGCTAACAACGCCAACCGCTACGTAGACAAGACTATTGGCTCTACCAGTAACCGCAACATCGACGGCGACGGCAAGAGCCAGTACGGCTCGTACAACTATCAGCACAACTGGCAGACAAAGGGCACGCAGCAATACACAAGCAACCGCTTCAACATAAGCGCCAACATGGGACACAGCGACGGATGGAACAGCGGAAAGGCATCGACCGAGACGTTCTTCCCGAACCAGGAGCACACGTTCGGCGTGAAGGACACCTACCGCTACAAGCACAACCTCAAGCCGCAGCTGGAGGCTAAGCTCTTCGCCTACACCGACTCTGCCAACACCATCGACGTGAAGGTGAAAGCCTCATACGAGAAGGCTCGCAAATCGTACGAGGAGAAGTCGGCTTCGTACGGCTACCAGCCCGACCAGTTTGCCTATCACTCGCTGAAGGAGGCGCTCGACGCAAAGCCCGGCGACGCGCTCTACGACCGACTCATCACGCGCGACAGCGAGTACGAGTCGACCGAACTGCAGCAACGCGGACTCAACATCTCATACATCTGGAAGCACTTCATCGGTAAGAAGGGTTCGTTCATGCTGGGGGGCTACACCAACCTGAGTGGAACGAACGAGGACACGCACACCAACCACGACGTGGAGTATCTGCGCGAACAGCGCAACGAGAAGCTGTGGCAGTTCTACGACCGCAGCGAACACAATCTGAATACGCAGTTCGGCGCTTCGTTCGAATACTGGTTAGGCAATAAGGTGTACTTCAACATATTCGACAACGTGAGATTAAGCCGCACACGCATCGCACGCAACTTCTTCAGCGACACCGACGAGCTGAACGTAGCTAACGGCACGCCGACAACGGCAGACCCGGCGAACACAACGCGCAGACTGACGCACAAATGGACGAACGAGCTGACTGTGAAGTCGACCATCACGCCGGTGAAGGCACTGATGATAATGCCGAAGTTCAGCTGGAACTACAGTCGCGAGAAGGCCAACTACCACTACGGACCGCTCGACACCACAGCCGTGCGCACAAGCAACACGTACGAGCCATCTATCTTCCTGAAGTGGAAGATGAGCCGCGTGCGCAACATGGACATCGCCTTCGCATACAACACCACCGTGCCCGACCTCGTGAGCACGCTCGGCTACCGCAACACCATCGACCCGCTGCATATATACATGGGCAATCCACTGCTGCGCAACTCGCACAGTCACACCACTACGTACAACTACCACCGCATGTGGCTGCGCAAGCAGATTGTGCTGGGCTTTACCGCTTCGTACAACAAGGACATCAACCCCCAAGCTACGCTCTACAGCTACAACTCGGCTACCGGTGTCTACACGTCGAAACCGATGAACGTGAAGGGCGGCGACATGTGGAACTTTGGTCTCAACTACGACCAGGGCATCGGCTTCTACTTCCGACTGATGAACAAGTTCGCACTGGAGACGGCTAAGTCGTACGGCTTCCTCACCATCGTCGACAACAACGCTGCCGACGCTCAGCCCGAACTGAACAAGCAGAAGCGGTTGGGCATAAACAACGACTTCGAGTTCTCGTACGAGACCGAGAAGCTGCAGCTCACGCTCTTCGACCGCCTGGAGAGCAACCGCTACCGCTACGACGACGCTTCGTACAACACCACGCCGCTCTTCAACAGCGTGGGCATAAGTGCCAACCTGCATCTCGCTCCGTTCGAGGTGTTCGTGCAGCTGTCTGACGACTATTGTTCGGGCTATGCCACATCGGCTATGAACGGACACAAGCTCAAGTCGATGGCATCCGTCAGCTGGAGCTTCTGCAAGAACAAGTGTATGCTGCGCCTGTTTGCCGATGACATCTTCAACAAGGACATCTGGTACGAAAGCGAATACTCAGCCTTCCAACGTCAAGAATACTCCACAAACTATATTCACCACTATCTGAATCTGAGCTTCAGATACAGAATCGATGCGAAGGCAAAGAATGGCAAATCGACAACGATGGGCAGAAGAAGATAAACTGTTAGTACTATAGGAGGGTATGGCATCTTGCCATACCCACGCAACCTGTAGGAGAGTACGGTGTCCTTGCCATACCCACGCAACCTGTAGGAGAGTACGGTGTCCTTGCCATACCCACGCAACCTATAGGAGAGTACGGCATCCATCCACGCAACCTACTGATAACAAATCATAATAGCACTTCTACTTGCGGAACCTTTTCGACACAGCCGAATAGCCGCAGCGCTGGCAGAGCGACTCTACGGCGGTATGACTGGTGAAGCCGTCGTACAGAGCACGTGCTCGTGGTGAGGTGAGAATGTCGGCAAGGCTCTGACGGAACAGATTGCCAAGCGCGATGTCGCCGTTATGGTCGAGACAGCACGGCACAACAGTACCGTCGACGAGCACGCCAATCTGATTGCGCAGGGCGTAGCAGAACACCTCCTGCTCGTCATAGACGGCGTGCTGAAGGTCGGGCCACTCGAACATATTGTCGTTCTCGACAAAGAGGTTTTCGGCAAGTCGCCATCCGTCGTGGCGTTCCGTCCACGGGCGCGGCACATGAAGCGCAAGCAGATTGAGAATATCGTCGTTCTGCCGGTTATGTCCGCCCTCGTTCCATAGGCGCAGCACGACGATGCAACCACGGCGGGCAGCCTCTAACGAGAACGCCATCACCTCGTCGACGTACCCAGCAAGGTTCTCCTTAGCGTTGCCCTCGTGCGAGTGGAGCGAAATCTGAATCTTATGAGGCAGAGCATCCAAAAGGTCTGGGCGTCGCGAGAGCAGAGTGCCATTAGTGGTGATAATGGGTACAAAACCTTTGTGGCGAGCCATCAGCACAAACTGCGGCAGCAGCGGATGGAGGAACGGTTCGCCCATCAGATGGAAATACAAAAACTTCACCTTGCCCTCAAGTCGCGAGGTCAAAGCGTCGAATTCGTCCAACGTCAGCGTATGCTTCGCCCTCTCGGTCTTCGGGCAGAACACACAGCTGAGGTTACACACATTAGTTATTTCGAGATAGCATCTTGTTATCATATCGGTAGTTAGCTACGTTGCATCATCTAAGCATTTCTAAAGTACTGTCACACATTTTCCCTTCGTAATACTTATCAAGAACCTTACGTAACAGCCCTTCGCCCGTAGCTGTCCAAAACAAAGTCATCGACGACCTAAGTTTCATTGCGTCTACTTCTCCAAAGATTTGTCTTGCCGACAAACCGTCCAACAGAAGCAGAGCCTCCGTTATCTCCTGCAATCTGTCTCTGAGCACGGGGTGCAGCCAGTAAGCACGAGCCTCATCAGCACCAGCAATACCATAATAGTCAGCATTATAACTGTGCCCCAGCCCCTTCAATTGAGGAAAAACGAACCACATCCAATGACTCCTTTTTCGCCCATTTCGAATCTCCTCAAGAGCCGTCTTATATTGTGAGTAAGAATCCTGAGCTGCAAGAAATCGCGACAAGTGGTATGTATCCATATCATTCATAATATTAAAAGAGTTGCACCATTATAACGCAGCTCCATATAAAACAATATTATTTCTTCATCAACATTTGTATTTTCCATCAAAGTTAGCACAAATTTATAATATACAAACAAGATTAGCCACAAAAGTTGTATGTCTTTTGATTCCTACATCAAACCACAACGAGGTTAAAGTCTATGCAAAAATACTTCTTGGTATGATCCCCGGTTCTTCCTCAAGTAATGCTAACACAAATAATAAAAATTTTGTTACTTATTCGCCACAAAATTATTAACTTTGCAGTATGTATTATTTTGTGTTTCAAATTTTCACTTTGATTTTGTGGGTTTTGTTGATGTCCGCATTTCTTTATGTAGCCTATAAGTTTCTACGTATTTATTATCGTATTCTTAAGGCTTTTTTAAAACGTTTAACCCTTTAAATTGTTCTGGGGGAATGTATGTAAAATCTGTATTTAACTAAGGATAGGTGCGTTATGCTTTATAAATTACACATAAATTCAAATTACAGCTAAAAAATAAAGAATCAGCAATAATAATTATGGAGGCTTAGAAAAAATGATTATCTTTGTCCATGATAATTAAAAAATGTCAGTTACATACATTTCATCATATCCACGTTAATTATGTCAAATAATCGCACTTGGATTGCCTTTGCCAATAGAAAAAGATGTAGACATGCTGATGCAATCCATAGTCTTGGATTCATTAGCTGGAGAATGGGAAGAGCACGTTTTTCTATCGGAGACGTTGTATATCTTTTTATGTCAGATGAGCGTTGTATACGCTTCAAGATGGTTGTAACTGCAGAGAATTGCAAACGTGAAGACCAAGAATTCTGGGTTGAAACGCCACCAAATGATATTACTTACAAACTTGAACTTCTTGAGGAACACGAAGGCACAATGCTTTCTGAGCAAGAATTATCCAAACATGGATTCAATGGAGGCAGATCTCTTGAAGTTCCCTGTTGCAACAATAAAGAACTTATGAGTTACATTAAAACAATATTCTAACTATGAAAGGCGACGCACAACCCCTAATAAAATTCTTTGATGGATCGGACAAGCGATTCATCATACCTCTGTATCAGCGCAACTACGACTGGAAGGAGGAAAACTGTGAGCAGTTGTTCCAAGATTTGATGAAACTACATAATAGTGACCGTAAGAGTCATTTTTTTGGTAGTATCGTATCAAGTATTCAGTCGGGAACAGAGGATAGGTTCATCATTGACGGTCAGCAGCGAATCACTACTGTTTCGTTGCTGCTGATAGCTATGGTGAATGCCAAGAAGGAAGGACAGATAGAGTCTACTGATGCCAAGCTTGTCGAGAAAATCTTTAAGCGCTATCTCGTGGATGAATATCAGGAAGATGAACGCAAGGTGAAGCTGAAGCCTATTAAGAAGGATATGCAAGCATTTGACGCTTTGCTGTATAAGCCTAAAGACCAATATATCAAGGAGTCGAATGTAACTCGTAACTACGATTTCTTCTATAACAAGATAACGAGTGTTGGTCTAACCCTTGACGAGCTCTTTGAGACCATAAAGAAACTTGAAGTTATCAACATACGTCTTGACGAAGATGATGACCCACAGTTGATTTTTGAAAGTCTGAACTCTACAGGTCTTGATCTGAGCGAAGCAGATAAGATACGCAACTATCTCTTGATGTCACTCGCACCAGCCGAGCAGGACGACCTTTATACTCGATTCTGGAACCCTATTGAGGAGTTTACCAAGTACGATCCATCCTCTTTTGTGCGTGATTACCTGACTATGAAACAGGGTAAGATTGGACGTATCGACAAGATATACTTCATCTTCAAGGAGTATGCTGAAACAGCGAATATCGACAGGGCAACACTCTTGGAGGATATGCATCACTACGCCAAGATATACAGTCAAGTTGATAATGCCAAGGTAGGAACAGACAAACTGAACAGGAAACTGAACCAGTTGCGCACATTGGATTCAACCATCGCATATCCGTTCTTTATGGCATTCTTCGACTATGCAACTAAAGTAGGATTAGCAGAAACAGAAATCTACCAAGTTCTTGATGTCATAGAAGCCTACTGGGCTCGCAGAATCATTTGCAATCTTCCATCGAATGCTTTGAATAAGGTTTTTGCCACACTTCACAGAGATGTGTTGAATCACGTCAACAGGTCGAGTGACGAGACTTCACCTTCATATATTGACGTACTGAAATACGTTCTGCTAAAGAAGGGGCGTTCTTCGGTGTTTCCATCAGACGAGGAGGTGAAGGGCGATTTCAAGACACGCCAAGTATATAAGATGCCTGTCAATGCTCGTATGTTTATACTCGAGCGCATGGAGAACCAAGACAATAACGAACGTCATGATGTGGTGAAGGAACTGACCGAGAAGAATATCACGATTGAGCATATTATGCCACAGACCCTATCGGACAAGTGGAAAGCTACCTTGGGTGAAGATTGGGAAAGAATTCATGAGCAATATCTGCACACAATGGCAAATCTCACGCTCACTGGATATAATTCTCAATACAGCAACCTTACCTTTATTGAGAAAAGAGATATGGAGAAAGGTTTCAAAGACAGTGCGTTCCGGTTGAACAACTCTGTGAAGTCATGTGAACAATGGACTGAAACAGAATTGAAAGCACGTCAGAAAGAACTGCAGAATGTGTTTATGCGGCTTTGGCCTATGCCTACAACATCATTTGAACCGTTGAGCCGTGAGGCGGAATCTGCATCACTTGACGATGAGGATTATGAGTTCACAGGCAAGAAGCTTCAAGCGTATATGCTCCATGGGGTTAGATACACGGTCAATACATGGAAGGAAATGCTCATTCAGGTATGTGGACACATTCTTATAGAAAAACGTTCAACTATAGAATGGCTTTGTGCAAATGAAAAATGCAGCTTCTCAGCGACTCCTGAAGAGTGGAGACGCGAACTTGCACCAGGTATGTACGTATGGACTGACAACAGTACTGCCACCAAGATTAATATTCTTCATGGCATGTTTGAGGAGTGTAATATCCCTGCATCCGAACTCGTTTTTGAATTCCGTTCTGATCAAGAGGGTGAAGACGAGAAGTAAATTCAAACCTAAAAGAAAATGGCAACATTTAGGTCGATAAAAGAACTGACACGTGCACTTCAGCAAGGCACAAAACTGCTGAGCAATATGTTCTTGCAGCGCAAGACGATTGCCGTGAAGTATGATGATGCACTTGATACCCTGGATGGAGACGAGAATAAGCTGAAACACCTTATCACCTTTGGGGTAATTGTGCAGACGGGCGACTCTCTGGAACTGGACGATGCCTACCAGCGATTTTTCGAGGAGGTCTTGGCAGTGAACGAGGACATCAACATTTCATCGGTCAAGATGTACATCGACAAACTGAACCTTGGTATCAGTTCTTATCTTGCAGCAGAGAACAATGTCCGCCGTGAGAGTTTCATGAGAGAAATTCGCCATACATTCAAGAGCATCGACAATGCCACCCGAAGAAATGTGATTGACCTGAAACGCATCGTCGATGATACCTACAAGCAGGAGCCCAACTTTAAAATCAAGGAACTGCGTTTGAAGGATTTTGACGAGAAAGCGCGCTTGATAGGCGAACTGATACGCCAGACGGAGCACGTGATAGACGAGCAGACCATTTTCTTTTCGAGTGTATCCGACTATGGGCTGAAACAGACTGTCAGCGAGGTTCGTGATGGTTTGCGTGAGTCTGCTCACGGATTGATAGCCATCACCGCTCAGATTATAGAATACCTGAACCGCATAGAATATCAGAGCCGACTGGTGAAGCGTGTGCGACAGCTGAAATACCTGCGCGACCAGTTCATGATAGAGCAGGCAACCAACGTGAAGGAGGTAATGGCGCAGACCAATACCGTCTGGATGGAGAGCAAGCCCAAGTATGTTACCCGAGTGTCTCTGGATTTCCTTCGCAATGAAGATTCCGCCCTTGAGATACTGGACAACATCAGAAAGCGCCTGTCGAAGAAGGCAAACATCAAGTCGAGGCTTGCGGAAAAGATTGACGAGAGTTATCTGGAAGAACAAACAGAAACGGCAAGAGCCTTCAATCATCAGGAACTGCTGAATGGTTTCCTAGCACAAAGCAGCGACTTGTTCTACTACCTTTGGAACTACTCATTCACGGAAACACCAGATAAAGAACTGCGCTTAGTGCTATTCCTTCAGATGGCATCTCAGTATCCAGAACAAATGCGTTTCACAACAGAGACAAAGACTATTGAGAATATAGAATACCCCATAATATATCCGCGATGAAATATACAAGTGAAATTTTCCAGCGCCTCAGTCGAGGGCAATTCATATCGAGCAATAGCATCGATGCTGATACTCGTGCCATCTACAACGATATTGAAGAGAACCAGCAGGAGTATGAAGACTATTTCGGCAAAATAGACTTTCAACTCAGCTGTGGTGACGGTTTCTACTATTTCAGCCGCAAGGAAGCCAAGGTAATAATTGAAAACAAGCTACAGGCGCTATTCTCGTGGATTGGCTATTTGGACTTTCTGAAGACATACGATACAGCATTTGATGCTGGTACCCAGTTTAGTCTTGTACAGATGGAGGTGAGACTTGCCACCATACCGGGGTTGAAAGAGAAATTGACACAGATGTTTCCAGACAAAACGTCGAACCGCCAAAAACTGGAGGCACTTGCTGGAGCCCTGGAGAACATGGGCTTTGCAGAACTAGTAAATGAGGCAGATGGTACCTATCAGGTGACCAATGCTTTCCATTACATTGAACAAATCATTCTTTGTATTAACATAGACGAAGACGTAAAAGATGAGATACCTCAATAAGATCATATTCATCAATAGTGCCCACGTGCCATACGCAGAGATCAAACTCGATGGCAACGTACATTTCATCGGTACACAGGGTGTGGGTAAATCCACTCTGCTTCGTGCAATCTTGTTCTTCTACAATGTGGACAAGAGCAAGCTGGGCATCAAAACGCAAGCTGGTCAGAAAGGCTACGATGAATTCTATTTGCCTCACCAGAATTCGTACATCATTTATGAAGTGTGTCGCGAGACTGGAAAGTTCTTCGTTATGACCTTCTTGTCACATGGACGTACCGCCTTTCGAATTGTGGATTGTGCCTACGACAAGCGGTTCTTTTTGGAAGAAGATGGTAGCGTTCGTTATGAATGGGGGCGCATCAGTGAACAAATAGGTGCAAGGGTGTATAAAAGCAACATCATTCGCGGTTATGAGGAATTCCGCGACATCATCTATGGCAACAGCCAGCAGGTAGCGAAGGAACATCGCAGGTTCTCGCTGATGGAGAGTGCGAAATACCGTCAGGTTCCGCTGACCATACAGAACATCTTCCTGAACCAAAGCCTGGAATCGCGTGTCATCAAGGACACCATCATCGACTCGATGGACTTTACTGGCGACGAGATTGACTTGAACCGCTATCGCGAGGAGGTGAAAAACTTCCGTCAACAATATGAGGACATTTGGAAATGGTATAAAGTTGAAAGGAATGGCAAGGTGAAGGTGAAGACGGATGCCGATGCGGTCATTGAGAGATACACCAATTACGAGTATGTGCGCAAACTTATCTCAGAGCTTTGCGGACAGTTGAACTACGCCTTAGGCCGTGATACCAGCCGACTGCCGGTCCTGTCAGAGCAGGAATCCGCTAGCAGCACGGAACTATCACGTCAGCGAAGGTTGTTGGGTGAAGAAAACGAGAAGTTCACTAAAGAGCGTGACAGCTTGAAAGGAAGCGAAGCCATCATCAACAATTTCTTGAAAAAAATCAATGAGAAGCGCCAGCACTATAAGGAGATTGACATTGAAAAAACAGCAGTACGCATAGGTAAGGAGGGCGAACTGAAGATCCAACAGCTCAGTCTCACCAATCAGGAAAAGACCTTGACCAGCAAGAACCTGAGTGTCAAGTCGAAATATGACACCCTCATACAGGAGGTTGACAACAATCTAACAGCGTTTGGCTTGCAATGCCAGAAGCAACTGAACGAATCGGATAGGCAGCGAATAGAATCGGAAGGCCGATTGCAAACGGAATGGAATGAGAAGGCTGATGCTGTCCGCAGCCAATATGAACGGAAGCTAAAAGAGCATCAGAGATTGTTGGACGATGCCCGGCAAACCAAAAACGACCTGACACTTCAGGATCAACGTGTAAGGCAGTCCAATCCCTACAAGGAAGAGACAGACGAACTGGAGCGGAAGATAAAGGGACTGAGCAACAAGCTGTTAGATTTGTTGAAAGCGTCTACTGAAAAACAAAAGGAGATAGACCGCATCACCAGCGATGTGGCCATACAGCGCAAAGATTTGGAGACAGTATGTGATCGGGAGATTGCCGACATCGAGAATGACATCAAACTTATTTCTGCCGACATAGCCAGGTTCGACGATATGCTGAGCCGACAGAAGGGGTCTTTGATAGAATGGCTTACCCTGAACAAGCCGGGATGGGAAAGCAATGTCGGGAAAGTGCTCGATGAGGATGCCGTACTTTATAACACCGCCCTCAATCCTCAGATGTCTACCCCTTCTGATAGCATATACGGCATTAGGATTGATGTCAACAATATAGAGAAGACGGTCAAGACACCTGATGAACTGAAGGCTCAGAAAACGTTGTTGGAGCAAAAGGCTGAGGAGCAGAACAAAAGAATTGCGCTGCGAAAACAGCGACTGGAGACCGACATTGCCGAACTGGAGCACAAGCCGGGCGTCAGGTTGAAACAGCTGCGTATGGAGAAAATGACTATTGACGCTGAGTACAACCAGATACCTCGTCGCAAAGAAATCGTTCAGAAAGAGAAGGAAGCAGCTGAGGAACGTTTGAAGAAATGGCGTGAAGACGAGTTGGAGAAGCTACAGAAGAAGCTTGGAGAGACAGGGAAGGAGATTGAGACACTTGACAAACAGAAAGATAGTCTGACAGCCCAGCGAGAAAAAGAAATAGCTTCCCTACAAAGTTCGTACAACAAACAGAAGAAAGAACTGAAGACCAATAGTGACCAACAAAAGGCGGAAGTAAACGCAGAACTGAAAAAGAAAGAACAAGCTGCAGTACAGCGAAAGGTGGAACTCCAAGCACAGATGGATGCAGAGCTGAAAGGACTTGGCGTGGACGTAGACCAGTTGGCAGACATCCGACGTCAGCTTCAGCAAGTTGTCGACAATCTGAAATACATTGACGAACATCGCGCAGAATACATTTCCTGGCAAAACGACATTCGTGATTATTTCGAGCATGAACAGCAGAAAAAAGAGGAGCGCAAGCAGATGCGCCAGAAGATAGACGACTTGCAGGATAAATACCTGAAGCGCAAACAGCAGTATGACGAGAAAATTAAGCAGCTGACGGATGAGGTTTCGGCCTTAAGTAAAGAACAAGAGAAACTGACTGAGGCCATTACGAAGGTGCAGGCTTTCTTGAACAGTCATTCCTATCCTCCGGAAGTCTCTGCAGCAGAAGAGCTGGAAACCGTGAAGCCATTGGCTGACATACTGGAAGAGTTGCGCGACCAAATTGCCTCCAAACAACGAAAGTTTGAGGATTTCAAGGAAGCTGTCGTACGCTTCAAGGGCAACTTCTCGCCTCAGAACACCTTCTATTTCCGGACAGAGTTCAACACCGATGCCGACTATACAGAATTTGCTGCCGAACTGAATGAGTTTATCAGCAACAACAAGATAGAGCAATACCGGGTGCGCACCAGCCGGCAGTATGCCACAATCATCAAACGTATAGCCAAGGATGTCAGCGACCTGAGCCAGCATAAGTCGGACATCGAAAGGACCATCCTCGACATCAACCGCGATTTCCGTGAGAACAATTTTGCTGGTGTCATCAAAGAGATTGAACTGAGGGCGGTGGAGAGCAATGACCGGCTGATGCAGCAACTGCTGAACATCAAGCATTTTGACGATGAACACGGCTATGACATCGGGCAGCTGAACCTCTTTACCGATGAAGACAACCTGAACCGCACCAATGAGCAAGCCGTCAGACTCCTGATGACACTAATAGAAATGATGGACGCTGAGCAGAAACGCGATCAGATAACGTTGGCTGACACCTTCAAACTGGAATTTAAAGTCAAGGAGAATGACAATGACACCAACTGGGTGGAGAAGCTTTCAAACGTGGGATCTGACGGTACGGACATCTTGGTCAAAGCGATGGTGAACATCATGCTCATCAACGTCTTCAAGCGTAAAATATCCCGCAAATTTGGCGACTTTAAGCTCCACTGCATGATGGATGAGATAGGCAAACTGCACCCCAATAATGTGGAAGGTATTCTGAAATTTGCCAATGTACGCAACATCAATCTCATCAACTCCTCGCCCACCACCTACAATGCTCAGGCGTATAAATACACCTATTCTCTCAGCAAAGACGAGAAGAGCAACACAGTAGTTAAAACGCTGCTGACAATAAGATGAAAAAGACTACCATACTCATAGAGAAACTGATTCGGCTGGCCAATGGCGACGTCCTGCCAGCCTGCAGCCTGAAGGGCGACTGGTTTGAACAGATGCAGGAAGACGGCATCCTTCTGGCTACAACACACGGTAGCCGCAAGAGTCTGAGGGCAATAGACGGAATGTCTCTCCGCCAGTATGTTGCTAGTCAGTACGACATCTACGACCTGGAACAAACACGGAAAGCCTTCTCTGATGAAGATGCCAGCAGAGCCTCTTTGGTGGCTGTCACTGGCGACAGTAAGTTCCTTTCACGTAGAACTTTCACTGGGTTTCTTGTAAATAGCTATCAGCCTGTTACTGCTGTCCTCAACGGACAAGAGATAATAATTCATCCCACAGAAGGCTGTTTCATGTTCATTGCCGACTATCAGCATTTCACCATTCCGCAGGATGTTGTCGTAGTTGGAGTGGAGAACGCAGAGAATTTCCGATATGTCGCATTACAGAAACATCTCTTTGCACGATATGGACGCGTACTTTTCGTATCCCGTTATCCTCAAAACCAAAATAAAGATCTTATAAAATGGCTACAGTCCATACCTAATCAATACGTCCATTTTGGAGATTTAGATTTGGCCGGTATCGCCATTTATGAGAGTGAGTATTACCACCACTTGGGAAATAAATCATCATTATTCATACCAGATGATTTTGATCAAAGGATTTCGAATGGGAATACAGAACGCTATAATGTTCAGTTGCCTCAATACGGTAAAATGAAGATTGAAGACAAAAGAGTACAACCTCTATTAGACAGCATCCACTTGCACCACAAAGGATATGACCAGGAGGGATATATCAAGACAAAAAAATAAAGAATATGAACGAAGAACAGAAATACATTGACTTTGAGGCTTACGAACGTGTGTCAGAGCCACATATACGTGAGCGGGATTCGGCTTGGCGTACTGCAATAGGACTTCAAGACGTAGATGGGCTTCGTGTGTCTGACTATCTAAAGAAAATAGCAGTAAAGCACATTGAGGGTGACATCACCATCGATGAGGTGAGAGAACAGCTACAATCTTATTATGTGAATAAGACTACGCATGATGCTGACGATGCCGAAAAGGAAGAGGCTGACCGCGTTGCAGCAAACATCACGAAGTTGCTGAATGAAAAGTCTTTTTCATTGACTTCTTTAGAGTTTTTAAATATCCATCGTCATCTATTTGAGGGTGTCTTTAAGCATGCTGGTGAGATTCGTCCCTATGACATCAGTAAAAAGGAATGGGTATTACAAGGTGATACAGTTGTATATGGTCGTGCAACAGACATTCATGAAGCATTAAAACATGTTGTGGACTTCGTGACTTTATTATGGCGGAACCATCCGTTCCGTGAAGGAAACACGTGAACAACGGCTGTTTTCGTTATCAAATATCTCCGCTCTTGTGGTTTCAATGTAAATAACGAATTGTTCGCTGATAATTCCTGGTACTTCAGTAATACCCTTGTACGTGCCAATTATAGTAATCCCCAGAAAGGCATACAGCAAGACAAGTCCTTCCTCGTAAAGTTCTTCCGTAATTTGCTGCTCGGTGAAAACAACGAACTGAAGAATCGATATATGCTGATTGGGTATAAGGATGATGAGAACGACACCCATACAAGTACCCATACAAGTACCCGTACAAGTTCAATCGACATACAACCTTCTTCTGAGAATGTGACGCGTTTGGTATTGGCAATCGGTAAAGAAGAAATGAGGGTGAAGAACATGATGGAGGCTGTAGGTTTGAAGAACCGTCCGAACTTTATGGATTATTCTCTCACACCAGCAATAAGAGAAGGATTTGTGTGTATGAAGTATCCTGCAAATCCCCATCATCCCCGTCAACGTTATTTGTTGGCGTTAAAAGGATTGATGTTGTTGGACGGTAATAATAGTTAAGAATCATTGTCTCTCCTGACTTCGTCACTCAAAAAATACGTATTTTATAACTGATTGATAAACAATATTTTGTATCTTTGCGTACCCCTATTTTGGGGTACGCAAAAGTTTTTTTTAACTATGTTTATCAAAAAAAAGAAGAATCGCTCCGGAACAACAAGTATTGTAGTTGCGGAAAAGATAAAAGGCAATTATAAAGAGTTGGTTACCATAGGTATTGCCAAAGATGCTAACGATATTGATAGTCTAGTAAATGATGGACGTGAATGGATTTCCAAGGAAGAATCCCGACGCCATCCACAACTCGATTTGTATGGTGAGGAGCGTGAGGCGTGTGACCGTGAGCGAGAAGAAGTCCGCCGTGTTCTGTCCAATGTCAGCAACATCCTTCTCAACGGATGCGACTTGATATTGGACCGCATTTTTGATAGGATTGGTTTCAATCGTATTGACGATGAAGTGTTCCGCAAGCTTGTAAAGGCCCGTTTGGCATATCCAACGAGCAAGGCTGCTACGGTGGAATATCTGAAAAACCACTTTGACGAAGATGTGTATCTCTCAAAATCTATCGCTATCTTGACAAACTTAGCGACCATTAGCACGAAGTCGTACAGGACATCAGCGTGCGCCATACTGCAAAACTGTTCGGTGGAAATATCGGTGTGCTGTTCTATGATGTCACCACACTTTACTTTGAAGCGGATTACGAGGACGACTTGCGCAAGACAGGCTTCTCGAAGGAGGGACTTCACAGTAATCCTCAGATCATACTCGGCCTGCTTGTAAGTTTGGGCGGCTATCCGCTTGCCTATTGCATCCATGAGGGCAACAAATATGAAGGCCACACGATGCTGCCGACGATAAACGAGTTTGTAAGCAAATACGGATTGGAAAACTTCGTTGTGGTGGCCGACTCCGGTCTGATGAACAATGCAAATATAGCGGAACTTGAGGCGCACGGCTACAAGTATATAATAGGTGCGAAGATAAAGAATGAAAGTCAGGAAGTCAAGAACTGGATACTGGAACAGCCCAAGTGCGACTGCCAGATGGTTGAATATGACAAAGGAGGCGGACGCCGTCTCCTGGTCGGCTATACAGATGACCGTGCAAAGAAAGATGCCTATAACCGGGAGAAGGGAATACGCAGGTTGGAAAAGGCTTACAAGCATGGCGTGCTTACGAAAGGTAACATCAACAAGAGAGGTTACAATAAGTTCTTATCCATGGATGGTGAGGTGAAAGTCGCCATCAACTATGACCGTATTGCCGACGACTCCAAATGGGACGGTCTAAAAGGATATCTCACCAATACGGATATACCAATACAGGATGTATATACAGCATATCACAACCTTTGGCACGTAGAACGGGCCTTCCGTATAGCCAAATCAAAGATAGAGATACGCCCCATGTTTCACTTTACACGCAAACGCATTGAAGCCCATATATGCATCTGCTTTGTGGCTTTGAAAGTATACAAGGAATTGGAGCGCATGCTGAAAGTCTCAGAGATAAAAATGAGCGTAGACAAGGTGCTTGCATTGGCTAAGACAATCACAACCATACAAATTAAGCTACCTCTGAACAAGGAGGTTTACACCCAAACAATGCTGATGGCAAGACATCAGAAAATCGCCAAACTCTTTGACGAAGATTTTTGGGTGACACGATGACGAAGTCAGGAAAAAGGAATAATAAGCACATAGAAAACATGAGCCTACAAAATGCAAATAGCGTGTAACTCATTGAGATACACGCTATTTGATAGTGTTTTGTTATGTCTTTACCCATCGGTCTCATTTGACCTCCTCGAAATGCAAACCGTTATTAAAACAAGCCATCTGCGTGAACGTGCTGCAAATGTGCTGCAAATATGGAAATAAGCAACGATAAGCAAACACGCACTCAACTGCTGCAAAGGTAGTGCAAATGAGCGGAATATCAAAACAAATACGAAGTTTTGTTTTGTATTCCCGAGTGCAGTCTACCTTATTAAGGGGTAGTGCTTTACCACAAAAACACATGATAAAACGCCCCAAAAACTACAAATGAAATACCTCAAAAATTACAAATGGATTACATCAAAAACTTAAAATAAAATACATCAAAAACTTAAAACACGTTTGGTAATCAAATTAAAATGAGTATCTTTGCAGCATAAAACAAAATCGAATATGGCATATCTAAATAGAGTCTTTGACTTGCGACTTAAAGCGCATCTTAAAGCAATGGGAGCAGTGCTCATTGAAGGACCAAAATGGTGTGGCAAGACCACCACTGCCAAGCAGTTGGCCAATAGTGTTATTAGTTTACAAGATACTGACCATCGTGAAGAATATTTGGCTACAGCCATTACCAAGCCCTCATTCTTATTAGAAGGGGAAGTGCCTCGCTTGATAGATGAATGGCAAGATGCCCCAATGCTATGGGATGCAGTGCGCACAAAGGTTGATGAGCGTGGCTTGCCTGGTCAATTCATATTGACAGGGTCTAACGCTATTGACGACAGTAAAATCCATCATAGTGGAACAGGGCGTATTTCCCGGATGGAGATGCTGCCCATGAGCCTGTGGGAATATGGTGAATCTAACGGCAGCGTATCATTGATGGAGATGTTCGACAATCCTCAAGAAGAAATCTTCGCTACCTCGGAACTAAAAATGGAAGAAATCATATTTGCTGCATGCAGAGGAGGTTGGCCAGCAACATTGAATTTAGGTGACGACAAGTCAAAATTACTTGTTGCCAAAGAGTATGTAAAGTCTGTATATAAGAATGACATATCACGCATAGATGGAGTAAAGAGAAATCAGAAGTTGGCGCACCTGATAATGAAATCATACGCACGCAACATCTCAACATTGGCGAAAACCACATCCATATTGGCAGACGTTACTGCTTCTGATGATGTAGAATGTACCAGACCTACGCTTGAAAGCTACATCGAGGCATTGGAAAAACTGTTTGTCATTCAGGACATAGAGGCTTGGTGCCCTTCCATAAGGAGCAAGACAACAATCCAAAGCAGACCCAAACGAGCGTTCTGTGATCCATCGGTTGCAGTCGCATTACTCAACCTGTCACCAGAATCCTTAATGACTCAATTAAAGACATTTGGCTTTATTTTTGAGCAAATGTGCGCACGAGATCTTAGGGTGTATTCAGCCTCTCACGATAGCCGCCTGTCATACTATCGCGACCGCTACGGACTGGAAGCCGACTTGGTGCTTCATCTTGACGATGGACGCTATGCTCTGATAGAGTGCAAACTTGGCAGCCGTGAAATAGAAGAAGGAGCCAAACATCTTTTGGAAATTAAACGACTTATTCAAGTGCATAATGAGACAGAAAAGCAGGTGCCGCTGCGCGAACCCGACTTGATGATTGTCATGACAGGTGGCAGCATGGCTTACACACGCCCAGACGGAGTCAAAGTCATACCGCTTGCTTGTTTGAAAGATTAAAAAAGACATGGCATGAATGATATCAGTAAGGACAAGGATTATCAGGAATTCTTTGCAGGAATAAAAGAATTGGCAAAGGGACTTATGCAAATTCGTGAGAGAGCAGCCATAGAGTATGCTCCCATTGTGGAGGAGTTCTGTGCGAGGAAACACGCAACTGCAAATGAAGTAGGCCGGATGCTTGACTATCTGTTTGATTTTGCCTATGACGAACGCATATTGCTTATGTACAAGAAAGTGTGTCGAAGATTCGTCTATGAATATCCCGACACCATAAGTTATTACATCATGGAGTACAGAAAAGAATATGACCGTGAAAGTCTTATCGGTACCGAATATGAATATCTGCTTCAAGAGGATGATGAATTGTTTGACAAAGAACATAAAACAAAACAATAATAATAGAATATGGGAACAGCATTACTGGCACTCTGCTTCTGCGCGTTGTCGCTCATCCTTGCCTTGTTTGTGGGCATATCGCCCATAAGCGACAAGGCAAAGATTAGGTTTATGTATGTCGGTGCTGCGCTGTCGTTGATGGCAGTGCCAATGATGAGCCATTATATTGCAGGGCTGAACAATATTGTGGACGAGCTACGCTATCAAGCCGTGCTTGTGTTCATCGTCGTTGTGTGTTGCTATTGCTTCGTCATGGCAAATATGGTGAAGTACAATGTCATGAAGAAAAAGGTGGCGGTGCTTGAAGATACGGTGGAGAAACTCGAACAGGAACGTGCTGCTGCAATGTCGCAAGCCGTGGATGAAGATCTGCAGCACAAAGTGAAAGAAGCACTTGATTGGTTTGCAGCGAAGATGAGCGTGTTCAGCAAAGAAGAACAGGAGGCCATCAACGCTTGTGCCATAGCTTTTGCCGAGCGTGACCAGATGGTAATACCTAAAGTCAATATTGCTGTCAATGCCAAGTGCAGCCAAGCCGACCTCATGGCGTATGCCAGTTCCGCTTTCTTCAAGATTGGCAAAAAACGTAAAGACATAGCCCGGTTTCTGAGTATTGTGTTCGAAGCTTACTTCCCTGGTGGTGAGGGATTCGTGTATAAGAAGATGCCGGGGGCGAAAGGATAGCTTGATAAAATTAGAGAATAATAGATAAGCTTGCGCTGTAATCACCATAAAACAAATGCACTTACTTTCTTCATAGCCTTATTCTTGAGAAACTGCTGATTGAATGTAATGTACTGATTATCAACTATTCCAAAAGGCAAAAAACACCAACAGAAACAAACTGGAAACAAAAATTTCAAAAACCCCAAAATGAAAACATCTGCTTAACAAATTTTAACACGGAAATGAACGGAAATTTTCACTTTCTATCATTTGGTGATATGATTCGGGTGTCATCAAAAGTTCCGATAATGGACATCATTGTTAGATCAACAATCAACTTTGTTGGCTGTGTTAGTTGGAAAACAATATACGAAAAATGTGTATTTTGAGTGCCAATTTATAGTATTTTTACAAAAAATACAGTTGAATTTGCAACTTTCCAATGAAAAGAATCGTTTATATCATAGAATTTTGATAACTTTACATCAAATTATAATCAATTATATCAATATGGCAAATCTAAATAGAATCAAGGTTGTCCTTGTTGAAAAAGGTAAGACTGGAAAGTGGCTTGCTGAAGAGATTGGCAAAACACCATGTACAGTTAGTAAATGGTGCAGCAATAGTATTCAACCAGACTTGACGACATTGGATAAGATTGCAAGATTATTGAATGTTGATGTAAAAGACCTTCTTAATTCAACAGAACAAATCGATAACATTCATTAGACTATATGATTACCCAAGAGAATATCAAAGACTTACTTCTTTGTTTAGGATTTGAAAAATCAGAAAATTCGGCAAATGATGTAATGACTTGTCATTTCGCAAATATAAATGCTGATATTTCAGTTGATTTTACTAACCAACAAATAATATATCCTGCTGGAGTTGAAGCCGATCGAGATACAACGAAGAACTTCTCTAAAAACGAGAACTTTGTTGTATTGGAATGTGTTATTGGTTTATTTGCTCAAGGGTATAAGCCAGAACATATTGTATTGGAACCATCAACACCTGGAGGTAGAGAGGATTCTTTCTTTTATGGCGATATTCTCATAAGAGATAATAACCAAAGGCCATACATGCTGATTGAATGCAAGACTACAGAAGGGAAAGACGATGATGAGTTTAATAAAGCGTGGAGAGCAACTTTGCGAAACGGTTCACAGCTCTTCAATTATTACAACACCTATCGCCAGGCAGAGTATCTTGCTCTTTACACTTCTGATTTTGTAGAAGGAGAACCGCGATGTTCATATAGACTCATAACAATGAAGGATAATCATAAGTATCTGGAAACCAATCCTTCGCTTATGAGTTTTTCCAAGGTTGCACAGGATAATGGCACAAGAGACGATTTCTTTAATGTTTGGAGTGAAACATACAGTAAGGATTTCTCTACAAATGGCGCTTTTGAAGTCAGTGATACACCTGCGTTTGGAGTAGGGAAAAAGAGACTTTCTATATATAATATAGATGAAGTAAGAGAAGAAGATATAAATCGAAAGTCAAAACAATTCGATCAGATTCTGCGACAATATAATGTATCAAGCCATGAGAATGCTTTTGATAAGCTTGTGAACTTGATACTAGTTAAAGTGGTAGACGAAGTTTCTAATCCAAATGATTTACAGTTCCTTTGGAAAGGAGCTGCATACGATGATTTCTATAGTTTTCAAGACAGACTTCAGCAATTATACAAGAAGGGTATGCAGAAATACCTTGGAGAAGAAGTAACATACATAGATAATACAACCATAGAGTCTGCATTCCAATTGCAAAAGAATGATCCTGATGCAATTAAAGATACCATACTTGACTATTTTAGACAGTTAAAGTTCTATAGTAATAGTGATTTTGGGTTTCTTGATGTCCATAATAAACAATTATTTTTCCAAAATGCAATTATTTTGAAAGAAGTAGTTGAAATGTTACAGGATATTAAACTGAAAACAGATGCTGACAATCCATTTTTGGGAACCTTATTTGAGGGATTTTTGGATGATGGAGTAAAGCAATCTGAAGGACAATTCTTTACTCCAACTCCAATAACACGTTTCATAGTCAGTTCTTTACCTTTAGAAAATATTATTCAGAATACAAGTGAAATACCTTATGCCATTGATTATGCATGTGGTGCCGGACATTTTCTAAACGAATATGCTTCACAAATAAAACCATTTGTGATGAAATATAAAGGCAAAGAGTTTTTGACGGATTTCTATAATCATATATTTGGTATAGAGAAAGAATATCGTTTGTCTAAGGTGTCTAAGGTTTCTTCATTTATGTATGGACAAGACGGCATACAAATTATTTATGGGGATGCATTATTATCACATAAAGATATAGATAATGGAAAGTTCAACATATTAGTTGCTAATCCTCCCTATAGCGTAAAGGGTTTTCTTGCGACTTTGCCAAAAGATTCCAGAAAACTCTATGAGCTATCAGGCGAGATTGATGAAAATTCTGTAGATACAAATGACAACATCGAAGTCTTTTTTATTGAAAGAGCAAAACAATTGTTAGCTTCTGGCGGACTTGCAGCTATCATTCTGCCTTCTACTGTCATTACGGATCAGGATAACCTTCACGTTAAGACGAGAGAAGTCATACTTAAGTATTTTGACATCATCGCAATTTGTGAATTTGGAGGTTCTACATTCGGCAAAACAACAGCTTCAACAGTTGTGTTGTTTATGAGAAAGAAAAAAGAAAATCCAGAAATCTCTGTTCATTATAAGAATAGGGTTAATGCTTGGTTTAATGGCAATCATTCTTCTGATACACGATATGCAGATATACATTTTTTGCACGATTATATTGACTATATTGGTGTAGAAAGGGAAGATTATAAAAAACTCATGGATGGCATTCTTTCTGATGAACTCAAACAGAATGAAACATTTGCAAGTTATGTTGAGAGATTTTCGACAGACGCAGAGTATAGACGTATTGCAAACAAGACGATAAAAGCAAATTATACTCAAGCCCAAAAAGAAAATGATTTGGCGAAACATATTATTAGTAGTATCATAGCGATGGAAAAAGAAAAGCTATATTACTATATGTTATGTGAGAGTAATCCCTCGCGTGTCCTTGTGCTTAAAACTCCGACAAAAAATACAGAGTTAAAGAATTTTCTTGGTTACGAATGGAAGAAAAGCCACAATTCGCTAAGGGTCAATTACTTGAATAACAATGGAGAAGACGCGGATAGATTACTTGGCATAAACCAAATAAAAACTCCTCTGTTTGATCCTGCAAATTTAAACAATGAATCAAAACTCAATTTTTTAATAAGACAGAATTACCTTTCACAAGAGACAGAGATTCCTGATGAGTTAATGGAATATGTTAGTTCATATAGACTAACAGACCTCATTGACTTCAAGCACGAAACATTTGACAAAAGAATCAACACGACTGATAGATTGTCATATCCTAAAATTCAATGTAAAGAGTCTATAATTACTGAAAAATTGGGTAATGTTGCCCCATATGTCACAAAATCAATTAAAATGCAATCTGTTTCTGTGGATGATTACATATCAACAGATAATATGCTTCAAAATTGTGCAGGAATAGTTTCTTATACGGGAACCCCAAACATTTCGTCTGTTACAGAATACTTAAAAGGGGATATATTGGTATCAAATATTCGTCCATATCTTAAGAAAATTTGGTTAGCAGATAAAAATGGTGGATGTTCTAAAGATGTACTAGTATTTAGGAATAAGACTCCCAAGACATTGAATAATGAATATCTAAAAGTCATACTTTCTACGCAAGAGTTCTTTGACTACATGATGGTTGGAAAGACTGGTATAAAGATGCCTCGTGGCGATAAAAAAATCATACCTAGTTTTGAAGTACCAATACCGTCAATGAAAATTCAAGCTAAAATAGTAGAAGCAATGAATTCTATCGATAATGAATATAATCACAACCCTCTGACATTAGACAAAGAACTTGAGGCTAAGCGTGCGGTATTATCAAAATATCTACAATAATGTATAGAAAGATTTCTGAAATATGGATGGAAGAGTTTAATGCAATTAGCTCTTCCTATCAAATAAATAAATTTATTCTAGAAGATGCACATTCGTGTATCTACGAATTAAAAGATGGCAGAGAACTCCGTATTTCTGTTAGCACTCTGATGTACCACTTTGCTAAGCTGCTCTTATCAAAATCATATAAGCATGTTGTCAGAATAGACGATTGTTTTAAGCTTACTCTTAGAAATCAGTACGATGAAACTGCAAATGTCTTTTGTATTGTAAGTGAAGGACTTAACAGGGACTTTGCTCCAAGAGATGTAAAACAGTCAGGAATCAACCTATTTAGAAACATCTGGAGTGAGTATTTAAAATGCTCTCAAAGTGTGGTACTATGTCCTGATGTGAAAATCGAGCAGGCTTATGCCGATAATGATACAGAAGGGAAAAGGAATGTAATTCAAAGGATTAAAGAATCCACTTCTAACCAAATTGTTAAAGACATTGCCTTATCTTTACACGACACATACTGGAAGATCAAAAAATTGGACTCTAATTCTTCTTTATACATGTTTGCTGATAACATAGGCATGTCAGAAGATGGGGAAATTAAAATCTGCAATATTGCTCATGCATTTGTTGGTTTAGATGAAAATTACGAAATAGACACCACAGCAATGTCTGTTACAGTAATATACGATCCAGTCGTTGACGAAGATTTTGTAATTGATCGCAGGATGCTTATCTCATTGAAAGTTGATTTTGGCGATGGTAACCTTCTTCCAGTACTTGGTCAAATTGATACTGGAGCTACTTCCTCTGGATTTACAGAATCGTTTTTTAAAAGAGCGTCGCTGAGCGACCTTGGAAAGATAAGGCTGAAAGGGACTACAGGTGAAATGGAAGCGATTCGAACAAAGTGCGAAGTCGTATTCCCTAATGGCAAAAAAGAAATGCTGCATGGTTCAACCATGAAGTCTCTTGATGACGTTAGTATTCTTGTAGGTATGGATATGTTATCCAATTGCAAAATTCATTTTGAACCTTATAACTATGGTTTCAAATACAAGATCATTTTTATATAATCTGCATGATTAACGGTAGTGTAAACAGAACTGTGTCACGGCTCTGTTTACACTACCCAGAAATACGGTTTACAAGTCCATCCTCGGCATGCTGAGCCTCCACCTCCTGTTCGATGTCGTTTACAATATCATCAAAGCCAGTTTTTCCTTCTCTGTTCTTGCTTTTCTTGAAGCATAGCTATTGTTGTTTATCTGTGGGAACCACGATGTCGTGGCTTTGGCTTGCATATGGAGTGTGTCATCTATACACAGCGGTGTGCAACCTTCCAGCCATCTTCGTCATCCTTCTTGTCACAGCCAGATTCAAGAGATGAGCCACCACCGCCACACAATTTAGACATAGCGGTTGCTGCATCTCTGTTGTCAGCAAACAGCAGCATGACAACAAAAGCAATAGCCTCAATCATTGCTATATCATTGATCTTTTAGCACATATATGTGACAAACAAGAGCTCAACTGCGCATTATCATAAGCCAAGAATATCGTCAGGAACACAGAAACGGCAAGGGCACAAGCCATGCAGATAATCAGGAACTGGCGGAAGTGTTTACTTCGATACATTCTCTTTATCCAATACCAGGGATATGTCATGAATATAAATCGTGGCAAGGCTTTCATGGTTTGTGGTATGGGTGGTTGCTCTATTGTCTTGGATTTCTTTGCTTGCATAAGTACCATCATTGCTGCATATCGCTTTTCCGTCAGTTGGATATTGCGATTTATAGTCTCTGCATTTTTGTTGCAGTTAGCTGTGACCGTATTATACATATTGGCAAGTTCTGTGAAAACTGAGACGAGTTTGTCCACATACTTCTCGTCATCATAAAGGCGAGACTGCAAGGCGGTGCTGACAGCATCAGATATAAGGCTAGCCACCTTAGTCTCATCAATTTGCAGTGAGGAATCTGATTGCTCAGTAGCATTTTGATTTAGTTCTTCCGCAATTCTTTGCGGCAACGCTTGAATATCTGAGCGCAAGCTGCTGAGATTTGCAGCGATGATATCTTCTTTCATTATCTTCTGCGTTTTGAAGGTTTATACTTTGTTTGCTGTTGAAGTTTCCACTTGTCTTTATCCTCATCTTTGTCACGCCAACCTTGACTGTTGGTAGGTCCACCGCCGCATTCCGTAGCCTGAACATGAGGCTGAAAGATCAATTCTTCCAATGCCTGACCGAAGAATACACATAAGTTGGAATAGCTGAGAGACGAGTCTAAACGAGAGCCAGCACTATGCGTTTCGTCTAAGGAGAATGACAATCCTACGACTTTATTTGTCAACTTATTGGATGTCGTCTGCATCCCTATATGCCGTTTGGATAGTTCTGCAATGAAACTTTCCCAGTTATTAGACGCTTGTCGTGCATCCAATACTGCAGCTTTGAGTTGTGCTTTCTTCATTTGCTGCGGACGCAAGCGATTCAAGTTCTGTTCTTTGCTGTTCTTTCGAGCGATGTACAGACCATATTCCTCTGTCAAAGCTCTACAGATGCGAGCACTGCGATAACGCTCATTTCTATCAGAGAGAACATTTCCGTCATTGTCTACAATGTTATAAACAATGTGACAATGTGGATGCTTGGTATCGTGATGGCGGGCTATGATAAACTGCGTATTGACGATTCCCATACGCTTCAACCATTCCTTTGCAATCTCTGCCATAAGAGCGTCACCCTCTTCATTGTCAGGAAAACGCTCTGCGTCTCGCGGAGAAAACGAGAGTGCTATATGCTTTACTGGTTTCTTGCGATTGGGACGCATGGTAGCTTGAACATAAAAGCTGTCAGCAATAGTCTTGTTGTCCGTTATGCATACCCCTTCGTGAGCCAACAGATTGGCTCGCTTGGTTTGGCTTTTGTCATTATGAGCATAGTTGACGAGACCGCCAAAGTCTACCCTGTTCATTATCTTAGCTATCATGACGCATAGGCTTTACTTGGTTAATAATACTGCTGATTGCCGCAATGATATGCAGGCATTGCTCCTTTACGGCATCAAAACCGTCAATGTGCATCTGGTGTGCAATCTGATTTACATTATTTGCAATTCCCGACAAATCACGAATCTGCTTTGCCAATTCCGGCGATATGGTTTCTCTTATATTGTTGTCCATAACAGCCTGATGGCAATACTCGCTGACGGACAATCCTGCTTTTGATGCCTTGGATAGAACGTAGATGAAATCATTCTCACAAAACATTATCCGCACCAACTTTGTGCGCTTCTGATAGTCAGCCAACTTGGGGCGACCTCCTTTGTTATCTTTTACTTTTGTCATTGTCTCATATTTAATAAAGGTATAATGTGTTGGTGGTTTTTTAGAGTGGGAAGTCCGTCATGTCATCCATTGCAAATCGGAGTTTTTTGCCTTGATGGCATGAAGCTACAGTTTTAGTGACACTAAAACACAAACTTGCCACTCTAAAAATCACCCTTCTTTCTTTTGATAAATTCCCTGTCCCACTCGACATAGCCGACGCTCCTTTATGAACACATCTATCCACTTTGAAGCTGTGCTTCGATTCTCGTTTTGTGCTTCAATAAGAGCATCGTAGTCCTTTTTGGTGAATGTGTTGGGCAGTAACTCGAAGAAAGCGTTACGCCTTGAAGCAACACTTTTTTCTTGCAGGTCTGGAACCGAGCGCCTCTGAACTCTCATCAGTTTTCGGTAGATGAAAACCGAATGGGCAAGTAACGTGTTGCAGATACTCATCGCAGTACGGAAATCCTCTTCTTGACAGAAAAGATGAACTGAACCGTCTGGCGCATGAGGAAGTTTGAACATTTCCGTTTCAAATGTCCTCACGGCTGTCAATACCATCATGATGCGATAAGCCATCAATCCCATACGGCGAACGATGCCTTGCATACCATTACCCACTTCGTCACAACATTCATCATTGGTACTCTCATAGTGTTTCAAGAACTGCATTTGTAAGTGTTTTGGAATATAGAACGTGTAGTTGCCATGCCGCATGAAAGTTTCACGCAAATGAAGAAAACGCTCTCCCAATAACTTGAATTTTGCATTCTTTGACTGTGACACATCGCTTGTGGCAAACACATTGCGAAAGCCTCTTTTGAACGGAATGAAGTAGAACGCGAATCTGCTGAACAAGCCATCCTCAGCTGTCGGCGTGAGACGACATACCTGTTCTGGCGTACCAGCCAAGACCACGGATATGCGTGGATTGTCAACATCGTAGAACTCTCTGTCCTTGGTGCGGTTTGCCCCTAATGGTTCATGATGATATGCCTTCCGCAATACATCCGAATAGTTGCCAAAGTCCGACTTCAAAGTTTGGCTTAATGTGTCTCCTTCGGTTTCAAACAGAATCACAATGCCATCATTTTCCTTTGCAATACGTTTGAATGCACTTGCGCTGCTGTTGGCTGGCACAATGAGCGTCTTTATGGGAGGCTGTTCTGGCATTTGAGCATTTTCCGATTTCTTCCCCTTGGTATATTCCGCCATGTCTGCCTTATATTGCGCATCAAGAGTTTTCGTCAATTCATGGAGTTGCCGATTGATGGGTGTTATCAACTCTCGGCACAAAGTCAATGCCCCTTTGCCCATACCAGCCTCTGCCGTCACGAAAAGGTAAAGGTTAGGATAAACGACACGCTCATCATAAACTCCACAGAAATTAGGGAAACATACAGAGAGTGTTGCAATGGATCCAATCAATATTGTTCCTCTGTCGTCTGCAGAAATGGCATTGTCAACAACTTCCTTCAAGAACACTGGCAATTGTTCATACACCTCTTCTGGAAATGCAGGCAATTCACACTCGTCTTTTACCCATTTTCCCGTTTCTCCATTTTGGATATTTGGATAAATGGATATTTGGCAACCTTTCAAAGAAACGCCCACTTGCTCAGCCATGTAGAAGAATGTGGCAATGGTAATGCCTTGCCGTTTGCCTTGCAAACAATATGTATATTGCTTGTCAGCTTTCGCATATTGATAGTCATGATGAAGTTTGCTGAGCCTATGAAAATATGTTCTACCGCATTCACCACAACCATCAGCAATGGCAAACCCCAAGTTCACCCAATCATTATAAAATGGGGCAATGTCTATGTGTAGACTTTCAATTTCACAGACCACTCGGTTGATGTCTTCTTCCACATCGCTATATACGATGGATGAAGTCTGCTTTTCCTCATCGTTCAGCTTGCTTGGCAATGCTTCAGAATGGACATTCTCCCATTCTTGGGCGGAAAATATTTTCTTTGACATGTTCTTCGTATTTGGGATTAATAAAAACATCAGGATCATGAGGCAGAAAGCAGGAACGAGCAACATCGCTTCCTGACATATCCACATTTGGATAACCTGCATGTGCAAGATAATTGACTATTGCCCTAAAGAAACGTGAGTGTTCCATACCTTGCAAGTCAACAGCAATTATCCATTTCAAGCCATCACCAGACGGACTGACAAACATAAGTTCGGCCTCAAAATACTCATCGGCAAGCAATCGTTGCTTCAAGTCTATGAGATCTGGTACATGGTCAAAGTCAATACACATCAAACCGGAGTGCATCAGCAAATCATCTTCTCTACGCTTTCTGAACAAACCAGAAAAGGTGCAATAGTCAAAATGCGTTGCTTTATAGCGCTTGGCTTCAGCCTTATTAGTGAGATTGCGCAAGGCAGCAGTCGGTAGCATGGAATAATGCCCAACGATATAACGATAGACGTCAATGATACCGACTGCTCGCAATGGTTCCGTATTTAGGATAGGCTTGCGGAAGAACGAGAACTGATAGCTATCTGTTATCTCCATACCACACCCTTGCCTTTTTTTGAGTTGATGAATTCCTCAGCCTCACGCATCAAATCATTCTCCGACTTGCACGACTTACTCTTTAACCACTCGTCTATTTCTGATTGCAGAAAAGCCAAAGCCTTGTTTATCTTATGTACAGGTATCTGTTTGGCAGAAACCCATCCATAGACAGTCTGCTTGGCTGGATGTGAAGGCAGATAAGCGCAAAGTTCATCCATATCCATCCATTTTGGCTTGTTGTTCTCTTGCTTAGTTTGCAAGACATTCACAGTTTTCTTCAGTTCTTCAACTGATTTGATAAGGTAGGACAATGCTCCCGGCATCTCCTCCAACGATTTTACTTCTATTTCCATGATTAGAATATTTTTGAATTGTGCCGCAAAGATATCCGGTTGTTTATTGGTGCAAAACAAGTGGAACAGCCCCACACAATCAGCACCTGTCATAGCCCTTGGTTTGCCCTAACATTTTAGATTTTGTTAAGACAGATGCTTTCGTTTGGTTATGTAGAAATCATTGTCTGAGCAAGAATTTCACTCAGGAATACATGGGAATAGTTCAGAAAGGAGAAAACGGATGCTTAGAAAAGAAAAAATCCCCTCATTTGTATGGTGGCAAATGAGGGGAATGCGGTGGTAAAAGAATAAACGATGAGTATAACTCATTGATTATCAAAGGTGGCAATCGCCACCAAGCGTAAAACCTATATTATTGGTTGCTGACTCTATAAATTGTCAATATGTATGGTGTTGGCAGCCTTTTCCTTTGCTGAGTCAACGATGTGGGAGTATATTTGGGTGGTCTTGACATTGGTATGTCCAAGCATCGACTTGATTGTATAGATGTCCGTGCCAAGTTCCAACTGGAGCGTTGCATACGAATGTCGGAAGCAATGGAAGGTTATATGTTTCTTGATGCCAGCAGCCTCTATCCATTTCTTCAATGGCTTCGAAATCCAGGCAGCGTTCTGCAACCCTGCAAAAACAAGAAGCTCCTCGTCTTCAGGACGAGTACCACACATGGCATACGCCTGGTCGGAGATTGGAAGATATGCACCCACCTTTGTCTTTATCTGTGAGATGTCTATGCGCCAACTGCCGTTGCTTGTCTGTGATATTTGCTTCCACTTCAAGTTCTTGATATCTATATGGCGCAAACCAGTCAAGATAGAGAAGAAAGAAGCGCGTCTAAGTACATCACTCTCGCAAGGGGTATCAGCCAATCGCTTCACTTCGTCAAGAGTGAGCGATGCTCGCAGCTTGTCTTCCGATGGAATACCTTTCACCTTGGCACTCACATCCACTGTGAGATATTCGTCAATGAAAGCTTGCTTCACTCCTGCCTTGACGATGGCGAAATAGGTAGAGGCGGTATTGCGTGACACCGTCCCTTTCTTGTTTCCTCCCAAAGGAGCGCGAAGCAGAAACATCTTGATGTCCTCCAACAGTTTCACCGTTACGCTCTTGAAAGGTATTGGTTTTCCTTCTGAATACATCTTCAACAATTCACCCACCCGATTCCAATTCACAATGATGGCATTGGAACTATTGGGGTGGCGTTTGTCTATGATGTCAATGAAATATTTAATGAAGTCTTGTGCGCTACGTTCATTCTGTTCAATGATTTCTTCCTCACGGTCGGAATACAGGGCGGCATTGTCATATTCATGCTGCCGAAGTTTGCGCACGTTGTCAGCATAGATGCAAGCCTCTTGGTCTATGCGCGACTTGCATTGGATAATGCCATTTACGTCACGCTTCGGCTTGTAGTTGAACGAGCCGTCAGGCAGCACACGGGCAATGGACGACATATCCCATTGTGGTGTGGAGATGGTCGGTTTACAGACTCAACCACACGGCTTGGCTTGTTGTCTCCTTTCTTATACACAGGGTACGATTCGATGAAAAGATACCACTTGTTGTCATGGTGAACGGACTTGCGCAGCTTCACGGTCACCTTGGTGTTCGATAATGCTTTCTTCATATTCGGTTTATTCTACTTCTGATTTATACAAATTGTCTATTTCTTCTTTCGGTACATACACATAATTACCTATCTGCCGTGACGGAATGGAATATTTGCGGATATGCGCCCATACCGAGCTGTCATTGATGTGGTAGAGGTTGCATATCTCACCAATGGTATAACAGTCCTCTGGTTCCATACTATATCTTCTGGGCACAGGTTTCTCTCTTTCTGCAAGACTTTCTTTTCTGGTGAGAAACATCGTTTCCAAGGCTGAGCGTTTGATTCGGGTGAGCCGCTTGCCGACGTTGATGGCAGGAACTGTACCGTTCTTTATCAGCCAATAGAGTGTAGTACGTTCCACTCCGAACATCGCCACCGCTTCCTTCACTGACACATATTCCCTAATATCAGGAATGTGCTGTGCCAAACGATTCAGCTTTTCATTCTTCTCCTTTGCGTCCTTCTTTCGTTTCCAAGCCACCTTGCTGCACTTAGGCGAACAATACTGGCTGTCAAGAGTCTTGGCAAGGAACACTTCACCACAGACATTACACTTGCGTTTGATTTCAAATCCTATTGCTGGCATGTTTTCTACTTTTAAGTATGCATTAGTATGTATTGGCAGGAACAAGTCCCACATTATCTACTTTTTTGTTGTGTTGCAAATGTGCTGCAAATAAGCGATAAACAAGCGCATAACAAAGGCATAAGAAACAAGAACCCCATAAACGCAAAAAGCGTGCAACTCATTGAGCTGCACGCTTTTGCTTATTGTTTATTATGTGTTTACCTTTCGGCATTACTTAACCTCCTCGAAGATAAATACCATTGAAAATCAGTACTTTATATATTACATGGTACAAATATGATTTGTTACAAAGCCAATAATGCAGGTGTTGCTACTTGGCATACCCATATACGCTGCGTAATCTAATGTTTAAGAATTATTATGTATTTTTAATGGTAGGGGCGGTTCTTATCAGATGTTTGCATTGCGTATTCGCTTGTTTGCAGATGGTATGCCTTTGTTATCATAAAGCGTTGATATACAAAGAACTTCGCATCTCGTGTCTATTTTTATCTTTCGTTTTTTACGAAAAAGCAGTGTACCTTTGCAAACAAAAACGAGAAACAGATAGACATGGCAAGAAACAGAAACATATTGCTCACGCTGACAATAGAAAGTTCCATGGTGCTTATGGCATCTATGGTGGCTTTCCGTCTGCATGAGTCTGTGGTCATGCCTATGGAAGTTTCGGTTTTCATATTGGTGGCAATCTATGCTTGCTTAAAGACCCTATCAATTCTTTGTCTACCTACTATCAAAAGAGAGGAGTCCGAACAAGAATGTGTATCCTTGAAAGTTCGGGCGACTGAGGACAAGCATAATATTGAAGATGGCAATATCCAAAAACAAAGAATGGAACTGTTCCACCAAGAATATCAATACGAGCAACAGCAATATGTGCAGCGAAAAGAAAAAGCCGATGAAGCGAAACTCCAAGCTGTGCTGAAATATACAAAAGACACATTCAAGAGTTTGGATTTTGAGGAAACGGAGATATTCCAGCTTTGTGAGTGCGTTCGATATTTCGTCACCAACAAGCAGCCTCTCACACAAACTGACATCCGAATAAAAAGACGAGTCACCGTAACACAAATTGCATTGAAGAACTTTGCATGGAACATTGCCTTTCAATATAATATTGGAGGTGATGCTACTGCATTGTTTGTGATGCACACATTCAACGAATGGTTTGCAAACTCTACGCTTGAAACCATCAGAAAGAATCTACGTACCACAACTGGTAGGCATAAGATTGAAATCAATGAGAAGATTATTTCTGGTAAGTGCAGTCTGTTATAATAATTTAAATATTTCACAGATTCAGCTCGTTTACCACACAAAATCATTATCTTTGCGTTAAATTCATTATAATTACAGCTACATGGAAGATTTGAATCAACTTAAGTTGGTGTTGGTCAAGAAAAAGAAAACCAACAAATGGTTGGCAGAACAGCTTAATGTAAACCAAACAACTGTTTCTAAATGGTGTACAAATACCAGTCAACCCGATTTAGCAACACTGAAACGCATTTCAGAATTGTTGGATGTCAACGTAAGTGAGATTATAAATTTTGATTAAACAACAAATGGTCATGAAATTAGGTAAATTAGAACAAATAACAGACTTGCGTTCTATTTGGAAACATGAAGCAAATGATTTCACCCCTTGGCTTGCCAAAGAGGAAAATCTTGCTGCATTGAGTGATGCTATCGGCATTGAACTTGTTTTGGAAGAACAAGAATCTAATGTTGGTGACTTTAGCGTTGACTTGTTTGCAACAGAAGAAGGAACTGGAAGAAAAGTTGTTATTGAAAACCAGTTGGAAGAAACTAATCATGACCACTTGGGAAAAATTATAACGTATGCATCAGGAAAAGATGCGGAGGTAATTATATGGATAGTCAGAAAAGCTCGCGATGAACATAAAAAAGCGATAGAATGGCTTAACCAACATACGGATGACAGTTCCGCATTCTTCTTGATAGAAATTGAAGTTTGGAAAATAGGCAATAGTGAACCTGCACCAAAATTCAATATAGTAGAACGCCCAAATGATTGGGCTAAAGCCATGAAGAATGTGTCAATTACCAACACTCAATCTCGGCAAATGCAATTCTGGCAATATTTTGTTGACCGTTGGGAAAACAATTCTAATTTTGCGCATACGTTTAGAAAGCGGAAAGCGCATCCCCAAAATTGGTACGACTTGAGTATTGGGAGTTCTGAATATCATCTTTGTATGGAGGTGCATTTCCAAAAGAACGACATCAATGCAGGGCTTTATATTCCAGATAACAAGAATATCTATAACTCTCTATTAGACAACAAGAAAGAAATAGAAGATTTCTTAGGCGCAACCGTCGAGTGGCGTAATGCAAAGAAAGCAAGCCGTTTTCTTATAAGCAAGAATCTTGATATTAACAATCCTGATAAATGGGATGAAGCGTGTGACTGGCTTATGGACATGTGCCTTAAAATAAAAATGGTTACCAATAAGTTTAGCAAGTAGGTATGAGTAAGTTCAACGAAGCGACAAGAGTTCAGATGCCTGCTATGGTGCATCTGACACGATTGGGGTATGGCTATATCGGAAAAATCAGTGAAGATATGGCTGGTAGTGTTTACGACCCTGACACAAATATACTTATTGATGTTTTCAAACAACAGTTTGAACGATTGAATCCATCTGCACAAAGAGAGTTTGCGCAAACATTACGTGCTATAAGGCAAGAACTGACGAATGATGACCTTGGCAAGTCTTTCTATAAACGGCTTACTACGGTTTCACCTGTACGGCTGATTGATTTTGATAATCCACAAAACAACTCGTTCCATTTCACGGCTGAGTTAACCTGCAAAAATGGTCAGGACGAATTCCGTCCAGACATTACTCTGTTTGTCAATGGCTTGCCTCTTTGCTTCATTGAGGTGAAGAAGCCAAACAATCATGGTGGAATGGTGGCTGAGAGTAAACGGATGAACCTTGAACGTTTCCCGAACAGAAAGTTCCGTCGCTTCATCAACATTACTCAACTTATGATATTCTCCAACAACATGGAGTATGACACGATGGGAGGTATAGTGCCCATACAGGGCGCATTCTATTGTACGGCTGCAAGAGAAAGTGCTCCGTTCAACTGTTTCCGTGAGGAAAATCCATCAAGTCTTCCTGTTGCGCCGTTTATAAAAGAATATCACTACGGCAGCATCAAGCAAGACGAGGAAAAGCGCATACTGTCTGATTTCAACTGTCAGGTGATTCACCACACGCCTGAATATCAGACCAACCTTGATGTGAATACACCCACAAACCGTATACTCACATCCATGTGTAGTCCAGAACGTCTGCTGTTCCTCATCAAGTATGGTATAGCCTATGTAAAAATGGAAAAGGAAGTGGACGGCAAGATTGAGAGCACCGATCAAAAACATATCATGCGCTATCAACAGATGTTTGCGTCTTTGGCCATTCGTGAGCAGTTGAAAGAGGGTGCCACGTCTGGCGTGGTATGGCATACACAGGGAAGTGGAAAGACCGCGTTGTCTTATTACCTCACTTATGTACTTTCTGACTATTATGCAAAGCACAACATGGTGGCGAAGTTCTATTTCATTGTCGACAGAATAGACTTGTTGGAACAAGCCACGCAAGAGTTTGAGGCACGAGGCTTGGTAGTATCAACAGCCAACACACGTGCCGAACTGATGGCGCAATTCCGCAACAACCATGCGCAAGAGGGAGCAAGCGGTCAACCAGAGATTACGGTTGTGAATATCCAACGCTTTGCCGAAGACAAAGAAAAAGTCAGTCTCCCTGCATATGCCACCAACTTGCAGCGCATATTCATTATGGACGAAGCCCACAGAGGCTATAAGCCCGGTGGTTGCTTCTTGGCAAACCTTTTCGATGCCGACCCTAATTCCATCAAGATAGCATTGACTGGCACACCGCTATTGAAAAGCGACTGTGCTTCGAGTGTTGTATTCCAACGTTATTTCCATACTTATTATTACGACCGCTCCATTGCCGATGGATACACGCTCAAAATCATTCGTGAGGACATCGAGACTTCATATAAGGAGCGTTTGTCGGAAGTGTATGACAAACTCGAAACGCTTGTGCAAAAGAAAGACATCAAGCGTTCGCAAATCATAGAGCATGAGAGCTATGTCAGCGAATTAGCGCACTATATAGCTGACGACCTCCGCCAGTTCCGCAAGATTCAAGGCGATGACACATTGGGCGGTATGGTCATTTGTGAGACGAGCGAACAGGCACGCAAACTTTACGAAGCCTTTCAGCACATGCCCGATGGTGGACAGTCGCAACCCATACAAATCAAGATGGGCGACCAAGTATGGATGGCTGCTGAAGCCATACCCATGTATGGAACCAAGAAGAAACTTTTGAGAGTAGGCTTGATTCTCCACGACAGCGACGACAAGGAGACTCGCAAGCAAATCATCAAGGACTTCAAGAAGAACATGACCATTGACTTGCTCATTGTCTTCAATATGCTCTTGACAGGATTTGATGCGCCACGCTTGAAACGCCTGTATTTCGGTAGAAAGCTCAAAGACCATAACCTGCTGCAAGCCCTCACTCGTGTGAACCGTCCGTATAAGGACAACAGATATGGCTATGTCATTGACTTTGCCAACATAAAGCACAACTTTGAGGAAACTAACGAGGCATACTTGAAAGAATTGAATCGTTTTAATAATCCTGACGAGGTGGAGGGCGACCACACGACCGACACCTTCTCACAGGTAATAGAGGATCCCGATGAACTGATTCGGCAAATGCGCGATGTGCGGCAAACGCTGTTCGACTACACGACAAACAATGTTGAGGAATTCTCGTCTGAGATTTCTTCCATCGAGGACAAGCAGGTGCTGCTTGACTTGAAAAAGACACTAATATCTGCCAAAGACTGTGCCAACATTGTGCGAACCTTTGGTGATGACGATTTGAAGGAGGCTTTCAGCAAGTTGGAGATAACCAAGTTGCCCGATATGCTCAAAGAGGTGCAACACCACATCGACATCATCAACCAAAAGGAAGCCTTTGCCGTGTCCGATGAGACCAAACAGCTCGTCAACGAGGCCATGCAGGACATCCGCTTCAACTTTTCGAAGATTGGTGAAGAAGAGATGAAGTTGATAGCCGGAGGGCGTGAGTTGCAAGACAAATGGTCAGTTGCCATACATAAGTTCACAGAGAACACCGACCCCGACGATCCTGAATACATCACCCTTCGAGACGCCTTTATGCAGCGGTTCAAGGAACATGGTTTTGTGGTTGACAGCATAGCCAAGTTCAACCAAGAGAGCAAGGAACTTGATGAAATCATCGAACGTCTTGTCAAGTTACAGGAAAGCAACAACCGCTTGCTGAAAAAATATAATGGCGACACCAAGTTTGCCAACGTCCACAAGCGCATACGTGAGGAGAACAAACGGCGTTTCGCAGAGCATAAAGCCGCCATATTCAGCTATTATGACGACAACATCGTGGCGATACTTACCGACATAAAATCGGAGATTGACCAAAAGGTGTACGACCGAAACGACATATTGAAGAAAGACGAGTATTTCGAGATGACCGTCATGACGGAAATTGCACAGGCTCTATACAACTATCCAACCATTGAGCCGCAGATGGACGATTTCTCATTCATCCAGACACGCATTGCACGTCAGTACATCAACCAATATAACGCAACATATCCAAGAAGTTAAACAAAGAATATGACAATAAGAGAAAAGACGGTGGCTCTCATCGATGCCTTGAAAGCCACTTGCACAACATACGGCATGGGAAATGATGGTAATGAATACAAAATCATTACACAGGTCTTTCTGTATAAGTTCCTCAACGACAAATTCGGCTATGCTCTCAAAACATCAAAGAGTCCATATGCTGCAAAAATACGTGAGGCGGAGAAATGGGAAGTGGCTTACAGCCAGCTTACCGACATGGAGCGCATGATGCTATGGGCTTCATTGTCGCCCGACCTGCCTCGTCTAAAACCTGAACATCTGATAGCAAACCTGTGGAATCAGCAAGCCAAGGGCGACTTCGACTTCATCTTCGACAACACAATGAGCGACATTGCCGAGCAGAACCTCGCCATATTCTCTACACAAACCACACAGAACACAAAGATTCCGCTCTTTGAGCCAATTACACAGTACGTCACGGATGTGGCACAGCGTGCGCCTTTCGCTCGTGCTATGGTAGACAAACTCGCCAACTTCTCATTTGAAGAGGCTTTTGCTGAACACTACGACTTCTTTGCCAACATCTTTGAGTATCTTATAAAGGACTACAACACGGCTGGCGGTGGCAAATATGCTGAGTATTACACACCTCATGCCATTGCCACCATCATGGCACGCCTGCTGGTGGGCGACAATGCCGACCTTCACAATGTGGAATGCTACGACCCGTCGGCTGGCACTGGTACATTGCTTATGGCTCTTGCCCATCAAGTGGGCGAAAACTGCTGCACCATCTTTGCCCAGGACATCTCGCAGCGAAGCAACAAGATGCTCAAACTCAACTTGCTGCTCAATGGTTTGGTGTCATCGCTTGACCATGCTGTGCAAGGCGACACGCTTGTTTCGCCCTACCACAAGAGCGACGACGGGCAGAGCCTCCGCCAGTTTGACTATGTAGTGAGCAACCCTCCGTTCAAAATGGACTTCAGTGACACTCGTGAGAAGATTGCCGCTTTTCCTGCCCGCTTTTGGGCTGGTGTGCCTAAGGTTCCAGCCAAGAAGAAGGAAAGCATGGCTATATACACCTGTTTCATCCAGCATGTTATCAACTCACTGAAGAACGGTTCTGGTAAGGGGGCTATCGTTATCCCAACAGGATTCATTACGGCAAAGAGTGGCATAGAAAACAAAATATTGAAACACATCGTTGACAACCGAATAGTGTATGGTTGCGTCTCTATGCCAAGCAATGTATTTGCCAATACGGGTACTAACGTGTCCGTGCTGTTCTTCGATGCATCCAAGAGTGCCGACAAGGTGGTGCTTATCGATGCAAGCAAACTTGGCGAGGAATACAAAGATAGCAACGGCTTGAAAAAGGTGCGTCTGCGCGACGAGGAAATAGAGAAGATTATTACGACCTTCCAGAACAAGGAAGCAGTGGATGATTTCTCAGTTGCCGTCAGCTACGATGAAATCAAAGAGAAGGGTTATAGCCTCTCTGCTGGTCAGTATTTCGACATCAAGATTGACTATGTGGATATAACGGAAGAGGAATTCAACAAGCGGATGAACGAATACGAAGCCACGCTGACACAACAATTTGAGGAGAGCCACCGTTTAGAGAAGGAGATACTCGCCCAGTTGCGCAGCATTTCATTCAATAATATTGATAAGTAGTAGCACTATGGACGAAATAATCAAGGGAAACAACACGTTATTGCCAAACGGTTATACCCAATGGCGTAAAGATATTGAACAACTAATTGATACTGCCAAACTTCATACGGCTCTTAATGTGAACGTAGGTACTTTGACCTTGTATTGGAACATTGGTAAAAGTATATTGCAAAAACAAGAGCAGGAGGGTTGGGGCAAACAGGTTATAGAGCAACTGTCAAAGGATTTAATCTCTCGTTATCCAGATGACCGTGGTTATTCTGTACGTAACCTGCGATATATGAAACGCTTTGCATCAGCATATCCTGATTTTCCAATTCTGCAAGTGCCACTTGCAGAATTAAAAGAGTTGCCAATTCTGCAAGCGACACTTGCAGAATTAGAGAATGAAGGCAAGGAATTTGTGCAAGTACCGCTTGCACAAATATCTTGGTATCACCATATTTCATTGTTGCCCAAGGTGAAAGACGAAGCAGAGCGTGCTTACTATATAACAGAAACTGCCCAAAATGGGTGGAGTCGTGATGTGATGCTTCTTCAGATAGACAATGGGTATATCCATGCAAAAGGTCATGCCATCAACAACTTTGAGCAGACATTGCCACCTCCTCAGTCTGACTTGGCTCGCTACATATTCAAAGACCCTTATAATTTCTCGTTCATCGGAACAGTCGCATTGCAAAACGAATTGGATATAGAAAAGTCATTGACAAGCAAGATTACTGATTTTCTTCTTGAAATGGGGCGTGGCTTTGCATACATAGGCAGACAATACCATATTTCGGTTGACGGTGATGATTACTATATCGACTTATTGATGTACCACCTCAAATTGCATTGCTATGTTGTGGTGGAGCTAAAAGCTGTGGAGTTCAAGCCTGAGTTTGTTAGCAAACTTAACTTCTATATTTCGGCTGTTGACGACTTGGTGAAATCCCCAGAAGACAAGCCTACCATTGGTTTGCTCCTTTGCCGAACTAAGAGCAACAAGAAAGCGGAGTTTTCGCTTCGCGGCATTACTCAACCAATGGGCATTGCACAATATGAAACGGAAAAACTCTTTGCTGATGTAGCATCGGCATTGCCGCAGATTGAGGAAATAGAGAAATCTGTTAAAGATTTAGAAAAGTGACAAAGATTTACATAATAGTGATTAATGGGCAGATATTTCCATTTTGGAAACACCTGACTACTATCACAATATAATGGAATAAATGGAACTAAAAAAATACAAACTTGCCGACATCGCTAAAATTGAGATTAGCGGTGTTGACAAGAAAACAATAGAGGGTGAAACACCTGTGCGTCTGTGCAACTTTGTTGACGTCTATTACAACTGGGCTGTCACCAAAGAAAAAGCAAAGTCGTTTATGGCAGCATCAGCCAAACAGACAGAAATTGACAAGTGCTCAATAGGCAAAGGCATGGTTGCAATAACAAAGGATAGTGAAACAAGGGACGATATAGGTGTTGCCACTTATATCGCCGACGACTTCGAGAATGTCGTTCTTGGTTATCATTGTGCCTTGATTATTCCCAATTCTGCTATTGTTAACGGAAAATATCTGAATGCTTTTATGCACACTCGCTACATCCAGAAGTATTTTGAAAATAATGCTTCTGGTAGTGGTCAGCGTTACACTCTTTCCAATGATACGATAGGCAACATACCTGTATTGCTCCCATCTATAGAGGAACAGCATATCATTGGAAATGTGTTGGCTGGCATTGACCGCAAAATAGAACTCAACAAGCAGATAAATGATAATTTACCGTGGCTTGACCGTTCATCAGTAAAGGTAGAAGTTCGTCTCGCTGCTTAGTGAGAGCATTTATTTCTTCTATATTATTGTCAATTTGCTCGAATATAACTTTTACTCGTTCAAAGAATAAGTCTAACAAGACAGTTGGAACATCTAACCACTTATTAGCCAAGAAGGTATCAGTCATAAAATTCTTAATACCAGAAGTCTTACCCTCAAAATTGAACATATTATTATTGTCGTAGAACATACGCCACATAAAATAGAAGTACGCAGATGCTTTGCAGTCCTTCATTGTAAAAGCATGACAGAAGTTTGAGCAAGTCAAATTTCCGCCATTTCGTTTCAAGACACCCGGTGTTACAAACGCACTTCTACCTGTTGCTTGAGTTGGACTGCCACCAGATACTTCTATGACAATATCCCATGCAGACAATAACTTTGAAGTGTTGTTGTCTTTAATGTAGCGAATTGGTAAATTATTTAGTTTTACAATATCTGCTCCACGAATACATCCAACTTTTATGCTCCTTTTTTCCGCTGGTTCATCAAAGCCCCAATCACCAGTATTATTACAGCCTATATAATCGCTTAAAAGGCAAACATTCCAATTACAAGGTATACTCATGTGCAAGTCTTCATTCCACACCAAAGCCCCACCACTCGACTTATACGGCTTTCCCTCCTCATTCGGGAAGTCAAACTGCACAAACCAATAGTCATAGAGCTGCTTTGCCATCGCCTCTAAATTATCATTTATCGGCAAAGGCTTACCCTCTGCCGATAGCATACAAAAAGGC